>Ga0307374_10008139_pt1 | contig 15751 bp, 12 predicted proteins | sample OX3MG_FD_202532 | JGI IMG/M metagenome (GOLD analysis project Ga0307374, IMG submission 202532) | Soil microbial communities from Risofladan, Vaasa, Finland - OX-3 | ecosystem: Environmental > Terrestrial > Soil > Coastal area > Acid sulfate soil | place: Finland: Risofladan, Vaasa | collected... | reverse complement strand
CACGGGCAAGCTCGATCGCCAGCCGATGCTGGGGGATGCGGGCCGCGGCGGCCATCAGCGCATCCACGGCTCGGTGACCGCCAAGCTCGCCAAGAGCGCGAATCGCGGCCTCCCGCACCTTTGGTTTTGGGTCATCGATCATGTCGGCGAGCCAGGACAGGGAGTCGCTGAGGCGAAGCGCGCCGCACAGCCGTGCAGCGGCGATTCGGACGTCGGGGTCGGGGCTCACCAGCGAGTTCACCAGCTCGTCGACCACGCCGGCGGTGCGCACAGTCTGTTGAAGTCGCAGCTGCGGCGAAAGCCCAGGGCCTGCGAGGGCGAGAGCCTGGCTTATCGCCGGGGCCACCGCTCCCGCTTCGGCGAGCAACTCGGTGGCCTTGACGTTGAGGGCGACGTGCCGGTCACCACCCAGCGCGGCGGCGAGGATGCGCTCGACTCGAGCCGCCAATCGCGAGCGCGGAACGCCCGTTTTCGAGCCCCCCTGGCGCTTCGGAGGGCGTTCAGATTCTAGGTCGGACATTTGCCTGTTACCTGAGCCGTTGCTGCGATGCGGAAAGTCGACCTGGGGGGACGTTGCTACATTATCGGCTAGTTGAGTTCCCGCGAGGCTCGCGAAAGCCCGGGACTGCGGGAGGAGGGATTGGATCGTATGGCCGCAAATGCGGGGTCAGCGGCCGACCAGGCGCCTTCCGCGCTGCAGCTGCGCGTGCGCATGCTCGAGATGTCGCCGGTCTTCGCTGAGCTGAGCGACGGCGCCCTCCGTGCCCTCGCCAGGCGCATGCGGGTAGTCGGTCTGCCCGTGGCTGACAAGCTCAAGCTTGGGACCGAGCACGGCGATGTCGTCGTCTTTCTGGCCTCGGGGCTCGTCGAGCAGTCGCTGACCGACGCCGCCGGCAGGGTGCTCCTGACGCGGCGCCGCCACGCCGGGGACCTCTTGATTCTCCCCGTGCACCGAGCGGGGGACCGCTACGTGACGAGCATCGACGGCATCTCCAACGCCGTGCTGCTGACCCTGGATCGCGACAGTCTCATCCAAGGCTTAGGGCCGGAGGTGGAGAGGGTGGCAACCGCGCTCGAGCAGCTTTGGACACAGGAGCTCGCGGCGGTCGAAGCGGCCGAGGTTCAGCTGTCGTCGCGAACCTCCGCCCCCATCGTCGCGTTCTTCTCGGCCAAAGGCGGATCCGGCTTGACGACGCTCGCCGTCAACACCTCCGCAGCGTTGGCGAAAACCTATCCACGCCAGGTCCTCCTGATCGACCTGTCGGCGCCGTTTGGCCATGCCGCCTTGTTCTCCGACCTCATCGCCACGGGATCGATCGCGAGCGCCGCGAAGGCGGCACCAGCTGACTTCGACAAGGTGCTGCGCCAGCACATCGTCTATCACCGGTCCGGCATGGGCGTCCTGCCCGGCACGCTCCGGCCCGAAGAGGTCGACCTGATGACGGGCGACCTGACGGGGCGGGTGCTCGACATTGTCGTCAGCTGGCAGCGGGTCATCGTCGTCGACCTCGGCACCTCCCTGGCAGAGGCGGCGCTGGCGGTGATCGAACGGGCCGAGTGCCTGGTCGTGGTGGTTCCCCCCGAGATCGCGGCGATGACCGATGCGCGCCGATCGTTGGCCGTGTTCCGCGACATCATGAACGTGCCTGACAACCGGATCGAGCTGGTGCTCAACCAGCGCGTCCCCCATCCCCCACTAGAGCGCGCGGCGATCGAGAGCATTCTCGGCCGAAAGATGTCAGTCACCGTCGGCTTCGACGATTCAAGGCCCGAGGACGCGACGCTCGCCGGCGGCCTCGTCCTGCAGCGTGATGCCTCATCCCTGGTTTCGCGAGGCGCCACCGAGCTGGCTCGCGTGGTGATGGCGAACCTGAAGCTCAGTGGGTAGCCCCCCCTCTCGCTGGCGAGGCCAGGCGCTTGTCGAGTTCGCGATCGCTCTCCCGATCCTGATCGTGTTGGTGGCGGGGGTGGTGGAGCTCGGCCGGGGTTATGGATACGCCATCGCCACCTCGGACGCGGCCCGCGACGGCGCGCGTGACGTCGCGGGCAAGACTGCCCTCACCGACGGGCCTGGTCTCGCCTCGATGTGCAGCATCATCACCGCCGACTTGGCGGCTGTCACCGCCAACGTCAGCTGCCCGACCCTGGTCGCTCACGCACCGCCTTTTGCCAGTGGCACCGACTTCACCAACCCAACTGGCGGCCAAGCGGTCGTCGTCGTTTACTGCGGGACCAGCCTGAACTGCATGGGAACTGCTAGTCCGCGATACCAGTCTGAGATCGACGTGTACGTCTACTACGGGTTTAACGACCTGAACTTATTTGGCGGACGAATCACCATCTCGGGCTCGAGCCAGACGACGACCTCGTGGTGAGAGGCCATCAGCGCGCGCAGGCGCTGGTCGAGTTCGCGCTGGTGGCGCCGGTCGTGCTGCTGATCATCGGCGCCACCGTCGACATGGGTCGCGGCTTGCTCATGTACGGGCTGCTCTCCGGGGCATCGCGTGACATGGCCAGGCAGGCCTCGCTCGAGTACTACAGCGGCTCCAACACGCTCCCACCCAGCTGCACAGCGCTCGCCATCCCGTGCGGCCTCAAATCGATTCTCACCGGCGCGCACCTGCTGGACTCGCTGGGCGCCACCGTCGTGTACCTCGATTCCGCCGCGACCGGTGCGCCACCCACGTACGGGACGTATGCGGCCAATGCGGACCCCACGCAGCCCGGCACCATCACACTGTCCGGGGCCACCAGCAACACGGTCTACGTCTTTATCTATGAGCTGGATCCCGCGAGCGGCGCCACCCGCTGGAGCTGCCCAACCTGCGCCGCAGCGAGCGGCAGCGCGGTCCGCATTCCGGGTCACCAACGTGTCGTCGTCGACCTCAAGTTCAACTGGCAGCCCGTGCTGGCGCGATTCCTGGGGATACCGGCAGTCATCACATTCGACTCGCAGACAGTCGACAGGCTCGAGTTTTGAGCAAGACGCGACCAGGACAGTCGGGCCAGGTGATGGTGCTCGTGGCCGTCGCCCTGCTCGCGCTGATCGGTTCCGCCGCGCTGGTCCTCTTGGCCGGCTCGGACGAATGGCAGAAGAACCAGCTGCAGGAGCTGGCCGACACGACCGCGCTGAACTCGGCGCTCAACGTCGGAGTCGGCTGCGACGCGGCGAAAGCGACGGCGATCATCACGCAGGCCGACAACTTCCTGGCGACGCGGCGAACGCGCACGGGCAGCCTCACCGTGACCGCCGGCACCTGTGCGAACCCGTACGTCGGAAACGACACCTTCGCGGGCGGGCTCGCGGCCAAAATCAGCTACCCCTACCGGGCACATCAGCAGCAGGTCGAGGTGGTCCTGACGTTGACCCTGCCCATCTCGTTTGGCGCAGAGGTCGGCTCGACGAGCACGACGGTGGTGCGCCGCGCGGTGGCGCAAGCCCTGGAGGGATCGACGGCCGCGATCTCTGCAACGAACCTCACCTGCGCAAGTGGTCAGGTCAACGTCGCCGGCAGCGTGCGCGTTCAAAACCTCGTCACGATCAGCGGGACCTGCGCGCTGTATGCGCACGCCCGCTTGGATGCCGCTTCAGGCACGTACTCCGATTTGGGTGATGCGAAGGTGTACGCCGACTCGCAGAGCTGGGTTGGCGCGGGCGGGAGCTGCACCGCCGGATCGAGCTCGGGCTCGGCCAAGGCCATCTGCGCCGACGGCACCGAGGTGACCGGACATGTCACACCGTCGTGCGGAACGAGCGGGACGAGCGCCAACCTTTCGGCCGGTGTCGTCGCTGTAAACCCGAATCCCTGCGCCGCCGGTGTGGCGCCGCTGCCCGTGCCGTCGCTATCGGCCGCGCTGCCGCCCGAGCCGAACACCGATGCCAGCGCGATCGCCACCCTGCAGGGCACCGGCGGGGCCGCATGCACGTCGGGCGCGGCCTACTCGAATATCGTCGTCAACGGGGCGACCGTGGCTACCGGCCTCGGGCCGGTTCCGCTCAAAGATGCAAGCGGCTTTTACCATTTCAAGCCGAGCTGCTACGGGTACCTCAACGTAGGCGCCCTGGGCGGCGGTATCAGTAACGTCCAAGTCGGGGCCGAGAGCGCGGTGGCCCGACACTTCATCACTCCGACCCTGACCAGCCCCAGCGCGGCGGGCACGCTGCTGGTCGCGATCGTCCGATCCGAAGACACGCCAAATCGATTTACCGCCTCCGCCGGCTGGGTGGCGGCCGACTTTGCCAATGCGGCCGGCCAGGCGCGCGCCGAGATCTGGTACTACCCGAACAATCCCGGCGGGATATCGAGCGTTACTTTCACGATCACCCCAGCCAACATCGATACCGTCGCCCAGATGAGCGAATGGCGGAACGTAGCGGCGGTGGTACCCATCACCGGAGCGAAAACGGTGACCACGAACCAACTGACCGCAACGGTCTCGACCAGCGCCGCGACCCCCGTCGCCAACGAACTGGTGATCACCGCCGCCGGCTTCGTGGGGAACGCAGCGCAGACCGTCAACCTGGGGGCGAGCTGGAACAGCCTGGTCAACGACCCGACCAATGGGTTCGGGTCGGCCTACCGCCTGGACCTCCCGGCCGCGGTCGCGAGCGAGACCGTCACCAGCAACGTGGCGACCACGTGGTCACTGGTGATCGCGGCGTTCAAACCTGCTGCCGGCAGTCCCGGCTCCGCCGTTCTGGACCCGGGCTTTTATTACTTCAACGGGTCGGGTTTTGCCGGCGGCGGAGGTATCTGCCTCAACGGAGGAACGCTGCTGGCGCGCGACACCACACTCGAGTTCGTCAACCAGGCTGGTTTCTCATCCGGTGACTGCACCCCGGGCGGAGGCGCCGCCTGCAGCGGAACCTGCCAGCTCGGCTCGACCCCATGCTCGCTGTCCGCCTGCCCGCCCAACGTGGCGGCCGACTCACCCTCGAACCTGACTTGGTTCGCGGCACCTTGCAACCTGGCCCCGGCAGGAGATGCCGCCGCCTGCCCCGGATCCGCCTGGTGCCCGGTCGGTGACCGCGCGTGCTGGGACCTCCTGGTCTGGGCGCCGGCGAGCAACACAGGTCAGCTCGCCATCAAAGGCGCGGCTGTCACGCACTGGTTGCTCGGCTCGGTTTACTGGCCGGGAACCTGCACGGACACCGTCAATGGCACGAGCACCATCGCCGGCACCCTCAGCTGCGGCACGCTTTCCATCTCGGCGGGAGCGGGAGCGGCGACGGCCGTCGGCAGCGATTTTGGGATCAGTACGGCCCTCGTCGAGGCGGTGCTGGTCGAGTGAACTTGCTGTATTCGGCGCGCCGTGTGAGCCTGTGACCGTCTAGATGGCAATCTCGAGCGGTGGTGTGGGTCGCCCGCGGCGGGCGCGCGTCTATATCGTGGTCGGCGCGATTCTTGCCGTGCTGGCGTTTGGAACGGCCGCTCTTGTGGCCAGCCTGCCCTTGCTGTCCGCCGGCACCACCGGCACCAGGGTGGTGGTCGCCAGGAACACGATCACCGCACGGACGACCATCCAGGCCTCTGACCTCGAGCTGAGGTCGGAATCCCCCACCCCGCCGCAATCGTTCACCGACATCGCCCTGGTCGCGGGCAAAGGGGCCCGGGTCGACATCCCCGCGGGCCTGGCTGTCACCGCGAACCTGATCACCACAACCACCGATCAGCTGAACAGCAGCGACGCGACCTTCCTACCAATTCCTTCCGGCTACGTCGCGGTCACCATCCCCACCTCTGAGCAGACAGGTGTCGCCGGCTACGTCCAGGTCGGCGATAGGCTCACGGTTCTCGCCACCATCAGCACCGCCGCTTTCGGCGTTGGGCCGCCGCGGCCCGTGGTCAGGACGGTGTTTCGCGACATGATCGTCATCAGGGTCGGACCGGCATCTGCAACCGCACAGTCGGGGGCGGGGCAGCTCACGAGCAGCCTGACTGTCCTCGTGACGAGCTGTGACGCCGAGTACCTCTTCTGGCTTTTGAACAACGCGATTCTGAAATATGAGCTCGAATCGTCCAGCGACTACGGGACGACGCCGACATCGCCCAATTCAAGCTGCCCGAGCCTCACCTCGCCGACCGGAGTCGGACCCAAGCAGGTCGATGACAAGTGGCACTTCACGACGCCCTAACCGATGTCACTGATCATCGTTGCCGTCGCCTTCGCCGCCGCCGCAGGGGTGGCACTGGTGATGTATGGCATCGTCAGTAGGAACCAGGTTGTAGCCGCCGCCGATATCAACCGGAACGCGAGGGTCACGTATCGAACCCTCGCGGACGTTCGCGAACAGCTGCGCCGCCGCTTCGAACCGACAGGCACGCCGGTCTGGATCGCGGCCAACCAGAACGCCAACCCGCTGGCCGCCGACCTTGCCAGCGCCGACCTTCAGCTGCGGCCGTACGAGTTTCGACTGCTCCAGCTGGTGGTGGCGCTGGCGTTTGTCGGCCTCGCATTCCTGCGATTTGGCGTCAGCGTCGCCGTACCCGTTCTCGGCGTCATCGGCTACGTGCTGCCGGCTCTCTACTTGCGCAACCGGCGCGGCCGGCGCCTGCAGACGTTCGAGGCCGGCCTGCCACGCGCGATGGAGCTCATCGCGAACTCGATCAAAGCTGGGCAGTCGGTCGCTCAGTCGCTCAGCTCGGTGACTGACAACGCCGGCCCACCGCTCAATGAGGAATTCGGTCTCGCGCGCCGAGAGATCGAGCTCGGGGCGTCGGTCGACAGCGCCCTCAGCAACATGGTGAAGAGGATGGGCAGCGCCGACTTGCGCCTGGTGGTCATGGTGATCACGATCCAACATTCGGTCGGCGGCGACCTGCCTGCCATTCTGACCACGCTGGCCGACACCATGAGACAGCGCGCCGAGATGCGCGATGAGATCCTTGCCGCAACGGCGCAATCACGGGCCTCGAGCCTGATCATCACGCTGCTGCCGCTGGCGGCGGCGACAGGCCTGTACTTCCTGGTGCCTGACTACTTTCGCCCGATGTTCACCAGCCCGCTGGGATGGGTGTTGATCGGAATCGCAGCCGGCATGCTCGTCGTCGGGAACGTGATCATCCGCCGGATCACGAAGATCGCATGAACGCGCTATCGATCATCGTCGGCGTTGCCGCAGCGGTGGGCGTATGGCTTGTCGTCGCCGGCATCATGGGCACTCGCAACGGCGACGCCGCAAGCCTGGCCCGGCAGCGGCTGGCGCGGCAGGAGATCGGCCTGGGTCAGAGCGCTGTCGCGCTCGAGCTCGAGCGGCCGCTGGGAGAACGGCTTCTGATGCCCTTGCGCAGGTGGTTCACCCAGCAGGTGATCCGCCTTACGCCGGCCGCACAGGCGGCCACCTTCAGGCGTCATCTCGACTTCGTCGGCGCACCCCTTGGACTGGACCCCGCGGGCCTGCAGATCCTGCGCATCGCGGGCGCCGCGACCTTCGGCACCATCGGCGTCGCGCTCGGCGTGTTCATCGGGTCGCCGGTCGCCCTTGGCGTCGCCTTGCTGGCGGGCGCGGCGTTCGGCTTTTACCTACCTGTGCTCTGGCTCAACCAGCTGGTGCGTCAGCGGCGCGCTGAGCTCGAGAGCGCGCTGCCCAACGCGCTGGACGTGGTTGCGATCAGCATGGAAGCCGGCCTCGGCCTCGATCGCGCGCTCGAGCAGCTCGTCCGCCACCAGGAGGGACCTCTCACGCTGCTGGTGGCTCGGGCGCTCCGCGAGATCGAGCTTGGCCGCCCGCGGCCGGAAGCGCTCGAAGAGATGGCGCAAGCCACGGGCATCGAGGATTTCGTTGCGCTGGTGCGCTCGATCATCCACGCGGAGCGCACGGGCGTGCCCATCGCCCGCACCATCGCGGCGCATTCAGCGCAGATGCGGGTCAAGCGGCGCCTTCGCATCCGGGCAGAAGCTGCCCAGGCATCGCTGAAGATCCTGCTGCCCACGGTGGGTTGCGTGTTTCCGACGCTGTGGCTGATCCTCCTCGGACCGGCCCTGCTAGTCGTCCTCGCGATCAAACACTAAGAAAGGGTTGGCGCGCTTCTCGCGGCCGATCGTGGTCGCGGGACCGTGGCCGCTGAAGACGGCGTAATCGTCTGGCAGTGACAGCAGGTTGGTGTGAATGCCGTCGAGCAAAGCGCGGCCGTCCGAGTTCCGAAAGTCCGACCTGCCGATGGACCCGGCGAACAGCGCGTCTCCAGTGAAAAGCAGCTTGTGCATCTTGAACGTGATGCCGCCTGGGCTATGGCCGGGTGTGTGAAGCACCTCGAACTCGAGAGATCCTGCGTGATAGTGAGCGTGCTGGCCGAGGCTGATGACGTTGTCCAAACGAGGGGGCTCGGCCGGAAACTCATGGCGCAGCGGGGTCCCCTCTACGAGCACGTGCTGTTCCGCTTCGTGAACCACGACGGGGACTGGGCCCAGCTGCTCTCGCAGCGCCGGCAGCCCCGCGATGTGATCGACATCGGTGTGCGTCAACAGGATGGCTCTCACGTTCGCGCCCGCCTTTCGCGCCACGTCCAGGATCGCTTGAGGCTCGAAGTTCGCATCGATGATGACCGCATCCTTGGTGTCCTCATCCATGACCAGGTAAGAGTTCGTTCCGAACCGCGCATCAGCGGTGGCTTCGACGGTGATCTTCACCCGAGTCTCTTGCGAAGAATCAGATGTTTCCCGGCCTCGCGGTACGGCTCGAAGCCGGCCCGGAGGAACATCGCCAGGGGGCCGCGATAGTTGGTGTGTTGTGAATCACCGGAGCGCGTCGGGTAGGCCTCGACCGCATTCATGCCTTTCGCCCGCAACCGCTCGACGGCCGCATCGAGCAGCATCGAAGCCACACCGTGCCCACGATAGGGTGAGGCGATCACGAAGCACGCCACCGACCCGACGCCTTGATGGTCCGGCACGGTCAGGCCGAACTTGTGCATCACCCCCCCGAGCCGTGTCGTTTCACCGTAGTCGCACCAGCCGATTGGCTTGCCGCCCTCAAAGGCCAGGAGGGCGGTCACGTCGCCCCGCATGATCGACTCGCTCATGTCGTGTCGGTTCGCCTCCGCGGCGCGCTGAGCCCACTCGTCGTCACTCAGGTTCCCGGGGCGATGCGTCTCTATGCAATAGCACGACTGCCATTCCGGAAAGTCAAGGAAGGCGCGGTGATCGAAGAAATCCAGATAGGCCGGCAGCAGCTCGGGGCTAACGTCGTGGAGCTCGATCTCACCGATCCGGTCCAACCGAGCCAGCTCTGCCCGAGCCGCCGGGTCGGCTGCCAGCCGCAAGCCCTCCAGCTGGGAGCTCGCTTCCGAGGCCAGCATGGCTGTCGCCGGCCCATCGGCCTCCCATGACATCCGGGCCTCGCAACGATCTCCTCCTCCAGCGAGCTCCCAGGTGATCACGTGAGGTGGCGCAGCCGCGAGCCCCGGTGCGAACACGAATCGCGTGCGAAGCACGAGCCGCCTCTTGGACTCGACTGCGACCACGTCCGACTCTTCCACCGGCTTGCCTTCGGCATCAACCCATGTGATGTGAGCACCTTCTGCGAACTCGCCCTGGGGAGTCAGCCGGTAGTACCAATCTCGCCTGCCCAAGCCGACAAGGAGCTCCCACACGACATGTCCAGAAACTTCGAGCTGGATCGAGCTCGTGCCCTTCGTCACGACGCCTCTCGCGCCACCGTGTGGACGTCCTTGACTCCCTCGAGCTTCTCCATCACCCGGGACAGCTGAGCCAGCGAGTCGATCTCGACGGTCGCCGACACGACAGCCGTCTTGTCGTCATACACGTGGACCTCGAGCGCGGACATGTTTATCCGATTCTCGGCAACCACCGTCGCGATGTCACGCAGCAGCCCCTGCCTGTCCCATGCCTCGATCTTGATGTCGACCGGATAAAGGTGCGTCGCCTCCGAGTCCCAGTCCACCGGCACCACGCGCGCACGATCCTGCGCATTGACCGCGTTGATGCAGTCGGCCCTATGCACGGTGACGCCGCGCCCGCGCGTCGTGTAGCCGGCGATGGCATCGCCCGGCACGGGCTGGCAGCACGGCGCGATCTTCGTCAGCACGCCCTTCTCGCCACGCACCAGCACACGCGGCGTTGGCTGCACGTTGGGTATGAGCGGGATCGCCCGGAGGTCGCCGTCCTCGGCGCCAGTGCTGAGAGCCATCCGCATCACGACCGCATGCGGCGAAAGGTCTCCGTATCCAATCGCGGCCAAGAAATCGTCGATCGCGTTGTAGCGGTGGAGGCTCGAGATCTCCAGCAGCTTGGCGTCGGGAAGGTCCCCGAGGTTCAGGCGGTGCATGCGTTGAAGCTCTTTGTCCAGCAGGTCTCGCCCCTTGCCGACGTTCTCTTCGCGCCGCTGGCTCTTGAACCATTTCCTGATGCGCTCTTTGGCCGAGGCGCTCTTGACGAAGTTGAGCCAGTCGCGGCTAGGGCCATGCGGCGCTTTCGAGGTGAGGATCTCGACGATCTCGCCGTTCTTCAGCGGGTAATCCAGAGGCACCATGCGGCCGTTGGCCTTGGCGCCGATGCATCTGTGGCCAACCTCGGTGTGGATGCGGTAAGCGAAGTCCACCGGTGTCGACCCGGCCGGCAGGTTGAGCACCTCGCCCTTCGGGGTGAAGACGTAGACCTCGTCCTGGAAGAGGTCGACCTTGACCGTGTCGAGGAACGACTCGGCGTCCCCCACCTCGTTCTGCCATTCGAGGAGGCTGCGCAGCCACGACAGCTTCTGGTCGAAGCTCGCGTCCTTGCCGCCCTCCTTGTAAGCCCAGTGCGCCGCCACGCCGAACTCAGCAATGCGGTGCATCTCGTGAGTGCGGATCTGGATCTCGATCGGCTCGCCCGTGGGGGTGATGACAGTGGTGTGGAGAGACTGGTAGCCGTTGGACTTGGGCATCGCCACGTAATCCTTGAAACGGCCGGGCACCGGCTTCCACAGCGAATGGACGACGCCGAGGACCCCGTAGCAATCGCGCACGGAGTCCACCTGCACTCGGATCGCCGACAGGTCGTAGATCTCGGTGAAGTCCTTGTTCTCTTTCGTCATCTTTTGCCACACCGAAAAGATGTGCTTCGGGCGGCCGGTGATCTCGGCGGTGATGCCAACCGTCTCGAGCTCGCGCGCGAGGATCTCTCGCAGGTCCGACACCAGCGCCTCACGTTCGCCGCGCTTGCGAAAGATCCGCTTCGCCACCTCGTCGTAAGCCTCCGGCTCGAGGTAGCGAAACGCGAGGTCTTCGAGCTCCCACTTGACCTGTCCGATCCCGAGCCTGTGCGCGAGAGGCGCGTAGATGTCGAGGGTCTCGCGGGAGATCTTGCGGCGCTTGACGTCGGCCAACGGCTCGAGCGTGCGCATGTTGTGCAGCCGGTCGGCGAGCTTGATGAGGACCACCCGGAGGTCCTCCGCCATCGCGACCATCATCTTGCGGATGTTCTCCGCCTGCTGCTGCTGGTCGGACCGCAGCGAGATCCGGCCGAGCTTCGTCACCCCTTCGACCAGCCTGGCCACCTCGGGACCGAACTCGGTCTCCACCTCCTCGGCGGTGAGGGCGGTGTCCTCGACCGTGTCGTGAAGGAGGGCGGCTGCGATGGTGGCCGCGTCAAGCTCGAGGTCCGCGAGAATGGCCGCCACCTCCATCGGGTGGTTCACGTAATCCTCGCCGGACAGCCGGCGCTGGCCCGTATGTGCTTTGGCCGCACGCTCGTAAGCCCTCTTGACGATCTCCCTGTCCGGGGCCTCGAGGTGGTCGGCGATGCGCAGAAGCTCGGAAACTGTCACCTGGTCACTCGAACAGAAGTTTAGGAGACGTTTGGGGGAGGCCCATCTCGGTTCCCCTGCCTAGACTTAGCCGGCGACATGAATTCCGATCGAGCAACATTTGTCACCCGGATCGCACTCTCCGCCGCCACCGCGATCCTGATCCTGGCCGGCGCCACGCTCAGCGTCAACGGTCGCGTCGGCCAGGCGGCCCTGCTGGCGGCGATCGCCGGGCTGCTTGCCCTGCTGGCGGGCGGCCTGAACCGGACCTGGCAAGCGGCTGTCCCCCTCGGCATCGCCGCCCTCGTCGTGTCGGTGATCACCCCCGGATTCGGCTTCTTTGACGTCGCCGGCCTGGTGCTGCTGGCGCTCGGCGGCTTTGCCGGCAGCCTTGCCTACCGCAACTTCACCGACGCGATGCGCCACCAGCTGGACGACATGAAGCGGCTGAACGCGCAGCTCGAGGCGAAGCATCGCGCCTTTATGGCCGCCACCTCGGACGCGGACAGCGCTACCCCGCCCGGAGACGTGGCGGCGCTGACGGCAAACATCGCCAACCAGATCGGCTCGGCTTTTGCCTGCTACTTTCTCGCGTCGCCTGACGGCAAGCAGTTCGTGCCTCAGCCTCCTGGCATCGGTCTAGAACGCCTGCACCCGCAACCGGTCAACCGGGTGCCGGGTGGTGCCGGCCCTCTGACGGCGGCGATGGAGGCGGGCCAGGAATTCGTCGGGCGCGATGACAGCGGGTTAAGAGAGCTAGCGCACTACCTTCCCGAGGACCTCCAGGTCGAGAGCCTGATGGCGGTGCCGATGCCGATCGGAGAGCACATTGGTGGATTCGTGCTGCTCGGCAACAAGCGGGGAGGCTTCACCGACGACGACCGCCGGCTAGCACGCACGCTGACCCTGCGCGCCGGAGCGCAGCTGGCGAGCGCGCACGCTGTCGCGCTCTCGAGGAAGGAGTCCGCGCGATATTCGTTGTTGAACGAGCTCGTCAGGGAGGCGTCCGGCAGGTCGATGCCGGAGGTCCTGGCCCTGGTTCTCGACAAGGGCAAGCAGGTGATCCGCTACGACGCAGGCAGCATCGCACTATTCAATCCCGACAACACTTACGTGGTGCTCGGCGGACCGGGCGGGTCAATTCCTATCGCGGGACCGCTCGCGAAGGTACGCGATGGCGAGACGGTCCTGCGGCCGTTTGTCACCGTCGAGGAGGGCATCTACAGCGGGCTCATCCCGAATTCCGAAGGTGGCACCACCAACGAGGCCCTGACGCCGATCGGGGGCAAGGACGGCGTGTTCGGCGCCATCTGCCTGGGCCGCAACGGCACCACCGGGTTCAACCAGCGCGACATCGCCGCCCTCGAGGAGCTGGGATCGATGGCCGGGGTCGCCGTCGAGGGCTCCCGAATCCTGGAAGGCGTCACCGGCCAGGTCGCGCAGAAGGACACCGCACTCGACGCTGTTGGCGAGGTGGCTCAGGCACTAGCGACGGTGACCCAGGGCAGAAAGGTCCTCGAGCAGAAAACGCTAGAGACGGCAGTGCGCGTAACCATGGCCAGCGCCGGGTTGCTGACCCGGACCACCCCCGACTTGAACCAGGCGACGATCATGAAGTTTGGCCTGCCGTCGACGGTCGATGAGCTGGTGGTGCAAAACGGCCAGGGCATCATCGGGGCCGTGATGCTGAGCCGCCGGGCGACCGCGGTGCCCGACCTCAGTCAGAGCCCCGAGCTACAGTCGCCGCCTGACCTCGTCAAGTTCGGGCTGCACGCCGCCATCTGCATGCCCATGCTCGAGGACGGGCGCCTGTGGGGAACGCTGTCCGTGTTCGACGTCAAGAAGCGCGAATGGACCACCGACGATCGGAAAGTCCTCGCGACCCTTGGAAACCAGGGTGTCGTCGCGGTGAGGAATGCGGAGTTGTACACCGACCACGAGCGCAGCATCTGGGAGCTTAGGAACCTTCAGGAGGCGCTGCGGGCCGCGACCTCCACTCTCGACCTCAACCAGGTGCTCCAGAAGGTGGTCGATGGTGCCGCCAAAGCGTCGACCGCGCAAATCGGGTGTCTGGCACTTGACGACTCAGGCAACCTGGTGCTCAAGGGCGGCTTCGGCACCGACGCGACCACCGCTGAGAAGCTTGCTCTCGGGGTCGGAGGCGACATCTGCCGGGATGTCATGGTGTCGGGCAAGCCGTTCATGGAGGCAATGGAGCAGGACACGGACAGCGAGAGCCCGCTCAACCCACGCGCTGTGTTGTGCGTTCCAATCACACTGCGCGGCAAGACGACTGGCGTCTTGTTTCTCGCCAACTACCAGGTCGGCCACGCCTTCACCCCTGACCACCGCGACCTCGTCACCGAGCTCGCTGCACAGGCGGCCGTCGCCATCGACAATGCCCGGCTGTTCAAGGATCGTGAGGCGGAAATCGTCTCCGCGCTTGAAACGTTCGCCATCGCAACAGAGCGCGACGACACCTACACCTCAGGACATTCGGGGCGCGTCACAGAGTACGCACTTACGATTGCCAGGCAGATGAAGTACTCGCCCGAGGACCAGAAGGCGTTGGACAGGTTCAAACGCGGCGTCATGATGCACGACATCGGGAAGATCGGTGTTCCTGACGACGTCCTGCGCAAGCCTGGCAAGCTCACGGACGAGGAGTTCAATCTGATGAAGGCCCACACCACCATCGGGTACGACATCCTCAAGCAGTTGACGATGCTCACGGATGAGCTGGACGTCGTCCGCTCACACCACGAGCGCTTCGACGGCAAGGGCTACCCCGATCGCCTGAAGGGCGACCAGCTACCCATCTTCGTGTGGATCGCCAGCGCCGCTGACGCGATCGACGCCATGACCTCCGACCGCCCTTACCGCAAGGCGATGTCGCTCGAGATCGCGGTCGAGCAGGTGCGGGCGGGCGCGGGTACGCACTTCCACCCGGACGTCGCCGAGGCGGTGCGTGACGCGGCCCACAACGGCAGCCTTCAGGTGATCTCGCAGAAAAACCTGTACGCGGACGCGCCGGCGATAGGAGCCTTCGAGAACCCTACGGGTTAAGTCGGCATCCGATGCCAGTGCGACCTAAGGGTCGGAATGAGTCCTTCACTCTAATATCAGGAACTAGCCTGATATATGCCAAGATATTACAGGATATTACCTGTGAAGGAGTGAGCTATTTCAGGATATGTCCTGTATATTATGTCCATGAATCGCTCGTTACGTCGTAGGCAACTAGACCGAATCGTCCGCCCGCTCACCAAGGTTGCGCCTCAGCCTCCCTCTCGGGGATGGATCAAGACCGTCCGCGAGGCGATCGGGATGTCCTTCCGCCAGATCGGACAAAGGCTGGCACTGACCCAGCAGTCGGTGGCAGAGCTAGAGCACGCCGAGCAGACCGGTTCGATCACTCTCAAGAATCTCAGGCGCGTGGCCGAGGCCATGGAGTGCCGGCTCGTTTATGCCTTCGTGCCCAATGAATCATTCGAAAGCCTGGTTCAGCAACAGGCCGAACAGGTCGCCGACCAGATTGTGCAGCGGGTAGAGATATCGATGTCGCTAGAGGACCAGGGAACCGAATCTAACGCTCAACGTCAGCGCAAGGAAGATCTCACAGGTGAACTTGTCCGAACGACCCCGCGCAACCTGTGGGACCTCCAGTAGATAGCGACCTCCCGCTGGGGGCCACGCCACTTGCTCCCGACGAACAGGAAGCCCTGATCCCCAGCATTGATACGCGCGCGCAGCTCGATGAATTCGAGGCCGCGAACATTGACGTAGCGACCCTATGGGCTTTGGGGCGAGGGCGACGAGCAGCGCAGCGCACCATCACCACGGTTAGCGGGATCCTCGACTTGCACCGCCGCATGTTCGATCACACCTGGAAATGGGCTGGCCAAATTCGCCGCACTGACAAGAACATCGGTGTACCCAAAGAGCAGATTCGCGAGCAGCTGCAAACACTTAGTGGCGATGTCCAGTATCAGATCGACCACCAAA
>Ga0307374_10008136_pt1 | contig 15756 bp, 14 predicted proteins | sample OX3MG_FD_202532 | JGI IMG/M metagenome (GOLD analysis project Ga0307374, IMG submission 202532) | Soil microbial communities from Risofladan, Vaasa, Finland - OX-3 | ecosystem: Environmental > Terrestrial > Soil > Coastal area > Acid sulfate soil | place: Finland: Risofladan, Vaasa | collected... | reverse complement strand
CGGGGCAAGCCCGGCGGAGACGTGCCATTCGCCGCCGTTCATGCTAGCCGGCCAGTCGTCGTCCCACCGGGGCAGGCCCGGCGGAGACGTGCCATTCGCCGCCGTTCATGCTAGCCGGCCAGTCGTCGTCCCACCGGGGCAGGCCCGGCGGAGACGTGCCAAATTATCTTCCTGAACCCTGAACCCTGAACCCTGAACCCTCTCGGGAACCCTCAATCGCCGTTTCCGGCAACAACACGCGAGGCCCGCGGCGGTCGATGACCACAAACCGCCCGAACACCGCCAACTCCTCGGCCGGAAGCCAAGTGAGCAGGAACAACACCTGACGCGCCAAGGCGCCGAAATGCTCGGCGTCGGCCAGGAGATCGTCGTCGGGTTCGACCGATACACACACGCTACGGTGCCGGCACGAGCCGGGGAAACGTTGCCGCACCATCATCCGCGTGATCGTATCGAGGGCGAAGACCCAGCCGTCGCTTTCAAGGTTGGCGTCGATTTCGATCCAGCGCAGCGGTCCCAGCGACGGCTCGGCGTCGGTCGGGCGGACCTCCCAACGGCCGCCCGTGCGACGCGCAAGCTGCTCGGCCGCACCGGCCGCGTCATCGCGCGACTGCCAGACGTAAAGCCAACCGTTCTGGCGTCCTTCCGGCCGCACGCGCGGCACGCGCTCCAGCGACACGCCCTGCTTGAGCAACTCCACGCTGACGAGCCGGGCGTCATCTTCCTCGTCGGCCAAATCGGGTTTGTCCGCCAGGCGGACGATGGTGTACGGCATACTACATATTCAACGCGTCATTGATCGTACCCAAATAGATCGAGGCGACGCGGAAGATCACCAAGATAATCAACCCCGCCACCAGCGCCCAAACCAGAAACCCACCCACCACGGTCAACGCCGCCATCGCCCGCTTGGCCTGGTCTTGATATTGCTCCGACAACAGGGCCAGCGTTTCCGGCAGGCGGCCGCTCTCCTCGCCCACGCGCACGCTGTCGAGAAAGATGTGCGGAAAAGCCTTGGTGTCGGCCAGGGCGTGGGTGATTTCGCCGCCGGCGCGGATCTCTTGCACGATCTCGGCGGTGTGGTCGGTGTAGTTGGCGTTGCCCGTGCTCCGCAGACAAAGCGGCAACGCCCGCAGCAGGTCCATGCCCGATTCGAGCGTGACGTACATGGTCCACGAGAACTGGGCCAAGGCAAGCGTCTCGATCGGCTTACCCAGGCCGGGCACCCGGATCAAGGCGAGCTGGATGGGCCGCGTCCAAACCAGTCCGCGACGGATGGCCTGAACCACCACCGCGATGCCGGCGGCGACCGCGCCGATGACCATCAGGTAAATCATCAGCCCCTGGCCGCCGACCAGGCCGAGACCGAGAATATCGAGCGGCTTGCCGTCGGGCATGGGCGGCAAGAACACGCCGGTGATGTAGATCACCAGCCCGACGACGGTCAGCGCGGCGGCAAGCTGCAGCATGGGCCAGGCGATGGCGGAGAGAAAGGCCTGTCGCAGGCGGACCTGGTGGTCGTAGTGGTCCGCCAGGCGGCGCAGGACCTCGGCCAGCTTTCCGGTGCGCTCGCCCACCTCGGTCAGCTCCAGGAACAAGCGGGGGAAATAACTCCCCGTCTCCGCCAGGGCGTCGCTGACCGATTCGCCGCGGTTGACGGCCTCCACGATCTCGTCGAGATGCCGCCGCAAGCTGGGCGAAACGTAGCCTCCCCGTTCGCGCGTCCAGACGCGGCGCACATCGACGCCGGCTTCCAGCCCGGTCGAAAGCCGCCGGCAAAGCTGGGCCAACTCGCGCAAACCGATTCGAGAGGAAAAGAACATGGCAGGGGACCGGGAACAGGTTACAGTAGTCAGCATACTATGAAGGAGCCGGCCTGTCTTGGGTGCGACGTGGAATTGCAAACCAGAGGTTCAGGGTTCAGATGAGGGATGAGGGATGAGGGATGCCGCCTCGCCCAAGACCCTGAACCCTGAACCCTGAACCCCGAACCCTGAACCCTGAACCCCGAACCCTGAACCCTGAACCCCGAACCCTGAACCCTGAACCCCGAACCCTGAACCCTGAACCCCGAACCCTGAACCCTCCCCATGCATGCACTCGACACGGTAGCCATCGTCGGCGTCGGCCTGATCGGCGGCTCGATCGGCCTGGCCTTGCGGAAGCGCGGCCTGGCCACCGAGATCGTCGGCATCGGCCGCCGCGCCGAAAGTTTGCGCGTGGCGCAAGAGCGCGGCGCCGTGACGCGCGCTACGCTCGACTTGGACGAGGGCGTGGCCGACGCCGGTTGGGTCGTGGTTTGCACTCCGGTAGGCCGGATTGCCGACGACGTGCGGGCGGCGGCCCAGAGTTGCCGGCCTGGGGCGCTGATCACCGACGCGGGCAGCACCAAGGCCGAAATCGTCGAGCGAGTCGGTCTTGCCCTGCCGCGAGGCGTGCGGTTTATCGGCAGCCATCCCCTGGCCGGCAGCGAGCGCAGCGGTGCCGCCGCCGCCGATGCCGACTTGTTCGTCGATCGCCTGGTGGTTCTGACGCCGGAACCAACCTCGTTGGCCGGCGACGTGCGGATGCTTTCCGAATTCTGGACGGCTTTGGGCGCGCGGGTGGCGACGATGCCGGCCGTGGAGCACGACCGGCTGATCGCGGCCGCCAGCCATCTGCCCCACCTGGTCGCCGCGGCGCTGGCCGTCGCCACGCCCGATGAAGCCCTGCCGCTGACCGCCACCGGCTGGGCCGACAGCACGCGGATTGCTTCGGGCGACCCCGAACTTTGGCGGCAGATTTTCGCCAGCAACCGGTCCTCGCTGCTCGCCTCGCTGACGCGGTTCGAGGAGCTGCTGGCCGGCCTTCGCACGGCCCTCGACGCCGGCGACGACCAGGCGGTTCTTGAAATCCTTCGCGCCGCCAAACAGCGGCGAGACGGGATGGCCTTGTGAACGCCGCCCGAAACTCTTAGGCTGGACTCTTCGATTCTTGTCGCCGCTTGCTTCGACACGCCGCACCCGCCCTCTTTCCATGACGGTTATTCGGTCCAACCCTCCCGTCCGCATCGCCATCATCGGCGCCGGCGCGGTCAGCGACTATCACCACGTGCCGGGCATCCGGCTCGATCCGCGGGCAAAACTCGTCGCCGCCTGCGATTCCGACGCCGGCCTGCTCGACCGCCGCCGCAAAGAATGGGGCGTCGAAAAAACCACCACCGACGCGGAAGCCCTCTGTGCCGATCCCGATATTGATGCCGTGGTGATCTGCACGCCGAATTTCACGCACCGGCCCATCGCCTTGGCCGCCGCCCGGCACGGCAAACATATTATGTGCGAGAAGCCGCTGGGGCTGAACGCCGGCGAGGTCCGAGAAATGTACGAGGCCGCGCGCCAGGCCCGCGTGGTCCACATGACGGCTTTCACCTATCGCTTTGCGCCGTCGATGCGGTATTTGAAGCAGCTTGTCGAAAGCGGAGCGCTAGGCCAACCGCGGCACTTTCGCTCGCAGCGGTTTCTCGACCTGCCCGAAACAAGCTGGGGCTGGCGGCAATACGAGCATTTGGCGGGAGCCGGCGATCTGTTCGACATGACCATTCACCGGCTCGACTTCGCCATGGATTTGCTCGGCCCCATCGCTCAGGTGTGCGGCGCCGTGGCCCGCTTCGCTCCGCGCACCGCGACCGCCGACGGCAAGAGTTGCCCGCCGTCGAACGTTGACGATTGGTCGAGCTTGATCGGCGAATTCGCCGGCGGCGGCACCGGCGTCTGGGAAGGAACCACGTTGGCCAAGGGCTACCACCGCGACGGTTTCGGCCACGAGTGGGCGGAGATCAACGGCTCCGAAGGATCGGCGGTTTACCGGCTGCACGAGCCGAACACGATTCTAGTGGGCCGCAACGGCCGCGACCTGGCGCCCGAGCCGGTGCCCGAACAGTTCCTCAAGCCGGCCGACAGTCCGCGCGATCCGCGCGCAGGAAAGCCCGCCACGGTGTTCCGATACGACCTGATGTGGGAGTTTGTTTCGGCGATCACGGCCGGCCGCCCGGCGGTGCCGAGTTTTTACGACGGCCTGAACGCCCAGATCGTCGCCGACGCCGTGCTTCAGTCGCACCGCGAACGCCGCTGGATCGAAATCGTGCGGGGCCAAGCCTGATGAGCACCGACCTGATCGACGAAAACCGGCGAGCGCCGCTGCGGTCGTTGACCGGCGTGCAGATTCTCGCCACCGGCAGCTATGTGCCCGAATGCGTCGTCACGAACGACGACTTGCACGCCCGGCTGGGATTCGATTCGAACTGGATCGTGCAGCGGACCGGCATCCGCGAGCGCCGCCACGCCCCCTTGGAAATGGCCACCAGCGATCTCGCGGTGCGGGCGGCCCGGCGGTGCATCGAGCGCGCCGGCGTGAAGGCGTCCGATATCGACCTGGTGCTGGTCGGCACGTTCACGCCCGACATGTCGTTTCCCGCCACGGCCTGCCTGGTGCAGAATCAGCTCGGCATTCGCGCTCCGGCCGTCGATTTGCAGGCGGCCTGCGCCGGCTTCATGTATGCCCTGGTGATCGGCTCGCAGTTCATCGGCACCGGGTGCAGCAAGCTGGCGCTCGTCATCGGGGCCGATTGCAACTCGCGCATCCTGAACCCGAAGGATTCCCACACCTATCCCTTGTTCGGCGACGGCGCGGGAGCGGTGCTGCTGGCCGCCGGCGGCCCCGAACAGGGACTCGTCTCCTACACGCTCGGCTCCGACGGATCGGGCGGCGACCTGCTTTGCCGGCGGATGGGCGGCTCGCGCATGCCGATCTCGTCCGACATGCTCGACGAGGGTGTACAGTATATGCGGATGGACGGCCGGGCGGTGTTCAAGTGGGCCGTGCGGTTGTTGGACGAATCGATCCGGGCCGTGCTCGACAAAGCGGGCCTGGCCCCCGGCGACATCGACCTGGTGATCTTGCACCAGGCCAATGTGCGGATTATCTACGCGGCCACCGACGTGACGCAGATCGACCGCGGCAAGGTGTTTCTCAACCTCGACCGTTACGGCAACACTTCGGCCGGCAGCGTGCCGCTGGCGCTCGACGAGGCTTATCAGCAGGGCCGCATTCGCCGCGGCGACCGCATTTTGCTGAGCGGTTTCGGCGCCGGGCTGGCCTGGGGCACGGCCGTATTTCGCTGGTAATGCCTATGAGCGCTCTGATTCTCGATGGCAAGTCGCTGGCCGCCGAACTCCAGGCGGAGCTGACCGTCGACGTCGCCGACTTCATCGAGAACAACGGCGCCACGCCGTGCCTGGCCGCCGTGCTGGTGGGGGAGGATCCAGCCAGCGAGGTTTACGTTCGCAACAAGCGAAAAGCCTGCGAACGATCGGGCATGGAAAGCCAACTGCACCGCCTCGCCGCCGAGCTTTCGACCGACGACGTATTGACGCTGGTCCACAAGCTGAATCACGACGACGAGGTGCATGGCATTCTGGTGCAGTTGCCGCTGCCTTCGCAGATCGACGCCACGCGCGTGCTCGACGCGGTGCATCCGCTGAAAGACGTCGATGCTTTTCATCCGGAGAACGTCGGCCGCATCGTGCAGGGGCGGCCCCGCTTTTTGCCCTGCACGCCGCAAGGAATTCAAGAGCTGCTGGTGCGGCGCAGCGTGCGAATCTCCGGCCAGCGCGTAGTGGTGGTCGGCCGTAGCGACATCGTGGGCAAGCCGATCGCCAACATGCTGCTGCAGCGCGGGTCCGCGGCCGATGCCACGGTAACGGTTTGCCACAGCCGCACGCGCGATTTGCCGGCGGTCACGCGCCAGGCCGATATTCTGATCGTGGCCATCGGTCAGCCGCGGTTCGTCACCGCCGATATGGTGAAGCCGGGGGCGGTGGTGGTGGATGTGGGCATCAACCGTTTGCCCGAAGGGCTGGCGGGCGACGTCGACTTCGAGGCCGTCAAGGAAGTGGCCGGCATGATTACGCCGGTGCCCGGCGGCATCGGCCCGCTCACGGTGGCCATGCTGCTGCGCAACACGCTGTGCGCCGCGCGGCTGCAACAAAGGTAGGAGGAGCTTCGGATCGACGCTGGCGGCCAGCAATTTACCAATATCCAATTTCTTGCGGATCGTCAGCGGAGGCGCCCGAAAGAACGATTTCCTTGGTCTTGCGCGTTGATCCGACTGTAATCACCAACTTCCCCGGTTTGTTACAAATCCAATGCTCGGGTCTGCGTAGCCACACGCTGTGGGGGCCGACTTGCGCGATCTCGACATTCTGTCCATCAACAATCAATTCCAGCAAAACTCGGGCTGAAAAGCCCTCTTGCGCGGGTCGTTCCATGAGTGATCGGCAGTTGGACGAACGGATGCGAGACTACGCCAAGCGGCACAGCGTCAAGTTTAACATTAAGCAGCAGGTTGGTGGAGGAACCGATGGATCCCAAGCCGTGGAACATCCGGTTGCACAAAGAGGACGTCGAAGTTGCTGACGACATCGATGATACCGGGGAGTACGAGTTCAATGAAGATGAATAACGGACCCACGGACCCAGCGAGCTTCACTGTCGGCGCTGCTGATAGCGTCGGCTGGCGTCTTCCAAGGTGCGCCGCTCTTGGGCCGTAAGGCTGGCCTCGCCTTCGCGTGAAATCTTTTCCAGGATGCGGTCGAGTTGATCGGAGAGGTTCTCTTCGCGGTCCGGTTCGTGGACGCGTAGCTTCGGCCGCGGCTTCAACGCTGCCAGGGAGAAACGCTTCGGCATCCAGCGGCCCAAGTTCCAGCCCGTCTGGTAGTAGATGAAGGCGAATGCGGCGCCTGCCAGATGCGCCTCGTGAGCGACCCCGCCACCCAGTCCGCGCTGCGCGTGACTGTAGCCCAGCACATCCTGGCCAATCAGGAACATGCACAGCACCCAGGCCGGTATCGGAAAGATGCCCCAGAAATACCACAATCGGCGCGGGAAATGGATGACGTTCAGCACCATCACGCCGTTGACGGCGCCCGATGCACCCAGCATCACGCTGGTCTGCTGGCCGTGGGCACCATAGGTGCTCGCCGAAATCACCCACTCCAGCGAGCTCACGACGATCATCGTCAGATAGACGCGCAAAAACTCTTTGCGGCCGTAGATGGCCTCCACATCGCGGCCGAAGAGCCACAGCGCGAACATATTGAAGCCCACATGCATCAGGCCGCGCGGGTCGTGCGCGAAACCAGCCGTGAGCAACTGCCAGACATTCCAGGGCTTGTGCAACAGGTCGGACTTGACCGCCAAGAACTGGCTCAGCTCGCCTTCGAGGAGCACGTCGACCACGAACACCCCGACGTTGATCAGAATCAACGTGGTGACCATCGAGCGCTGCGCGCCGAGGAAGAAGCCCGGCTGGTCGTCGTCGCGATAATAGTCGCGATCGTAAAGGCCCATGCGGCTCACTCGCCCGTGTAAGGTGCCGCCGTGCCTGCCGTCTCGCGATCGATGATCTCGTCCAGGCGCTTGGCCGCCGACGTTTGCATGGCCACCCATTGGGCCAGCAGCCGACGGTTGTCGGCCAACGTCGCGTCCATTTGCTTCCGCACCTCGTCGAGCTTGGCCTGCAAGGCGTCGCGGTGAGCGGTGATGACCGCGACTTCCTGCTTCGACTCCTCCAATTCGGGCTTAAGCGTCTTGTCGATCAGCGTCAGGCGGGCCTGGACCTCTTTTTCGGTGTCGGCCTGCAGCTTCTCGGCGATGCGTTTGTCGGTCGTGGCCGCGGCAATCTGGTCTCGCAGGCTGGCAAGCTGCCCGTTCAAGGCGTGGAAGTATTCGCCGTAGTCGCGCAACAGCCGCTCGTATTTCTTGTCGACCACGCGGTCGGCCGGATCGTTGGGCTGCGCGTCGGTGCCGTCGCGCAGGTATTCTTGCAGCACGTCGGCGGGCACGCCGGGCATGAGCTGCGAGAGCTGGTTCTGATCGTAGCCGCGAAACACATCATGCCGGTCGGTAGGCAGCTTTTCGTACATGCTCCACGTCGAGCGCGTGCCATTCATGCGGTCGGTCTGCTGCTTCAGCAGATTCGGAGTCGGCGGCATCATGGTGGGCGCGAGCGAGACGGACTTGCCGGCAATCCCGACGACCTTGTATTCGCCCAGATAATGCCCGCCGTTGGCCTCTTCGAAGAGATAGAGCACCATTTTGTCTTGGATTTGGTGCGGATCGGGAAAGGGGACCTCAACCGCAACTTGCAGCGTCGCTGCATCGACCTTTTGCTTCGTGCATCCGCGCCACACCTTTCCGCGGCCGGTGAGCAGATCGTGCAGCTTGACCTCCAGCTCGCTGATGCTGGGGGTGGGGGGCGTGGTCGTGTTGTCGCCTTCTTCGAACTTCTTGATCAGCTTTTGCTGCGCTTCCAGCACCGGCGGATAGGTGGCGACGGCCTTTTGCCAAGCCGCGTGCGACGCCAGCGTGCGGGTGGCGAAATAGAAGAAGGCCACCGCCGAGACGAAAATCAGGCCGACGAGAACTTTGCTCCAGATGTTCATGGCAGCCGCCGCTTTCGTGCAGAACTTGTTGGCAAATCGCCCTTTAAGTCGATCATAAGCAGCCCGCCGCCGCCTGTCAATTACGGCCCGGCATTAGACGCCGTCCAGGTCGATAGCCGCTCGATCTTGAGCGGGCGACTCGTCGACCTCAATTTCTTCGGGCGGGATCCAGACCACGCGGCCGTCGCGCCATTCCGCGATAGGATTGCCTAGCCGCTTGTGTTCCCGCGGCAATGGGCTTTGTCTTGAAGCCCGCTCGGTTATCGAGGCACAGCCACGAGTCGGCGATCGGTTGGTAAAGTTCAAAAAAGTTTCGCAGCCCGGCGAAATAACGACGACGAACCGTCTCGGCGGGTATATTATGTCCGCCACGACGGACTCGCTCGGCGACCCTGGCAACCACATACTCGGGGCTGGGCAACCACAGAAAGACGAGCCCAAAGCGATCGGCCGCAATCGCTGCCCCTTCGACATTGAAGCCCGATAGCCCGCGAGCAATATCGTCGGCGTTCACAAACTCAGTGATTCCGCGAACTCCGCGCAGAACCGCAGGCGCGGACGCTGACTTTCCCGCGCCGTTCGGTCCGGCGATGACGACAACTTGTGGCGGCCGTTCAGCCATATCACGCCCATTCTAGCGTCACTTCCCCGAACCCCGAACCCCGCACCCTGAACCCCGAAATCCCGGCGCGCCGGGAAACCCCGAACCCTCCTACCGCTCCACCGCCTCCTGCTCCAACCGATCTTGCAGCGCTTGCACGGTCATCGGCTCCTCGCGCAAGGCTTCCATGGCCCGCACGGCGGCGTCGGCGGCCTGAATGGTGGTGATGCAGGGCACGCCGTGCGAAACCGAGGCCGCGCGAATGCGGCCCTCGTCCGTCCGGGCGCCCTTGCCGCTGGGCGTGTTGATGATGAGCTGAATCTGCCCGTCGATCAGCAGGTCGAGCAGGTTCGGATGTCCTTCTTGCAGCTTCTTGACCTGCTTCACCGGAATGCCGGCCTCGGCCAGCAGCTTGGCTGTGCCGCCCGTGGCAATAAGCTGAAAGCCCATCTCGGTAAGTTTGCTCCCCAGGCCGACCGCATGCCGCTTGGTGCGATCGGCCAGACTCATGAAGATCGTGCCCGACTGCGGCAGCAACACGCCGGCCGCAAGCTGGCTCTTGGCGAAGGCGATCGAAAACCGCTCGCTGGTTCCCATCACTTCGCCGGTCGAGCGCATCTCCGGGCCAAGCACAATATCCACGCCCACGAACTTGACGAACGGAAAGACGCTTTCCTTCACGGAAACGTGACTGGGTATGGGGGCCGAATCGTAGCCCTGCTCGTCCAGCGAGACGCCCGCCATGATCTTGGCGGCAATCTTGGCCAGCGGCATGCCGATCGCCTTGGAGACAAACGGCACCGTGCGGCTGGCCCGCGGATTGACTTCCAACACATACACGTTGGGCTTGCCGTCTTCCTGCTTGACGGCAAACTGGATGTTCATCAGTCCCTTGACCTGCAACAGCCGGGCCAGCTTCTCGGTGGCCTGGCGAATCTCCGCCACCACCGGGCCGGACAAGCTATAGGGAGGAATGGCGCAGGCCGAGTCGCCCGAATGCACGCCCGCCTCCTCGATGTGCTCCATCACGCCGGCTACGATCGTCCGCTGGCCGTCGCTGAGGGCGTCGACGTCGACCTCGATGGCGTCTTCCAAGAAGCGATCGATGAGCACCGGCTTTCCCTGGGCGACGATAAACGCCTCGCGCACGAAGCGTTCGAGCTGGGCCTGGTCGTAGCAAATTTCCATGGCCCGGCCGCCGAGCACGAAACTGGGCCGCACCAAGGCCGGAAAGCCGATCTTGGCGGCCTCGGCCCGTGCCTGGTCCATCGTCCGGGCAATGCCGTTGGCCGGCTGCCGCAGGTCGAGCCGCCGCAGAATGCCGGCGAATTTTTCACGGTCCTCCGCGTCTTCAATCGTATCGACGCTGGTGCCGATGATCGGCACGCCCGCCGTGGCCAAGGCCCGTGCCAGGTTCAACGGCGTCTGGCCGCCGAACTGCACGATCACGCCGTCCGGCTCGACGCGGTCGCAGATATTGAGCACGTCCTCCGTGGTGAGCGGCTCGAAGAACAACAGGTCGCTGGTGTCGTAATCGGTGCTGACGGTCTCCGGGTTCGAGTTGACCATGACCGACTCGATGCCCAACTCGCGCAAGGCGAAGCTGGCCTGGCAGCAGCAGTAGTCGAACTCGATGCCCTGGCCGATGCGGTTCGGCCCGCCGCCGAGAATCACAATCCGCTTGCCGCCGTCCGGCTTGGGCGGCGTCTCGTCTTCGTCTTCGTAGGTCGAATAGTAATAAGGCGTGTAGGCCTCGAACTCGGCCGCGCAGGTATCGACCGATTTGAACGTCGCCACCACGCCCTGCCGCTTGCGGTCGGCCCGTACGGTGGCTTCGGGCATGTCGAAGATCGTGGCCAACTGGCGATCGGCAAAGCCGAACTGCTTGGCCCGTTTCAACAACTCGCGGCCCACCTCGTGCCAACTCGGTACCCGGCGAAGCTCGTCTTCCAGCTCGACGATCTCCTGCAAGTTATCGAGAAACCACGGGTCGATCGCCGTCAGCTCATGCACCTCGTCGAGACCCATGCCGTCTTTGAACGCGTACCGCAGATACCAGACGCGCTCGGCGCTGGGCACGGCCAGCTTGGCGCGAATCTCGTCGCGCGACGGCTGCTGCGGCGTACCCCACAGGTCTTTGCCGTCGCAGCCGAACCCGAAGCTGCCCACTTCCAGGCCGCGCAGCGCCTTCTGGAACGATTCTTTGAACGTGCGGCCGATGGCCATCGTCTCGCCGACGCTCTTCATCTGCGTGGTGAGCATGGGATCGGCCTCCGGGAATTTTTCGAAGGCGAACCGCGGCACCTTGGTGACCACGTAGTCGATGGTCGGCTCGAAGCAGGCCTTCGTCTCACGCGTGATGTCGTTGGCCAGCTCGTGCAGCCGATAGCCGACCGCCAGCTTGGCCGCGATCTTGGCGATGGGAAAACCGGTGGCCTTCGAGGCCAAGGCGCTGGAACGGCTGACGCGCGGGTTCATTTCGATGACGATCATCCGCCCGGTCTTGGGATGAATGGCGAACTGGATGTTCGAGCCGCCGGTCTCGACGCCGATCTCGCGGATGACGGCCAGCGAGGCGTCGCGCATCCGCTGGTATTCTTTGTCGGTGAGCGTCTGTGCGGGGGCCACGGTGATGGAGTCGCCCGTGTGGACGCCCATCGGGTCGAAATTCTCGATCGAGCAGATGATGACGACGTTGTCGTCGACGTCGCGCATGACCTCCATTTCGTACTCTTTCCAGCCCAGGATCGATTCTTCCAACAACACTTCGCTGATGGGCGAAAAGTCGAGTCCGCGGCGGACCATCAGGTCGAACTCTTCGCGATTGAAAGCGATGCCGCTGCCGGTGCCGCCCAGCGTGAAACTGGGCCGCACGACGCAAGGCAGCCCGATCCATTGCACCGCCTCACGGGCTTCCTGGATGGTATGCACCGTCTGGCCGCGGCAGACTTCCAGCCCGATCTTTTCCATGGCTTGCTTGAACTGCTCGCGTTCTTCGGCCTTGGCGATCACGTCGGGCTTGGCGCCGATCATTTCCACGCCGTATTGCCGCAGCACACCCTTGCGATCCAGTTCCATCGCCAGGTTGAGGCCCGTTTGGCCGCCCACGGTGGGCAGCAGCGCGTCGGGCCGCTCGGCCTCGATCACCTTGGCCACGATCTCCCAAGTCAGCGGCTCGATGTAGGTGCGGTCGGCCGTATCGGGGTCGGTCATGATCGTGGCGGGGTTCGAGTTGATGAGCACCACCTCGTACCCTTCTTCGCGCAGGGCCTTGCAGGCCTGGGTGCCGGAATAATCGAATTCGCAGGCTTGCCCGATGATGATCGGCCCGGAGCCGATCAGCAGGATTTTGTGGAGATCGTCACGTCGCGGCACAGAACGCGTCCCTCTCGTCGTTGGTTTGTGTAAGGTGGGGCCAGCGAGCTTGCGAGCGCCGGCCCACCATCGGCGCGGCTCTGCGGCCGGTCGGCGCTGGCAAGCTTACTGGTCCAAAAGTACGGCATCCGTCGTGCGGCCCGAGCAATCATCCTGCTCGGCCCGTTGGTTCACTCTAAAATCCCTCAAAATTACCGCGCCGGTCGCGCGCTCTCAAGGGGGCGAAAGGCTGGGTAGTGGCCTAAGATCGAGTTGCTAGGCGGCAGCGGCCGGTGGAGTGCTAAGGAAATCCTCGATTTCCTGGCAGAGCGTCCTTAAGTGAGGGAACCGGTCGGCAACCTCGAAATAGGCGGTCACGTAATCAATGGCGTCGATCGTCGGCTGCGTATTCCACTTGTCGTATTGCTTGCCCCCGATGGCGTAGCAACTATTTAGGTCATCAGCAGGCGTTGGGCGAAGCTGCATGTCATCTTGCGATGGGTCGAACCCGAGTGCTGCGAAAATGGCCGCCACGGTGATGGCCGGGTCGATGGTCTGAAAGTGCGTGTGCTCAGAGAGAAACCATGCCTCAATCCCCATAACAGATAGGATGAAAGATGGCCTGATTGGGTCTGTTTTCACCCTATACGGCAACTGGGCCTCAAACTGGATAAGGTCGGCATATGCGACCGACGGCCCCAGATCGCGGTGACATAGAATCTTGCTGTATCCACGACTGACCAGGTAGTCATATTCGAGAAGCATTCTCGACTTTACGGTACTGTCACTGCCGCAATTCCATACGAGAAAAAAGTGTGTTGAGTCGGCTGGTGTTGTGCCCGTGTGGGTTACCCATATCTGCTTAGCCATCTGCCCAGGAAGACCATGGCCGCGCCGGGTTCTGGCTTCGATCGTGAGCGGGTGCGTTGCACCTGCCATCTCCAAGATGAGTTTCGTATCGAATTCAAGCTCTGTGCGACCCTCCACAAAAATCGCCATCCTATGCATTGTCCGCTGCCCCCTCCAAAATAAGCTGGCGGTCCCCCGGTTCTTCGTTGGCGAAATCGACCTCGAAGAACGAAAAATTGCTCATGCCGACGAAACGGAAATCCTCGAATACCTTGCGCGAGTTGTGGATGTTCCTTACGGAAATGTGATTACCGCGCCGTTGGAGGAGGGACCATTCGTCAAGAGGAACCTTGTTCATCACGAACTGATCGTTGGTGGACATAATCAACTGAATCTTGGATTGCTGGGCCTTCCGTCGCAGCATTTCAATCAGCCGTGAGGAACGATCGAAGTCCAATCCTTCGCCGATGTCGTCAATTAGGATGCAATGGGCGCGCTGGGCCATTTGCGAATAGGTCACCTGAATCAGAATCGACAACGCACGAAACATCCCCTGCGATATGGTGTCTTGAAAGTACATCTCGTCGACGCCTTCTTCGCGAACACCAATGAGAGCGAGTTGGCCGAGCGCCCGACCGTCCGGCGCCAGAGGAACCCCAGCTTCGATATGGCCGGGCTGCGTGGCATCAACCTCGGTCAATGGATAGCCGAGTTCATTCATATCTGCGAGAAGAGATTGGATGTACGCATCGCCAAATTCCTTCTTTGCTTTCCGAAAAATCCCAATGACACGGTTCTGGTCGCGGTCATCCAATTCTTGGGGTTGGTTGAAGATGATGCCCCAGTGATCTTTCCCAAGCTGTGATCCGAACAGATAGTGCCTGACAGATTGCCCCCACTCGGTTAGCGGCAGTAAAAACGGGTGCTGAAGCTTGTCCTTTCTGGCGCTCGCTGACATCTCATCTTCAGATGGCTCGTGGGTGATTTCCTTGCCCTCATGCTCATATCGCAACGTCAATGTCTTGTCATCGCGACTAAGCATTTTCTCGCCATGAAACCAGACGCCTTCTTCCAAAACCTTTCGGTATTCGGCTTTCCATTTGTATCGCAGCTCTTTGCCGTCCACGCTGAAGACGGCGTCGTAATCGGAGTTTGCCACCAAAAGCTTGTCCGCCTGCGTCTGGCGAGCTAGGCCAGCAATCAGATGCAAGATGCGCGTCTTCCCCGTGGCGTTCTTGCCGACGAGCAGATTGATTTGGCCGAAGACAAGGCCATCCACCGACCAGTTCTGTGGCTGGGTTTCCTTGTAGGTCAAGGTTTTCAGGTCAACGATTGACATTTGATTTCACCCTTTGTAAAACGAACCTTTGCCACTGCAATCGCGTATGGCTGCTATACCGCCCCGGCAAAGCCGGAGAGCGGTCAGCGCCTGGGCGGCGCAGGCGACTTATAACCGCCCATAGGAGCGCTACGCGCCGGGTTCGATTCCCCCTCTCTCCGCTGCCGTTGTTTTTACTTCCCGTTTGGCTGCCCTGACAGCGCGTTCCCTAATCCAAGCTGTCAGCTTGCGTCCGGCGCCCTTGGCCGCAAGTTCGCACTGTTCGCGCTCCGTCTGAGTAAGCCGAATCGGAACTATCTCCGTCAAACTGTCTTCACGGGCCTTCCGGGGCCTGCCGATTTTGTTCTTCATGTCGGAATTGTAATACAAAAAAGTCGTGCGTCAAGCTGTTTTGCCAGGCGAAGCGATCGACCTTGCCTTTGGGCCTTATTCCAAGTGGGGAACCATAGTGAGTGAAGACCTTCCGCAACGCTCGCATCGTTTACGAGCCTTCCGAGATGGTTGGCGTGAAGCGAACGCCACGACGCGGGATAGCGCCCGAGGACGCCAGCACGATTACCACGAGCCACGTAGAGCGGTTAAACGGCACCCAACGCCTGATGCTCAAGAGGCTCAACCGGCTGACCTACTGCTTCTCAAAGAAGCTCCGCAACCTTGAGGCTGCTTTCGCCATGTTCGCAGCATGGTATAATTTCTGTTGGCGAACCCGGAAGCCTGGCAAGTCGGGCAAGCTCCGGCCCACAGCGGCGGTGATGGCTGGGCTAAATGACCACACTTCGACGTTCGATGAGCTGTTTGACGAGGTATTGAGAAGCAATGGATGACACGAGAGTTGGCGAGCACAACCACCAAACGCTTTCATCTGGAATCGAAGTGAACGTCATTCGCTATCCAGGAACCACCAAATGGCGATTCTATTCGTTCGATGCAACCTGGGGGGCAACGGAACAGGGTTCGCTCACGACAAAGACGTGGTTTGCCGAACCCAACGGTTTCGGCAATCACGAATTTGACAGCCCTCAAGCCTATCTTCCGCAGGTCATTCCGGCAATTTCCGGGAGTTTCCAGGGGCGGGCATCATTGGCCGTAGGAATCGGGCGAGAGGCCGAGTAGCTTGAGGATCTGCCGCTGCA
>Ga0307374_10008135_pt1 | contig 15757 bp, 14 predicted proteins | sample OX3MG_FD_202532 | JGI IMG/M metagenome (GOLD analysis project Ga0307374, IMG submission 202532) | Soil microbial communities from Risofladan, Vaasa, Finland - OX-3 | ecosystem: Environmental > Terrestrial > Soil > Coastal area > Acid sulfate soil | place: Finland: Risofladan, Vaasa | collected... | reverse complement strand
CCGAAGCCGCGGCCAAAGATGTTGACGCCGCCGCGATTCTCGGCGTTCTCTTTGATTCCGTAGCGGACGCGGATGGAGTGGTGATCGGCTATGGCAAGATCGACGAGCCTGGTATCCGAAATGGCGACTCCGTCTACGTACGATCCCTCGTCGGTGACGCTCCAGTTCTTTAAGAGTCCGTACTGGGACCCCTCCAGCTTCCACCAGGCGGGGGTAAGCTTTCCGCGACGATCTCCGAAATCCCCCGGGGAGGTCCAATGGCCTACCTCGACGTCGTTCACCCAGAGGGTGATGTCCGACAGCCAGTTGCCGTTGGTTCCGGGTGTCTCGGAGCTGAGCTCGGCGCTGATCTCCAGCTTTCGAAGAGGCCGTTCCTTGTAGAGACTGTTATTCGGAAACTTGTACTCCACGTAGCCCTTCTCGAACCAGAGCAGCCCCGCCTTCACTCGCCCGGGATCCAGAAAATAGCTGGGGACGTCGAGAAAGCCGATGATCCCCTCGGTCGAGCATAGCCCGCACGGGGCGGAGACCTCGTAGCTCGTGTAGAGACCGATGGGCATCTCGACCTCGATGGTATCGTCTCGCTTTGTCTTCTGATTGTTGGGAAAGCGGATGACCATTTCGCGATAGACGGGATGACAGAGCTTCTGGGTTCCTTTCTTTCCTTTCGCGGTTTCGGTGCGCAAGAGCCCCGCCTTCTCGAGGATGATGATGTTAGTCGCGATGGTGGACTGAGGGAGCTTGAGAGCCTCGGCAATCTCGTTGACGTTCTTGCCCTCGTGCAGTATGAGCTCGAGAATCTTGATCCGCACTTCCGAGGCAAGTCCCTTGAGCACGGCGATGTCGGTCCGGGGATCGATCACAAGGATGGTGTCTTCATTCATGGGGCGTCCACTCCCTTTTCACTCTTTTATCTATCATAATGACTGATATTCTGCAACTACCTGCGAGAAAAAAAACGGGTACATATCGACATAGCGGATATTGACAGCGCGTACGCATCTCCTTAGGGTGGATCTGAGGCGAACGGCGTGTCGGAATTGTCCCCTTTTTCTCCGAATTCCTCGGCTTGGCGTGCCGGGAGGCGGGGTGCATCATCACCGGAAGAGACGATCAGGAGTAGACGAGTGAGCTGGCAATACCTACGGGCCTCGATTGACGGAGGCTTCTGGCGGGCCTATCAGAATCTGGTGCGCACGGAGGTCATCCCTTTCCAATGGAAGGCGCTCAACGACCAAATCCCGGGGGCTCCGAAGAGCCACTCGATGGAAAATCTTCGCATCGCGGCCGGCAAGAGCCAAGGTCAGTTCGAAGGAATGGTCTTCCAGGACAGCGATGTCTCCAAATGGCTGGAAGCCGCAGGACATATCCTGGGTGAGGATTCGGAGATGAACGGGCAAATCCGTCACTGGGCGGATGAGGCTGTCGAAGTGCTCGCCGCGGCCCAGCAGCCCGACGGATACCTGAACAGCTACTTCACGGTAAAGGAGCCCCACCACCACTGGAGGAACCTGCGTGAAGCCCACGAGCTCTACTGCGCGGGTCATCTGATCGAAGCGGGGGTGGCGGTTTACCGGTCCACAAAGGACCGGAGAATTCTCGAGGTTGTCACCAAGCTCGCCGATCACATCGACTCCCATTTCGGGGTCGGTGAGGGAAAGGTGAGGGGATATCCCGGCCACGAGGAGGTCGAGCTCGCTCTCGTCAAGCTCTATCGCCTGACCGGCGAGAGGCGCTACCTTTCCCTCGCGAAATACTTCGTGGATGAGCGGGGCCGTTCCCCGAGCTATTTCGACCAGGAAGCAGCGGCCCCGGATTTCCGCCCGCTCTGGGGAATCCGCGAGCTCGACTACTTTCAGGCCCACAAGCCCGTTCGCGAGCAAACCGACGCGGTCGGACACGCCGTGCGGGCGATGTATCTGTGCACCGCGGCGGCCGATATTGCGCTCGAGACCGACGATGCATCGCTTGCGCGGGCGTGCGACGGACTCTGGGAGAGCACAACCAGCAGACGGATGTACATAACCGGCGGAATAGGCTCCCAGGCCCACCACGAAGCCTTCACCTTCGACTACGACCTGCCGAACGACACTGCCTACACCGAGACCTGCGCTGCGATCGGCCTCTTCTTTTTCGCCCACCGCATGGCCAATCTCCGCCATGACGGCCGCTACGCGGATGTCATGGAGCGAACGCTTTACAACGGGATCATCAGCGGACTTGCTCTCGACGGGCACAGCTACTTCTACGTCAATCCGCTCGAGGTATACCCGGAGGCATGCGACAAGAACGCCAACTACACGCATGTGAAATATCGAAGGCAGCCGTGGTACGGATGCGCCTGCTGCCCCCCGAACGTGGCGCGGCTCCTCGCCTCTTTGGGCGAGTATCTCTATCACGTCGACGGGGACACCCTTTATGCGGACCTCTTCCACAGCGGCCGACTCACCACCATCGTCGGCGGGAAGGAGGTCTCCATCCGCCAGAAGACCGACTATCCGTGGTCGGAGTCCATCACATTCGAGTTCACGGAGGCCTCGCCGGTCGACTTCGATCTGGCGATCCGCCTTCCCGCATGGTGCGCTGCACCCACGCTGGAGGCCGCCGGGCAGAAGCTCGATCTCGCATCGATAGTGCGCAACGGATATGCGCATGTGCGCCGGAGTTGGCAGCCGGGAGAGCGTCTCGAGCTCAGGCTTCCCATGCGGGCGATGCGCGTGCATGCCGATCCACGCGTTCGGGCGGATTGGGGCGAGGTGGCGATACAACGGGGCCCGATCGTCTACTGCCTCGAGGAGGCCGACAACGGCCCCAACCTTGAGACCGTCACCTTGCCGCCGGAGGCGGAATTGCAGGAGACCTTCCGCTCCGACGTGCTTGGTGGTATCGTTGCAATTGCCGCCGAAGGAAGCGGATGGGACGGCTCCCGCGCGGACGGTGGAAGCCTGTATGCGGGCGGCGGCAATCGCAGCGCCGGCCGCAGGCTCGAACCCAGGGCCCTGTTCTTCATTCCCTACTACGGGTGGGCCAATCGGGCGCCGGGCGAGATGGCGGTCTGGATAGGCGAATGAAGCTCGCGAACCGCGCTCCGGACGTGGTCGCATAGAGCATAGAGAGGGAGTCAGAACGTTATGGAGAACGGGTTGAGCGTTGCCTTGGCTTGTCCGTTCGAACCGATTGATGCGCGTTGCGTCGTTTCGGATCTTGCCGATTGCATATACCTTCAGCCGAAGGGTTCTTACTGCCTCTTTTTCGTCACCCGCGGCACCCTGCAGGTTCGACTGAGGTCGACCTGCTCCCGGCTTGAAGCGGGGGAGGCCCTCTTCGTCCGCGGGGGAGCGGGAGAGAGGTTCTCGCTTGTCAACCACGACGAAGTAGAGTACTTCCAGCTCCAGTTTCACCTCTTCGGTCGCGGGTGCGCGAAGTGCGAGCACCCCCTCGAGGTTCCCGAGCACGCGGTAGTTCATCCGCCCGAGCGGCTAACCGATCTCCTTCGCCGCTACCTTGCGGTGGCGAAGCGGGGGCGCTCTTCGCGCCTTGCTCTCTACAGCCTCGTGGTGCTGGCTCTCCACGAGCTTACCCGCTCGACCACATCGAAGGATGCCGCCAAGAACCAGGAGCCCGGGTTGGAGATCATCGCCTCGCGAGTGGACGCGTGCATCGCGGCCCATTACCGCCGTCCCATCGGAACGCTCGAGATAGCCCATGAGCTGCGCTACAATCCGGATTACCTGGAGCGCGCCTATCGTCAGGAACGCGGCATCTCCATCCGCGAGGCAATCCATCGCCGGAGGATTCGTGAGGCCCGGGCTCAGCTCCTTTTGCGGCGTGAGTCGCGCATCGCCGAGATCGCGGCTCTGTGCGGCTACAACGACACGAGCTACTTTCGCAGGGTCTTCAAGCGGGTGACAAGCATGACCCCTAACCGTTACCGCGTCGAGGCCGCCACGCGAACATGAGCGCGACGGGAACCCTCAGCTTCGACCTCGCAGGCGAGGTCGAAGCCTTCAATAGCGGGCTGTTTGTCTCGCCGGGATACGGAACCCATGCGACGCGGGTCATCAACTCTTATGAGCTCATCTTCGTCACTCAAGGCTGCCTCGACCTGTTCGAGGGAGAGGTGAAATATCACCTCGAGCGCAATCAGACGCTGCTTCTCTATCCCGGCCGCAGCCATGGGGGCAGCGCCCCCTATTCCCCGGACGCCAACTTTTACTGGGTGCACTTTCAGATCGGCGGCCGCACCGCCGGAGACTCTCCGATTCGCATACCGAAGGTTGCAACCGTCTTCGATCCGGAGTTCCTCACCGAGCTGTTCTGCCGTTTCATTTCGGACCAGGAATCGGGCACCCTCGACCCCCTGGTCGCAACCCATTTGGTCACTCTCATGCTGTGCGAGACCGGCGAAGCCGTCGAGCCGAGTCCGGTCAGGCAAGGGTCGTCGCTTGCAGGGCTCATCCAGACCTACATCGACGAGAACTACCGCAGGGCCATAACGACCTCCTTGATCGCCCGCGATCTCCTCTACAACTCCGACTACCTCGAACGGGTCTACCACCGCCAAACGGGAATGTCGATTCTTGACGCGCTGCACTTCAAACGAATCGCAACGGCGCGGGCGCTTCTCCGCAACGAGGGCCGCAAGAACATCAACGAGGTCGCCTTCGCATGCGGCTATACCGACCCGGGCTATTTCCGGCGGATGTTCAAGCGCCTGACCGGCCTCACGCCCAAGCAGTTTCGCTCTCTGTACAGCCGCACCCATATCAACACACACTGAGCCGGAGGGGAGACGGCGCGACTCTCCCCGGATGAGTCGGGAGGCTCTTCGAAGGTGGGAGCTCGCCGCAAACTCCGGATTTGGATCCTGGGCGTCGCCGCAGGGGCCGGACTGACCTCCGTCGTGGCGATCGGCCTTTGGGCGCTCAACGAGCCTCAGCTCTTCTCCCGTCGCGACTTCCAGCCGGCCGCCTTTGCCGCAACGACGGCAGTACAACCGCTTCACGGCCCGTGGGTGGTGGCCGTCCAGCCCGGCCATTGGGAGATAGCCCAGCTTCCGCCGGAGCTTGCCCGGCTGCGCGACAACACCGGTGCGGTCTTCGGATCGGTGCGCGAGGTGGACATCAACAAGGCGGTTGCAGACGCGCTCGTCGCCGAGCTCGATGCCCTCGGTTGGAAGGCGATACTGGTCCCGGCAGCCGTCCCGCCGCAGCTGCGGGCGGACGCCTTTATAGCTATCCATGCGGACTCGACCGACGGAGACCCCGGCCGACGGGGCTGGAAGCTCTCGGCCCCCTGGCGAGCGAGCGCGGACAGCAGGGCGCTCGCCGCGAGCCTCAGGCAGGCTTTCGCGGCCCAGACGGGTCTCGTTCAAGACATCGACGGCGTGACGGTCAACATGCGCGGCTACTTCGCCTTCAACTACCGGCGCTTCGTGCACGCGATGAGCCCCTACACCCCCGCCGTCATCATCGAGCTCGGCTTCATCTCGAATGCGACCGACCGCGCGCTCCTCACCGGTCGACCCGCTTTCTGGGCCGACATCATCCTCGAAGGGCTCAAGGGATACTTCGCTTCGTTCAATCGAGCCGCTATCGCGTCTCTCCGGCCGCTCGAGCTGCCATGGGTGGCGGCCGGACCACAGGGCGTAGCGGTCCGCCGCTTACCGAGCGACGCATCGCAGGTGCTGTGGACACTCGGTCCGGGTACGGTCGTGCTGCCGGTCGATACCTCGGGCTCCTGGTACGAGGTCTTCGTCCGACGCCAGTTCGCCACTGGGTGGGTCCCGAAGAGCGAGGTGGTTGTGACCGCCGACCCCCACTGGCCGATGCCCGGCGAGCGGGGCTATGAGCCTGCCGGAAGATGAGAAGGCGGCCGACCGTCTGCGCACGACGAGAGGATTGGGCAGCTGTCCGCCGAACGAGGGTCCGGTTCCTCGGCGGCCGTCGAACCTTGCCCCACGCTCCGTAAGATCGTACATTCTCCCGGTATGAGCCTGCGACTCGCGCTGTCGAACCCTTTCGGGGGAAGCATCTGGTACAAGGAGCGCACCACCAGCACGATGGACGATATCCGTGCGTTCATCGCGCGAGGCGAGCCCGAAGGGACGGTCGCGGCAGCCGGCTTTCAGGAGGCGGGGCGGGGACGCTTCGCGGACAGGCGATGGGAGGCGGATGCGGGCGAAGCACTGCTCTTTACCATCGCGCTACGCGCGCCGAGGCCCGCCGCCGACGACCCACCCGCCTCCTTTCCCGGCGCGCCCGACGAGCAGTCGCCAACATCGCTACGCGCGCCGAGGCCCGCCGCCGACGACCGGTCGCCGGGGCTTGCCCCCTCGCTGCGGCTCGCGCTCGGAGTCGCTCTTTTTCTTGAGTCGCTCGGGCTCGAGCCCCGCATCAAGTGGCCCAACGATCTCTTGCTCGATGGTCGAAAGGTGTGCGGAATCCTCGTGGTCGGGGCGGGCGATTGGCTCTACGGCGGAATCGGGCTGAACCTGCGCCAGACACGCTTCGCGGGGCAGCTGCGGCGACCCGCGACCTCGCTTCTCCTCGCCGGCCGCGATCTCGCGCCGGAGGATGCCCTTTCGGGGTTGCTGCCATGGCTGCATGCGGCCTACTTCCACGCCGACGCCCGCGGCGAGGCGGAGCGCCGACTCTGGCATCTCCACGAGGAGATCGAGGTGACGCAGCGGGCCGGCCATCCGCCTCGCCGCGGAAGGGTGAGCGGCCTCGGCGCCGAAGGCGCGCTCCTGCTCGAGACAGAGGCGGGAACCGTGCGCTGTCTGGTCGGCGAATAGGGGCGCTACGAGGCCGACGCCTCCGCCATCTCCTCGATCGTCGCCTCCGGATCGGGCTTCCATTCCGAGGTGAAGTGAAAGCGAATCGACGGGTACTCCTCGATCATCCGATTCAGCCACCACCCGGTTTCGGCAAAGAAGACGGGCCTCCCCTCGCGGTCGTAGGCGATGTCCGCGGCCTTGATTCGGATGAACTCCTTCAGGGTCGCCGCATCCTCACTGGTAATCCAGCAGGCTCGCGCATAGCCCATCGGCTGGAAGCGGCAGGCTGCGCCATACTCGTGGAGGAGGCGGTAGAGGATGACGTCGAACTGGAGCTCGCCGACGGTTCCGATGACCTTCCTTCTCCCGAGCTCCTGAATGAAGAGCTGCGCGAGCCCCTCCTCGGTCAGCTCCTTAATGCCCTTGTCGAGCTGCTTCGAGCGCATGGCGTCGGTGCTGATGAGCTCCTTGAAGATCTCAGGTGCGAAGCTGGGAACGCCGCGAAAGACCAGCTCTTCGCCCTCGGTGAGGGTGTCGCCGATCTTCAGGTTGCCGCGGTCGTAGAGCCCCACCACGTCGCCGGGGTAGGCCTCCTCGATTATGCTTTTGCGCTGCGCCATGAAGTTGTAGGGAGTCGAGAAGCGGATGTCCTTGCCAAGGCGAACGTGCCGGAAGAACTTGTCGCGCTCGAACCTTCCGGAGCAGACCCGCAAGAAGGCAATGCGGTCGCGGTGGCGCGGATCGATGTTGGCGTGGATCTTGAACACGAATCCGCTGAACCGCTCTTCGGAGGGCTCGACCACCCGCCGATCGCTCTCGCGCGAGGTCGGGGGCGGAGCTATCTCCAGGAAGGTCTCCAGGAGCTCTCGAACCCCGAAGTTGTTGAGCGCGCTCCCGAAAAAGACGGGCGCCACCTTCCCGCGCAGGTAGTCGTCCTTGGAGAAGCGATCGTACACCCCCTCGACGAGGGCTACCTCCTCCCGGAGGGCCGCCGCATCGCTCCCCAGACGTTGATCGAGGACCGGATCGCCCAAGTCCCTGATATAGAGCCGGTCGTGCTCCACGACGGTCTTCCCGGCATTAAAGAGGTAGAGGTTGCGCTCGTAGAGGTTGTAGACCCCCTTGAAAGCCGACCCCATGTTGATGGGCCAGGTCAGGGGGCAGACGGCGATGGCAAGCTTCTTCTCAAGCTCGTCCATGAGCTCGAAGGGGCGCTTGCCCTCCCGGTCGAGCTTGTTCACGAATATGATAACTGGGGTGTTTCGCATTCGGCAGACGCCCATGAGCTTTTCGGTCTGCTCCTCGACGCCCTTTACGCAGTCGACCACGAGGATCACGCTGTCGACCGCCGTGAGCGTCCGATAGGTATCTTCGGCGAAATCCTTGTGGCCCGGGGTGTCGAGGATGTTGATGATCGTCCCGCGGTAGTCCAGGGTCATGACCGAGGTAGCGACCGAGATCCCGCGCTGCCGCTCGATCTCCATGAAGTCGGAGGTGGCCGCGCGCTGGATCTTGTTCGACTTCACGGCCCCTGCCGTTTGGATTCCGCCCCCATACAACAGGAGCTTTTCCGTAAGGGTGGTCTTTCCCGCGTCGGGGTGGCTGATTATCGCGAATGTTCTTCGCTTCTGTATCTCTTCGGCTATGCTCATCCTGTACTCTCTTGTTCGCGTCGTCTTGCGCCGAGCGCCCCGGCTCTCCCTTCGCGCCCGGTCCTACGGCTTTGATCCGCCGAGGTTATGCGTTCCACCGCCCGCGGCGGTAAAGGGCACGAAGATCTCGCGCTTGAAGCCGTGGTAGATGTCTTCGCGCGTGAGATGAATGTTGCCGTTCTTGCCGACGGTCTTCGTGATCTTCAGGATGACCTGACCCGAGGGAGGTCCGATCGGAATGAGCATGATACCGCCGGGCTTCAGCTGCTTGAGGAGCTCGGGCGGGATGTGGTCGATTCCCGTCGTGACGATGATGCGGTCGAACGGCGCGTACTTGAGCCAGCCGTAGTAACCGTCCGCCAGCCTGCGGTGGATGTTGGCATACTCAGGGATCTCCTTGGTGTGCTCGAGGTAGATCTGGTTTGTCTCTTCAGCCAACGGTTTCACGATCTCGATGGTGTAGACGAAGTTCGAAAGCTGCGAAAGGACGGCGGACTGGTAGCCCGAACCCGTCCCGATCTCCAGCACGCTCTCGTTCGGCTTCAGGTCGAGCTCGTCGGTCATGTGGGCCACCAGCTCAGGTCCCGAAATCGTCTGCCCGTACCCGATCGGTATCGCGGTGTTGTCGTAGGTTTTGGAGAGGTTGTAGGAACGAACGAACCACTCACGCGGGGTGAGCAGGAACGCCATGAGGACGTTCTTGTTCGCGACGAGATGACGCTCGACTGTGATCTCCGCGCGCTGCCAGCGCCAGCGAATGAACTTCTCCTGCTGATCCGTGTGCGCGGTCATCCATTTTACGTACGCGTCCTCGCTGGTGATCGGCGGGAAGGCCGTGCGCTTCGTGATGTCGTAGACCGGTTGCACCGCCGGGTCGTACAGATCGATCGGCTTGGCTGCGCGAAGGGAAACCGGAGAGGCGCCCACGGGATAGCGGTACACCTGGGCGGATCGGGCGGCCGAGGGCGATGCTGCGCTTCCGCTTGCGGACCCGGGCTCCTCGGATGCAGTCGCAGAAGCTGCCCCAAACGCGGCCGCCTCCGGCCCCTTTGCGCTCCCGACGGGCTGATGCAGTTGCGATGGGTCGGCGGAATCCGAGACCGAGGAAGGGGTGTGTCGTGCGGCTCCGGAGGCAGAGGCGAGCGAGCCCGTCAGGTCGGCGGCGCGGCCGCTCGCCGACAGTCGCGCCACGGCGAAGACCCCCGCGCCGGCGATCACGCAGAAAGCGACAATACCGAGCGTGACGAGCAACCGGCGGCGCGGCCGCTCCCCGCGAGAGGCGGAGGAGCCGCTAGCCGGCGCCTTCACGGTCGGGGTCCCGCCCTGCGCGGCCCGGCCGTATCCGCAAACCGGACAGGCTCCATCCTGGTTGAGATCAAATCCACAATTCGGACAACTTGCCATCGAGACTTCTCCTCATCGGTTTTTGTGATGTTCGGGAGCCTTGGACGCAAAGGCGAGCCATGGGAATGCCAGCTCGAGGAGGGTATGACCGGTTCGTCCGACGAAGGCTGCACGTCCTTGCGCCGGTTGCCGGTACTCGTCGCCAAATGACTGCTTCTGAAAGTCGGGCGACAGGGTGAGTCCCGTAGGTCGGAGCTCCCCGGATGCCGCTGTCCCGTCACAAATCCGAGGTCAGCCTATCACGGACGCTTCTAATGGAACAAGCGGGGAGCTCCCGGACCACGCGCGCGCGCGGTGCGGCTACCTCTTCGACTTTTCGACAATCGAGTGAAAGAGCCGCTCGCCGAGCTCGTCGATCTCCGCGCGGCGGGCGAGTTGTGCGAGCCACTTCGCCGGGATCCCCGGGCGTCCGTAGAGGATTCCGGCGAGGCCTCCTGCGACGGCCGCCGCCGTGTCCGTGTCATCCCCGAGATTCACCGCTTTGAGAACCGTGCCGGCAAAGCTCTTCTCCGTGAGCAAGCACCAGACCGCCGCCTCCAGGGTATCGACGACGTAGCCGGTGGACCTTATCGAGCGCTCCGCAGCCGCACCGAGCTCTCCGGAAAGGTAGCGGTTGTAATGGGAAAGCTCGGGGTTTTCCGCGAGGTGCTTTTCGGCGTGAGCACAGCTGCCGAGGTAGGCGTTCGAGGCATCCTGCCCCACGAGCAGGCGAAGGGCGATCTCGATGTAGAGCGAGCATCCAAGGATGGCGCGGGGATGCGCGTGCGTGAGCGAGGAGACCTCGGATACGCGGCGCTCCCGGTCGGCCCAACTGAGCCCTCCGAGCGTAAAGGCGAGCGGGAGAATCCGGGAAAGGGATCCGTTGCCGTTCGAATGCTCGTCGCGCCCCCCGGCGGAGGTGGGATCCGCCGGCCTTTTTTTCAACTTGTGGATCGCTTCCTTGGTCGTTCCTCCGATATCGAACATCTTTCCCCATGGAGTCCAGTATCCTTCGTAGAGGGAGCGAACGAAACGCTCGGAGATGTCGGTAAGGTTGTAGCCGGTGCACAGGCTTTCGGCGAGACACAGCATGAGGACGCTGTCGTCCGACCACGTCCCGGGGGGTTGGTCGTGGACTCCTGGACCCATCATGTCGACCACGGGATTCAGGCGAAGCTCCTCGCGAAGATGGTATTCGACGGGGACGCCAAGAGCGTCTCCGGTGCACAGACCGAGAACTCCCCCCAGCAGATGATTCTTGGTCATTGGGATTCCGCCCTTACGTAGAGTATATGGGGATGCCCCGAAGAACGCAAATTCTTCTTCCGAAACGGCGAGCCGCCCAATTGCGCTTGACCGCGCCAGACAGCCCTTGTATCATCACGGTCAGGAGCGTACCCATGGGCACCGTCCGACGGAACGTAATCCTTCCGGATGCACTCGACAAAGAGCTCGATGCGGTCGCCGAGATGCTCAAAGAGACAAAGAGCAACCTCATAACCCGGGCACTCGCCTACTATTTGGACCTGATCGACCTCACCGTGGCGCGCGAACGGGCGCGCATGGTCGAACAGGGAGAAAAGAAGCCGAAAGCCGCCGGCGACCTCAAAGAGGCCCTGGGGCTCTAGCGGATGTACGAGCTCCTCTTCGACCAGGCGGTCGAAAACGACCTTTCAATTCCTTCGCGCGAGGAGCAGCGATTCATCCTCGCAAGTCTGGAAAGGTTGTCCCGATTCTACTCCGAAAGCTATGAACGCGAGCTCCTGAAAGCCGGAATCCTCCGCCGCCTCGACGGGGAGTGGGAAGGCTTCTATCGATTGCGCCTGCGTACCTTCCGGGCCATCTTCAAGAAACAGGACGACGCCCTCATCATCTTCGTCGTCCGTTCGAGACTGCGAAGCGACATCGAGCGCTAAGCGTCCTGCGCTTCGCGCCGCCTATCTCATGAGATTCAAGGCGAAGAGAACGATCACGAGCACACCGAGCCCGATCCGGTAGTATCCGAAGGGAACGAAGCTTCGCTTCTGCACGAAGCTCATGAAGGCGCGCACGACGACCAGCGCCACAAGAAAGGAGACGAGAAAGCCGGCGGCTAGGAGAAGCCACTCGCCCCCGGTGAAACGAGCTCCCAGCCGTGCGAGGGTGAGCCCGCTTGCGCCGACCATCACCGGCACCGCGAGGAAGAAGGAGAATTCCGCCGCCGTCGCTCGCGAAAGGCCAAGAACCATCCCGCCGATGATGGTCGCGGCCGAACGGGAGGTACCCGGGACCAGCGCGAGCACCTGAAAGAGCCCGATTCCGAAGGCGACCGGCAGCGGGATGTCGTGCACATCCGAAAGGCGGGAGCCCTGCCTGCGCTTCAGCACCGCCTCGATGACGAGGAGCACGATCCCGTAGAAGACTAAAGTGGATGCTACGACAATCGGGCTGAAAAGGTGCTCGGTGACTACCTTGTCCAGGAAAAAGCCGAAAACGAAGGCGGGGATGATACCGACGACCACCCTTCCCCACAGCCGCCACGTCTGGGGTCGCTCCGCAGGTTGCGCCGCCCACGGCCAAAGCTTGTTCCAGTAGAGAACCACGATGGAGAGCACCGCCCCGAGCTGGATGACGACCTCGAAGCCGGTCACGAAACGCCGGTCCGCCGAAAGTCTCACGAACTGCTCGGCGATGATGAGGTGGCCGGTGCTGCTGACCGGCAAGAACTCCGTCACACCCTCGATGATGCCGAGAAGAATCGCCTTCAAGGCTGCCAGAAGCTGCATTCGACTCCCCCCGTGCGCAGCCTATACCCTCCTCGGCCATTCGACAACCTGCCGGCGCTTGCTTTGAGTCTTCGAAAACCAAGCGCACCGGCCCGCTACCCCCTTGCTCCCGCCCTACCGGCGCTTGACTTTCACCCTGATTCTTCGTATGTATGAGCGCAGTACAGTCTTTTCTTCGAGGGAGGGAGAAATCCCGACCGGCGGTTATAGTCCGCAATCCGAAGCGATTTCCGCGACGGGGGAAACGGTGGAATTCCGTTACCGACAGTGCAAGTCTGGATGGGAGAGGAAAAGAGGGGCCTTTTTGTATACGCTTATACAAGCACCACCTCTCTTTGTTGCTCCCCCTTCCGGTGTTCGGGAACCGAAAACCACATGGAAGCGCGGGAGTTTCCCAGCTTAAGAGACAGTGTCTCGGCCGGTATGGGCGACAGCCCTCCGGTGATCGCGGTCGACGGACTTCGGTTCGGCTTCAACGCCCAACCTGTCCTCGAAGACATCTCCTTCACCGTCGGGCGCGAAGAGTTCGTCTCCTTCATCGGTCCCTCGGGGTGCGGCAAGACGACGCTCCTCTACCTTCTGCTCGGGCTCCACAAGGGCTACGCGGGCCACATCGAGGTCCGAGCCGAGAAGACCTCCTTCGTTTTCCAGCACGATTCGCTGCTCGAGTGGCGCGACGCGCTCTCGAACGTTCTCCTCCCGCTCGAGGTGGCGGGCGTCGCGGTCGACGAGGACGCAAGGAGAGAGGCGCAGCAAATGCTCGAGCTGGTCGGCTTGAACGGATTCGGCCATCTCTACCCCGCCGAGCTGTCGGGGGGGATGAAGAAACGGGTGGAGCTCGCGCGAGCGCTCATCACGCAGCCGGATCTGCTTGTTCTCGACGAGCCCTTTTCCTCGCTCGACATCTTGAGCCGTGAGCGGCTCAATCTCCTTCTAAAGAGAATCCACGTCGAGAGGCGTTCGACCGTCGTCATGGTCACCCACTCGGTCGAAGAGGCATGCTTCCTGTCGGACCGCGTGTACGTCCTGTCAGGCGCGCCGGCAAGGTTCCTTGAGGTCGAGACCATTCCGCGGGGGGCCGAAAGCGCGCGCGAGCAGTTTTCGCTCTCGGGCGCGGAGATCTCCGCGAATAATGCAATCCGCGCCGCGGCAAAGGCCCTTTGGAACAACACCCAGGAGATAGCCGAGCAGGAGGGCGCCCTGAAGCGCTCCCCTGCAGGCATGAAGATCACGCGCGCGGTCCGATCCGCGCTGCCGCGTGAGCCCGAGGCGAGCGAGCTTATACGACGGAGCCTCCTGGAGCGAGTCGGAGAGCAACTCCGGCGCCGGTACAACCTCTTCCTCATTCCCATCGAGCTCGTGGCGCTGTTCTACATCGTCACGTTCGTGAAGGTTCACCTCCAGGTCCCCGATTTCGTCTTCCCCCTGCCCGGTGAGGTGCTCCGCCGGTTTATTTCAACTCTTGCGAGTGGATCGATCCTCCCGGATATCGAAGCGACCCTCTACGAGTCCGCCTTCGGTTTCGTGATCGCCTTTGTCATTACCCTCGTCCTGGGGTACGCGATAGCCAAATCGCGGGTCGTCTTCAACTTGGTCATGCCCTATCTCATAGCGCTCAACACGATCCCTTCGGTGGCGCTTGCCCCCTTCCTGGTGCTCTGGTTCGGATTCGGAATGACTCCCAAGATCATCACCTGCGTGATAGTGATGTTCTTTCCCATGCTCATCAACAATGTCTCTGCCATCGCGCTGGCATCGGAGCGAACGCGCGTGCTCGTCACCTTCTATCGCCCTACGCGCCTTCGGGCATTCACCAAGTTCGAGTTTCCTGCGGCCCTTCCGGTTATAGCGAGCGGTATCAAGGTTTCGATAACCCTCTCGGTGATCGGAGCGGTCGTGGGTGAGTTCGTCTCGGGCCACAGCGGGCTGGGATCGCTCGTCAACGAAGCGAAGGCCAATTTCGACATGGCGCTCATGTTCGTCGGCCTACTCTGGCTCAGCCTGCTGGGGCTTTTCTACTTCGGGGTCGCCACCGGCGTTTTCGCGCTGGTGAATCGACGGCGAAGATTTCCATCCGCCGGCCGATAGAACGGTCGGAGCTTTTTTTGGAGGTCAAGAGTGAGACTACTGCGGCTTTTTTCAGTCGAGGGTCGGCGGGGAATCCGTGTCACGGCAGGAGCGATCCTCATCGCCGCCGCGGCTGTGCTGCTTCCCGGTGCGGCCTACGGCCAGCAGCTTTCAACCGTACGGCTTGCGATCGGCTACATCCCTAACATCCAGTTCACCCCGCTCTACGTCGGGATCGACAAGGGTTTCTACCGCGACGAGGGAATCGATCTGCGGATCCAATACGGCTTTGGGATCGACATCTTCTCGCTCCTCGCGCTCAAGCGGATCGATGTCGGGCTCTCGGACTCGGATCAGCTCATCATCGCGGGATCGAAGGAGATTGGGCTGCAGGCTATCTACCAATATTACCAGAGCGATCCGATCGCGATCGTCGCCAAGAAGGACGTGGTCGCTTCGGCGCAGGATTTCGCCGGGAAGACGATAGGTACACCCGAGCTCTTCGGTTCGAGCTACATCGGCCTCATGCTCTTCCTCAACCATTTCCACCTCACCGGGAAGGTCAAGGTTGAGCGGATCGGCTACAGCCAGATCCCCTCCCTGCTAAGCGACCGGGTCGCCGGAGCGGTCTGTTTCGTCACGAACGAGACCGTGAAGCTGCGCCAGATGGGGGTTCCGATCCACGAGTGGGACGTCCGGGACTTCTCGAACATGGTCGGCTCGTCGCTGATCACCTCGCAGGCGATCATCTCCGAGCGGGGCGACGTTCTCCGACGCTTCATTGCCGCGACGCGCAAAGCGACCGCCTATACCGTCGATCACCCCGAAGAGGCGCTCAACATCGCACTGGGCTACCTCGATTCGCCGGACCGGAGCCAGCGGCCCTTCCTCGCGGCGTCGCTTGCCGCGACCGTCAACCTCTTTCGCACGCCTGGAGCCTACGGCTCCATCGATCCGCGTGCCTACGAGGAGTCCATCCGGAGCCTCGCCGGCATCGGTCTGATCCCCGAGGGTTATCCGGCGGCACGGATCGTCCGCCCGTTCTAGCGCGCGGCGGCAGGGGCGAAATGGGCGATTATATTCACAAAAGCTGACGAAGAGTATAATCCATA
>Ga0307374_10008134_pt1 | contig 15757 bp, 12 predicted proteins | sample OX3MG_FD_202532 | JGI IMG/M metagenome (GOLD analysis project Ga0307374, IMG submission 202532) | Soil microbial communities from Risofladan, Vaasa, Finland - OX-3 | ecosystem: Environmental > Terrestrial > Soil > Coastal area > Acid sulfate soil | place: Finland: Risofladan, Vaasa | collected... | reverse complement strand
GACGGCGTCGGGGTTCTTGAGGTCCATGGCCACCGACCGCCGGCCCCGGTTCATGAGGTCGACGTGGGCCTCCGAGTGGGGCGGGTAGACGGCCCGCTCGGACCGGTCGATGCGGATGATGTCCGCTCCGGCGTCAGCCAGCATCATCCCGGCGAAGGGAGCGGGGCCGAGCCCGGCCAGCTCGATGATCCGGATCCCCTCCAGGGGGCCGCTCACCGGGCAACCGCCGGATCATCGGAGCAGAAGGCGCCGACCGGGGACGCCGGGGGACTGCCCACCGGGGTCGGGGCGCTGTTCGGGGAGGTGGTCATGGCGCTGACGGAGAAGGTCATGGGCGGATCGTGGCCCGCCCGCCGGCCGGGGGTCAAATGCGACCGTCCCGCGTTAGCCTCGGTCGGAAGCGCGTTCGATGGGGCCCCGGGCGGGGAGCTCCGGCAAGGAGTTCCCTGTGCCCGAGGTCCGGCGAGCCGAGCGGCGAGCGGTGGGACCGGGTCGGGTCAACCTGATCGGCGACCACACTGACTACAACCAGGGGCTGGCCCTCCCGATGGCCATCGGCCTCGGCGTCACCGTCCGGTTCACCCCCTCAACCGATGGCCGCGTGTCGGTGACGTCGACGGCGCTCGGACCGGGCCCCGAGCTGCCGCTCGACCTCCCCGCCGAGCGGGCCGCGGTGGGGCGGATCGAACCCGCCTGGGCCCGGCTGACCGGGGCGATGGTCGCCGTGTCCCGACCCGTTGGCGGCGGGGCCGTCCAGATCGACGCCACCCTCCCGATCGGCGCCGGCCTCTCCTCCAGCGCCGCGCTGGCCGTGGCCCTGGCCGAGGTGTTCGGCGTCGGCGGGGACCCCGAGGCCGTGGCCGCCCTCTGCCAACGGGCCGAGCACCTCGCCGGCGTCCCGGTCGGGGCCTTGGACCCGCTGATCTGCGCCGGCGGGCGTCGGGGCCACGCACTGCTCATCGACTTCTCCACCATGGCCACGCGCCAGACCCCGATGCCCGAAGAGGCCGAGGTGGTGGTGGTCGACTCCGGCCAGCAGCGGACGCTGCGCACCTCCGCCTACGCCGCCCGGAGGGCCGAATGCGAAGCCGCGGCGGCGGTCATCGGCCCCTTGGGGAGGGCGGACACCGCCGACCTGGCGCGGCTCTCGGGCCCGGTGCTGCGGGCACGCGCCCGCCACGTCGTCACGGAATGCCTCCGTGTCCGAAGCTGTGCCGAGGCCCTGGCGACCGGTGACCTGGCCGGGGCCGGAGCACTCATGACCGAGAGCCACCAGAGTCTGTCCGGCGACTTCGCCGTCTCCACCCCGGTGGTCGACTCCCTGGCGGAGGACCTGGCCTCGCGGCCCGGAGTGCTCGGGGCGAGGATGACCGGGGCAGGGTTCGGGGGCTGCGTGGTGGCCCTGTGCCGACCCGGGGCCGTCGACCCCGCCTCCCTCCCGACACCGGCCTGGCGGGTCCGGCCCGCGGACGGGACCGTGGCCCGGCGCGGCTGAGGTGGCCGTGCGGCCGGGCCGGTCTCCACCCGGCTCCGCCTGTCAGGCGACACCCACGGTGAGGAGCACGGCCTTTCTCATCTCGTTCCTCGATTCTGTCCACCGACAATGCCGACTCCGGGTCATCGGGAAGGAGCGCTTCCGATTGGCAGGCGTGCCGCCGAACAGGCGCGGACCGCCGGCAACAGGTCAGCTTCGCACCGCCCGCGCGACGGAGACTCGAGCCTGGGACGCCTACCCGCCCCGTTCCCCGCGCCCCGGAGACCGCCTCCCGCCATCCCAGTTGCAATCCCGGCCGGTGTTCCTGTCCACCATCAATTCGGTGGCAGCGCCCGAGGGAGCCGGATTCCCTCCCGGTCTGCCCGGTGGCAGCCCGGAGCTCAGAGACCCGGTCGGTCGTCCGGATCGGAGCAGAACGGCGGCAGCCGTCGGTTGATCACCCGGCGGAGGACCATCGGCTTGCGCACGTCGTCGATCCAGCGGACCTGGTCCTCGCCCCTGATCTCCAGCTCCAGCCGTCCGGTGCCGATCACCCGGCGGGGGAGCGACTGGACGACGGTGACCGAGAGGATGTGGGCCAGAAGGGTCTCCGCCTGCCGGCCGGACATCACCCCCCTCCGCTCGACGAGCCGGGCCGAGGTGAGCACGAGCCGGGTCGTCCGCCACCGCACCACCCGGACCGCCAGCCAGAGACAGGGGACCGCCACCACCGACCCCTCGATCCAGTGGCCGGCCACCGAGGTGTGCGGGATCCCGATGTCGAGCCCCACCCCGATGGCGATGACGATCACCGACACCGTCAACGGTCCCGACAGGAACGACCAGTGGGGCCTGATGTCGACGAGGACCTCTTCGCCCGGAAGGAGCTGGAGCCGGTCAACGGCCAAGCGGCTCAGCCCAACTTGCCGGCGATCGATCCCGCCGAACGGAGGACCGAGCCGTCGGCACCCGCCGCCGAGTAGGCGTGAGTGGGCCGTTGCCGCGCCTCGTCCAAGAGGTCGGCCAGCAGGGTGGCGAAGGGGACCGGCGGCGCGACCCACAGGTAGCGGGCCAGGGACCCCGGCACGGTGTTGATCTCATTGACGAAGAGCTCCCGGCCGTCGGACAGGTAGTCGATGCGGGCGACCCCGCGGACTCCGGCCAAGGCTGCGATCCGCTCCCCGGCCTGACGGAGGCTCTTCTCCAATTCGGGTGGTATCCGGGCCGGGAGCTCACGGCTGGCCCCGGCCATCCCCTCGCCGGCCACGTATTTGTCCCGGTAGTCGAGGATGTCCGAGGAGCCCTCGGCCCGTAGGGGCCGCTCCACTGCCGAGAGCTCCAGCGACGGCCAGGTGCGCACGGCCACCTGCAGGTCGCTGAGGTCGGGACGGTAGGGCTCGAGGACCGCGCCGAAGCGCAGGTGGGGATTGGCGGCCAGCCGTGCCTGCGCGGTGGCGAAGTCCTCGACCACGTCGATCCCGATGGACGAGCCGCCGTAGCGCGGCTTGACGATGAAGGGCCCGTCGAAGGGCGCCGGCCCCGGGTCCGCCAGCAATTGGGCCCGTGGCAGGGTGGGCAGGTCGGCGGCGGCCATCACCGCGCCGAATGCGAGCTTGTCCATCCCCAGCGCCGCACCCGCCACCGTCGGGCCGGCGTAGCGGATGCCGGCCAGGTCGAGCGCGGCCTGCAGGGTGCCGTCCTCCCCCGGTCCCCCATGACAGCACACCATGGCCGCGTCGAGCTCGAGGGCCCGGGCCCGTCCGAGCCGTCCTCCCGGCTCGGCGAACCCGCCGCCGGGGGCGGCGGTGAACTGCAGCCTCGCCGCCCCCCGGGGCACGCCCTCGAGGAAGGCCTCCGCCTCGAGTCCGGGATCGACCTCGTACCACTCGCCGGTCTTGGTCCAGAACAGCGCTCTGACGCCGGCACCGCCGGCGCCGCCGGGGGCGACGGCCAGCCCGCGGGCGGCCTGCAGCCCGGTGAGCACGCTGACATCGTGCTCGGGCGACGGACCTCCGAAGATGACGGCGACTTCGGGCACGGTGGTTGGACTCCTCCGGTCGGTTGCATGGACCCGACCCACCGACGAATGGCCCGGGCCGGCGGCTCAAATTTTCAAGGGTAGTGGTCCGGCAGATCGTTCTCGTACAACACGGCGTCCCCCGGCCCGAGGTGCTCCCGGACCCATTCCACCGCCCGGTGGCGGTCCGGCACCAGCCGGACCTCGGTCGGCGAGGCACCGACGGAGGCCAGCCCGGCCATCAGGGCCCGCCGGTTGGTCCGGCCCACGATGAGCGCGTCGGTGGCCACTTCGGCGATGGCGGTACCGAAGCGCCGGTTCTCGTCGAATTGTCGCGGCCCGAGCTCGACCATCCCCGGCGTCACCACCACCAACCGATGGGCCCGGCCCGGACCGGCACCCGGCGCGGGCTCCGGCACCTGCCGGTTCGATGCCGCCAGGGCGACCAACGCCTCGGTGGCCCCGGCGGGATTGGAATTGTAGGTGTCATCCAGGATGGTCGCCCCCGACGCCGCCTGCACCGCTTGCAACCGGTGGTCCACCTGCGGGAGGTCGTCGAGCCGGGCGCCGACCACGGCGGGGTCCACCTTCAGGACCAGGGCCACTGCGATGGCGATGGCCAGATTGGAGGGCTGGATGCCCGCGGCCATGGCGACGCCCTCGGCCAGCGCCGCGCCATGGGCGTAGGCGGATACCCGGGACCCGTCGTCACTGCGCACCACGCAGACCTCGGCGGACCGGTCGACGGCCGAGCACCGGAGCACCCGCTTCCCGTCGGCCTCGGCGCGGTCGGCCATCGCGGCCAGGCGGCTGTCGTCCACCTGCAGCACGACATCCCCGGCGGGGGCGAGGATCTCGGATTTGGCCTCGACGATGCGGTCCTCCGAGCCGAAGCGTTCGAGGTGCACCGGCCCGATGGCGGTGATCACCGCGATGTCGGGCGGGCACCAGCGGCACATGTCGGCGATCTCCCCCGGGCCGTAGGTGCCCATCTCGGCCACGAACACCTCGGTGCCGTCCGTCAGGTGCTCGTTGATGGCCCGGGCCAGTCCAACCCGGTTGTTGAAGCTGGCCGGGGTGGCCACGACCGTCCGGGTGGGTCGGACCAGGTGGGCGATGTGGCCCTTGGTCGACGTCTTCCCGAACGATCCGGTGATGCCCACCACCGTCGGGTCGACGCGCTGCAGCCGGGTGCGGGCACGGTCGACGAACGGCGCCGAGAGCCGGCGCTCCAGGGGGGCGGTCGACCAGCAGGCGAGGTCCACCGCCAAGGGGACGGCCAGCACCGCGGCCACGCTCAAAGGGGCGGGGAGACCTGTCACCAGGCCGATCGCCACAATGACGACTTCCACCGCCGCCCACGCCGCCGCCAGCGTGCGGAGGCGACGGGTCCAGTGCAACGGCGAGGTCCGCCCCCGCAGCGACAGGCCAAGCGGACCGAGGGCCACCGCGCCCGCCGTCGCCACCCCGGCGATCGGCCAGGCCAGCGAGGCGAGCGCGGCGGCGATGGCCGCGGTGGCCAGGGTCGCGTCGGGCCCCGTCGACCGCCACCATCGGATGGCGAATCGGGTCGCCGAGCCGCCCAGGTAGTGCTCCCGCTGGGCCACCCGCAACCATCGGAGGCCTGCCGGCAGGCAGGCGGCTACGCAGGCGCCGACGGTGAACCAGGCCGGCCCGCCGTGGAACCGGCCGGCCCCGGCGAGAGCCAGCGGGAGGCGGATCCCCACCGCGCTCACGGTTCGTCGCCGGCCGGATCGTCGAGGGGGCCGATCGCTGCTCCGGGGGCGGAGGCGGGCCGGCCCCCGATCACCTGGCGGAGCCGGGCCGGGGCCTCGATCGGGGTCAGGTGGCCGACACCGGAGAGGGTGGCCAACGTCGCCGAGGGGAACAGCCGTTGGGCCCGGAGCGCCACCTCGACGGGGACCTCGGTGTCCTGCTCGCCCCACACCAGGTCCACCGGGCACCCGATGGCGGCCAGCTCGTCGGCGTACTGGTCGGCCAGCATCCGTACCAACACGCCGCGCATGACCCCCTGGGCCGCCCGGTAATCGGGGGACCCGTGCTTGTTCCGCATCGCCTCGAGGCGCGCCTCGCCGAGCAGTCCCATCCGGTGGAGCCGCCGGGCCAGCCGGTAGCCCGCGACAGGTCGCCGGCGCCGCCCCTCCCGGTCGAGGAGGGGGACGCCGGTGAGCACCATGCGCTCGATCCGATCGGGGACCAGGCTGTACAGACGGACGGCCACCCGTCCGCCGAAGGAGTGCCCGACCACGACCACCCGGTCGGCGAGCGACCCATCCTCGAAGAGCGGGACCAGCTGCCGGGCGTACTCGTCGGTGCCCCAGGCCTCCGGAGGGGCCGGGGTGGCGCCGAACCCGAACAGGTCGGGGCCGAGCGCGCTGATCCGGGGCCCGGGTGCGGGATCATCGAACACGGCGGAAAAGTCGAGGTGGGTGCGCTGCCAGCCGTGGAGGGCGAGGACCGTCGGCACCCCGTTCCCCCACGTTCCGCCGAACAGACGACCGTCGGCGAACGACTTCAGCACCGGCACACCCTACCGATAGCCTCACCTCCCGTGGAACCACGGGAGGTGAGGTCGGGAGGACGGGAGGGCGACGAGTACTTCGAGCGCGCCGTGGCCACCCTGACCGAAACCCAGCGCCGCGCCGTCGAATCGCCGAGCCGCGCCCTGTGCATCGTGGCCGGGGCCGGCTCGGGCAAGACCCGGGCGCTCACCTTGCGGGTGGCGCGTCGGGTCCGGGACGGCTCGGCCGAGGCCGACCACATCGCAGTGTGCACGTTCACCCGCAAGGCGGCCCACGAGCTCCGCCAGCGCCTGCGCCTCTACGGCGTAGAGGTGTCGAGGCCGGCGAGCACCGGTGGCGCACCGGGACCGGGTGTGAGGGCCGGGACGATCCACCAGTTGGCCCTGACCCTGCTCCGGCGCCACGCCTCCGATGCCGGCGACGCTCCGCCGGTGGTGGCCGACGACCGGTTCCGGATCCTCCGCGGCATCGTCGGAGAACCCGCAGCCGCCTCGGTCGCAGACACCGAGATCGGCTGGGCCAAGGCCCGCTGTCTGACCCCGGACTCCTACGCCGGGGCGGCGCGCGACGCCGGGCGAAGCGCGGGCGCGACCATCGAGCAGGTTGCGGAGGTGTTCGCCTCCTACGAGGCCACGCTGCGCCGCAGGCGCGCGCTCGATCTGGACGACGTCCTGGTCCACGCGGCAGACCTGATCCACGACGACGGCGCCTTCGCGGAAGGGGTGCGCTGGCGGTACCGGCACCTCTCCGTGGACGAGTTCCAGGATGTGAACCCGGCCCAGTTCCGGCTGGTCCGCGCCCTGTTGGGGAGCGGCGACGATGTCTGCGCCGTGGGCGACCCGAACCAGGCCATCTACGGATGGAACGGGGCCGACCCGCGCCTGTTGGCCCGACTGCCCGAGATGGTGCCGGGCATGGAGGTGGTCCGCCTGGACGACAACCATCGGTCCACACCCCAGGTGGTGGCGGCGGCGACGGCAGCCCTGGGCCGATCGACGACCGCTCCCCCCCGTTCGGCGGTGGCTGACGGCCCGATGCCCGTGGTCACCACCTACGACGACGACGACGACGAGGTGTCGGGCATCGTGGCACGGCTGCAGGGCCACCGGGACGACGGCCGGCCGTGGTCGGAAGAGGCGGTGCTGGCCCGCACCAATGATCAGCTGTCGACGGTGGCCCGGGCGCTGGCCCGCGCCGGCATCCCCCACCGGATCGCGCCCGGGCCGGAGAGCCCGGCCGACGAGTCCGGGCCGGGCCGGGCCGGGCCGGTCGGGCCAGCAGGGTCGACGGGGGTGGACGACGCCGTCGAGTTGGCGACGTTCCACCGGGCCAAGGGGCTGCAATGGGCATCGGTCTGTGTCGTCGGCCTGGAGGACGGGTTCGTGCCCATCGTCCACGCCCGGTCCCCCGAGGCCCGGGCCGAGGAGCGCCGGCTGGTCTACGTGGCCCTCACCCGGGCGTCGCGGGACCTTCACTGTTCGTGGGCGCGTGTGCGCCGGATGGGCGGCGGCCGGCGGATGGAGCGTCAGCCCTCGCCGTGGCTGGCCGCGGTCGCCCGAGTCTCGAGGACCGGGGAGGGTCGGCCCACCCCGCGGAGCGCCGGGGACCAGATCGCCGAGATCCGGGCCGGCCTCAACCGCTGACGGACGGCGCCGTCAGGAGGGTTCGATGGCGGTGTCGATGGCGGTGTCTATGAACACCGGGGCATGATCCGAGGGCTTTTCACCCTTGCGGGCGTTCCTGTCGATCAGGCCGTAGCTCGTGGTGCGGGCGAGCACCTCGGTCACCAAGATGAGGTCGATCCGCATCCCCTGGTGCTTGTGGAACGAGCCCGCTCGATAGTCCCACCAGCTGAACAGCTTGTCGTCGTCGTAGAGGCGCCGGAACACGTCGACCAGCCCCCACCCCTCGAGCGCGGCCAACGCCTCCCGCTCCGGCTGGCTGACGTGGGTCATACCCACGAACTTCGAGGGATCCCACACGTCCCGGTCCTCGGGAGCGACGTTGAAGTCGCCACACACCGCCACCGGCCGGTCGGGAGCACTCGTCTCGTCGACCAGGGTCCCCAAGCGCGCCAGCCAGGCCAGCTTGGCCGGGTACTGCTCGCTGTCGAGGCTGCGCCCGTTGGGCACGTAGACCGAGTGCACCCGCACCCCGCCACAGTCGGCCGCGACGAGACGGGTCCCGTGAGCGTCCTCCTCCGAGTCCATCCCGGTCGATACGTCCTCCAGCCCCACCCGGCTGGCGATGGCCACGCCGTTCCATCTTCCGTCGCCGTGGTGGGCGGTCTCGTAGCCCAGGGCCGCGAACGCGCCGTGGGGAAAGGCCGCATCCGCCTGCTTGGTCTCCTGCATGCAGAGGACGTCGGGCTGGGCGTAGCGGATCCACTCCTCCACCCGGCCGAGCCGGGCCGGCAGTGAATTGACGTTCCAGGTGGCTATGCGCACGTCGCGACCGGGGGATCAGGTCGACTCGGGCGGGGTCGCGTCGACCAGTACGAAGAGGAGCTCGGCCCGGCACGCCTCTTGTCCATCGACCGTGGCCCGCCCTGAGCCCCTTCCGGCCCGGGCGGACATCCGGCCCAGGGTCACCTCGAGCTCGAGCAGGTCGCCGGGGACCACCTGGCGCCGGAACCGGGCCCGCTCGATGCCGCCGAACAGGGGCAGCCTGCCGGCGAACTTCGGATCGGCCAGGACGGCCACGCCGCCCAACTGGGCCAGGGCTTCGACCATCAGCACCCCCGGAAGGGTGGGCCGGCCGGGAAAGTGACCGGCGAAGAACTCCTCGTCGCCGGTGAGCCGCCAACTGCCGGAGGCCGACTGACCCGGCTCCACCGATCGCAGCTCGGTCACGAAGAGGAAGGGATCGCGGTGGGGCAGGAAGTCTTCGGCTCGCACGATTGTCCGAGGATAACGGTCCGGTGGCCGCCGGTGGAACTCCCCTCGGCCCTTGGCCGTCGGCCGTTGCTCAGCCTGTCACGCCCCGACCCCCGGGACCGCCAACTCGGCGCGCCTCCTGGCCGCATCCAGGGAGACGAGCACGAACGGTCGCGACTCGCCCTTGGTCAGCACCTGCCGGGCCCTCTTCGGAGCGGGCCGGGCCAGCCCCCGAAGAGGGACATGGCAGAGCATGCCCTCGACGTCGATGTGGGCCCCGTGGGAGGTGAACGCCACGACGGTGCCGTCGAGCGTGCTGCCGACCGGATGATCGGCCACGAAGGTGAGGAAGGTCATCGGGTCGTTGAGGGCCTCGGGTGCCCGCCGGGTGCCCGCCGGTGCGAGCTTGTCCGCCTTGAGGGACGCCCCCGTTCCCTGCGACTCGGCCCTCTTGACCGATTTCGCCGCCTTGGCCGCCCTGGGCGCCTTGTCCGGCTTGTCGACCTTGGCTTCCTTGGGGGCCTTGGCTTTCTTGGCCTCCCCGGACGCCTTGACCGGCTTGTCGACCTTGGCTTCCTTGGCTTCCTTGGCTTCCTTGGCTTCCTTGGCTTCCTTGGGGGCCTTGGCCGCCTTCGCCGACTTGGTCGCATCCACCGTCTTGGCGGCCTTCCCCGCCTTTGTCACCTTCGCCGTCTTGGCGGCCTTCGCCGTCTTGGTCGCCTTCACCGTCTTGGCGGCCTTGGTGGCCGAGGTCGCCCTGCCCCCGCGACGTGGCGTGGCGCCGTCGGACTCCGCCCCCGACCCCTGGTCGTCACCGTCGATCGGCGCGGCAGGGCCCCCGCCGTCGTCGGACCGACCGGACCGCTTCGACTTGGTGGCCGATCTGCTCTTCGCTCCTCGCACCGGGGTCCGCGGGGTGAAGATCCAGCCCACACCCGGCACCGGCTTGCCGCCGATGAGCCGGCCCGGATCGAACAGCCAGGGTCGTTCACCGTGGAACTCCTGGAAGGAGTCGTTGGACAGGACGAGGGCGCCCGACTTCTCGGCGATGCGGAGGATGAACCCGTCCCCCCGCCCCAGGGCGCCGGCCGGCGGCGTGATCATCTCACCGTGTTCCAGCGCCTGCTCGTAGGTGGTCACCTCGGACGGATCGATCCGGTGGCCGAAGGAGGCGTCGACCACCACCGTGACGTCCGAGGTCGTGAAGCCGCGGTACTCCTCGAGGAAGCTCCTGATGGCCTCGTCGAGCTGGGCCAGGCTGGGAAGGCTCCGACCCTCCGTGGCGATGTTGGACCCGTCGACGACGATCCGGCGGCGTTCGGGCTGATCCTGTTCCATAGCAGACCACAGTCAACCATCTGACCAGGTGGGCGCCGGACATACCGCCGCAGACCGGAGCGTCCGCCCGGCCCGGATCCACCCTCGGGCGGCACCCTAGGATGGGCCGATGGCCTCGGAGAAGACCCGAACGGGTGAGGCGACCGACCTGTTGCAGCACCTGATCCGGAACCAGTGCGTCAACGACGGCACGGCTGCCTCAGGACACGAGCACCGCAGTGCCCAGCTGCTCGGTGACTACCTCGCGGGCTCCGGGGTCGACTTCGAGACCTACGAGCCCGAGGCCGGCCGGACATCGTTGGTGGCGAAGATCCACGGCTCCGACCCGAGCGCGCCGTCACTGACACTGCTCGGCCACACCGACGTCGTGCCGGCCAACGCCGACGACTGGCGCCACGACCCATTCGGGGGAGAGCTCATCGACGACGTGGTGTGGGGACGGGGGGCCATCGACATGCTCGATCTCACCGCCACCATGGCCACCGGAGTCCGCCACCTGGCCCTGAGCGGCTTCCGTCCCGCCGGTGACCTCACCTACGTGGCCGTGGCCGACGAGGAGGCACTGGGCACCCATGGAGCCCAGTGGCTGTGCCGGCACGCGGCCGACGCAGTCAACTCCGACTATGTCATCACCGAGTCGGGCGGGTTCCCGATGGGCGGGTCCGACGGCACGACCCGGCTCCCGGTAATCACCGGTGAGAAGGGCGTGTACTGGTGCGTGCTCACCATCAGGGGCACGCCGGGGCACGGATCCCAGCCCTTCCGCACCGACAACGCCCTGGTGAAGGCGGCGGAGCTGGTCCGTCGGATCGACGGGTACCGTCCCCAGGCGCAACTTCACGAGGCGTGGACCCGGTTCATCGAAGGGATCGGATTTCCGCCCGAGCTGGCCGAGCCACTGCTCGACCCCGACCGCATCGACGCCTTCTGCGACGAACTCCCGCTGGTCGGCCTGGCCCGACAGGCCCACGCCTGCACCCACACCACGCTGGCCCCGACCATCATGGAGGCGGGCTCCAAGGTGAACGTGATCCCCGACCGGGTCGAGCTCACCGTCGACATCCGCTCCCTTCCCGGGTGGGAGGCCGCCGAGGTCCGGGCCATGCTGGACGAGGTCATCGGCGACCTGTCCGATGACGTGGAGGTCGATTTCCGGTCCGCGGAGCCGGCGACCACGTCGCCGATCGACACCCCCCTCTGGGACGCCCTGGAGCGGGTCAGCCGGTTGTTCTACCCGGGGGCCCGCACCGTTCCCTTCCTGACCGTGGGGGCCACCGACGCCCGGTTCCACCGGGCCCTCGGAAGCGTGGCCTACGGGTTTGGGCTGCACAGCCGGGCCATCGGCTTCGAAGAGTACGGAGCGATGTTCCACGGCATCGACGAGCGGGTCGACGTGGAGTCGCTCCACCTGTCCACCGAGATGTGGATCGCCCTGGCCCACGACTTCCTGGTCTGATCACCCTCCTCTGCTCCTTCCTGGTCTGATCACCTTCCTGGCGAGCGCCGGACGGTGGCTCAGCCGATGGAGCGGGCCAGCAGGTCGTCCTGTTCCAACCGGTGCAGGGCGGCACTGCCCGAGGCCGGGCTGGCCGACTCGGCCCGGCTCACGTGCCGGAGCGAGTGGGTGTCCCGCAGGAGGCGGTGCAGCCTGCTGTGCACGAAGTTCCACGCCCCCATGTTCTCCGGTTCCTCCTGCAGCCAGACCACCTCTGAGGCATTGGGGTAGCCGTCGAGGACGGCCGCGATGGTGGCCTTCGGCCAGGGATAGAGCTGCTCCACCCTCACCACCGCCACGCCCAGACCCGCATCGCCCAACTCGTCGCGTCGGCCGAGGGCGTCGTAGGCCACCTTGCCGGTGCACAGCACCACCCGGGTGACGTCATCGGGCGAGAAGTCCTCGTTCGCGGTCGAGGGATCGTCGAGCACCTCGGCGAACGAGCCGGCGGTGAAGTCCCCGATGGGCGACCGGGCCATCCGGGAGCGGAGGAGCGACTTCGGGGTGAACACGATCAGCGGCTTGCGCTCGGCTCCTCTCACCTGTGATCGGAGAAGATGGAAATACTGTGCCGAAGTGGTCGGGTCGGTCACCCGCAGATTGCCCCGGGCGCAGAGGGCCAGGAATCGCTCGATCCGGGCGGACGAGTGCTCGGGTCCCTGACCTTCGTAGCCGTGGGGCAACAGCAGCACCAACCCGGAGGCCTGGCCCCACTTGTCCTCCGCCGCCACCAAGAAGTTGTCGACGATGATCTCGGCGCCGTTCCAGAAGTCGCCGAACTGCGCCTCCCACGCCACCAGGTCGTCGATGGCCACCACCGAGTAGCCGTACTCGAAGCCGACACAGGCGTACTCGGACAACAGGGAGTCGCAGATGGTGAAGCGGCCGCCGCCCAGCCCGGCCAGGGGCACGTGCTCGGCTCCGGTGTCGTGGTCGACCAGCACCGCATGGCGCTGTGAGAACGTCCCGCGGCGGGTGTCCTGCCCGGTCAACCGCACGTTGGTCCCCTCGGCCAGCAGGGAGCCGATGGCCATCGCCTCCCCCAGGGCCCAGTCGATCTGGCCGTCGGCCACCACCTTGTCGCGCTGTTCGAACTGGCGGGCCAGCTTCGGGTGGACGACGAACCCCTCCGGGACGGTGCCGATGGCCTCGGCCAGGCCCGACAACACGGACGACCCGACACCGGTCTCGACGGCCGGGATCCGCAGGTCGGGGACCACGTAGGCGGGAAGGACCGGCACGCCCTGGCCGGTCGACCCGGCCTCGGCCTCGGCCCGGGTCTCGTCCAGGGCGGCCTGGAGCCGGGCAGAGAAGTCGTCGAGGGCCTGTTCGGCCTCCTCGATCGAGATGTCCCCCCGCCGGACCAGCGACTCGGTGTACAGCTTGCGCACCGACCGCTTGGCCTCGATCAGGGCGTACATCAGCGGCTGGGTGTAGCTGGGATCGTCGCCCTCGTTGTGCCCGTGGCGGCGGTAGCAGACCATGTCGATGACCACGTCCTTGTGGAAGGCCTGGCGGAAGCCGAAGGCCAGGCGGGCGGCACGCACGCAGGCCTCGGGATCGTCGCCGTTCACATGGAAGATCGGGGCCTGGACCATCTTGGCCACATCGGTGGGGTACACCGAGGTGCGGGCGGCCTCCGGCGCGGTGGTGAAGCCGAGCTGGTTGTTGATGACGATGTGCACGGTGCCGCCCGTTCGGTAGCCCGGCAGCCCGGACAGGTTGAGGGTCTCCGCCACCACGCCCTGCCCCGCGAAAGCGGCATCCCCGTGCAGGAGGATGGGAAGCACCGCGAAGGGGTTCCACGGTCCGTCCCCCGGACCGGATCCGGCTCCCTTCCTGGCCGCCAGCGCGTCCTGCTTGGCCCGGACCATGCCCACGACGACCGGGTCGACCGCCTCGAGGTGGGACGGGTTGGAGGCCATGGAGACCGGGATGGAGCCGCCGGATCGGGCCACGAAGGTCCCGCAGGCCCCCTTGTGGTACTTCACGTCGCCCGAGCCCTGCACCGACTCGGGATCGAGATTGCCCTCGAACTCCTCGAAGATCTCGCCATAGGACTTGCCCACGATATTGGCCAGCACGTTGAGGCGACCGCGATGGGACATTCCCATCACCGCCTCGTGGAGGCCCTCGTCCACCGCCTCGTCGAGGATGGCGTCGAGGAGCACGATGGCCGACTCTGCCCCCTCCAGCCCGAATCGCTTCTGTCCCACGTAGCGCGAGTGGAGGAACCGCTCGAACACCTCGGCAGCATTGAGCCTTCCGAGCACGTGACGCTGCTCGTCCGGTGCGAGGACCGAGGGGACACCCTCCAGGTGCTGCTGGATCCATCGCTTCTGCTGCGGGTCCTGGATGTGCATGTACTCCACGCCGAGGGTCCGGCAGTAGGCGTCGCGGAGGAGGTGGAGGATCTCGTCGAGGGTGGCCATGGCCCTGCCGCCCAGGCCGTCGGCGACGAAGTGCCTGGGCAGGTCCCAGATGGTCAACCCGTAGTGCAACGGGTCCAGCTCGGGGTGGAGCTCGGGCGGCTCGGCGTCCAGCGGGTCCAGATGGGCGATGAGATGGCCGCGGACCCGGTACATGTTGATCAGGGTCTGCACGTGCACCTGTTTGGTCAACCGGAGGTGGGCGCCCTCGCCCTCGTCGTCGGGGGCGTTGACGTCCTTTTCCCACCGGACCGGCTCGTAGGGGATGGAAAGGGACTCGAACACCTTTTGGTAGAAGCCGTGCCGGCCCATGAGGCACTCGGACACGTGGGCGAGGAAGAGGCCCGACTCGGCACCCTGGATGATCCGGTGGTCGTAGGTGGAGGTGAGGGTCACCGTCTTGCCGATGCCCAGGTCCGCCAGGGTCCGGGGGTCCGCCGCCTCGAACCCGGCCGGGACCCCGAGGGCCCCGACACCGACGATGAGCCCCTGCCCGGGCATCAGCCGGGGCACCGACTGCACGGTTCCCAAGGTTCCCGGGTTGGTGAGGGTCACGGTGGTGCCGGCGAAGTCGTCGGGGGCGATCTTGTTGGTGTGGATCTTGCGCACCAACTCTTCGTAGGCGGTGACGAATCCCCGGAAGTCCAGGGCGTCCGCATCGGTGATGCAGGGCACCAGGAGCGTGCGACTCCCGTCGGACTTCTCGACGTCGACCGCCAATCCGAGCCCCACATGGCGGTGCCGGATGACTCCGGGTGTCCCCTTTCCGTCGGCGTCGGCGGCGAAGGCGGCGTTCATGGCCGGGACCGCCATCAGCCCCTTGACCACCGCATAGCCGATGAGGTGGGTGAAGCTGACCTTCCCACCCGTCGTCCGGAAGAGCTGATTGTTGACCACCGTGCGGTTGATCTCGAGGAGCTTGGCCGGGATGGACCGGACGCTGGTGGCGGTGGGCACCGACAGCGACGCCTCCATGTTGGCCACGATCCGGGCGGCGGCACCGCGGAGGGCGACCGGTGGCTCGGAGCGGTCGGACTCGGCGGGGGTCGCCGCCGGCGATGGGCCGGACCCGGGTGCGGTCGGCGGCGCCACCGGTCTCGGCGTCGGTGCTGCGGCCGTGGTCGACGGCGGGGCCGGGGTCGATGCACCGACGGCCGGCGGCGGGGCCCCGGCGGGACGGTAGTCGGCGAAGAACTCCCGCCACGAGTCGGACACCGAGGTCGGATCGGACCGGAACCGCTCGTACATGTCCTCGACCAGCCAGGCGTTCGGCCCGAAGGCCCCGGAGCCCGTGGCCGCCCCTGAGCTCAGATCGCCGGCGGCCGATCCGTCTCCAACGTTGTCATCCATTGCCATCCAGCCTACCGGGGCGCCGAATCGGAACGGAGGTGGTGCGGGCTGAATGGCCCGACCGGCCCGCGACGCCGGGCTGCCCCGGGCCGCGGACCGGTCGGTCGACTACTTGGCCTTGGTGATCTTCGGCGCGGGGGCCTGACCGTTCACGACCTTCTTGAACGACGAGCCGGCCGAGACCTTGGGGCTCTTCGACGCCTTGATCTTGATGGTCTCCCCGGTCTGCGGGTTC
>Ga0307374_10008132_pt1 | contig 15760 bp, 13 predicted proteins | sample OX3MG_FD_202532 | JGI IMG/M metagenome (GOLD analysis project Ga0307374, IMG submission 202532) | Soil microbial communities from Risofladan, Vaasa, Finland - OX-3 | ecosystem: Environmental > Terrestrial > Soil > Coastal area > Acid sulfate soil | place: Finland: Risofladan, Vaasa | collected... | reverse complement strand
ACTCTGTGTTATGAGGCGCAGGTGGTGTTCGGTGGTTCACTTGGGCCGGTGTACTCCAACATCCCGCTCCGTCCCGAGCTCGGGCTGCCTGCGCCCGCTGGTGCGCACATCTGCCTCGACCTTGGCGAGGAGGAATACACCCAAGGCCGGCCGCACCCGATGATCGACCCGGCCGCGCGGAGAGCGATCATGCAGGCAGATGCGTTCAGCGGTGACATCGCGGCGGTCTTGCTCGACGTCGTCATCGGCTACGGCTCGCATCCCGACCCGGCGGGGGAGATAGCGCCCACCTGTGCCGATATCGTCGCCGGCGGCGCCGCGGTGGTCGCCTACGTCCTGGGCTCCCGCGCCGACCGGCAGGGACTGGACCGGCAGCGCCGTACGCTCCAGGAGGCAGGCGCGATCACCACCGCAAGCGCCGCACAGGCGGCACGCGTCGCCGCCGCCATCGCCGCCCGCCAGCCTGCCCTGGCCACCGCGGTGCGCTCATGACCTCACCCGTAGCCAATGGCGCGTCCCCCGGGCCCGTGCCTGTCGCACTGGTTACCTACTCCGTCAAACCGCGCGGCGGGGTAGTCCATACCCTGGCCCTCGCTGAGGCCCTGCACCGAGCCGGGCACCCGGTGAGGGTCGTCGCGCTCGGCGACCCCGCCGCCGGCTTCTTCCGACCGGTCCAGGTGCCTTTCACCATCATCCCTGCCCCGCCCACCCTGCCGACCCTGGAAGAACGCGTCTTCGCCAACGTGGACGCGCTGGTCGAAGGGCTGGTCCCGCTCGCTGCCGGCTATCCCATCCTGCACACACAGGACTGCATCTCCGCTCAAGCCGCCTGCCGGGTTCGGGACGCCGCCTGCGGATCGGATCTGGCTAGCGCGGCGGGCCGGGCTGCCGCAGGACAGCCGCCCGTCGTCATCAGGACCGTCCACCACGTGGACGACTTCACCACCCAGTCGCTCATCGACTGCCAGCGCCGGGCCATCCTGGAGCCGGACCGGATCCTGGTCGTCAGTAAGCACTGGCGTGACACCCTCCAGCGTGAGTACGGCACTGCCGCCGAAGTGGTGCACAACGGGGTCGACGCCGCCCGGTTCCAGGCGGCCGACCCGGCCCTGGCCGCGGCGTTGCGGCGGCGCGCGGGGGCGGCGGGCAGGCCGCTGATCCTGGCCGTCGGCGGCATCGAGCCGCGCAAGGGCAGCGATACGCTGGTGGAGGCGATCGCCGCAGTGCGACGATCGGGCCGTCGTCCCGTGCTGGCAGTCGTGGGTGATCACTCGTTCCAGGACTACCGCGACTACCGCGAGCGGGTCCTGTCCTCCCTACCGCACCTGGACCTTAGGCTCGGCGACGACGTGGTGCTGCTCGGAACGGTCGCCGATGCCGAATTGCCCGCCTGGTATGCGGCAGCGGACGTGTTCGCCTTTCCGTCCACCAAAGAGGGCTGGGGCCTGGCGGTCCTGGAGGCGATGAGTGCGGGCCTGCCGGTGATCACGTCCGACCTGCCAGTGTTCCGCGAGTACCTGCGGCCGGGCCGGGACGCCCTGATGGTGCCGGTGGACGACGCGCCTGCCCTGGCCGCCGCACTAACCGCCGTCCTCGACGACCAGCGGCTCGCCAGTAGGCTGCGCTCGGCTGGCCTGGCGGTCTGCACGCGCTATTCCTGGGACCGGTCCGCGGCCCAGCACCAGGCCATCTACGCCGCTGCCGATCGTGGCGTGCCGAACTTCGCACAGTCTGAGCCGTCGTTAGTGAACCCAGCACCGTGGACAGGTGGCTGGGCTCGCCGCGACCTTCACGATGAAGCTAGCGCGGACAGCCCGGGCTAAAGACGATTAGCAGGCCGCGATCATGTCGCGATTTGCGGAACGTCGTCGGCCAGCGCGTTCCCGCACAGAGCGAGGCCGACGACCAGCACGCACACGAGTACGGCGTTGTATCGACCTGGCCTGCGGCTGCTATGGCGGGCGGCTGCGATTGACTGGCGGCGCGACGAGGTTGGCCGACAGTCGCTGGCGTGCGGCGCCTGCTGAATCCGACCATCGATGCTCCTGGGGTCGATCGCCAGCGGAAAGGCGCGCGCTGGCGAAAGCCCGCCCCGCCTGCGGTCACGGCGGGCAGAGCTCGACCAGTGATCGCCCCGACCGCGGAGAGCACATCGCCCCAGCGGGAATCAGCCCAGCGCCTCACCTGGGCAGGATGCCACCGCCACCCACTTAGCCAGGCCGGGCAGTGGCCAGTAGGCCGCGGCGATGTGCAGCTGGCCTGCTCCCCCATCTGAGCGCCATCCCCGTGCGCAGTCTGACCGCTCAGCCGGGTCGCGTCCAGCGCTGGCTTCAATCCGGCCAGGCCGACAAGGCATGTCGTTGACCACGGAATCCGCGGGCGAGCGGACTGAACATGCTGCCGGTCCTGAGCGCTTTGTGTAAGTTCTGGCTATGAGCCAGGAGCCCGCAGCCGTTACTGCAGAAGGCGGATGCCCGGCCGCTTGCCCGGGCAGTTCGCGGGCTCGGACCCGGTCAGGCGGGCCGGGAACGGGCGGATGGCGCGGAGCCGAGTCGTGGCGGTGACGGGCACGAGAGTCATTGCCGGCCGGTATATCCTGCAGGAGGTCCTCGGCACCGGCGGCATGGCGACGGTGTGGCGTGGCCGGGATCAGGTCCTGGGACGCGATGTCGCGGTGAAGGTGCTCAGCCCCCAGTACGCCGCCGACCCGGGGTTCGTGGCCCGGTTCAAGCGGGAAGCCCGGCACGCGGCCGGGCTGAGCCACCCGCGGCTCGTGACCGTGTTCGACTCCGGCATCGACGGGACCTTCCCCTTCATCGTGATGGAACTAGTCGCCGGGCGGACCCTGCGGCAGGTGCTGGACCAGACCGGACGGCTCGCAGCGGGCGAGGCGGTCGGCATCGCCGCAGCGGTCTGCGAGGCCCTGGAGGTAGCACACGCGGCGGGGGTGGTGCACCGCGATATCAAGCCCGCGAACATCGTGCTGGCCGGTGGCGGTGAGGTCAAGGTCCTGGACTTCGGCATCGCCCGGGCCGACGGCGCGGACGGCGGGACCCGGACCCAGGCAGTGCTGGGCACCGCCGCGTACCTGTCCCCCGAGCAGGCCTCGGGCCACCCGGCCGGGCCGCGGTCCGACCTGTACTCGCTAGGCTGCGTGCTGTTCGAGATGCTCACCGGCGCGCCGCCGTTCTCCGCCGAGTCAGCGGTCGGGCTCGCGTACCGGCAGGTCCACGATGACCCGGGCCCGCCGTCTGCGCGGCGCCCCGGCCTGCCCGAGCGGCTCGACCAGATCACGGCGCGGCTGCTGGCCAAGGACCCGGCGGCCCGGCCCGCCAGTGCCGCCGCGGCCCGGGCCGGGCTGCTCGCTGGCCTGACCCCGGACACCACGGCAGCACTGCCGCCCCTGGCAGGGCCGGTGCCGGGAAGGGCGAGGCGCCCCCGGCGGTGGCGCCCGCGCCCCGGCGAGGCCGTTCTCGCGGTCGCCCTCGGCGCATCGCTGGCCGCCCTGGCCGCGGTGCTCCTGACCGGCAACGCCAGCCGCCCGCACGCCCCTCCCACGCCGGGGCACCCCGCCGCCACGCACCCGGCGGCCACGCACCCGGCCGCAGCCCGCAAGACGCACAAGCCGAAAACAGCACGCAAACACGCCAGCGCCCTCCCCCCGGCCGCCGCAGCATCGGCGGCGTTCGTCGGCGACCTGCAAGCCGGTGTCGCCGACGGGCAGGTGACCCCGCAGGCCGGCCAGGACATGTTCAACCACCTGCAGCAACTGCTGTTCGCACCGCCAGGCCAGGACACCAAGCAGATGCAGAAGCAGTACCAGATACTCGTCCAGACCTACGACCAGCGCCAGTCCCAGGGACAGATCACCGGCCCGGCCGCCGCCCGGCTCCGTCACGCGCTTCGGGCCCTCGGCACCGCCCTCGGCGTCTTGTAACCGTCCGCCCCGACGGAACCGGGGGCGCGCTCGGCCTGCCTCAGCCCTGACGTTGGTGAGTGAGGACCGGACCGTCTTGTGCCACCTCATCGCCATGGGGGGTGGCGGCGCTGCGCCAGCTGGTTCAGCACGTAACGTGCAGGACGGCGTTGGTGCCCTGCCTGGCCCCGGTTAGCACGCCGATCGCCTCTGCCGTGGGCAGGACGACCAGGTCGATCTTGCGGCGGCGGGCCTCTTCCTGGACTTGCTTCATCACCGGCAGCGCGCCATCAGCACCGGTGCCGATCACCAGTCGGCGACATCGCCAGGGGATGCCCTCGGCGATCGAGAGCGGGGTGTGCCCGTGCGCGCCGCGGAACCTCTTGGACGCGGCCTTCTTGCGCTTGCGGATCTTCCCGCGGTCGATGATCAGGTCGTGATTGTAGGTCACGCCGTCGATTCGCACAGAACCGAATGAGTACTCGGTGAATCGCACCCTGTGCTCCTACCCCCGGCACGGGATTTTATGGCTGCTGCCAGCGGTCGGTCCGGGGACGTCGCATCCATGCCCGCGGCAGGACCGATCGCAAGCCGCGGCGGTTCTGCGCTGGCGGCCGGAACTTGAGCCGTGAGATCGCCGTCGGCCCGCCGAAGATGCACGCTCATCGGTCGACGGCCAGCGTCGCGCAAGACAGCTCCAGCCACGGAATGCGGCATGAGGGTGCATGTGTGGTCGGCGTCCGCGAGGCGACTGGTGGGGCAATCGGCCGGTGATGAAACGGTCTTCCGGGCGGCCTCCGACGGTGGCAGGCGTAGTCAAGTGGTTCGACCCTGAGGAAGGCTGGGGCGTGATCGATGCTCCCGGGATGCCAGGCGGTTGCTTCGTCCACTTCGCCAATATCGGGTTGCCTATACCGCGCCCTGGCAGTCTGGCCGGAGAATTGACAAGCCCGGGCATGCATCCGGTCGGCGGTCATGAGAGTGCGGCGTACGTTCCTGCCAGGTCGACGGATTAGTCGAAGTGCCTAAGCCGCCACAGCGATCCGGCATGTGCATGGGCGGGGGATCAGCTGTGGCGGCCCCACTGCCCGCGATGCACGACATCGGCGGCATCGCGGCGTCGCTCCTTGACCGCCGGGATTTGCGCAGGGATGTCGTCTGCCCGGTACCCGACCGTGACACCGCCGATCGGGTCGTAATCACCAGGCACCCCGAACTCGGCTCGGAACGGATCCAGGTGGTCGGGCATGATCCCGAAGAAGCAGGCGCCGAGTCCTTCGTCTACTGCGGTGAGCAGCATCAGCAGCGCGGCCATGCCGGTGTCGATGTACCAGTACGGCGCAGGCCAGCGAGCCTCGGCACGATCGGCCCATCCCTTGTCGGGCTCCGCGTAGCGTTCGAGGTAGGCAGTCTTGTGCGCAAGCGGGACCACCACCAGCGGCGCATCCTGCATCGTCGGGGTCTGCTCGACCCGAGTTGGCACCAAGGGCCAGAACCTGGCCCGGTCCGCCGGGTCGGTCAGCGCGAGGAACGCCCAGCCCTGCGAGAAGCCCGCCGACGGTGCACGCAGCGCGCTCGCCAGCACCCGCTCGACAACCTCCGGTGCCAGGGCGCGGCTGGAATAGTGCCGGACCATGCGGCGGCGGCGGACGACCTCGGAGTATTCCATACCCCCGATCCTGCCATCAGCGGGCGAAGAGCAGCCCGCCGCGACTGCCCGCACCAGACCGGCAGTGCCGGCGAGCGCTCCGCGGCACCCATGGGCCACTGTTGTCCAGAGGGCATGACGGTGCCCGCAGCTGCGGAGCGGCGAGGACGAACGAGCTGCCGACCCCGCTCGGTGGGCTGCATGGCCGGATGACGCTCGTTTCGGGCGCTTCCGGCACCGGGAAATCGACGATCCTCGACGCCTGCCTAGCGCAGGACATCACGATGAAGTGGGCAACCCTCGACGGGCGGCTTGACCTGCGCGAACTCGAGCACTCGCCGCGGCCATAGCACCGGTGGCCGAAGGAGGGGCAGCCATGATGTCATAGATTGCCAATGATGAGCCGGGATGGCCCCGCGTACGATCCATCCTGAGGGCCGCTGGAGCCAGGTCGGCCTTGTGGCCATGCCCCGTCTCACGATCGACCGAATACCCGCCCTCTAGCCAGGAGACTGTTCATGACCGTCGAGTTCGGTCTCGCACTCGAGAACTTCACCCCAGAACGCAAGAGCCCGAGCATGGACGCCATCGTAGATTACTCCGTCTCCGCGGAAAAGCTGGGATTCGCCTCCCTGTGGGCGTGGGACCACATCTTCCTTGGCGCCCGGCGGCCATTCCCGTTCCTCGAGGCGCTAGCCACGCTCGGCGTCGTAGCTGCGCGGACGAACCGGATCAGGGTGGGTACCGGCGTTCTAGTACTGCCCATCCGCGAGCCTGCCGTGCTGGCCAAGGTGACGGGGACGCTGCAGATCGCGAGCGGTGGTCGGCTAACGCTGGGGCTGGCGGCCGGCTGGTACGAGCGCGAGTTCGAGGCGACCGCCGTGCCCTTCGAGAGGCGTGGCCAGATCTTCGAGCGCAACCTGGACCTCCTTCACCGGCTGTGGGGTGAGGACGACGTGAGCGGTGAGTGGGATGGCCGCGTGTTCAGGCACGTCCGCATGCTGCCTCACCCCGAACCCCGTCCGCAGGTGCTCATCGGCGGCTACGTGGACCGTGTGCTCAAGCGGGTGGCGACTCGCAGCGACGGATGGCTGACTTACTTCTACACAGCCGAATCCTTCGCCAGATCCTGGGCCAAGGTGCGAGGATTCGCCGAGCAGGCGGGGCGTGACCCCGGCCAGCTGTGCAACGTGGCGCAGCTGCCGCTGTGCATCGGCTCCTCATTCGAGAGCGCCACAAGCCTGGCATACGACTACGTCGCGGAGTACTTCGATACGCCCGAATGGAGCGAGTCGAGCTCGGACAGCGCGATCCGGGGTACGCCCGAGCAGTGCGCCGAGCAGATCGCAGCACACATAGAGGCTGGCGTCCAGCACATTGTCTTCTGTCCGGTCAACTACGATGCCGAGCAGGTCCATCGCCTAGCCACAGAGGTCTTGCCGCTGCTCGGCTGTGCTCTGCCGGGAGCGGCGTGATGGTTGGCGGGACGTTCCGTGAGGCCAGAGCCGAACGCGAGGGAACAGAGCGGCGGGTCACGGACAAGCGGATGACCGCATCCCAGGCGGTGTCGCTCGTCTCCGACGGCGATCACGTCGCCATCGGCGGGACCCTTTACTCGCGTACGCCGATGGCGCTCGTGTTCGAGTTGCTCCGGCAGCGCCGTCGGCACTTGACACTTTCCAGACCGCTCGCCTGTTACGAGGTCGAGCTCTTCCTGGCCACGGGCGCCGTCGAGCGGATCGTCACTAGCTGGGTCGGCATCGGTCTGCCGTGGGGACTGGCACCGATCTTCCGGCATTACGTCGAGAGCGGCGCTGTGACTTATGAAGAGTGGAGTCATCTCGCGATCGGACTGCGTTACAAGGCTGGGGCGATGGGCGTACCTTTCCTGCCGGGGCTGAGCATGCTCGGTTCGGATATCGCCCGGACGGTCGGCCTTCAGACTGTGACTTGTCCCTACTCCGGTGAGCAACTAGCCGCGCTGCCAGCGCTCAACCCCGATGTGACTCTCATCCACGTACATCGTGCCGACATGTTCGGCAACGTCCAGGTCGACGGATACCGCCATATGGACGTTGACATGGCACGTGCGGCGCGCAGGGTCATCGTCAGCGCGGAGCGCATCGTGAGTCAGGAGGAGATCTGTGCGCAGCCGTCAGCGACGATGCTGCCGCACTTCGCCGTCGACGCGGTGGTCGAGGCGCCGCACGGTGCCTACCCGCATGAGTGCTATGGCGCATACGAGGCCGACGTGGATCACTTCGACGCCTATGTCAAGTCTATCCGGGAGCACGGCATAGAGGCCGGGCGACGTTATGTCGAGGAGCATGTCGACGGCAACCCTGATTTCGCCGCATTCCTGGACCGGGTCGGCCCGGAGCGGCTGACGGCGCGGGCGGCGGGCGCGGAAGAGCTGATGCCGCGATGAACGACGTCACCGCTGAGGAACTGATGGCGATCACCGCCAGCCGACTGCTCGCCGACCACAAGGTGGTTTTTGCTGGCGTCGGAATGCCGTTGCTCGCCTCGGCTGTCGCGCGGCACCGGCAGGCACCTAACCTCACCATCGTCCTCGAAGGCGGGATCATCGGGACGCGTCTGCTGCCAGGGCATCTACCGATTTCGACCAATGAGATGCGGGCTGCCTACGGCGCCCAGATGCTGACCGACATCACTGATATTTTCCTGTTCGCCCAGCGGGGCTATTTCGATTACGGTTTCCTTGGCGCTGCCCAGGTCGACCAGTACGGGAACATCAACACCAGCGTCATAGGCAGCGTCGAGCACCCCAAAGTCCGGCTTCCAGGCAGTGGCGGGGCCAACGACATCATCTCGCTGTGTAACGAGATCTTCATCGTCACGCAGCACGAGCCTAGGCGCTTCGTCCAGCAGGTCGACTTCATCACCAGTCCCGGTTACCTCTCCGGCGGAGACAGCCGCGAGACGGCCGGCCTGCTGTTCGGCAAGATCGGCGCGGTCGTGACGGACCTCGCGCTGATGGACTTTGAACCGAGCAGTCGGCGCATGCGATTGCGCGGGCTGCAGGCGGGGGTCACCGTCGAACACGTGCAGCGCCAGACGGGATTCGACTTGCCGGTGACCGATGACCTGGAGGAGTTGGCACCGCCGTCGCCGGACGAACTTGAGATCTACCGCACGCTACGTGACGGGCTCGCGGTCAGCCAGCCCACCACCCCCGACCTGACCAGTTCAGCCACCGTGAGGCCAGTATGAGCACCCAGGCCGCCCGCCGTATCGGACTGATGATCCCCTCGTCCAACACCATGATGGAGGTGGACTTCGTCCGGGACGTCCCGGCCGGCAACTCGGTACATACCGCCCGGATGTTCATGGCGGACACCACGCCGGAGGGCGAGATCCGGATGCTGGACGAGTTCGCGCTCCCCGCCGCCCGTGACCTCGGCACAGCTCACCCTGACCTGGTGGTCTTCGGTTGCACCAGCGCCGGCGCCCTCCGGGGTAATGACTACGACACCGGATTGTGCCAGCGGATCAGTGATCTGACCGGTGCGCCGACGGTGTCGACGATTCGCTCGGTCCGGGAGGCCATCGAGGCTTCCGGTGCCAGCCGCATTGGGGTGATGACGCCATACGTCGATGAGCTGAACGAGAAGATCAAGGAGAGCATTGAGGCCGATGGGGTGGAGGTGGTGCGGATCGCGGGTCTCGGCATGACGGAGAACTTCGAGATCGCACGGGTCACGCACGAGGACATCATGGATTTCGCCGTCCGCGCCCTCGGGGATCTGGCCGCCGACGGATCAATCGACCTGGTCTTCGCGTCATGTACCAACTTCGGTGCCATGGCCGCGCGGGCGGCCATCGCCAAGCGGCTGCGCCTGCCCGTAGTCACGAGCAACCAGGCCGTGCTCGCCGCAGCGATCGCCCGGCTCGACGCAGACGTCAGCTGAGGCTCTGCTAGCAGGAGTTCCGGAAGGGGATCGATGGTTTCCGCGCCTTTCGATTACGTTGCGGTGCACAGCTACGACGACGCCGTGCAGCAGCTCGCCCACTTCGGCGACGAGGCTGTGATCATCGCCGGCGGCCAGAGTCTGGTGCCGATGCTCAACCTGCGGCTAGCACGGCCCAGCGTGCTCATTGACATCAATGGGGCCGACCTGCGGGAACCGGTCATCGAGGGTGAGGTCCTCCGACTCCCGGCCATGACCCGTCACCGCATCTTGATGGAGCACCCGCTCGTGCGGCAGTACTGTCCGCTTCTGGCTGACGCTGTCAGGCACGTGGGCAATGTGAGGGTCCGCAACCGGGGCACCATCGGTGGCAGCCTCGCGCACGCGGATCCGACCGGGGAGATCAGCTCCTGCGCCCTCGTCCTCGACGCGCAAGCCGTGGTCCGCAGCCCCGACGGGGAGCGGATCGTTCCCGTTCGCGAGCTGTTCGTCACCTACTTGACGACCGCGCTGGAGCACCCGGAGGTCATCACCGACGTCCTGGTCCGGGTCACCCGGCCGCGGCAGGGCTGGTCCTTCCACGAGATGGTGCGGCGCACGTCTGACTTCGCCATCGTCGCCGTGGCCGCCTGGATCAGGCTCGACGAGCGGGCGGACGTTGTCGCTGCGGCGCACGTGGCCCTGGCCGGGGTCGCCGGCCGCGTTGTACTTGCCGCACCGGAACTGGTCGCGGAACTGATCGGCATCGCACCCGACGAGGTTACCCTCGCCCACGTCGCTGCCGGGATAGCACGGAGCGCCGATCCCAGCAGCGACGTGCACGCGTCCGGCGACTATCGCCGGCGGCTGGTGCAAGTGCTCAGCGCTCGCGCGCTCCGCGACGCATTCGACAAGGCAAGGGGAGAGACGGCATGACCAAGCGCAAGGTGCTGCTTGCAGTCAATGGCCGTGGCCACGAAGTGTGGGTCACCCCGTCCGACAGCCTGCTCGACATCCTGCACGACGAACTCGGCCTTGCCGAGGTGCGTTACGGGTGCGGGGAGGGTGTCTGCGGCACCTGCACGGTGCTGCTTGACGGCGAGCCGGTCAATGGCTGCCTGATGCTGGCGGTACAAGCGGAGGGACATCAGGTCACCACGATGCTCGGGCTGATGGGCGCCGACGGCAGCATGCACCCACTTCAGGCGTGCTTCTTGCGGCGCGGTGCATCCCAATGCGGTTTCTGCACCCCGGGCATGGTGCTCACCGCGTTCGACCTGGTGCGGCGTGGCAGGCGGCCAACCCGCGAGGAGATCCGCTATGCCCTGATCGGCAGCCTGTGCCGCTGCACCGGCTACACCAAGATCATCGATGCGATCGAGGAGTACGCCGCGCTCGCCGGGTCGCAGGGCGCGCCCGACGGGGTGACCCGATGACAGTCGTGCAGCAGCCGCAACCGGTCCGGGGAGAGCAGCAGGGCGCTGGCTACCGCGTGGTCGGGACATCGCCAGCACACCACGACTTCGTCGACAAGGTAAAGGGGTCGCTGCATTACGCGGCCGATTGGCGGCTGCCGGGGATGCTGCATGGCAGGGTGGTACGCGGCCAGAGGCCGAGCGCGCGCATCCTGTCCATTGACGTGACGCAGGCATCCGCGCTGCCCGGCGTGGTTGCCGTGATCACCGCCGCTGATGTCCCCAATAACCGGATCGTCGAGCTGGCCAGTGGCGGCCTCGCCGAGCTAGAAGTGGCGATGCCGGTACTCGCAACTGAGCGCGTGCGCTATCTCGGCGAGCCGGTGGCGCTCATCGCGGCGGTGACCCAGCAAATCGCGGACGAGGCGGCAGAACTGGTGGTGGTGGAGTACGACGATCTCCCTGGAGTCTTCGATGTGCACGCGGCGCTGGCTGACGGCGCGCCGCTGGTTCACGAGGCGGGCAACACCCTGGTCACCTGGGAGATTCATAGTGGAGACACCACCACCGCGCTAGCCGCTTCGGACGTGGTGGTGGAGGGCGAGTACACCAGCCAGCACGTAGAGCACGCCTACCTTGAGCCCGAGGCTGGTGTGGGCTGGCTGGAGAACGGCGTGGTCACACTGCGTGTCTCGACTCAGGTCATCGAGCACGCCGCGACGATCGCGAAGATCCTGGGGCTGCCCGCGAGCAAGGTACGGGTCATCGCCGCCTATATGGGTGGCGGGTTCGGCGGCAAGGAGGACATGACCGTTGAGCCGTACCTTGCCCTCCTCGCCTGGCATACGCGGCGGCCAGTGCGAATGATCTGGGATCGCCAAGAGTCATTGCTCGCCAGCACCAAGCGGCACCCGTTCATCATGCGCTACCGGACCGGCGCACGTAGCGACGGCACGATCACCGCGCAGCAGGTCGAGATCCTCGGTGACGCCGGTGCCTATCCCTACCTGTCGCCACGGGTGCTCTTCGCCGGCGCGGCGCTGGCCTGCGGACCGTACCGGGTTGCCAACGTCAGCGTCGTCGCTCGCGCGATCTTCACCAACAACATGCCAACTAGCGCCTTCCGCGGCTTCGGCGCCATGCAAGTGGTCTTCGGTTACGAGTCGCAGATGGACCTGATCGCCGAGTTGCTCGGCCTGTCCCGAACTCAGGTCCGCGAGTGCAACTTCCTCGCCAAGGGTGACCTACTCCCCACCGGGGAACGGCTGGCCACCCGCGTGGAAGTGAGACAGTCGATGCACCGTGCCCTGGCGATGCTCGGTGAGCCGTCCACACCTTCAGGCCGGGGAAAGCGGGTCGGGCGGGGAATCGGGTGCAACCGGCACCCTTACGGCCGGACCATCTGGTTCCGGGACCGGGCCTCGGCCTGGCTCAGCCTGCAGGCTGACGGCACACTGCTGATCCGGAGCGGCATCACTGATCTCGGGGCGGGCCAGGCAGCGAGCCTGTGCCAGATTGCCGCCGAAGTTCTGGGGGTCGCGCTGGACGACATCAGCATCTACATCGGGGACAGCGCACTCAACCCGCCGGCCGGTGGCACATTCGCCACCCGCCAGCTCTTCATGTCGGGCAATGCCGTCCTTAACGCTGCCCGCGAGTTGCGCGAGCGGATCGCGCCGGTTGCCGCTGAGTTGCTGGGGGTGCCGGCCGGCCAGCTCGTCTTCGACGACGGCCGGGTGTGGCCGGGGCGGACACCCGGATCGGGCGGGGCAACAGACAGCGTCAGCCTGACCCTGGCTGAACTCGCCGCATCCTGCGAGCGGCGCGGCGTGCACACCTCGCACCTGTCGATATGGCGCGCCGAATCGGGCTCGTTCAACCCGCGCACCGGGCAGGGCGACAGCTTCCCTGATTACACCTACGGCACGCATGCGGCCGACGTCGAGGTCGACGTCGAGACCGGGCAGGTCACGGTCCTGCGCTATGCGGCCTGCCATGACGTTGGCCGCGCCATCAATCCGATGCGAGTGGAGGGCCAGATCCAAGGTGGTGCCATGCAGGGCCTGGGCTACGCACTCACCGAGGACCTCGGGATCAAGGACGGATACGTCCAGTCGACGCTCTTCTCCAGCTACCTCATCCCTAACTCGTATGACTTCCCCGACGTGCAGACGGACATCATCGAAAGCGGCGAGGGCAAGGGACCGCTGGGAGCCCGGGGCATCGGTGAGCCCCCGATCGGGAATGTCGCTGCAACCATCGCGAGCGCCATCCAGGACGCCATCGGCGTCCGGCCCACTCAGCTGCCGATGACCCCCGAGCGCGTGCTTGCCATGCTCGATGAGCAGTCCCGGGCCGAAGCGGAGGATCAGGCATGACCACGGTTCACCACATGGGCGTGCCCCGTCGCGTACAGCAAGGTCCCGACCCTCGAATGGCCCAGGAAGGCCGATGACCAGCACGAGGAGGGTGACAGGGCTGGGCCGGCCAGAGGTGCTGGTCAATGCCGCCGCTAAGCCGCAGGTACCTGGCGCCATCCGCACCCGCGAGCCCTTGCAGATACATCGCAGGCTGCCGGGTTATGCTCCCACGCCCTTGGTCCGCTGCGCGGACCTGGCCGCCGAACTCGGCGTGCGAGCAGTGTGGGTGAAAGACGAGACCTGGCGGCTCGGGCTGCCGGCCTTCAAGATGCTCGGTGCGTCCTACGCTGTCTACCGAACGCTGATCGAACGGCTCGGCCACGAGGTGGGCTGGGCTGGCGTGGCCGATCTGCGCGCCGAGCTGCATGTGCTCGGCCCGCTGACCCTGGCCGCCGCGACCGACGGCAATCACGGTCGCGCGGTGGCGCGGATGGCCCGGCTGCTGGGTCTCAGCGCCGCCATTTACGTCCCAGCGGGGACGGTGGCGGAGCGGATAGCGGCGATCGAATCCGAGGGCGCGACGGTGACTGTCGTGGTCGGTGACTATGACGCAGCCGTGCGCCGTTCGGCATTGGAGGCCAGCGCGGACTGCATCGTTGTTTCCGACACGTCCTGGCCGGGCTACACGCGCACCCCGACCTGGGTCGTCGAGGGGTACTCGACCGTCTTCGCCGAGGTCTCCGATCAGCTCATTGCCGCCGGGGCGGGCGAGCCGGACCTCGTGGTTGTCCCGGTCGGCGTGGGCGCGCTCGCTGCGGCCGCCGTGCACCACTTCAAGGCGGAGGGGCTAGCGCGCACGCCCTTCCTTCTCGGCGTGGAACCACGCTCAGCCAGATGTGTCCTGGAGTCGTTGCGTGCAGGCCACCTGGTGACTGTGCCCGGCCCTCACCCCTCGATCATGGCCGGGCTCAACTGCGGCACGCCGTCGCAGATCGCGTGGCCCTTCCTCATGGCAGGCATGGACGCCATGGTGGCCATGGAAGACGACTGGGCCCGCAGGGCAATGCGGGCACTCGCCACAGCCGGGATCGTCGCCGGAGAGACTGGAGCGGCCGCCCTCGGCGGTCTGCTCGCCGTCTGCGAGACGCCGGAGGGAGCGCCGATACGGGAGGCTATCCGGCTGAACTCGGGCAGCTCGGTCCTCCTGCTGTGCACCGAGGGCGCCACCGACGCACATGCATGGGAGCAGATCGTCGGGCGCCCGGTACCCGGCCAGGTCAGCCCCGAGCGGTCCGGGTAGGCCGGGTCCGCACCCGCCGCCGCGCGGGCGGCGTCCGCCACGCGCTGAGGTCCCGCTCCCAGTGCCCCCGTTCCAGCCATCGGCGGCGGACTCGGTGATCGCGCTGACTGCCTCCGCTCACATCTGTCTCACCGGTCACTGTAGTCTGCCGAAAAAATGCGCGTTAGATTGGCAATCGTTAACATACTGCCTCCCGGCTCTCGCAAATTAGGCTGGGACAGGCCATCAGAGGTTATTTCGGCCCGAAGAAACCCCACCGGCAGAGCGTAAGCTCGCCAGGTCTCGTCGCGAGGAGCATGTCGATGGCGCTGGTTGCCCTGCCTGCGGCGGTCCGCGAGCTTCTCGATCAGGAACAGAAGATGCTCGTGGGCGGCACCTGGGTGGGTACCGTCTCCGGGGCATCATTCGACATGCTGGATCCCGCCTCTGCGACCCGCTAGCGCGGGCACCGGCCAGCCGCCGGCCGCATCGACCCGAATCTGGAGGCAGCCACATGAAAGCTGCGAGGCTCGTCAGCCTGCGAAAGCCACTCGAGCTGGTGGATCTGCCTGACCCCGCGCCGGATCCCGGCGAGGTCGTTGTGGAGGTGGAGGCTGAGGGCATCTGCCGGACGGACTGGCACGTCTGGAACGGTGACTGGGGCTGGGTGGGCCTGACGCCGACGCTGCCGCTGGTGATGGGACACGAACTGGGGGGAACGGTCGTCGCAGTTGGTGCGGGAGTATCGGCGGTACGGATCGGGGAACGGGTGACCACGCCGTTCCACGAGTCCTGCGGGCGCTGCCGGTACTGCCTCCTCGGCCGCTCCAACCTGTGCGACGATCTCCAATTCCTCGGGCTGACGCACGATGGCGGCTACGCCCGGTACGCGGTGATCCGCAATGCCGACTTTAACTGCATCCGACTGCCCGACGCGGTCGATTCGCTCGCGGCAGCGGCGATCGGCTGCCGCTATATGACCGCTTTCCATGCGGTCACCAAGCAAGGACGGCTGGCCGCGGGACAGTGGGTGGTGGTGCACGGTGCCGGCGGGATCGGCTTGTCCGCCGTACAGATCGCGCACGCACTTGGCGGCAGGGTCATCGCAGTCGACCTGACCGATGCCAAGCTGGAGAAGGCCACGACGGAGGGGGCGCTGCACACCATCAACGCGGCGCGGACGGACGTCGTCGACGCGGTCAATGAACTCACCGGCGGTGGCGCGGACCTG
>Ga0307374_10008131_pt1 | contig 15762 bp, 11 predicted proteins | sample OX3MG_FD_202532 | JGI IMG/M metagenome (GOLD analysis project Ga0307374, IMG submission 202532) | Soil microbial communities from Risofladan, Vaasa, Finland - OX-3 | ecosystem: Environmental > Terrestrial > Soil > Coastal area > Acid sulfate soil | place: Finland: Risofladan, Vaasa | collected... | reverse complement strand
CCGACGCCACCGAGACCACGCTGCTGGCGGCGACCCACGCGCCGGAGTGGGAGGCGCGCGCGACGGCAAGCTATGCCCTGGGCGCCTACGCGACGGGCGAGGCGGGCGCCGCCCTGGCGTCGGCGCTGCACGACGACGACGTGACAACGCGCGTGGCCGCCGTCTATGCGCTATGCCGCCAGCCCACACGACTGCCACTCGACCAGTTGATCGTCGCGTTGCGTGATCCGGCCTGGGACGTGCGCGAGGCGGTCGCGTTGGCATTGGGGCAGGCGACTAAAGTCAGTCCTGAGTTCGCCCACGACGCGCGCCCATTGCTACTGGCCACGCTGGGCGACGCGCATCCGACGGTGCGCATGGCGGCGCAACAGGCGCTCGATGCGCTGGACGGGCGCTCGGCGCTGGTCGCTCCGGCGGGGGCGCGCGGTCACGTCGCCGCACCCAGCCATGCGTCAGCGCCCGCCACGCCAGCCACTCAACCTGCGCGCGCGCCACAGGCGCGGCCTGCCCCGATCAGCACGTCACAGCGTGGGGCGCCTTCCTGGCTCGGCGATGCGACGAGTGCGCTACGCCACTTCGGGCAGACGCTGATCCGCCAGCCAACGCTGATTCAGCGCGGTTGGATGATTCCGGCGCTGGCCGTGCTGGCCAGCGAGCTAGCCGTCCTGTTCATTGCGCAGCGCATCACCGGCGATCTCCACGATATGTCGGTCCTGTTGGAGATCGTGACGGCGCTCTCGGCGGCGATCGGCGTCGCCTTCGCCGCCAATATGGCGCACGACCCCGTCGCCGAACTGGCGCTGGCCACGCCGACCTCGCCGCGCGTCATCCTGCTGGCCCGCTATTGCGCCGTCCTGGGCGCGACGTTTCTGCTGTCGGGCTGCGCTTCGGCGGTGGAGGCGGCGCTCTACGGGCAAAGCCTGTGGGCCGTTGTGCAGCTCTGGCTGGGGCCGACGCTGCTGCTGGCCTCGCTGACGCTGGCGCTGGTGATGGTCGTCGGTTCGTGGCTGGCCGCGCTGGCGGCCTGCCTGCTTGAGATCGTCCAGGTCGCGCGTATTGGTCCCGGCGGCGCATTGCTCCCACTGGCGCAGCCGCACCTATGGATGACCAGCCCACTTGTGCTGGGGCTGGCCGCGCTCTGCCTGGCGCTGGCGCTGCTCTACGCCCCGCGCCAGCCACGCCTGTTCGCCAGCTTCGGCGATAGGTGAGGGCCGCCCGCCTCACACAAATCTTGCCCTTCTTCACACCAATCCTACCGCTGAGGAGTCGCTATGCCCTCGATAACCCTTGATCGCCTGCGCTATGAGATTCGGCTTGCCCGGAAGCCGTTGCTGCTGGCGCCGCTGGCGCTGCTGATCATCGTCGTGGCGCTGGTGGCGCTGGAGCGGGCGCTGGGGCAGAGTCCGGCGCGACTGTTGCTGGCGACCGCCGAGATGTTGCTGCCGACGCTAGCAGGCATGCTGGTGGCGGCCACATTGGCCAACGACGACGCACTGGAGTTGCACCTTACCACGCTCCGCGCGTATCCCGGCACGGGCGCGCTACGTGTCGCCACATTGCTGGCCTGGTTTGGCGTCCTCTCGTGTCTGACACTGGGGATACTCGCGGCGAGTGGCATGCTCTCCCTGCCTGACTTTGCGCTTGCGAACCCGGCGCGCTGGGTGGTCGCGCAGTTGGTCTGGCTGGCGCCGCTGCTGGCGCTGGCCGCGTTGGGCGCCTGCCTGGCTCTGCTGACGAAGAGCCGCTCGGCCAGCGGCGCGCTGCTCGGCGGCGCCTGGCTGCTGGACCTGATCTTCGTCGGCGCGATCGCCCAGACGGCGTGGCTGCGCCCGGCGCTGCTCTTCCCGGCGACCCTCGTCATCTACCCGGCGACGCATGTCTCGCGCGCGGATTTCATGACCTACTGGCTGACGACGCGCTTGGATCTGCTTGGCGCTGCGTTGCTGCTCTTCCTGGTAGGATGGGCGCTACTGCACAACTCCGAGAGCCTCTTGAAAGGAGCAATCGCCGAATGAGCCTCTATCTCGCCGAACTCTCCGGCGCGGCCCGCTACGAGTTTCGTATGCAGGTCCGGCGGCCTACGCTGTGGATCGTGTTTGCCGCCTTCACCGGGTTGCTGATTCTGCTGCTGAACCAGGGGCAGTCGGCGATTGGCCCGTATTATACGCATCTGGTGGCCCACACTACCCTGCTCAAGGTGTTGGCGGATTGGACGTTCAACGTCAACACGTTCCTGCCGATCTGCCTGGGTCCGCTGTTGGCCGACCGCCTGCCACGTGATCGCCGCACGAAGGTGGACGAACTCTTCACCTCGATGCCCGCGCCGTTGGGGGCGCGGCTGGTCGGCAAATATCTGGGCGCCCTGCTGGCGACGCTGCTGCCGATATTGCTCATCTACGCCGCCGGGGTGGGGTATATTGCCTCTCTCGCGCACAACCCACTGGCGTTCCCGCTGGCCGTGATCACATTCGCCGCCATCGCGCTGCCGGGAATGCTGTTCGTCGGCGCCTTCTCCATCGCCTGCACGGCTATCCTGTGGACGCCGCTCTACCAGTTCCTATTCATCGGGTACTGGTATTGGAATACGCTCTGGTTCCACGCCGACATCTTCAACCTCGCCCGCACGTTGCTCTCGCCTATCGGGCTGATCATCGTTATGGGTGTCTTCGGCCTGAATGAGTCGAGCGATGGGCAACATGCCATTCACATCAGCGCGACACTGCTGCAAGGCGTGGCCAGCATGGTGACGCTGATCGTCGTCGCCGCCCTGGTGTTGTTCGCGCTCGAACGCTACCTGCACTGGCGGCAAGTCAGCCAATAATCGCCAGTACCGTGCTCATAGTTATGAAAGGATGTGGACCGTGCAAGTCGCCATCGAACATCTGACGAAGGTTTATCGCGGTCAGGTACGCGCGCTACAGGGGATCGACCTGACCATTCCCAGCGGGATGTATGGGCTACTGGGGCCAAACGGCGCGGGCAAGACCACCCTGATGCGCATCCTGGCGGGCGCCCTGCGCCCCACGAGCGGCGCATTCCGCGTGGGCGCGCTGGATGGGGCGACCGAACGCGGGCGCACGGCGATCAAGCGCATCCTGGGCTACCTGCCACAGGACCTGGGGATGTATCCCGACCTCAGCGCCCGCGAGTTTCTGGACTATATCGGCATTCTCAAAGGGATGGATGATCGCAAGCTGCGCCAGCGCCGGGTGGAAGAACTGCTGCAAACGGTGTCGCTGATGGCGGTCGCCAACCGCAAGCTCAAGAGCTTTTCCGGCGGCATGAAGCGGCGCGTCGGCATCGCCCAGGCGCTGCTCAACGACCCGCAACTGCTGATCGTGGACGAGCCAACGGCGGGGCTGGACCCTGAGGAGCGCATCCGCTTCCGCAACCTGTTGGCCGACCTGGCGGGCGAGCGCACGGTCATCCTCTCAACGCATATCGTCGAAGACATCGCCCAGACGTGTCAGCGGCTGGCTGTCCTGAACTACGGGCAGGTAGTGTTCTTCGGCAGCATCGCCGATCTGCTCCAGCAGGCGGATGGCAAGGTATGGACGGTGACGACCAACGGCCCCAAGCCCACGGGCAACTACACCGTGATCGCGACGATGCGCCAGGGAGCCACCACACAGTATCGCGTCGTCGGCGATGGCAGGCCACCGGGCGCGCAAGGTGAGGTTGCGCCCGTCGCGCCCGGCCTCGAGGAAGCCTACATTTGGCTGATGCGCGACCGCCGCGCTCAGGCGCCGACGAGCGCGCTGGCGTAAGTGGGTAGAAAGTCATGGTGGGAGCCGCTGCAAAGATAGGTCGTTCGGCGCTTCATGGCCTACCTGTAGGATGTTATCCTTGGGAGAGAGGGTGATCGGCGCCGTTTGGGCGATCCGCTCAACCATTCAGGCAGCAGAGTCAGGTGGGAGGTTTCATGAACCCATCCACACCATCAGCGCAGGTCGCAGCGCAAGCAAAAGCAGGCGCGGGCGCCGTGGGCATCGATTTGGTGACAGTTGGCAGCATAGCTGTTGTGGTGTATCTCATCTCGGTCTTCACCCACGAGGCGCTGGGGCATGGCGTCGCCGCGTTGATCGTCGGCGCGCATGTGAACCAGGTGACGAGCGTTGATCTTGATGCGAGCTCGGTTGGCGGCTGGAGTGATCGCTTCGTGGCCGCCGCAGGCTGCCTGGCGCAATTTATCCTCGGCGGCGTGTCGCTGGCGTTCTATCGCACGCGCCCACCAAGGCAAGCCAACGCGCGCTATTTTGTGTGGCTGCTGGCGCATCTGAATATCTTTATTCCGGCAGGCTATCTGATGGCCCTCTCGTTCGCGTCTTTCGGTGATTGGAATGCGTTTGTGCAAGGATTACCCGACGCCTTCTTCTGGCGTCTCGGCCTCACTGCGCTGGGGGTGGCGCTCTCCTTTGCGGCGCAATTTAGCGCCGTCCAGGGACTCGATCCCTTTCTGGGCCGTGAGATACACATGCGCAGGCGGCGTGGTTTCGCGCTGACGCTGGCGCCCTATCTGGTGGGCGGCGTCGTGAATACGCTGGCAGGCGCGCTGAATCCGGTCAGTCCACAGCTTATTCTCATCTCTGCCGCAGCCGCCAGCTTTGGTGGCGCTGCCTTTCTGGGGTGGATGGGCTTTTGGGTATATGGCGCACGCGAACATACGCCAGAAACCCCGCTGACGCCAACGCGCTCCATGCTCTGGATCGGGTTGGGGGTGATTGCGCTGCTGATCTACTTCCTGGCGCTTGGCCCCGGCCTGCCCAGAGCTTCCCTGCTGTAGCGCTAGCCGGCGGCCCGCTGCTCCCGGCGCTAGCGGCAATTAACGCGCGCTCGTACTCGTAGGGCAGCCCCAGGTCTTGGCCTTGTTCGCGTGATAGACTATCTACGTAGCTGTGTTAGCGGCTTTGACGATGCGTGAAAGGAAACCTCCTTATGCCTATCACACCTGGTAAACTTGATTTGTGCCAGGTGGAAATGCTGGTCGAGCTTATCGTTCGAGGGGGGGACTTGCGTGATACGTCGAACAACCAACGCAAAATCCTGCAAGGTAACTATCGGTAGGTTGGCCAAGAGTACATCGTACACGGATTATCGGTCTTCGTCAGCTCTGATCCCGCCCATCCTCTGACGTATCAGGCTCTGGCCAGTCGCAATCGTGTCTTTAACAAACGGCTGAGCATTTCGCTTATCGGCGTCATCCAGAACGCGCTTGCTCGCGCCGGATATGGTATGATCCTGTACAGCACGCCATACCCAAATCTGCCTGATCATCACGACCTCGTCGTGTATGATACCAGCACGGCAAGCTCCTCACAGAGCGGAGAATTGGACGAGTTGCCAGACGGCGCCGCAGATGCTATCATTGCCGCCATCACACAAGTTGAAGTCAACCTTACTCCGGCACAGCGTTCGTGAACGAATCGAGGAAAGCATGAAGATATTTGTCGTTGACTTCAACCGCGTGATCACCGACCAAGCTTGTGGGCTTACGGATGCGGCGGCGCTTGGGTATGAGCGTTTGGCGCCCGACACGCAAGGATTACGCGATGGTGAGCGCATCATTGTGGATATGCCGGGCGAACTGTGGGCCGAGGCCAGCGCGACACACCGCGACGACGAACGAGGTCGGTATTGGTATGGCGAACTGATAGGCCGCGTCCACTATTATGATGAGGGTGGCGCGCCCGCTCAGCAGGATCAACCGAATCCGCGCGCCTCGTATGCGTCTTGAAGCCCGTGTCTTGAAGCCATACATCCTGTAGCGGAGTTTCACTCGCACGCTATAGCAGCGCGCCGATGCGCCGGGCCACCTGTTCGACCACCGTGGAATCCAGGCCACCCTGCTCGTCGTCTGCCGTGGTAAACAGGTTGCGGCCTTCGCTGTAGCCGTTCGCCACGTACCATGCCTGCTTGCGCTCCCAGCCCTGCGCATAGGCGGGGAGGGCTAGCATGCCAAGATGCTCCCAGAGGATTGTGTCGCCAGCGGGAGTGACAAACGTGAAATCGGGATATTTCCAGCCGGGCGTGCGTTCTCCCTGCAACGCGCGCTCGTACTCGTAGGGCAGCCCCAGATCTTCGACGATGTTGGCGATCACCAACTCGGACTTGCTGCGCACCAACCGCCCGCCGCGTGTGCGGTGGATCAGGTGTTCGGCGAACAGACGGCGAGCGGAGAGCGCACGCACAGCGGTGGTGAACAGGTTGGAGTTGCGGCGCGCCGTCTCGGAGGCGGCGGGCATACTGTACTCGTACAGCCGTAGCGCGTTCTGCCCCTGCACGAACAAGACCAGACGGTTGCGCGCACGGCTCAGCGCCGTGTACAGCAGTTCACGCGAGAGCGTACGGGCTTGTTCGGGCAGCACGAGAAAGACGACATCGAACTCGCTGCCCTGGGCTTTGTGGACCGTCAGCGCATACGCCAATTCAAGCGGCGTCTCCTCCTCGCTATACCCATACGCCTTGTAGCCCACGGTGGTCATGGGATGTCCGGCGAACGCGACATGCAGCCAGGGGCGGCTCGCGCTCGCCACCACGCCGATCTCGCCATTGGCGAGGTAGCCCCGAATGGCGCGATTTTGTATGAGGTCATACATGTCGCGCCGCTCGTTTTGTATTTGAATCACCTTGTCGTGGTGAACGATCTCTTCGCGGCCAAGGTACGCGCCAAACGGTTGATGCGCGGCGCGTCTCTCGCGCGCCCGAAATTGGCGCTGAAACCAGCGGTTCAGCTCATATGTGCCATGCGCACGCAGGCGTGTCGGCGAGAGCGCCTGAAACCGCTCGACCTGATCGGGCGCCTCCACCGCGAAACGTCCCGCCTCATCGATCCCCAACGCGCGGTTGAACCCCGCGACATCCGCCCGATCGCTCAGTCCGACGTGGTGTTGCAGCTTCTCCAATAGACGCTCACGCAGATCTTCGGGCGTCTGCCAGAAACAGACGTCCAGGTCATTGAACACCCGCCCTTCGAGCAGCTCGGTAAACACCTGGTCGGCGTCCACCGTCTGCGGCTCCGTCGTGTACCAGGCGGCGAGTCGGCGCGCATCCGACACGCCGTCCTTCGCCCGCGCGCGCACCTCCACCAGCAGCCTGCCCAAAGCGCCGGAACGGGCAGTCGCCGCGCCGTCCTTCGCTGGCTCCGGTGTGGTCAGATATGCCACGAGATCGGCGAATGGGCGACCGGGGCCAATCGGCGGCAACTGATTGGGATCACCCACCAGAATCAGCCGCTGGACATGCGCCAGATCGAGAGCATACAAGATGGCGGCGAGATCGTCCACCGTCAGCATGGAGCATTCGTCGATCACGATGGTGCGTTCCCGCTTATAGGTGGCGCCCGTGAACAGCGTCCGCTGGCGTGCGCCATCGTAGCGTTTCAGTCCATGCAGAAACTGCGCCGCCGTCTTGGCCTGCGCCGCTCCCCCGACGGAACTGGACAATCGCACGCGGGCTTTGCCGGTCGGCGCCAACAGCAGGATGCCTTCCGCACGCAGTTGATCGCACGCCAACAGCGCGCCCATCACCGACGTTTTGCCCGTCCCTGCGCGGCCCGTCAGCACGGAGAGGCGTCGCGTCGTGATGCGTTCCAGCGCCAGCGCTTGCTCGGCCAGCGCCTCCTGATGGCGGGGATTGTCTGGATCGAACGCCGCGCCGATGGCTTCACGCAGCGCCGCGCGCCAGTCTACCCCCAGCGACGGCAGGGTCGTATCGGCGCGCGCCACCAACACCTTGCGCACGTAGTCCTCGCGTTCGCGGAGTTCGTTGAGTTGGAGGATCGTGGTCGGCGTCGTGTCCACCGCGCCAACGGGCGCCTCAAAGACTGCAATCACCTCAGCCAATTGCGCCCGATAGGCTGACACCCAATCCACCCCGACGACACAAGGCCGGGCGAGCGTCAGGGTGTGCAGGCGATCCAGCGCTTCATCGCAACCAAGCAGCGTATCGCCCTCGGCGGCGGCGGCGCGCAAGACATCCACCAGTGCGCCGCGCACTCGCCGCGCATCTTGGGGGTCATCGATAGGCGTGGTGGTCGGCGCCGGAAACTGCGAGCGTATGCTGTCTAGCGGGAATATGCCACGGTCAATCACCTCGACGGTGACGGGCGGCGCCTCGGTGTCGCCTAGCGCAACCTCCGCCATACGGTACGGATTCGCCAGGATTTCGCCGTCAGTCAACGGTTGCGCGGCGACCTCGTGTCGGCGCGCGGGATCGTACCAGCGCGCCGCCTGCTCCGGCGTCAGGTCGAACCGCGCCAGCAGGTCCAGCAGGGCGCGACGCTCGGTGGGCAACGCTACCCACACCTGGCGTAAGGGCGCGAGATATGGTTCGTAGCCAGCGGGCGCATCCCTATTCCCGCGTAACATTGCGTCCACCACCGGCCAGGGGTTGTCGTCCGGCGTGATGACCCCGGCCTCAGCCAACTCATACACAAACGCAGTCCCCACGCGCAAGCCAAACGCCTGCAAAGCCGACCCCAGGCCAGGGAAGGCGCCCCGGTCGCGCCAGACCAGCGCCATCTGATCGTTCAGCCACAGTTCGCGTTCATCCCACGGCCCTTCGGCGATCCCATGCGCGCGTATCCGACGCACCGCGATCAGGCACCGCGCCAACGTAGAGAGCGCGGCGTCGGAGGTTGCATGCTCGGCGGCGAACGAGAACGCGCGCTGATGCGCCGGGGCGACCTCGACGGCGATCTCATCCAGCAGGGCAAGCCGCCGCGCGTCTTCGTCTGCGTCGCCGGTGGGCGTGAGGTAGGCGTGGTAGGGCAGCAGAAAGCCATCTACACCATCGGGCCGGATCGAATGGTGGATTTCGCGATCCCAGAACGGATACGTCTGATCGGTCTCGCTGTCATAGTAGCGTTGCATGCCCACCGCGAGGATGCGCCCGACGCCGACAATCAGGCGCGAGATGCGGTCATCCAGCGGCTGGCCCTCTTTGCAATAGAAGAAGACCAGCGACTGCTCTGGGGTGAGCTGGCCAAAGAACCGACGCCCCAGCGCCTCTTGCCGGGCCGGGCTAAACACCCAGGTCGTCGGGTGGGGCGGCGGCTCATCCGGCGGGAGTGGCTGCGGCTGTTCGTCGGCGATACTTTGCTGGTGATCCGTCAGCATCCAGCGATACGGGACGGCGAATGCGGTATACGGCGCGACGCGCACTTTGGTCGCACGCAAGGGGCTGGGAGGTCCACGCCGTCTGGATGTACGCTGCGAAACGTGGACAAACGTGCGCGTCCATTCCGTCGCGTTCATGAAGCCACCGGACTCTTCGATACATGGCGGCAGATCGCCCGGCGCCAGCGCGCCCCACGCGCGGCCCGCCAGCGTGTCCTCGCGGGCATCTTTGCGGTCCCGGCGGATACGTTCGAGCGCGACGCACGAGCTGTTGTGCGAGGGCGCGCGGCAGATGGCGCCATTCCACCGATTGTCGTGCCAGGCCACGCGCACCGTCAGATGACGCATTCCGCTTCACTCCCCCCTTAAAACATCTTCCTTCCTACAGAACGAAGACTGCCACCTTCCGTAATGGAAGGTGGCAGCGCCTGGAACAAATGTCCTTGTGGGTCTAGCGCATGCCGACCATCAGCGTGGCGAGCGCCTCGCGCGAGGGGCGCGTCTGCGCCTCGGGCAGGCGGGCGAGCGATGTCGTGGGCAGGCGTTCAAGCTCGGAGAGCGTCGGGCGACCTTCGTTGATGTAGAGCAGGCCGGTGATGAACTCCTGGCTCTGATGCGCCTCTTCAATCACGCGCATCGCGGTGTAGCGGTCGGTCGGGGTGTAGTTGTTGTCCAGTTTGCGCAGGCGCACGACCGAGCCGTCGGGCATGTCTACGTCCACCGAGGTCCCTGCCTCGTAGTCCACCGTGATCTCCGTGCGCGATGGCAGGAACGAGAACTCCGAGATCACCTCTTCATGCGCCCGGCCCCAGGCGTAGCTCTTGGTGGAGTCGTCGTTGTCATTGAAGGTGACGCAGGGGCTGATGATGTCGATCACCGCCGTGCCGCGATGGCTGAGCGCCGCCTTGAGCAGCGCCTCCACCTGCTTGCGGTCGCCCGCGAACGAGCGCGCGACGAAGCCACAGTCCGCCACCAGCGCCTCCAAGCACACGTCAATTGGCGGCAGCTCGTTCAGCCCGGCGTACTTCAGCTTCTGGCCCTCATCGGCGGTCGCGGAGAACTGGCCCTTGGTCAGACCGTAGACGCCGTTGTTTTCGATGATGTAGACCATCGGCACGTTGCGGCGGACCATATGCTTGAACTGGCCCAGGCCGATGCTGCCAGTGTCGCCATCGCCGCTGATGCCGATCGCCTTCAGCGTGCGGTTGGCCAGCAGGGCGCCGGTCGCGGCGCTGGGCATGCGCCCGTGCAGGCCGTTGAAGCCATGCGCGCCGTTCATGAAGTAGGCGGGCGTCTTGCTGGAACAGCCGATGCCGCTCATCTTGATCATTTGGCTGGGGCGCAGCGCGATGTCATACGCCGCCGCGACGATGGCGGCGGAGATGGTGTTGTGGCCACAGCCGCTGCACAGCGTCGAGGGATTGCCCTGGTAGTCCTGGCGGGTCAGGCCAAGCACATTGAGGTTGGTGGGTGGTTCTTTAATCGCCATGTGTGGTGTGTCCTATTCCTCTCCGCTGTGCTGTTCGTGCGCCAGCAGCGAGGTCGCTATCCAACGGCCCGTCAGCGGCAGGCCGTCGCACTTGTTGATCGATTGCATGCGCGCCGCCGCCTGCGGCTCCTCGCTTTGCAGGATGCGCCGCATCTGGCCGTCGAAGTTGTTCTCGACGATATAGAGACGCGGGTGTTTGGCGATGAAGTCTGTCAACTCGCTGGTGGTGGGCAGGGCGCGCAGCCGCAGGTAGCTGGTCTTGACGCCGCGCTCCGCCAGCATCACCCGCGCCTCGACGATCCCCGGCTCGTTGGAGCCGTAGCTGATGATGCCGATCTCGGCCCCTTCAACCTCGTCCACCACCGGGCTGGGGACGAGCGTGCGCGCGTGGGTGTGCTTGCGCGCCAGCCGTTGCAGGTTGGCTTCCCACTCGTCGGAGCGTTCGGTGTATTTCGCCTGGGCGTTGTGGCCGCTGCCGCGCGTGAAGTACGCCGCCAGCGGGGTATCCGTGCCGGGGATGGTGCGCGGACCAATGCCCGTGCCATCGTCGTCCTCGTAGCGATGGAAGCCACCCAGCCGCTGAATGTCCTCGGCGGAGAGCACTTTGCCGCGATCCATCGGCTGATCGGGGTAGGCGAACGGATCACTCATCCACAGGTTCATGCCCAGGTCCAGGTCGCTCATTACGAAGACCGGCGTCTGGAGCCGCTCGGCGAGGTCAAACGAGCGCCAGCCGAACTCGAAACACTCCTGCATGCTGGCGGGCAACAGCAGGATGTGACGGGTGTCGCCGTGGCCGAGGTAGTAGGCCATCAGGATGTCGCCTTGCGAGGTGCGCGTGGGCAAGCCCGTGCTTGGCCCCATGCGCTGGATGTCCCACACAACGCAGGGAATCTCGGTGAAATAGGCAAACCCAGCGTACTCCGTCATCAGCGAGACGCCGGGGCCGGAGGTCGAGGTCATTGCCCGCGCGCCCGCCCAGCCCGCGCCGACCACCGTGCCCAGCGCCGCAATCTCATCTTCGGCCTGGAGGATGGCGTAGGTGTGTTCGCCGGTGGCGGGGTCTACACGCAGGTCTTTGGCGTAGTCGCTCAGGTTGTCGATCAGGCTGGTGGAGGGGGTGATGGGGTACCACGCGGCGACGGTGAAGCCGCCGAAGATCGCGCCCAGCGCGCCCGCCTCGTTGCCCTCGACCAGAATCTTGCCAGCCGTCTTGTCCGTGCGCTCCACGCGGAAGGCGTCGCGCTTGGGCAGATTCTCGCGCGTATACTGCGCGGCGGCCTTGACGATGTTGAAGTTGAGGTCAATCGGCTTGCGCTTGCCGCCGAAGTGTTCGGTGATGGCGCGCTCGATCTCGCTGGCATCGATGCCCAGCAGTTCTACCAGCGCGCCGACATACACCATGTTGGCCACCTGGCGACGCAGCTTGGGCGTCTCCGCGCCGGAATCCTTGGCCATCTGCGCGACGGGCAGCGTGTAGTACGTCAGGTCGTCGCGGTCCGGGGTGAGCTTCCACTCAGCGGGGCAGATGACGACGCCACCCGGCGCGACGCCCGCGATGTCTTCGGCGGCGGTGTCTTTGTTGAGCGCGACGAGTACCTCGGTGGTGTCGCGCCGCGCGGCGTAGCCCTCATCGCTCAGCCGGATATGATACCACGTCGGCAGGCCCTCGATATTCGAGGGGAAGATATTCTTGCCGCTGACGGGAATGCCCATGCGAAAGAACGCGCGGACCAGCGCGCCGTTGGCGGTCTGGCTGCCGGTGCCGTTGACGGTGGCGACGACGATGCAGAAGTTATTGACGCGCGCGGGGCTGTTCTGGATGTCCGTCGCGGGCGAACTTCGCTCTACACTGGTGATAGCCATGAAGTGTGCGTGCGCTGATGGCCTGTTGTTCCGTCACAGGCGGGTCCTAGACGGATGCGATGCAACTCTGCGCAGCAGTATGACGCGCGATCAACCGCGCGGTGAGAGAACGATCGCATACCATGTGCAGACTTGCAGGTGAGGCCTCGGCGCCCCTCCTTTCGATACGTCTATGATGGGTTTGAGCTTGTGACAGCGCATGGGCGTGAGGAAAGCTGAATATCGTTCACAGGCCATGCTTACACATTATACCGCAGTTGGCGGCAGAGCGCATCCTTTGATCTCGATTGGTGATACACTGCGCAGTGAGGGGTGATCGCGATCACCTTTTACCCCCTGCCTGATTGAAATAGTGAGCGAGGCCCCCAATGGCGCAATCAACCAATATTACTCCCGACCACCTGGAACCACCCGACGACCACAATGGCTGGCAAGACTTCCCGGTCGATCACTTCAAGCCCTTGCCATCGCAGCCAATCACCTATGAGGCGTTTCTGGATTGGCTGGATGAAGACATCCTTGCAGAGTGGGTAGATGGAGCAATCGAGATGGCCAGCCCCGCCAGCTTACGCCACCAACAGATCACCAAATTCTTGCATGTTACCATGACGCTGTACAACGATGTACATGCGTTGGGAGAAGTAATTGAACCACCGTTCCAGATGAAGATCACCAGATCAGGACGTGAGCCAGACGTGATCTTCGTCGCCAAGGCGCACATGGACCGCATCAAATCTACCTTTGTGGATGGGTCGGCAGATTTGGTAGTCGAGGTGATCTCGCCTGAGAGCGCCAAACGCGACCGCATGACGAAGTTTACAGAATACAGCGACGCCGGTATTCCTGAATACTGGCTGATCGATCCTGTCGCTGAGGAGGCCGCGTTCTATCAACTCGACGCCAACGGGCGGCGCTACAAGGAAATCGCGCCCGACGCCGATGGGGTGTATCACTCGCAAGCACTGTCCGGCTTCTGGCTGCGCGTCGGCTGGCTCTGGGAGCAGCCGTTACCCGACGCGACCGACGCTCTGCTGGAGATCGACCGTGATGGCTACGGACGCTACTTGCAGGAGCGGATGCGCAAGGCAGGGCTGTAGCTGGGCGTGCGTTCACGCGCCCAGCCCTACCCCACCGGGCGCTCGCGCGCCAGCTCCTGGAATAGCTGCTTCTCGCGCTCGGAGAGGCGGCGGGGCATCGTCACCTGGACGCGCGCCAGCAGGTTGCCGCGCCCCTCGGCGCGCAGCCGGGGCATGCCCTTATTCGCCAGCCGGAACGATTGGCCGTTCTGCGTCTCGGCGGGGATGGTGAGCAACACGCGCTTGCCGTCCAGCGTGGGCACGGCGACCTCGCCGCCCAGCGCCGCCGTGGTCAGCGGCGTGGCGACATCCACATACAGGTCGTCGCCCTTGCGCTCGAAGACTGGGTCTGGCCGGACGGTGACGACCAGAATCAGGTCGCCGCGCTGGCCACCACCCATCCCCGGCTGCCCCTCGCCCGTCACCGCCACGCGCGAACCGGTGTCTACCCCGGCGGGGATGGCGACATCCAGCTTGCGCGTATGCTCGATCATCCCTGTGCCTTTGCAGACGGGGCAGGTCTCCCCGTTGAACTGGCCGGTGCCTTTGCAGGTGACGCAGGGATCGGTCTGCTGCACGCTATAGGTACGATTGGAGCCAGCGTACGCCTCGCGCAGGGTGATCTCGACCGGCTGCTCCACATCCTCGCCTTTGCGGCGTAGCGTCGCGCTGGCGGTCGGGCGCGATGTGGGTCCCGCGCCACCCATAGGGCCAGTGTTCCCGGTGTTCCCCGCGTTGCGGCGCCCGAAGAGCGTGTCGATGAAGTCGGAGAAGTTGGTGGGATCGGCGAAGTCATAGCTGGAGCGGCCACCGGCGCCGTCGGTCCCCCTGGCGCCCGTGCGCGCTCCGGCGTTGGCGCGCGTGCGGGCGGGCGCGGGGCCAAACTGCTCCTGCCAGTTGGCGCCAAGCGTATCGTATTTGCGGCGCTTCTGTGGATCAGAAAGCACCTCGTAGGCTTCGTTGATCTCTTTGAACTGCGCCTCGGCGGCTTTGTCGCCGGGGTTGACATCCGGGTGGTATTTGCGCGCAAGCTGACGGTACGCCTTCTTGATCGCGTCGGCGTTGGCGTTGCGATTTACCCCCAGGATTTTGTAGTAGTCTTTATACGCCATGCTGCTCGATCATTCCTCGGTGACGTCGTGGATACATCTCGGTCGTGTCAGTCGTTGCGCGCCGTCTCGTCGGCGAGTCTCGCCACACGTCGGCGCGCCTGCGTGGCGAGTCTCGCCGACGTGTGGCGGGTTGGCCTACCGCTTGTCTACGTGTCGTATACGAGCGAGGTCACTCATCGTTGCTTGCGTTAGAGCCTTCGGCGTCGGCGCCACTGCTCACCTTCACCCGCGCCGGGCGTAGCGTCTCGTCGCCCATCTTGTAGCCCCGCCGCACCTCTTCGACGACGACGCCCTCTGGATGTTCGTCCGACGCCACCGACTCTATCGCCTCGTGGACATAGGGATCGAACGGTTGGCCAACAGTGGGTACGGGCGATAGCCCCTCGCCTTTGAGCAGTTCGTTGAGCTGCCATTGCAGCATACGCAGTCCCTGTTGGAGGCTCTCACGGTCCATCGTGTCCTGGTAGCGCAGGGCGCGGTCGAGGTTATCCACCACGTCAAGCACCTTGCCCAGCAGCTCGCGTTTCTCGCGCTGCACGCGGTCGGCGTAGATGCGCTCCTGCCGCTTGCGGAAGTTATCCATCTCGGCGCGCTCGCGGAGGAAGCGGTCCCAGTTCTGGGTGGCCTCGGCGCGGGCGGCGGCAAGCTGGCTTTCGAGGTCAGCGACACGCTGGCCGGTGGGCGCTGCGTCTGCCGCGTTGGCGCCCCCATCCGACGCCTCGGCCTGCTCCCCCGATTGCTCCTGCTCCTGCATATCATTCACATCGCTTGTGCGCTCTGCCATCCCGTACTCCTGTATCTCATCGCTTATCATGTCGTGATCGCTTTGTATCGTCTGTGGCGGCTGTATTGCCAGGGCGTGATCAGGCGCGCTCAGCGGTCGCATGCTGTGATTGCAGCGCCGCGCGTCCCCGTCTCCCACTATGAACGAGTCTCAACTTCAGTATAGACGCCGCGCATCGGTAGTGTCAAACAACCTCAGACGGCGTATCGGTCCTCGCCAAGAGTACCACATGGGGCGCCGGGAGCAGGCGTTCCGGCGCCATCGTGTTATCATGGGAGCATCCTAGCCAGTCTCTGACGGTGGGCGCGGTCAGGCGTGG
>Ga0307374_10008129_pt1 | contig 15765 bp, 19 predicted proteins | sample OX3MG_FD_202532 | JGI IMG/M metagenome (GOLD analysis project Ga0307374, IMG submission 202532) | Soil microbial communities from Risofladan, Vaasa, Finland - OX-3 | ecosystem: Environmental > Terrestrial > Soil > Coastal area > Acid sulfate soil | place: Finland: Risofladan, Vaasa | collected... | reverse complement strand
CGCCGAGGCCGACATCGCCAAAGTGGTCGACTTCGCCGACGCGGAGGCGGTGATCAAGGCGACCTCCCGCATCTCGCTCGACGGCGCGATGACCGTGAGCTCTGACCGGGCGGTACCGGTCGTCGCGGCCGTGGCGCAGGCGCGCGGCCTGCCGGGAATCGGGCCCGAAACGGCGCACCAGATGACGAACAAGATCGCGATGCGCGGCCGGCTCGCCGACGCCGGCGTGCCTCAACCGCGTTATGCCGCGCTGCGCACGATCTCGGAGACCCGCCGCGCGGCCGACGAGGTCGGGTTCCCGTCGGTGCTCAAGCCGGTCGACTCGGGCGGGCAGCGCGGCATCTTCCGCGTCGAGTCGCTCGACGACATCCATGCCCACCTGCACGAGGCGCTTGTCGCGTCACCGACCGGCGAGGCGATCCTCGAGGAGTACGTCGACGGGCTCGAGCTGAACGGGATCGTGATCGCGCGCGGCGGCGTGGCGGTGCCGCTGACGCTCTCCGACCGGCTGCGGCCGCCGGGCGTCGGCTTCGGCGTCGGCTGGATCCACGTCTACCCCACGACGATCTACGGTTCGCAGCTCGACGAGGCAGAGCGCGTCGCCGTGCACGCCGTGCACGCACTCGGCCTACGAACCGGGATCGGCTTCCCGCAGCTGATCGCGACGCCGGACGGCCGCGTGGTCGTGGTCGAGTGCGCCGCGCGCATCCCGGGCGGGCAGATGGCCGACCTCGTGCGGGTGGCAACCGGCGTCGACCTCGTTGACGTGCAGATCCGGATGGCGCTCGGCGAGGACCTGCCCGACGAGGTCGTTCTGCCCCGGTTCATGCAGCCGCTCGCGATCCGCTTCCTGACGGCGAAGCCGGGGCCGCTGCCCACCGGCCGGGTGCGGCGGATCGGCACGCTCGACAAGGTGCTTGCGTTTCCCGGCGTCGTACAGGCGGGCGTGTACCTGGAGGTCGGTGAGACAATCCGGCCCGTGCGGCTCGACGGCGACAGGCGCGGTTATGTGATCGCGACCGCTGACACGAACCTGGAAGCGCTCGAACGCGCGGAGGCGGCGGCGCGCCTGCTCGACGTGGAGGTGCAATGAGCTGCGACTTCTCACTGGCGCACTACCGCGAGCTGCTGCGCGCAGCGAGGACGGGCGGCTACCGCTACGCCGGGTTCGACCGACCGCCGCAAGACGGCGACCTGATCCTGCGCCACGACGTCGACCTCTCGCTCGTGGCGGCGCTCGCCGTCGCCGAGGTGGACGCCGCCGAAGACGCGTGGTCGACGTTCTTCGTGATGAGGCGGTCGGTCTTCTACAACCTCGCCTCGTCCGAGGGCGCAAGCGCGATCGCGCGCCTGCTCGAGCTCGGGCACCGCGTGGCCCATCACTCCATGTGGCCCGACGTCGACCTCGACGAGCGGTTCGATCCGGTCGTCGCCTGGCACAACCCCGACCCGGAGTACATGGAGGCCCCGATTCCGGGCGCCATCAACGCGATGGCGGCGCCGTTCTTCGACCCCGAGCACTACCGCTCGGACTCGAACCAGGTTTGGCGCCACGGCTGCCCCCACGTCGGGCTCGAGGGCGGCGCGTACGACTGGCTGCAGCTTCTGACCCACCCGGAGATCTGGGTCTTCGACGGGCAGACGATGCGCGAGTCGATGGAATCGATGCTCGATGCCGACCGCGCCGCGCGCATCCAGCACATGCGCTGCGACAAGATCGACCTCTCGTGAAGGCGATCACGGTGATGGTGACGGCGTCGGGCGCGCCCGGCACCGCGGCGCTCCTGCGCGCGCTCCGCGAAAACGGTGAGCGCGAGGTGCGGCTCGTCGGCACCGACATGGGCGACTGCGCGGTCGGACGGCACCTCTGCGACGCGTTCCACATCGTCCCCGGCGGCGCCGACCCGGCGTTTCCCGACACGATGCTCGCAATCGCAGAGCGCGAGAGGGTCGACGCGATCCTCCCTCAATCGTCATTCGACCTGGCTGCGCTCGCGGAGCACGTCGGCATGTTTCCGATGCCGGTGCTCGTGTCGAGCCCCGACGCGATCCACCGCTCGAACGACAAGGCTGAGACGTACGCGTTTCTGCATCGCATCGGTGTGCGCACACCGGAGTTCCGGCGCGTCAACGGCGCGGGCGAGGTCGAGGCGGCCGCGCGCGAGCTCGGCTATCCCGAGCGCGCGGTGTGCTTCAAGCCGGTGTTCTCGTCCGGCTCGCGCGGGTTCCGCATCCTCGACTCGACCGTCGACCGCGCGCACCAGCTGCTGAACGAGCGGCCGGGCTCGGTCGCGATGCGGCTCGAGGAGGCGGTGGAGCTGCTGCCCGCCGAGGGCGGCCCCGACCTGTTGGTGATGGAGCTCGCGACGGGCGGCGAGCGGACGGTCGACGGCATCGCCAACGGGCGCGAGATCGTGCTCGGCCATCCGAAGACACGCGAGGCGATGCGCGCCGGCCTCGCGATGTACTTCGTGACGCTCGACGACGGCGAGCTGATGCGCACCGCCAACCTGATCGTCGCCGAGCTCGGGATCGAGCACTTCTTCAACATCCAGCTCGTCGGCGAGAGCGTGATCGAGATCAACCCGCGCATTTCGACGATCGTCTACCAGGAGGACCTGAACCTGCCGTACCTCGGCGTGAAGCGCGCGCTCGGCGAGATCTCCGAGGACGAGCTCCGGTCGTACGCCTCACGCATCCGCCCCGGCAGGACTGCGCTGCGCTACTTCAACCAGCTCGAGTTCGACCAGTGAGCACCTCCGGACGCGTCCTGGCAGGTCGTGTCCCGTGGTCAGACCAGGGTTACCGAAGTGTCACAAACAATCCACAGCCTGCCGCCGACACCGAAGGCAAGCCGCGCGGCAGGTCGTGACCGTCGTCGTGACCGTGGTCAGACCAAGGTGATGCGCGCGTGACCGTGTCAGACCAAGGTGACGCGCGCGTGACGAAGAGTCCACCGCCTCGGGGCTTGCGGGTGACGCACTGCCCGGTCAACATCGCCGGGATCCCCTGGGAGAACGTGCAGGCGCTGCGGCGGAAGGGGCTCGACGCGCGGCTCGTCGTCTTCGAGCGCGGCACGCTGCATCACGAGGCCGACTGGTCGCTCGAGCGTCGCGGCCCCCTGCCGGTGAAGCTCGCGCAGCAGTTCGCGGCGTTCGCCCGGCTCGCACCGCGCACCGACATCTTCCACTTCTACTTCGGGCTGACGCTGATTCCGAAGTCGCTGCAGTTCCCCGCGCTGCGCGCGCTGGGCAAGAAGAGCGTCTACCACTACCTCGGCTCCGACATCCGCGGCAAGACACCCGCCGAGCTCGCCTACGGCAAGCGGGCCGACGCCGAGATCGTCGGCTCCTACGATGCGCTCCGCTGGGTGCCGGAGGCGCACGTCGTGCCGCCCGGGCTCGACCTGCGCGAGTTCACCCCGGTGCCGCCGTCCGACAGCCCGCGGCCGCTCGTCGTGCACGCGCCGTCGGACCGCGAGAAGAAGGGCACGCACGTCGTGATCGACGCGTGCAACGAGCTCGACGTGGAGCTCGAGATCGTCGAAGGCGTCCCGCACGAAGAGGCCCGCGCCCACTACGCACGCGCCGACATCGTGGTCGACCAGCTGTACGCCGGCTGGCACGGCGTCTTCGCGCTCGAGTCGATGGCGCTCGGCAAGCCGGTCGTCACCTACCTGAAGCCCGACGTCGTCGAGCAGAGCGCCGCCGGCTTCGGAATGCGCATCCCGATCGTCCCCGCGACCAGCGACACGCTCGTCGAGGCCCTGCGCCCGCTCGTCGCCGATCCCGCCCTGCGCCGGGAGATCGGCGCCCAGAGCCGGGCCTACGTCGAGCAGGTGCACGACATCGACCGCGTGGCCGACCGCCTGCTCGACCTCTACCGTTCGCTCTAGTCGTGCCCGGTCTCGCCTTCCAGATGCGGCGCCTCGTGCGCCACTCGGCGATCTACGGCATCGGCGGTCTCGTGTCGCGGATCCTCGCGACGATCCTGCTGCCGCTGTACACGCACTACCTGCCGCCGAACTCGTTCGGTCAGGTCGAGATCGTCACGGCTGCCACGGCGGTGCTCGCGATCGTGCTGCAGATGGGGATCGCGAGCGCGTTCTTCCGCTTCTACTTCGACGCGAAGGAGCACGCCGAGAAACTCACCGTCGTCCGCACCTCGTTCTGGTTCACGATGATCATGGCGACCGTCGGGCTGGTGCTCGGCCTCGCATTCGCAGGACCGATCGGCCACTGGATCGGGCTCGGTCACGCCCCGTGGCTCGTTCGTGCCGGCGCCGTCGGCCTCTGGGCGCAGACGAACTACCAGCAGTTGACGGCGCTCTTCCGGGTCGAGGAGCGCTCGACGGCGTACGCGATCGCAAGCATCGCGAACGTGCTCGTCACCGTGTCCGCGATGGTCGTCTTCGTCGCGGTCTTCCACTGGGGCGCGATCGGGCTCGTCGTCGGCAACTTCACCGGCACGCTCGTCGTCTACCTCGCACTCGTCGCCTACCGCACCGAGCAGCTCGGGCTCGAGTTCGACCGCGCGCTCTTCCGGCGCATGCAGCATTTCGGGTTGCCGCTCGTCCCGGCAGCGCTCGCGCTCTGGACGATCAACTTCGTCGATCGCGAGTTCGTGGTCTGGTACAAGGGCCTGCGCGAGGCCGGCATCTACTCGGCCGCCGTGAAGATCGCGTCGGTGATCACCTTCGTGATGATCGCGTTCCGCACGGCGTGGCCCGCGTTCGCCTACTCGATCGAGGACGACCGCGAGGCGAGGCGGGCGTACGCGTTCGTCCTCACGTACCTGCTTGCGTTCGCGTCGTGGGCGGCGCTCGCGCTCGGTGCGCTGGCACCGTGGTGGACGAACCTGCTGACGGCGCCGCACTACCACCGGGCCGAGAAGGGAATCGCGCTGCTCGCGTTCGCCGGGGCGGTGTACGCCGGCTACACCGTGCTCGCGATCGGCAGCGGCCGTGCGCGGCGCACGCAGCTGAACTGGGTCGTGACCGGCGTGGGCGCCGCCGTCAACGTGGGCCTGAACTTCTGGCTGATCCCCGCCTACGGAATGGTGGGGGCGTCGATCTCGACGGCCGCCGCGTACGTCGTGCTCTTCGCCGGCATGACGTGGTACGCGCAGAGCGTGTACCCGGTGGCCTACCAGTGGCGACGCGTCGCGACCGCTGTGGGCGTCGCCGTCGGGCTCAACGTGCTCGCGCGGGCGACGGGGCTGTCGCTCGTGCCCTCGCTGCTCCTCGTCGCCGCCTATCCGGTCGCGCTGGCGCTACTCGGCTTCTACTTGCCGGCCGAGCGCGCCCGGCTCAGGCGGCTGCTCACGCGACCCGCCTAGCCTCGACGCGAGCGCACGTACTTGAGGCCGCTGCCGATCGCGCCGGCGGCGACGAGCGCCAGGGCAAGCCCGCCCAGCACGAGGATCGGCAGCGGAGCATTGCTCGCCGAGGCGACGAGACCGCCGCTTGCGCTCTTCTCGCCCAGCGCCGGGTTGTGCGCGGCTGTCTGCGCCGATACGAGCACGTTCTGCGCGGTCTTCGGGAAGCCGTGCCCGACTTGCGCGGGCTCCTTCTTGCCGGCTGCGCGGGCGAGCGCTGCGCGCATCGCCATCGTGATGTCGTCACCGAGGCTCGAGTAGACGGCAGCGTCCGTGGGGAGGTGATGCAGGGCATCGACGTAACAGGCGTGCGGATATGTGGAAGCGATCTTGCCGTCGGCGTACCAGTCGTTGAAGACCTTGTCGCGACAGGGAGCGGCCGCACGCGCAGTCGCCGGAAGCACGACGACGGCAAGCACGGCTACGAGGACGAGGCGCTTCACTCGTGGCCATGTTCGCCGTCCGATCTCAACTTCAACGTCGAGAGCGGTAAGGCTTTCGTAAACCCGCGCGAGCTCTGTGAGAGCTTCTCAGCCGGCGGCGAAGCAGAGTGAGGTGTCGCCCTCCGCGGCCGACGCGCAGGGGACGCGCTTCAGCCTGAACCTCGTCGCGACCGTTCGCTCGCGGTAGAGCGGCTTGGCCACGTAGCCGGCGAAGGCGCTCGAGGGCACCGTGCTGCCGAAGCCGTCGGCGCCGCCGAAGTGCGGTGCGGAGACGTGGTTCGAGGAGGCAAGCGCCCCGCCGCTCACGAAGGCGGCGACGACAAGCGTTCCGAGTGCTGCCCTGAGCGATTTCGCGCGCGCCATGCTCTTTCGTATCGGCGCGCGGTCCGCTGACCTTGGTCACCGTGCAGGGGCGCGCGGCTTCCCGGTTTTGGGTGATCGGCGGTCGTTAGGACAGGTAGTAGACGGCCATCGTGATGCCGAGCGCGAGCCCGACGATCCCGAGGAGCGCGAGCACGATGCCGCCGAGCACGATCGGCAGCGTCGCGGGCGCATAGCCGTCCCTGGCGATCTCCGCGAGATGGTGCTCCTCGGCGATCGCCTTCTGCACGAGTGAGGTCATGCCACATTCTGCCGCAACTCGTGGCAAATGTCACGTTATCTTACGAGGGCGAATGGCGGATCTTCTGAGCGCTGCCGGGCCGACGAGGTGGCGCATGGGTCTCGGGTTGCGAGAGCTATTCTCTAACCATGGGCGAACGCCTCAGGTTGACGATCATCTTCGAGGAAGCCGACGAGGAAGGGTGGATCGTCGCTTCGGTCATCGAGGTGCCAGGGGCGATGAGCCAGGGCCGGACTCGAGCCGAGGCGCGGGAGAACCTCATCGACGCGCTTCGCCTGATGCTGTCTCCGGACGTCGACGACCATCGCGTACTCGATGGCCGTAGCGAACCGCTCGAGCTCACGCTGACGGCGTGAAGCTCCGGGAGCTCGAGCGACACCTCCGGGCTCACGGCGCCCGGAAAGTCGCCGAGGGCGCCCGGCACACAAAGTGGCGAAGCGAGAACGGAGCGAAGGCGACGGCGGTTCCGCGCCACGCCGAGGTCGGCCCGGGACTCGTGCGCGCGATCTGCCGACAGCTCGGCATCCCGCCTCCCTGAAAAGACGCGGCCAGGCGCACGAAACCGGTGTCTGACACCCTCGGGTGTCAGACACCGCCCGCGACGAGTTCGAAGCGGTTGCCTGACGGGTCGCGCGAGGCGCCGTCGAGGCGTGCGAGCACGCGGTCGCGCTCGGCCTCGTCCGGCACGACGATCGTGTAGCCGAGCAGGCGCGCGGTGCCCTCGGGCGCCGCCGCCGCGCCGCGGCTCTCCCAGGTGTTCGCGCCGAGGTGGTGGTGGTAGCCGCCGGCACTCAGGAACGCCGCCTCGCTTCCGAGCTGCGCGATCAGGTCGAACCCGACCAGGTCGCGGTAGAAGCGCACGCTCTCGGCGACGTCGGCCACGCGCAGGTGCACGTGCCCCATCCGCGTGCCTGCCGGCAACGCGACGACGGGCTCGGAAGCCGCCGCGAGCAGGTCGTCGACGTCGAGCGGCCAGGTGCCGATGCGATTCGCCTGCCCGTCCCACAGCTCGCGCGGACGGTCGGCGTAGATCTCGATCCCGTGGTGGTCGGGGTCGCGCAGGTAGAGCGCCTCGCTGACGAAGTGATCGGACGCACCGGTCAGCAGCACGCGGTCGCGGATCGCATGCTGCAGCCAGGCCGCGAGGTCGGCGCGTTCCGGCACCAGGAGCGCGAAATGGAACAGGCCGGCAAAGCCGTCGGCGGGCCGCGCGCCCGGCTCTTCGAGCAGATGCAACAGCTCGCGGCCGCCGGCGCCGAGGCTCGCCTCGCCGCCGCCCTCGGCGAGCACGTCGAGGCCGATCGCCTCGCGGTAGTAGGCCAGTGAGCGAGCGAGCTCCGCGACCGTCAGCTGGACGGCGCCGACGGTGGTGGCTGCGGCGATCGGCATGCCCCTAGCCTAGTCACCGGGCACTCGCCGCAACCCGTTCCGGGGGGTGCGGGCGCGCACGCGCGGCGATCTCTGCGCCTCTTGCGAGGCCCGATCGACCCTGCGGTGCGTTTCTTCGTCCTCATCGGCCTGGTCGCGACCGCCTGCGCGTTGTCGGCGCAGACGGCGCTCGGCGCGACGCCGGTTCGCATCGTCGTCGCGGTGGTCGACACGGGCGTCTCGCCGGCGCGGCAGTTCACCGGCCGTCTGCTCAAGGGCTGGGACTTCGTCGGCAACGACTCGAACACAGCCGACCAGAACGGCCACGGCACGGAGCTCGCGAGCATCGTCGCAACGCAGTGCCCAGGCTGCGCGATCTTGCCGGTGCGCGTCCTCGGCCAGGGAGGCCTTGGCACCGTTGCGACGGTGATCCTCGGAATCCACTGGGCGGTCGAGAACGGCGCCAACGTGATCAATCTGTCGATGACGACCCTGTCGGACAACCCCGACCTGACCGCCGCGATCGAATGGGCCGTCGGGCGCGGCGTCACGACGGTGCTGGCCGCCGGCAACCGCGGTGCGCCGATCGGCTATCCGGGCGCGATGGCGCCCGGCGCACTGACAGTCGGGTCCGTCGACTCCGCCGGAAAGCTGTTCGGCTGGTCGAACTACGGCCCCTGGGTCGACGTCGTCGCGCCCGGATCGCTGACCGCCCGCTCGATCGACGGGCGTCTCGTACCGGCGATCGGAACGTCCGCCTCGGCCGCGTACGTCTCGGGTGCGGCGGGCCTGCTGCTTGGCTGCCAGAGAACGTTGACCCCCGCAGAGGTGATCGTCCGTCTGGAAGCCAGCCTCGCGCCACATCTCTGTTGAAGACCAGATCGCTATCGGTCACGATGGAGCAGCGCCACGGCGCGGGCCCATGGCACAAACCCTCTTTCTTTCACCCGCAGCGTCGTAATGCGCCGCGATCCGCTTGCGCGTCCGGATGAACTGATCCGGCGCGTCTACGCGTACGTCGCGTACGTCGTCGGTGACGGCCCCGACGCCGAAGACATCACGAGCGAGGCGTTCGTCCGCGCAACGCGTTACCGGCAGAGCTACGACCCGTCGAAGGGCTCGCCTGCGACGTGGCTCGTCGGGATCGCGCGCCGCTGCATCGCAGACCGCCCCCGCCCTCCGGAGCCGACCGACCTCGTCGATCGCGAGTCCGTCGACGTCCATGAGTCGCGGGCCGATGTGCTGACGGTTCGCGCCGCCGTTGCACGCCTGCCGAAACGCGATCGCGAGCTCGTGGCGCTCCGCTACGGCGCCGATCTCACGGCACGGCAGATCGCCGAGACCCTCGGCCTGCAGACGAACGCCGTCGAGGTCGCGCTGCACCGCCTGCACGCCAAGCTGCGCACGGAGCTCGCGGCCGACTTGGGCCCGGACGAGCAGCACGATCCGAGTAAGGGTTTTGGCTCGACCGCGGGTATCTAGTGCAGTACGCCCGCGCGACAGACTTCACCGCCTGACCCTCTCCCGGGCCAGAGTGAAGACGAAGGGGCGGCCGTTCGGCCGCCCCTTCACGTTTCTCCCGGGCCGCAAGCTGCCTTGAGTCGGGAAGCCTACGTTTGCCAAGGCCGGCAGGGCAATCCCCAAAAAGGGCGATCCGCCGAAACCAGGTTCCTCGGCTTAGAAGCTCTTTCGCCAACCTGAGTAGCTGTCAGGCGACGACGCGGTACACCTGGAACACCTCGGCGTACTCGCGGTTCACGTTCGTGCCGTGGGTGCGGGCGACGTTCCAGACGTACTCGGAGTTTGCGTAGCGGCGGTGCTGCTGCGAGGCGTAGCGCTCGAGCGCCGCCACCTTCCGCTCGACGTGGCGCTGCTCGAGCGCCAGGTAGGCCTGGTAGCTGAAGTCGAAGTTGTTCCAGGGGATCTCGTAGCCGAGGATCGTCGTGCGCTTGAAGGCGCGCAGGCCCTCGTTCGCGATCGTCTGGTGGTCCTGGTGCACGTCGTGCAGCGACGGCATGAAGACGCAGTCGGGCTTCCAGTCGGTCCAGATCTCGATCAGGAGCTCGAGGATCGCCTGGCGGTGGTCGGGGAACGTGCGCACGTCGAAGTCGTGCACGGTGAGGTTCTCGGGCGGGATGCCGATCTCGGCGGTCGCCTCGCGCACCTCGAGTGCGAGCGTGTCGGGCGCGAAGCCCTCGGGCAGCGAGCGGGTGGCGATCGAGAAGGCGACGTAGCGGACGTCGGCGCCTGCCTCGACGAGCCGCGCCATCGTGCCACCGCAGCCGAACTCGCCGTCGTCGGTGTGCGGCGCCAGCACGAGCGCACGCTCGATCCCGTCGATCACGTGGGCTGCTCCAGCCGACAGCGGAGTGTTGTGCTCATCCGAGGATCATGCCGGACGATCACGCCGGCAGGATCCGGAAGGCAGCGCAGTGTCGCGGTTGGATCGCACCGAAGTGGCGGTGATCAAGGGTTATGACCAGGTCGGTGCCAAGACGCTCCGCAAGCGCGACCACGCTGGCGTCCGTACCGCCGAGCGGGAAATCACGATACTGCTCCACGAGCTCGGCGATCCGAGCCCAGTCCTCGGGTGACGGCGCCTCGACGTCGAGGAAGCCCAAACCGCGCAGGAACGCCGCCTCGGCAGCAGCACCAAGTCGGCGCCCGACGATGTACGTGACCTCGGCAACGACGAGCGCTGGGATGACAAGCTGGATGTCTCCCCGTTGGAGAAGGTCGAGGGAGCGCTGATGGTCGTCGTCGGCGGTATCGGTGACGGCGTAGAGCGGGCCGGAATCAACGACCCCGATCACGATCCCACTCCGCCGCCAGAAGATCCTCGAGGTCCCGGGCGGTCGAGCGGTACCCGCTCGACCCAAGCGAAGCGAACGGGAGTGCGCGAGAGCCCGAGCCGGCGAGGCCGAGATGAGCGGCAAGCGCCTCGCGGGCTACCTGCGACACCGAGACGCGGCGCCGGTCGGCGGTGCGGGCAACCGCCGCTGCAAGGTCATCGGGAAGTGAGACGGTGGTGCGCTTCATACGTGCATACTAGCTGGTTCAAGCGCTCTGCTCCACGGAGGGCATCCACGACCGGGCGCCGACCGCGATCAGCGCGAGCAGGGCCCAGAACGTGGGGTCTTCGAAGAGCGCGTCGTAGAAGAGGCAGTGCACGAGGATCGCGACCAGGGCGAGCCCGAACGCAAGTCGCGCTGCACCGTCGAAGTCGCTGCCGAGCCGGCGAAACGCGAGCCGCAGCGCCACGAAGACAAGCCAGAGGAACGCCAGCACCCCGGGAAGGCCGAGCTCGGCCGCGACGGTGATCGGCGCGGTGTGCGAGGCGGCGGCCTTCGGCTCCTTGCCGCGCAGGTGCGCGACCTCGGCGTAGGCGCGCTTGAAACCGCCGACCCCGACGCCGATCAGCGGATGGTGCAGGGCCACCTTCAGCCCAGTCGAGACGAGCGTCGAGCGACCGCTCGTCACGTGCGAGAGCGAGGCCTTGTGGCGGATCGCGGGCGAGGCGGCGACGGCCACGACAAGCACGACCGCACCGGCGGCGACGAGGTAGAGGCTGCGCCGGCGCCAGGCGAGCACGGCGGCAACCGTGACGCCGGCTCCGAGCGCGACGAAGCTCGACTGCGAGAACGAGGGCAGCAGGCCGGCCCACGTGATCCCGATCGTCAGCGTCGCTGCGATCGCCCAGAGCGGGTCGCCGCCGCGCCGCCACAGCACCACGACAAGGCTCGCGAGGATCGCGAGCACGAGGAAGCGCCCGTAGATCGACGGGTCGTAGAACACCGAGTTGACCCGGTAGAACCAGCCGCTCGGCGCGTAGGCGTTGTCGACGCGAACCTTGGGGTTCCAGAAGATGTTGCGCGTCTCGTACTGCACGATCCCGATCACGGCGAAGACGAGCGCCATCAGCGCAAGCTGCACGTAGAGCGCAAGCACCCAGCTGCGCGACCAGACGAGCCGTGCGAGCGCGACGGCGAGCAGACCGAACGGCAGGACGAAGAAGAGCAGCTCGATCGCGCCCTGCCGCACGTCCTTCGACCAGAGGAGCGACACGCCGTCCCACGCGACGAAGGCGGCGACGGGCCAGGCGAGCGGGCCGAGCTCACGCGAACGGTTCGACCCGTCGCCGTAGAGCTCCCAGGCGAGCGCGAGCGCCGCGACCGCGACGACGGCGTAGATCGGCAGCAGCAGGTTCGCCTGCGTCGAGCCGACGTGCACCGGGATGCGCGCGGGCACGCAGGCGAGCGTCGCGAGTGCGAGCAGCCAGGGCAGCCGCAGCACGGCGTAGGTTCCGACCGCCGCGGCGATCACACCGACGACGGCGGCGGCGGCAAGCAGACGGTGGTGCCCGTGCGGCGCAAGGTAGACGGTGAGACCGGCGCACCCGAGCGCCCAGCCGGCGAGTCCCGCGACGCGCAGGTCGCGCCGAGGCGCAACGACGAGCAGCGCGAGCCCGATCGCCCCGACCGCGCCGGCCGCCTGTGCGACCCCGGCGCTCACGCCACCACCACCGTGCACCTGGCAGCGTGCCCCGCCGCGAACACGTAGAGCTGGAAGACTCCCTTCGACTTCGGCGCGCGCAGGCTCAGCGTCCCGCGCGGCAGCATGCCCGAGCGGCCGTGCAGCGTCCAGCGCACCCGCGGTGCGTCGGTCGAGACCCGAAGTGCAAATGTCGCGCCGGGCGCGACGACGACCCGCTTCCGTGCGAGCACGATGTAGCGCACCTGCACGATCGCGAACGGGTAGGCCTTGGCGACGTTCCCGGCGACGTCCTGCGCCGAGACCGAGAGCACGTAGCGTCCGGGCCGGGCGCGCGTGCCGTCCGGCAGCCTGCCGTTCCAGGTCAGCTCGCCGCGCTGTTTGCTCGTGCGTGTGAAGAGCACCTGGGTGCCGCCGACGAGCATGATCGCGTGGGCGGGCTCGTCGGTCGTGTAGTGCGTCACGAACACATCGTGGTGGCCGTCGCCGTCGGGCGAGATGATCGGGTGCTGCGGGTGCTTGACGGCGATCTTCGGCGGCTTCGTGTCGAGCTGGATGTTGTTCGGCAGCGTGATCGTGCGGTGTGAGCGCAGCAGCTTGACGACGGGCCGGTAGATGCCGTCGGGCAGGAGCAGCCCCGAGCCGGCGAGACCGTTCCAGACGAGGTCGAGCTTCGTCCCCGGCCTGACCGAGCGGCCGGCGAGCAGCGTATCGACGCTCGCGCCATGGCTGTCCTCGATCCAGACATCGACGCTCTCACGCGTTCGGACGCGGAAGTCGATGCGCGCGACCGGCGCGGCGGTGCCGGCCGGCGAGAAGACGGAGTCGACGTGCGTGCCGTAGATCGGCGAGCGCTCGAGCTTGGCCCGCTCGGTCAGCGCGAACGCCGCAGCAGTCGCCGCGAGCAGGGCGAGGACGACCGCCGTCGACAGGACCCGGGCCACGAGTGACCGATTCTACGTCGGAGCGCCACCGCTTCGAGCGAGCGACGGCCATTGCGCCGCGCTCACTCCCAGGTTGCCGCCGCCAGCGCTGCTTCGAGCTTGCGGGTGACGAGTGTCCGTAGACCCGAGCGCTTGATCCGGCCGACCCAGTCGTCCGACCGGCGCCGGTCGAAACCCTCGGGCAGAGTGAGCTCGGGGAGGTAGGCGCGCCCACTCTGGGGTGCGTGGAGGTAGACCGTGTCGAAGAGCGCTTTCTCGGCGGTCGCCAGGTAGCCGGTTTCTTCCGTGCCGCGGTAGCCGTCGAAGAGCTCCGGGGCGAGCTGATGGATCGAGAAGGTGCCGAGGGTGGTCTCGATCTGTGCGGCCTCATGCAGGGAGGCGACAAAGACCTGGCGGGGAATCTGCTCGATCATGCCGTGCCGCGCGAGCGCAGACCAGAAGGAGACGTAGGCCGGGTCGGGTGCAGTCAGGTACGGGGCCAGTTGGAAGGGCTCGACCTCGTCGGGTCCGAGCGCCCAGAGCCCGCGGCGGAGCCGGCGTGCAAGCCCGGCTTCTGCGAGCGAGCGCAACAGGTTGCTCGCGCGGGGGAGTGAAAGCGCCAGGCGAGCCGCTGCGTCGCGGGTCTCGATGACCGGCCTCCCGATCCGGAGCAGTTCGCCGTAGGACTCGGTCGCTTTCACCGCGCCTCCGACAGCCGCGTGACGACGAAGCTCTGCAGCTGCTCCCAGGCCGAAGCGTCGGCGTAGAGCTCGGCGATCTCCGAGTCGAGGAACGGCAGCACCTGAGCGCGGAAGGCGGATGCGGGCAGATCGAGCGCACGCCCGGCCGCCCGCTCCAGCACGTGAGCCTTGACCGTGATCGGCGTCGGCGGCCGGCGGCGCAGGAGCAGGTCGAGGTCGAAGACGTCTCGCGCCTGCGTCTCCGAACGTGCGGCGAGCGCCTCGACTTTCTGTTCGAGAGCTGCCTCCGCCGTGTAGTGCATGAGCGCCGGGGCGCGCAGAGCGTAAGGGGCGGCGACGTCGCCCGGCACGACCTCCAGCACGTGGCGCTCGTCGCCGTTGCGGCGGCTGAACTCGATCTTCGTGCGGACCGGGTCACGCCGGCCGCCGGCGACGATCGACACCTTCCAGCGCTGGGTCGTCTCTGTCTGCTTCGGTTTGGTGAAGGCCTCGACCGCCAGGCCGCCGCTACGGAGCAGCCTCTCAATCGCCGGAGAGGTGAGAACGCCGTCGACCTTCTCGGCCAGTGCCCACGATTCGATCCCGTCCACGTCCAGGTCGATGTCCTCGGAGTAGCGCGCGCTCTCGAAGAAGTAGCGGAGGTTGACGCCGCCCTTGAGCACGTAGCTGCTCTGGTCGAGGCGCACCTGTAGGACCTGGAGAAACGCCAGGTGGAAGAACTCGATGATCTGGGCGTCGCGCAGGGGCGGCATGACATTAGCGTAGCAGTTGTTTCGCTATAGCGAAATAACTCTAGATCTAATCTCTGCCGTCCGGCCCACCGGTGCCGTCACCCTTTCAGGGCGTGCCGGCGCTATTCGAGCGCGACCCGTCACCCGAACTTCCCACGCAACCGCCCCGAAACCGCCCTCCTCGCGCCGGGACGCTGCCCGATGACTCCAGCAGATGGTTCTCCTTCGGCCGTTCCTCGCTGGTCTCGTTGCCGTCCTGGCCGTGGTCGCCGCACAGCCTGCGGCGGCCTCGCCGGGCCGGGCCCCGTGCTGGAGCGGCTACTCGTACGTGGGCGTGCAGAGCGCGACACCGGCGTTCGGTGTGTCGGCCGTCCTCTCGGTCACAGCCGTGCCGGCGGTCGGCTCGGGCCACGTCGCGGCCTGGATCGGCGTCGGCGGCGCCGGTCTCGGGCCCGGTGGGAGTGACGAGTGGCTCCAGGCCGGGATCGTCTACGAGTCGAACGGCGGTGCGCACCTCTACTACGAGCTCAAGCGTCCGGGCGATGCCCACGCGACGTACGTCCAGCTTGGCGTCGTCGTCCCGGGTGAGCCCCATTCGCTCGCGCTGTTCGAACGCAGCGGACTGCGCGACTCGTGGAGCGTGACGATCGACGGCGTGCGCACCGGGGCTCCCGTGGTGCTTCCGGGCAGCCACGGCACCTTCGCACCGATCGCCACCACCGAAAGCTGGGACGGAGGCGTGGCCGGGAACTGCAACCGCTACGGGTTCGACTTTTCACGGCTTGCGCTGGAGTCGGGGTACGGAAGCGGCTGGCGTGCCTTCGACCTCGCGCGCGTCCTGCATGACCCGGGCTACCGGCTTGCGCTGCGCCCGAGCGGCTTCACCGCCGCGTCGCGGTAGCTACACCGAGAACGGAATCAAGATCCGGCTCTTGTTCCCCTGCGCATCGACCGCGATCACGCGGATCGTGTACTGCTCGCCAGGGTGCACGAGGTTCTTCGGAATGCGCAGCCGAATCGGGACCGTTCGCGGCACGAGCATGACGTAGTGGATCGTCTTCGTCTGCGGGCCCGCGACGTTGCCGCCGATCTTCGATCCTCTCTGCGTCA
>Ga0307374_10008125_pt1 | contig 15771 bp, 17 predicted proteins | sample OX3MG_FD_202532 | JGI IMG/M metagenome (GOLD analysis project Ga0307374, IMG submission 202532) | Soil microbial communities from Risofladan, Vaasa, Finland - OX-3 | ecosystem: Environmental > Terrestrial > Soil > Coastal area > Acid sulfate soil | place: Finland: Risofladan, Vaasa | collected... | reverse complement strand
TAGGAACAGCGAAAGCCACCAATGCTAGAATTGCACCGAACGCCGAGGTAGCTCAGTTGGTAGAGCAGCCGATTCGTAATCGGCAGGTCCCCGGTTCAAGTCCGGGCCTCGGCTCCAACTTTAACCTGCTTTGTTTTCCGCTAATTAACGATATGGAGTTGCGTGAGGCCGTCTTCTTTCAGTGTCCCGTAGGTGTCCTGAGACGCTTGGGCCGGAATACTGTCGGCGAACTTCTCCATCGCCGTTCGCACGTCGGCGGGGATTGTCTTGATGTAATACGTCTGCGTCGTGCTCACGTTCGAGTGGCGCAATATCCGCTGGACGACCATTTCAGGAACGCCGAGCCGATAGAGGTTGCTTCCGAGTCCGCGGCGACCAGCGTGCCATCCATGCCAGGATGGGATGCGCTCGTCGCGATTGTACGGGTGGTCGGCGCCGTCGTGATCTATCTCGGCCTTGCGGCAAACCGCGCAGCGATTGAGAGCCGGAAGAATCACGCGCTTGAGAAGATTATTCATGCTCAGCGGCTTTCCGAGACCGTTGGCGAAGATCGGGCCGGACTGTGGGTTTCCACATCGCAACCGATGGATTTCGAGACGGTCGGTAAGCTGCCGAATCACCGGCACCGCCTGAGAACTCTTTCGCGTCTTTGGCGCGTTGACGTGTCCGTGCCACACCGAACGCGTGATACTCATTTCTTCCTTCGCGTAGTTCTCCCAAAGTAATCCCTCGATCTCGCCGCAGCGCAAGCCCATGAACGCGGCGAAAGCGAACGCGGTTGCGGCCGGCTCTGGAATCGCGGCTAGAATCGACTGAATCTCTTCGAGCGAGTAAGCGTAGGTCTCCTGCGGCTCGGCCGAGTGCGGATCGATGGCCGTATCGCGCGTTGGATTTTCACTCTCGAAATAGGCCTGGCGCTTCGCGTGGCTGAACATTCCACTGATCGTGCTCTTAATGCGCCGAAGGCTGTTGCGCGAAAGATGCGAGACCGCGCTGATGTCGTCCAACCACTGCTGCACGTGGAACGTTCGCGTCTGTTTGAGCAAGAACTTTCCGCAGCGCGCCCGTAGGTGGTCCTCCCAAACGTCCCGATACTGCTTGTACGTGCTCGGACGCTTATGCTTCATGACCCACGGCAAATAGACGCCATCGACGAAGTCGCCGACTGTGACGACGTGCTCCGGGCGAATTGCGCTCGTGGTGACTGTAGCCATGTGCTTCTCGGCTTCTGTTTCGATGTCCGCCGGTGCGCGCTTGCCACGCGTCGTTACTGGACCGAGACGATGCGAAACGCGCTTGCGCTCGATTACGCCGCCGACGTTGCGCCGCTCCCAATAGCGCACAAACCAGTTGTCGCCGATACGAATGATCTGCCCTCTTTGCTCGCGTCGCCGCGGCTTCCGGTCTTTCGGCTCTGTTTCGCTCATGGCAGTGGTCTCCATTTTAAGATTCCCAAACTCGTCCCGACCCCGGCCGAAACTAGGTCGGGGGGTTGAAGCGTCCTACGCGACGCGCATGATCGAGAACGCGCCGGAACCCCTGAACAACGGTGCTGCGTCGCCGTTTTCGACTGCGCCGATTCGGTCGTTCACCCAAACGTGAAAATCGAGCGATCCGCGTTTGTAAGTCGCCCGAACCGGAGACCGTCGGTTGTCGCTGTGACGGATGCGGGCGGCGAGCGTGAAAACGCTGGCGCCTTTATCCCGTGCGAAGTTCCAGAATATCAGCGTCGAATGTTTCTGGTTTTTGACTTCCGGTGGACCGAAAGCACTAACAAGCGTTCGCGCGTTGACATGATGCTCGGCGCCCACCGGACCGGCGACTGGCTGCTCGCCCAACATTCGGACGTAGTTGTTTGGTGCGTGCGTGTTCAAATACTCGCTCAACTTTTTCATGTATCTCTCCTCTAATTCGCCGCCTTTAAGCAGCGAAACCCGCTTCCGACGTTCGGATAAACTCCTTGAGCATTTCGAACATTGAAGCTTTCCGCTCCTGTCTCTTGCGCCCCCGCACGTAGTACATAATCCGGATTCCAGCCGACTCCGGTGTTTGCGCTTCGCTTTTAGTAGAGAACGACGGCGACACGCTAAACAGGATTTTCGATCCTTTCGATCTCGCGGTTTCCCGCAAATACACAGCCCATCACTTCTGCGGGAGCTTACAAGCCTTTCACTTATAGACTTGAGGTTCGCCGTGCAGGAGCTGCACGTCACTGTTCCGCGATCTGCTAGATTTCCACACCGACTGCAAAATCCGGCCGCGATTCGTCGGCGCGCGTTCTTTCTTTGTACTTCAAGGCACTTTGAACAGTATTTGGTGTTTTGGTCCCTTGGACCGCCGCATCTAAGACATTTTCTGGCCCTGTCTTTTTCCATGCGCGATTTCTTCTCGATCCGGTTTATTCCTCCGCGACAGTTCAAACAGATTTTTTTCGCCCGTCGTTCCCTGGGAGCACCGCATTTGATACACAACCCGGCATCGTATCGCGCGGCTTGGCGCTGTTTCCTAAACGCATACGACTCTGCACGGCAACTTGAGCAAGTTTTCGTAGTCAGGTCTCTAGGACCGCCGCATTGAACACAACGACCCTCTGAATCCCAGAGGGCATAACATTCTCCAAATAGTCGTCGTACCTTGGTGAGCTCAGTCGTGCCTTGCGCCGCCAAATCGCCGCTATCCGTCAGCGATTCGGTCAAGTAAAAGTCGTTTCGATGGTAGGAACAGAGACCATCGTTACCGCTTGCCGGAAAAACGCAAGATTTTTCGCTGCATTTCATTTTTCGCTCGCGCTTCGTTTCCGCCGAGATTACTTCCGAGCTTCTGGAGCGGCGCTGGACCGCTCCGCGCCACGGTGCGTTACACGACCGCGAGGCGCTCGCGCTCGCATTTGGATTGCGTGGAATTCTTCCGCAAGGTGACTCAGATCGCCGGCGCTAAATTCGATAAAGAAGCTTCGAAGGAAGGCTAGCGCTTGGAGCGCCGTTGCGGTGTCGGCATACACGTTGCCCGAGATCAACAGCGGATTAGGAACGTCGTCAGGTTGCGCGGATCGCTGTACCGGTCGTTTCGGAACGACAAAGAGATTCGCCATGACATCACCTCGCGATCGATGCGGCCAAGTGGCTGATGCCGTGCGCTTCGCGCGCCATCGCGGTAAGCGCATGGAGATGCTTGCAGTGGCGCCGACGTGCAAGACGCCGGAATTTGAAATCGGCACAGTCGCAGAACCATCGGCGTTGACCACTGCGGCGAATGAATTGAGAAACGTACTCTACGCCCGGTTGCGATTCGCTGGCAACGTAGAAGGTCCGAACACCGGGCGTGTGGTTGTGAGCGGCGCGTATCGTCACAGCCGCACCCCCGCGTGGTACGAAATAAAATCTTCCCAATCCGTGCGGTCGGACGCTTCTGGTTCGTCTTCGATGATGTCGCGCTCGATTGTGCGCGGAGTTTGAACTGTAATTCCGAGGTCGCGCCAAAACTTTTCAAACGATGCGGTATTTTCTTGCGCGGGAAGCGAAGGTGCGGATACTTTAGTTGAAGCCATTTCGAAAATCTCCTTTTCGATTTGGTCAGGGGCGTCAGTCGGCTTCCATCCGATTGGCGTCCCGCTTACTGTCTGTAATCTACTCCCGCACTGGCCTTATGTCAAGTACTTATTTCAAGTATTTATTGGGCGTATGTCCTTAAGAATCTTAAGAATATCAAGAGCCAGATGGGCGCACAAACCCACACGGGCAACGCTTGGTTTTCGGCGAGAAACGGTGCGCACTGTACCGTGGACAGCGAGGGAAAAGACGTGGCCTGCCTGGAGAGACGGGCATCAGATAGCGGCGCTTTGATTTGGGAATTTCGGCCCATCGTGCGCGGTTGATGGCGGATATAATCTCCGAACGCTCAGTCTTCGAAACTTTCTTCCACCGGAGTTTCGCGAGTTCCGCGCCGATCATAGGCCGTTTTCGTTTTTGTCGCTTTGTCATTTTAACTACTCTAAAGTTAGCAGGCGGTTTAATTTTGTCAACGTGGCAAAACGGTCGGTAGTGGGTCAGTTTGATTTTCTGGCGATGCGCGATTCAATATCCGAAGAACTTCTTAGCACAGGGCGTGATTTGAAGGGTGCGGGCTAACTTACGCACGTGAAACTCCTCGATTTCGTCATACTTCGGGAGCGCGGGGTAAGTTAGCCCGTTGTAGTAGATATGCCACGCATGGGTTTTCAGTTCCATGTTGTGGCCGGAAGCGCATTTATCAAGCATCTCGCGAATTTTGCTCAACGAAACGAGCGCCATTTACGCAGCTTTTGCTAGTGAGCAGTAGTCTGCGACATTGTCTGTGGACTTGTAGCGTTGCGCGGCCTGTTCATCGCATCGAGTCACCTGAAGAGAAGTGGGACGTGCCTCCGGTGCCTCTTTGGGTAGGCTTCCAAAAAAATCATCGTCGGGCACTACATCCCCGTTGCGGATAGCGTTGAAAGCACGTTCCCACCGATCTTCTTCTTCGGTGTCCGGTTGCGAATAGAATCGTTCGATTTTGTCACGGAACTTTTGATAGTTACCATTACCTTCCGCTGCATCGAACAGCACGTTTTTATATGTGTTACGGAAACGCAAGAACGCCTCTTGTGGCGTGCTGCCATTTTCTGCGATTGCGCCGGGACGCACTCCATACACCCACCACTTGTCGTCGGCTTCTTTGACCATTAGGGCGTGTCCTGTCAGTGTGATCCCGGCCAGAAAACCGTTGCCAGCCACGGTATCTCGCAGCGTGAACATCACTGGATACTCTGCCATTTTCACCTCTTAAGTTTCGTGTTTTCTAAATTATCGGTCATGTGAGGTAATTTGTTTAGCCCGAAACATGCAAATCTACCAGAGGTTGTGGTGGAAGACAATACCCCACATCTGGTGGGGGATATACGATCAAGCCGCTTTAGTAGTGGCATCAGTCAGCAGTTTCACCATCTCTTCGATGCTCCAAATGTGGTCAGAGATTCCCGCTTCCATGGCTGGAGTGACCCTCAGTGTTTGGTGCACGCGGCAGAAGTTGTAGTACATGAAATACAGCGACAAACCCGCGCTGCCCTTGAAGCCACGATAGAACTTCTTCTTCGCCATTTCCTGTTGAAGCGTTTTCGGCCAGGTCTCGTTGGTCGCGACGTTGTGAACCGAGAAAACGAAAAGCATCGACGCTGTGATCGCGCGAAGCATAGTCGATACTATGTCATCTGGATACTTACTGTCGAGTAATAAATCTCGCCATTCTCAGAAGTTCGGCGGAGCGATTCTTAATTGAATCCAACCGCCAGCGCGAGAAAACGAAAGTCCATAGACTTCGCGAATACAAGCGCCTAAAAGAGATAGTTGGATCGTGCGCGGAAACTGTCAAGAAGAAATACGTCAGGTGGATTCCGGTGCCGCTGAAAAGGGCAAAATTCTTCCCCAGAGCATCCGCTCGCGAGATTGTTCGAGTAGAGCGCGTTCCGCGGCTCCGAATGCTCGACCGAGCGCGATATCTTTCCGGCGAGAAATTCGCGCTACACAGCGCCGACAGGTAAACCGCGTTGCGGCCGTGGCGCCGTCCGGCGCGGGAATCGGGTTTCTCCCGCACGAGTTGCAGATCAATTCGCGTGGCGCGTCTTCGCGAAGCGTAGCGGAAGCTTTCAATCGAATACCTCCAATCAAAAATAAAAACGGTCCATGAGGGCGAGTCTCACGGACCGTTTTTTCCACCGGCGCCGTTCCCGTTCCGTGTTACGAGGCACGGAGGTACATACGACGCCGGCGTCATGCGAGCTGCGTTCCTGCTGCTGGTGGAGAGACCAGCGTTTTTCCGCCGCAACTCGCTTCATGTACGCGCGGAAAACTCGTTGTATTTTGAGATTCTCGCCGTCGCGCGCCGCGCGGCCCATGCGAATCCGGAACTCGACTGGCCTGACCAGGAGAATTTTACGGCAGATCAGTAACCCGCCTAGTCATATACGCCATCCCGGACGAGTTTTGATGAAATGTCGATGCGACAAGCTGCGATAGCTTTTCCTTGATCGGACCAAGGGCCGCTTCTGCGGAGTTCGCGTCTACGTAGCCAGGTAGGTTTAAATGGATTTGAACGGCCGGCTGCGTTGGAAACGCTCGTCCGTGCCAGCCGTTGAAGTTTCCGACGAACGGGTTTCCGGGATTGTTTCCGCTCGCTCCGGCCCCGAAGAAAGGCTCGTTGGGATTTAGGCCGTACTCCCACTGATTGAGCTGGCCTTTCTGATAGTTGTTCAAAGGCCCATAAATGGGATTTGCCCAAAACGGCGTGCCGGAAGGCAGTGCATAAGTCGAGCCTCTGTTCCCGGACATTCCAAAGCCAGTTTGAAGCGTATTCGCAATCGAGCCGTTTGACGCGAAAGAAAAAGACTCGCTAGGTGGAAGATAGATTGCCTGACGGTTCATCGCGTTCACGACTTTCCGACTCCAAGAGTCTCCGCCGAAGATGGCACGGATTCCTCCGGCGATCGCTCCTACGGCTGCGCCGATAGCCGCTCCTACCGGACCGCCAACCGCTCCGCCGATTTGCGCGCCGCCAGCGACATCAGACAAGACTCCCGCGCCACCGCCTTCGGCAAGACCCGACGCAACGAGTCCGGCTCCGCCGAGGCCCGGAATAAGCTTCCCGGCAAGAGCAGGACTTATATGGCCCGTCGCCACAAGGGCTTTTACGAGACCTTGCGCGGTTCCAGACGCTCCCAGCGCTTCAGACGTTACGCTTCCATGAGAAGCTCCAAGACCGCCGACGAGAAGTCCGCCAAGTATTTGACCGGCTCCGCCGCCGAAGATACCACCGAGACCGCCGCTAGTAGCGCCGCCTCCGGCGCTCGTGCGTCCGCCAAACGGACTCAAGTTCCCAAAGAACGAATTGCCGCCGCCGAACGGATTGAGATTCCCAAAGAAAGTCCCGAAGCCGCCGCCCGCGCCGCCAAGAAAGCCAGAACCACCAGCCCCAGGAATTCCAAAGCTTCCGCCGCCATGCCCCGAAGACGCTGCGCCGCCGATAGTGACGCTTCCAGCGTTGACGTACATAACCTGCGTCGTTACGCCGGTCTGTCCGGCCTGAATCGCGACGGTGCTTTTTCCGCCCGGACCTCCAAGGCCAAGCGGCCCTGAAAACGTCCCCGGAGTTCCACCCGGTCCAAGATTGATGCCGAAAATCTTTCCGAAGATTCCGCCGATGCCGCCGCCTGAAGAAGACCCGCCGGACTTGCCGTTGATCGACTGGTCGAGATTTTGAAGCAGTCCGCCGATCGTCTTGTCGAAGTTGTCGCGGAAACGCTTCGTGACGATAGTTTCTACATCGCTCTCGAATTTCCCTGAAAAGCTTTTCGTGTTACCTGAAAGTAAATCGCCAAACAGAGAATCGGCTTTCCGTTTGTAATGCTCCATCTGCCGCTGAATCTCTTCGGCGGCTTTATTTTGCGCGTCGACGAGGGCTTTGTTTTGCTTCGCGATTTCATTAGCAGTTTTCCGGGCTGCCTTGACGGCGTCTTCCAGCGTTCCGCCGCCGAGAAGTTCTGGATTGCGAGAACCGGGGATGCCGCCGACATTCGGCGCGTGTCCCGCAGTAAACGCCTTGTGAAACTTCAGGAATTCTTCGCGAAGCTTCTTGACTCTACCAGCGGCATCTTTGGCGGCTTTTCCGGTCGTGCTTTCAATTCGCGCGAGGTCGGCTTGGGTTTTTGCGGTATCTCCAGAAGCCTGCGTGTAGTTTAGAAAGCCGCCAAGATTTAAGGCACGACTCTGCGGCTTCGCCGCGGAAGTTTTCCCCGGATGCCCTTCAAGGAGTTCCACGAGTGGCACGAATGTTGCCTTGATGATCCGGCCAGCGTCGTTCGCCCATCCCACCATCGCTGTCAGCGCCGGGATTACACCGTGAGAGAGAGACACTTCCAGTTTTTCAAGCTCAAGGCGAAACTTCTCCGTCTGCTGTTTCATGGCAATTTCCGATCCAGTAGCTCCGCCTACGGAAGCCGACAGATCGTGAATTACTCCGCCCAGGCCGCGAATCGAACCTTGCAAATTATTCAGAACTGGAAGTAATTCCATGCCGCCGCGCCCGAAAAGCTGCACGGCCGTTGCGGTCTTGACGGCCCCATCGGGCAGTTTTGACAGCGCGAGCGATAGTTGCTGGATTGCCGAAAACGGATCGGCGGCGGCTTTCTTCACGTCTACGCCAAGAACCTTGAATATTGCCGCAGCTTCTTTGGCCTTTTGGCTCGCGTTTGGAAGCGTTGCCGCGGTCGCGAAGGTAATCTCTTGCGAGAATTTTCTGAACCCGGTCTGTACTCTGTCGAAATTTACGCCGAGAATGTCGGAGGCCGAACGAAGTTTAATTAAGTTCTCGACCGTCATTCCAGTTTTGGTCGCCGTGTTTGTAAGCTCTTCGGCGAGCTTGCCACCTGCCAGACCCATCTTGGTAATCGCCGCAGTTCCGGCAAGAACCCCGCCGACTCCGGCGGCAACTCCAAGACCCGTCGGAGTAAATAGTTTTCCGAGCAAGCTTGTTTTACCACCAGATTCCGCGCCAGCTTGACCGGCCATCGAGGAATAATAAGCCGTATCGCGAAGCGTTCGGACGGCTGCTCCGGCCGCACCGCCGAAGTAGCGATTCACCAAAGCATCGAGCATACGCGTCATGCCCAACATGTTCTGCGTGCCAACTTGTGAGAGCGCGTGCTCCGTGCCGCGGGTGATTCCGATTCCAGCACCAGTCTTGAGCGCGTTTTTTTGACGTTCGAGTTCGAGCGTCATGGCCTTCATGTTGCCGAGTTCTTTTGTCGAAATTTCGCTACGCTGGCGCAGCGACGAAAGTTGCCCTTGTAGCGAGGAAACAAGGTCGCGCTGCGCATTCGCGAGCTCGCGGGTGGACAAAGTTCCGCGCGCCATGTCGGCCCGGATTTGCGCTGCCGTGGCGCGCCACGATTCGGCGACCGATCGGGAAGCTGCCTGCGCCTGCTGCTTCACCTGCTGCATGGCAGGATTGATCGCCTGGGCTAATCCGGGCTGATCGATCAAAAACCTTATCACCGGACCTGGAATGCTTGACATTTTAATTAACCCTCCCAGTCAGTGCGTCAATTTCAGCCTGGACTCTTGGAAAAAATTGCGCGTGCGCGGCGCGGATTGCTTTGTTCGCCGCTGCGAGCTTCGGCGCGATTTCCTCCGCGAGTTCTCGATCCTCAAACGCGATCGCCACTTCAAGTTCGACGCGAAGGCTTTCAAACTGTTCGAGCAACAGAACGTAATCGAGCGCTTCGGCGAATGCTTCGGCGTCGGCTGCTGGGTTGCTTCCATCGCTCATGGTTACTCCAAAAAGGAAAAAAGCCGCTCAGGCTTGAGCGGTCGAGTTCAACGTCTTTTACCCGCACGAATAAAAGCGTCGCTAAATCTTCCTGCGCCGTTCGATGGCGTTGCGCTCCTCTACGTCGTGCGAGTGCGCCGTGGCTAGAAGGGTTTCACGCCGCAGAATTTCTGCGTCTTCGCGCAGTCTCACAGACTCGTCTTCGTTTTGAACCTTGGGCGCCACTGCCGGATATAGCGCCTCCCTCAAATTTTTAAGCGTTTTTTCGAATCGGTGGATGAGGCCGTGACCGCGATCAAGCGAGTCGGCGACGGACTTCTGCGCCGTCAGTCCTGAGTTGATTTCTGAATTAAGTGGCCCGGACAGCTCGCGGACGACTCTGTTCCAATCTCCGATACGCGCATCGAAGGCCGCGAGATCGGCGAGTGCGCCATCGTCGGCTTGCAACAACTTTTGAAGCTCGCCGATCGATTTATCAAAGTCGTCGGCGATTGCCGCAAACCGCTTTGCCAGCGGGAGAACTTGGTCGTTGTAAACGCTCGCCCAGAGATTCCCGTGTATTGATTCGTACTTCGCCGTCTCGGCGAGAAACGTGCGAGCTAATTCGTTTTTCGCATCGGGAATTTCGCTCTCGGTTTTTCGTAGCTCAGTGGCGGCGTCGTTGATTGCCCTTGTTGGATCGTTGCCCAACGCCTCGATCGCTCCAGAGTTTTCGCGCGCCAGGTGAAGTCTTCGCGCTGCTGCAGCTCGCTTTTCGGTCAAACTTACAAGGCGATTCTTTATATCGCGGAGCTTTGCCACGCCCTCGGCGGACGGAAAATCGCTCACCGCATCACGCACGGCCGTCGTAGAAATTGTTTCCGAATTCGACATGTGTTTCTCTCCTATCGATAAAATCGGCGCATCCGAACCGCGAGCGCCGTTAAAGAAAAGACCGTTCGAATTACCTGAAAATTCCGCTACGGATCACGGAGCGGAGCATCGAATCGTATTCCTCGGTCTCTAAATTTCTCGCGAGCCCCTGGAAATTGAGGAATCGAACGTCTTGAAACGCCTTCAAAACTTCATGACGGAACCGGGCCTTCTCGACCTCGAATTCATCGCACGCTGCGAGTGCGCAAAATAACGGAAGCGTGGTAACTTCGGCATCTTCGTCCAGTGCGCGAACCGCGCGGCTGAGTTGGTGCCAGAATTTAAACCGGCGACCGTTGACACGATTCACAACAGCTGTGCTGAAAATCTTTTCGAGATGATCGGCAACTTGTTTGTGGGCGCGTTCGCAGTCGGCGCAAACCATGCGGCCGCGGATGCCGCAGCCGAATGATTCTGGAAACGAGCAGCTACACCTAGAAAGCTTCACGTCTGAAACGCTTACGCCGCAGTAAAAACAGATCAGGCCGGATAAGTCGTCAGACCCGGCGCGCTCTATGGCCGTCTGAATTTCGGCTACAACATTTTCCGCCAGTCGATTTATTTCTCGATCCATCGTCGTTTGAACCTCGATTCGATAAAGTTTTTCCAGGAACTCGATTTCTTGCGCTGCGGTCATGGCGTGCCTCGCTACTTCTTTGGCGCTGGCGGCGGGCATTTATGCGGCCAATTCTCGAAGACCGTCCAGCCGCACTTTCGGCACTTGCCCGCGATTTTAAGCGGCTTGTTTTTTCCGAGTGCCATAGTTATTTTCTCCACCAGATCCGATCGACTTCGACACCGGGCGGAAGGTCCGAGTTGTCGTTTGCGTGAATGACCTGGACACCAGATTTCCCGCCGACCGCCAAGAATCCGGTGAATGAACTTGACCCGCCGTGCTGTGCACGATGCGCGAGCAGGGCGAGTAAGCAGCAATAGTCGTCATGCATGTTGCGCGGCGCCGCGATGGCGTAATTCCCGCCCGACGTTCGCCGTGACTGTAAAATACGAAGCTCGCGCAAGCTTTCGGCCTGATCGAGCAGTTGAACTCGGCCCTGTCCGAGCGAGACTTTGAGATCGAAGAAAATCTCGGACTTGCTTCTGACGGTGAAGGGCAATTGCTCCATCTCAACGCCGCGCTGCTTCATTAGCTCGCGTAGAAAATGAAAGCCGTGCTGATCGGCGGTGATCGTTCTAATGCCGTAGGCCTTCGCCGTGCTCGCGACTTCATCGCAGACGGCCGGAACCGTATCGCGCGTCCAACCTCGCAGCAAATCGACAGAAAACCCTACGCCAGAATTCCCCCGCGACGCACGATGGCCGATACCGAAGACGAAGCGGTCTCGACCCGTAAGCGACGAAGCATCGATCGCCGCGAAATATTGGCCCTTGAGTGATTCGCTGAACGGAACCTCTCGAACACCCTTGCGGACCGCAAAGTCAATATCGGCTCCCGGCAAAAACGCCTCGGTGTCATCGGTGAACTGGGCCTCGTACTCGCGAGCGAAGTATGCCGGGTCTGCTACACGTTCTTTTTCGAGCAGTTCCACCGAAACGCGCGGAGTCATGAACGTCGTTGAGGCTTGCCAGACAAGTAAATCGGGACGCTCGTCTCGGTGCGAAAATTCGTCATACACCAAGCCGCCCTTAATCCACGGCGTCGTTAACTTAATCAGTCGGCGCGTTTCACCGAACCGAATCATCGTCGGCCGGACCTGCCGGACAAGTTCAACATCCGACGCGCCTTCGATCGTCACGAAGGCCAGTTCGTCGAGCAGCGCTGCGGGACAAGTCAGGCCGCGCGTGCTGCGCCAGGTCGCCGGATAACACGTCAGGCTAATTCCATTTCGAAGTTGAATCTCCGACGTAAGAACCTCATCGACCTCGTTCCTAAGCAGTGGCGAGCCGAGCAGTAGTGCTTCCGCGGCGCGTTTGATGTCTTTCGCGACACGAAGATCTTGCGCGATGATCGGAATTCTGAGCGTGCCCTTGTGTTTCTGAAACCAAGCTGGCGTCGTCAGGCTTTTCCACAGCAGGTATTTCAAGCCGGTCGAAGTTTTCTCGGCTCGACGGCCGACAATGGCCGTGACCTCGTTGAAGATTCTGGGTTCATAGCGATCACGGCCGGTGCACGCCCGGAAAATCTCGATTCCCTCTTCGTCGAGCGGTAAGCCTTCAATGGCCCGATAGAACGTTGCCCACTGCTTCGAAATTGGCTCGCCAACGAGCTGTGGGTCTGAGCAGATTGTCTCGAAGTCGATGCAAACCTCGTTCATCGGCATCTCTGCCCCGCAAACCAGTCCGCAAGTGGCCTAGACCCCCATTCAAAGCGGACGTAGTGACCGAGCCGGACACAGGGAATGCGCTCGGCCTTGGGAGTTCTGGCGCGCGTCCGGTTTTGGACCCACGACACCGGCACTCGCCAGCGCTTCGCCAACTCCGTCGCGTCGATAATCTCGTAAAAACCGACGTTTAAGGACACCTCTGGGACAGCGTGTGTTTTCATGGCTTTGTTTTCAGTGACTTACGAGTGACCAGCCGTTAGCGGATTGGCTGTTCACGTTTTACTGCTTCAGCGCCTGGTCCTTGGATTTTAGGTACGCGGCCAAGTTGAGCGGCTTGTTACCAATTTCTCGGTTAGGGCTGATGTCGGCGAGTGTTTTCATGGTCCTACTGACAGCGTTTGACGCGGCCACGTAAAAGCCGGACAATCCGGGCGAAAGTCGCGGCTTGCCAAGTTCGTCCGTCACAATCACGCCCTCGCGCATCGCGGCCCGTTCTACGAGCTTGCAGAAGCCTAGCAGCGCAGAAGCACGGTCGATAAGCACCAACTGTGACGGCGTCAGCTCTTTGCCGACGCCGGCGAACTCGTCGGCAAGATCAGCGGCGATTCGATTAATACCGAGTCGCACGTCTTCGGCGTCGCGCGGAACCTGGCCCCTCTTTAGCCACAACCAGGCGCCACTTTTTAAGCGTTTGTTTTTTGAGTTGTTCATTTTTACGATTCGGCACTTAAAGTACAGCACTTACAAATATGTGCGCCTACGATGCGCTTACCAGAGCAGTCTTTTGCGTCTCTTTCCGTGCCCGCTCTTCCCGAAGCCGTTGCTGCTGCTGTTCCCAGTCCGGCGGCCGGTTGTCTTCTACCGTCGGAATGCTGGATTCGTCTGAGCCGCTGCGTTCAGACGCGTCTTTTTTCGGTGGGAACAACCCGGCCCATCCGTTCAACGTAGAATTATTTAAAACGAGTTTTGGATCGTGTCCCTGCTTCCGAAGTCCGTCGAGCTTCTTGATGGCAATTTCCAGAGCCCCCTTGCTCGGCTTCTTTCGTATTCCCTCGCGCATTTCGATCCAGTCGTCCCACTCTTTTCCCGGAACCCAATCAGGAACAACAAAAGCCGCGGGTTTTGCGGCATAGCCTTTCTCTTCGTTGCCTTTTTCTTTTTCTTTTCCTTTTTCTTTTCCTTTTCCTTTTTCTTTCATCGCCGAGTACTCGTCGAGTGTTCGGCGAGCCTTCGGAGAGTGTTCGGCGAGCGGTGGTGGAGCTGGATACCGAAACTTCGACGGCCGGTCAATCGTCTGGTGCCGGAGAAAATTGACGACACCGTAATACCTGGCGCCACCGACTTCGTAGAGGCGAACCATTTTCAGCGTGACGATTTCTTGGAGCCATTCTTCGACTTGGTTCGCTGTAAATTCGTCGTACGGAAACCCCTCCGCCTTGAGAAGTCGTGCGTGCGCCCGTCCGTTGCCGGTATCGTCGGCCTCACACCACAGAGATTGGAAGAGAAGGCGAGCGCCGAGCGATAGCGACGCGATCTTTTCGTCGCGAAAGAATTCGCGCTTTAACATTCGATTTCTAGGCATGGTTTTATGTGTGAGGGTGTTGCTATTTTGAGATTCTCAAAATCGATCTACCGATAATGTCGGGCGCCCGACGGTTCCGTGCGGCTGGAAGTGTCAGGCCGGACAATTTGAACGATTCCCTGGCACCCACTTGCAGCGATCGAAGCCGCGCTATTGCTTCTCTGATTTTACGTCCTACCCCCGCGTCCAGGTCGATTTGCCCGCACTCGACCTTCCACAGCCATTGTTTTGTTCGTCCAAGAGTTATGGCAACGACCGCGAGCGACAGGTCTGCGTCGATTCGTTCTTGCCGAAGCTTCTTGTGATCCATATTATTGGCGTCCTTAATTTAGAACAGGGCAAAGAAAAAGCCGCCAGCGGGGCACTCCCCATGGCGGCCGAATTTCCGAAAAACCAGATATGATCTACTGGCTGTTTTTTAAACGCCTATCAAGATCGTTGCGGTTCTTGAGATTTCGTCGCACCCGGAGATCAGCGAAAGCTTTGTCGCGTGCGACCATAAACTCCGCAGCTTGGTCTGTGATGTCATCCAAGAACACTTGCAACCGCCGCGCGCTCTCCTGGCCCGGGCCAACGATCTGCTTAAGCTCTTCGAGTTCTAAATGCGCCAAAGGGAAAACTACTCGGCGAAGCTTGGCGACGTACTCCGCGATGTGTCGGGCGTAACCGGGTTGCGTCTCCAACCTACCGAGTATCCCAACGAATAGTTTTTTGCCCTCCAGGTCCAACTTCGCGGCCTCGGTGGGACCGCCACTGACGAAGGCTGTATTTTTCTCAAGTTCGAGCTGACGAACCAATTTGTCCGGGTCGGTGAATTTCTCAAAGAAAGCACCTGTAAGCGGCGGCTCGCTTGATAGTTCGCGAAGCTCGGCGGCGATTCGCCTCGGATTAAGTTCGCGCTCAATCGACGCGGTGAGGTTCCGTTTCCGGCCGCGGCGGTTAGCTTTGACTCGCATTACTTTCCACGGATCGCTTGCCCTACGCGAAGCCGCTCTCGATGTCATGTGCGAGACACGCAGCGGCCTGCACGCGCCTTCGTTACAATACCGGCAACGCCCGTTTGCGTCTGGAATTGCTGTGCGCTCGAGGCTTCGGTGAATCTTTACGTTGCCGTCGAACACGCCGAGTCCGTCCTGTGCGCGGCCTTGCGCCGCTTCTCGGCTGATGAGTGTGCGACGAGCGCCGACTTCAAGAACGATGATGGAAGAATCGCGTAGAGACAAGGCTGTTACGTCTCCTGCAAGGAAGTCGCCTGATTTCGCTTTCGCGCGGCCGGCGTACCGTACAAATACATTAGAAGCCGAAAGTCACAAAAACGTCAACCGACATTTTCACTTTTTTTTGGAATAACTTTTAACGTGTTTTTAGATCGTTGCTAAATTTTGGGTTGTCGATCACAGATCGAGTGACCGCCCTTCAACTGTCCTGCAAGGTGTCCTGTAACTGACGATTAGTATCGTTTCGCGTTATTTCGAGTTCGCCGACACGACGCTAAGCGGTTGGAATTCTAGCGCGTCGCGCGATTCTAAAGAATTCGTAATCGGCAGGTCCCCGGTTCAAGTCCGGGCCTCGGCTCCAACCTCTTTTAATTCAATAAATCGTGCCCTGCCGGAACCACCAAAACCGACCATTTGGTTCCAACTGAACGGCAAGATCGCT
>Ga0307374_10008122_pt1 | contig 15774 bp, 15 predicted proteins | sample OX3MG_FD_202532 | JGI IMG/M metagenome (GOLD analysis project Ga0307374, IMG submission 202532) | Soil microbial communities from Risofladan, Vaasa, Finland - OX-3 | ecosystem: Environmental > Terrestrial > Soil > Coastal area > Acid sulfate soil | place: Finland: Risofladan, Vaasa | collected... | reverse complement strand
TCCCGTTTTCGGAGTTTGCGTCCGTGATATGCATATTGACCGGCATGAAGCGCTGCTTCCTGCGCGACTTTTACCAATTTACTTTTGGTTCCGCGGAAGCCTTTGGTCTGACCCAAGAGCTTGTTATGTTTTCTTCGTGATACGGTTCCCCGTTTGATACGTGCCATAGTTTATTCCTATTTAGGCGAAGCCTAACATTCGCTTTATCTTTTTACCGAATTTCCCTTTCAGGACTGCCGGTTCTTTTTGCCGGCGCAATCTCTTTTTTGATTTATGCAATTTTAAATGACTGCCATATTGATGCCCAAACATTACTTTTCCGGTTTTGGTAACCTTAAAGCGTTTGGCAGCTGATTTTCTAACTTTTTGTTTCGTCTTCGGCATGGTTATTCTTTCCTTTCATTTTTGTCATCCGCAAGTGGCGGATCTATCTTTTTTTCTGGATCCCCGGTCGGAGCCTGGGATGACGGAGAGGAAGGAGTTTCTAGTTTCTTTCCTTTCTCTACAGATAACATTGCGACCAGTTGTCTTCCTTCGAAATGCGGATCGCGATCTATTTTTGATATATCCGCAAGCGCCTCAACAACTTTGTTAATAACTCCTTTTCCAAATTCAGACCTGGTTATTTGTCTTCCTCGGAACCGGACAACCAATCGTATTTTATCTCCGTCTTCTAAGAATTCCCTTCCTCGTCTGATCATCACTTGCAAGTCATTATCAGACATAAAAGGACCAAGGCGGATTTCCTTGGTCTCGGAACTCTTTGCTTTTTTCTTTTCTTCCTGTTTTTTCTTTGCCTGCTGATACAAGAATTTATTGAAATCGATAAGCTTCGCAACAGGTGGTTTGGCAGTTGGCGCTATTTCAACCAAATCCAGCTCTTGTTCCTGGGCAAGTCTCAACGCTTCGTCTTTGCTGATAACGCCTACCTGTTTGCCTTCGTTGTCTAACACTCGAAGGGGCGATGCAAAGATTCGGCTGTTAATTCTGTACCGTTTTTCTTGCTGTTTGAATTTAGCTCTTTTTATCAATGTCTTGTAACAATTGTTTTAAAAATGAAGCGATCTTGATTTGACCAAGATCCTCTCCATCCCGTTTTCGGACAGAAATTGCGTCCTCTGCAATTTCTTTGTCCCCTATTATACCCATAAAGGGTACTTTTTGTAAAGTAGCGTTGCGAATTTTCGCTTGGAGACGCTCAGAACGGGTATCTGCTTCCGCTCTAATTCCTGCATCAGTGAGCTCTTTGGCGACCTTTTGTGCAAATTCAGCATGCCGGTCAGCGATCGGAAGCAGCACCACCTGCACCGGCGCAAGCCACAGAGGGAACGCTCCTGCATAGTGTTCGATAAGAACTCCTAAAAACCGTTCAAGTGATCCGTAAATTGCCCGATGAAACGTGACAGGCTGTACTTCCTTTCCTTGGTTATCGATATATTTGAGTCCGAAATTCTTCGGCTGCTGAAAATCAAGCTGGATTGTCCCGGTCTGCCATTCCCGACCGAGAGAATCTTTCATCAGGATATCAATTTTTGGTCCGTAGAATGCTCCTTCGCCTTCTGCAGTAAAATATTCTTTGCTTGATTCATCAAGCGCTTCTTTCAACGCCGATTCCGCGATGTCCCATTCTTTCGGATCACCCATAAATTTTTCTCCTCTTGTTCCAAAGCGGAGCCGGTATGTTAGATCAAACGGTGCGTACATTTCAGCAACCATTTGCAGCATACTTTCAAATTCTGGTTTGATCTGATCCAATGTGATAAAGATGTGCGCATCATCCTGCCGGAATTGCCTCGTCCTGAATAAACCGTTGAGTGTTCCCGAAAGTTCAAAACGGTGGAGCATGCTTGTTTCCGCAAGTCGCATCGGGAGGTCATTGTAAGAGCGGAGTTTTTGTTTGAAGATAGTCATTGCATTGGGGCAATTCATTGGTTTGACGCCAAAAACCTCAGTGCCTTCCAGCGGTTTTTCCGATTCTTCCCGCAGAAAACTCATCGGCGAGATGAACATATCATCCCGATAATGGTACCAATGGCCGGATGTTTCAAATAACTCTTTTTTGTTGAGCTGTGGTGTCATGACTTCTTGGTAGCCATATTTTTGATACATTTGCCGGGTAAATTCATACAATGTGTTATAGACGATAAATCCTTTTGGCATCCAATAGGTCATTCCCGGTGCTGTTTCCTCAAAGAAAAAAAGATCCAGTTCGCGACCCAATTTTTTGTGATCCCGTTTCTTTGCTTCTTCCATCATTTCTAGATACTCGTTTATTTCTTTCTCAGTCTGGAAAGCGGTGCCATAAATGCGCGTCAGCATCTTGTTCTTTTCGTCTCCCCGCCAGTAGGCACCGGCTATCGAGAGGAGTTTGAAATGGCGCATCTCTTTTTGCGGATACTCGGCATGGCCTCCTTTGCACAGGTCTAAAAAGTTACCAGGATTGTTTTCGGTTATTGTTTTGCCTTGTTTGCCGAATTCTTCGATTAGTTCTAATTTATATGGATTATCTGCAAAATCTTTTTTCGCCTGGTCAACCGATACTTCTTTTACTTCAAACGCTTTCCATTCTTTGAGAATCTCCCGCATTTTCTCTTCTATTTTTCCGAGATCTTCATCGGAAACTTTTACATCTCCCATATCAAAGTCCTGATAAAAGCCGTTTTCGATCGCTGGACCGATAGCATTTTTTGCGTGAGGCCACAACTGTTTAACGGCAGCAGCGAGGAGGTGGGCTGTTGAATGTCGTACGTTTTGTAATTTGTCTTGATTGCTCATGTAGGCATTATAGTAAAAATGAGCGTAAAATTAAAGGTGTCAGAAGTTTTAGCCTTGAGGTATCAGGAGTATCAAGCGTATCAGGGGTATCAAGGGCTTTTATATTGTTTTTTTATTTGTGAAAATTGGGATTGGTGGCAAGGATGAAGTTTATTACCTTTGAAACAAATGATCCGACGACCGGGACAAGATTGACTTCTTTTGCCAGAATCCCAAGAAGAATGAAGATAAAAGAAAGTCCTACAGTCGCACCGAGTGCCCAGGCAACGCCGCCAAAAAAGTTATTGAAAATAATTTCTTTTTTTGACAGTTTGCTGGCTTTTTCGAATGGCTGTGGATCGGACATAGTTGGTATACGTTTAGAATAACATATTCAGGGACTAGAGGCCAAGGTCGTTGCTGATTTCCTGCATTGCGGTAAGTGTTATTTCTACAAAGTCTTTGAGCGGGATGTCGAGTTTGGTTTCACAAAGCATGATTGATTCTCTATTTGCGCCTGCGGCAAATGCTTTCTGACCAAATTTTTTCAGGACCGATTCAGCTGTCACCGACGCCAATTTTTTGTCCGGTCTGACAAGTGCACAAGCTGTGATAAGTCCTGTCAGCTGGTCACATGCGGTGATGGCCCAGTCCATGCTGCTTTCGGGATCGGTCCCTGTCATTGTGTAGTTATGGGATCGGATAGCGTGTTCGATGTCTTCGGGGAGTTTGACTTCGCCATTTTCAAATAACAATTTGCCGTGTTTATCAAGCTGATTGGATTCCTGGGCAACTTCATAATCGATATCATGCAGAAGCCCTGTTATCCCCCATGTTTCTTCATCAATGGGGTTTTGGGCCTCTTTTGGTGTAAGATGCTTGTAGATGCCTCTCATGGCCGCCTCCGCGGCAAGAGAATGTTTGATGAGGTTCTTATTTTTGAGATACGTAATGAGGAGCTGATATGCTTCTATTCTGGACATAGGGTAATTATACATGTTATTTTCTTGCAGGTAAATTGGAGAGGATTCTCTTTGCGGCTCTCATTCCGATTCCCGGGATTCGGCGTATTCTGACGGAAGATATGCCCTGTTTCAACACCCTTTTTTCGTTTTCTTCTCCCGGACCGAGCATAGAACTCAGAAGATGCATTTCGCTCAGTTTTTTCAGATTCTTACTTCTCCAGTCATGAACAAGTTCAGGGCTTTTCAGTTCACTTTTTACTAACGGTCCGCTTGAAACAGCGATTTGATCCATTACTTTTATGGTGAGTATTCCTAATTCAGGATCTTGTCTGTGTGCCTGAAGCAGATCGGCAAAATACGGTCTTTTATCCTCAGCGTCAGGATAAATAGGGTGTTTGTTTGTCTGGTGACTTAATGCATCTATTCCCCGATAGATCCTCTGACTTGTTAAAGCGATAATATCATCTCTTGATAATGCCGTATTTTCGTCAAGATCATGCCCGAGGGCTGTCAATAACGTATCGTGCTGTAGATCCGGACCGAGAAACTGTGCTGTAAGAAGAGCGACCTGATAAGCATGATTTATTTCTGCTTCGTCTATAAGTTTTCTTCTTATTCCATCATATTTTGTTTCTATTGTGTGGACAACGGTAGTAAATTTTTCCTCATCATAACCTAGTGTTCTTTTTGCAACACTTATTACACGATCACGAAGATTTTTTGTATTATGTTCCTGAAGAATTTCGAAAGCAGCTGTCCAAAAAGGAATATCTTCACCTGCTTCTTCTGTTGCTTCTGTTGGGTGATAACTCCCAGCTTCAGTTGTACAAGGCATTTGACTGGAGAATAAGGTCATTTTATTCTCTTGTGTGGGCCCAAGAGGAGTCGAACCTCTGACCTTTGCAATGTCAATGCAACGCTCTAACCAACTGAGCTATGAGCCCTCTTTAGCTTTAAGTCGTTGGCTATTTGTCATTAGCTAACGCACTTTTGTAGCCTAAATTATACCATATTATTCTATTCTATCGAGAGGAGGAATTGTTTGAGGATAAGAAAATAATCTTCAAGACTTTTTATATCAACCCACTCATTATCCCCATGCTGATTTTCACCAATTGGGCCAAATTCTACGCCATCACACCCTACAGCGGTAAATCTGACTAAGTCTGATGTAGCATGTGCCGTTTGAAAAGAAATGTCTTGTTTGAGAATTTTTTTACCAATCTCCCGGAGTGATTGGACATGAGCATTATTTGGATCAGTGTTGAGAGAAACAAACGAATAATCGGGATCTTCTTCAATCGCAACATCCTGTGGCAATAATTTTTTTAGATCAGAAAGAATATGCTTATCTTCAGGCATATACCTGATATCCATATATGCTTCGGCATGATCGGGTGTTTTGTTCCATGTCTCGTTATCAGATCGGATTTGCGTTATATTAATTGTTGTCTTATATGATTCTTCTTTCGGTAAAGGATAGGTATCCGTAATAACAGCAATCGCTTTTTGTAATTTTACTATGGCATTATCACCTCGCCAGGGATAGGCACTGTGTGAGAGCATACCTTGTGCGGTTACTTTTATCTTATAAACGCCTTTTGCCTTGTTGGTTATTCTGAAATTACTACCGCATTCTCCTGTAATAATAAATTCACCTCGGTATCCTTCATCCACTTGCTTTTTTGCTCCGAGCGTGCCTGTTTCTTCATCAGTCGTGATTTGTAATGCCAGAGGGTATGGAAGTTGATTTGTAATTTCTTTGAAGAGCATAAGCATTACTGCAGCAGCAGCTTTCATATCATATGCTCCTCTGCCATATAGTCTGCCATCTACAATTTTCGGCTGAAATTGAAAATCATTGCCTTGCACAACATCGAGATGAGCATTCAGGATGATTTTGAAATGTTTGATACCAGGAGTGGCGTTATGGATCAGCAAACTTGGCTTCCCGTCAGAACTAAAGCGATTAATTTCGTACTGTTTTAGTTCTTTCTCGACCAGCAAGACAGCTTCGTTAAGTGCGGTTATATTGTCAGCAGTTGAATGGGTCCTTATTAAGTGCTGTGCAAATTTCAGAATGTCGTCCATCATAGGAAGAAAGTTCGTACTTATTATATTGCCTCTGAATCTCAAAGGCAAACGATAATCAATGAGTGGAACCCTTTGTTGTGCTGTATAATATCTTGTATGAACTATTGTTATCTTAATGATAAAATCGTTCCGCTGGACAAGGCGTTTGTTCATATTGAAGACATTGGGCTGCTTCGTGGATACAGTGTGTTTGATCTCTTGAGAACATTTCATGGCAAACCTTTTTTGCTGCAAGAGCACGTGCAGCGGCTTAGGAATTCGGCAAAAGCATTGTCACTTCTCGTACCGTATACTAATAAAGAGATTGCAGAAATAGTGGACAAGCTTCTAAAGAAAAATGAAGCAAAAGACGTGAAGATACGGATTCTTCTCACCGGTGGGAACGCAATAAACGGGATAGGTTTTGATCCTCATAAACCGACTTTTGCCATATTGATTGAACCAATACATCCTTTTCCAGAAGATTTATATACAAAGGGCGGCAAACTGATAACGACTATCCACCTCCGCCATGAATTTGCCTCAAAGACAACAAATTATATCAACGCGATTGCCCTTGCCAGTGAACGGAAAAAAAGGAAGGCAGTTGAAGTATTGTATGTGTATGATAATCATGCACTGGAATGTTCTACAAGCAATTTTTTTATTTTTAAACACAATACACTAATAACTCCCAAAAATAATATTCTTATCGGTACCACGAGAAATTTTGTTCTTCACCTCGTCTCAAAAGATTTTACTATAGAAGAACGGGATATTGAGTTGAATGAGTTGCAGGTAGCGGATGAAGCGTTTATTACGTCGACCACAAAAAATGTATTACCGATAGTTCAGATAGATGAGATGCGGATTGGGAACGGAATGGTTGGGCCAAATACAAAAGAGATTATGAGAAAATTTGCGGATTATGTGAAGAAGCTTTAACCGACCTGAGTAGCAACAGAGCGTTCACCTGAAAGTCCAAATGTTGTACCGTGCTTCTTGAACATACCCCAGTAATTTTTCTTTGCGCCTTTTCCTTTGATCGTGCCGATCCACGATTGTGAATCTTCTACCTTTTGTCTTGCCGATCTGACTACAGCAAGCATCCATTCAAAAAAGTTAAGGTGGTATTGACCGACAGTATTGGTTGATTGTTCAACAGAAACAGAAGCAAATTCCATTTTCAGGACTTGTGATGACGCTACCAACTTTGTAAGTTCTACTTTAATCTGCTCGATATTGCGTTGCATTTCTCTCATTTCTGTTTTTGAGGCTTTTTCCCGATTTTTAACAACTTCCCGGTGATAGTCAAGAGCTGCTTCGATGGGCCGGCGGGGAGTTTTTTCCGTATGTGATTTGGGTTTTTCAGAGGAGGGTTGATGTTTTGCTAGATCAAAAATTTCGCCACTATTGGTATTTGTTTGTACTACTTCTTGTGTACTTGCGGATTTTGCGGCTGGAGCATTATCAGCTTGCGTATCTAAATCGATACCTAACAACTGAGAGAGAAAGACTTTCGCGTCTTTTTGTGCCTCTTTTACTGTCTCATTTTTGACAGTATGAACGGCTTCCCTTCCCAATTCAAATGGGTCTACAAACGATTGTCTTGATTTACTTTTTGTTCCAGACATAACTTATAGGACTCTATCACAAATGGCTCAATAAATCAAGTTATACGCAAATCATTATAGATTCATCAATAAATCTAATGTTTTTTGCTGCCGTAAAATTCCAGCTAGTACATATTTGTTCGCTGCAAGATTTTGCCTTTCTGCTGGATCTTTTGCTTTTTGGATGGCTTCTTCGATTTCTTTATCATCAACGGTTATTTTTTCGAGTTCCGCTATTTTTTGGAGAACAAATTCAAGTTTTATGTCATCTTCTGCTCGTTTGGTATATTCTGCACGCAGGTCTTCAGGTTTGCGTCCTGTTGAACCGAGATATTGATCCAGACTCAGTCCGAGCTTTTTAATATCATTCAACAACTGAGAGAGTAATCTATCAGCTTCCTGTTCGACAAGAACCTGTGGGATCTGTACTTTTGCATCAGTTAAAATTGCTTTCATAATTTCATCAAGCGTAGGCTTCTTCCCCTCGGTCTCTTTTCCAGGAATTATAATAGTACTTTTTGCAGTTAGTTTCTTGACATTTTCCTTATAATTTCCAAGAGATATTTCTGGCAATTCGCATGTCAGCGCATAGAACACCCAGTCTTGCCCTTCTTCAATTTTTTCAATATGCATTTTGGGGTTCATTATTGGATTCAGTTTGTGTTCCTGGACTGCTTCGATATACGCTTGTGGGAGTAATCGTTTGAGAATTTCTTCACGTACTTGTTCCGGGTTGAGTTTGTTGGTGGCCATTTCTTTAGGAGCTTTGCCTTTACGGAAGCCTGCGATATCGGTTTGTTTGACAAGATCGTCAACGACAACATTTGCTGTTTCTGCGATTTTATCCTGCGGTAATGTTATGGTAATTTTGATCGTTCCGTCAGGTTGTCGTTCTAGTAGTGTTTTTGCCATATATAAAATTCGCGTCGAGTGGTGCGGACGAAGGGACTTGAACCCCCACAGCCTTGCAGCTACAAGGTCCTAAACCTTGCGTGTCTACCGTTTCACCACGTCCGCAAGTATCCCTATTATACCCTTTTTATAGTGAAATAGAAAGAGTTGGTTTGTCAAAACGATTTGCGTATTGGTCAATATCGTCCATATTCCCTTGTACTCGCGCAGCCCAGGTAGGACTTGCCGCATAGGAAGAACCGATTTGGTAAACCGTTGTTTCTCCGCGTCCGTCCATATAGTCGTGACGAAGTGATGTACTGACGACCGTAATTCCATCATCCCATGATGTAAATCTACGTACGTTTGAACCATATACTCCAAATCCCCACGCGTTATACGAGTAAGGAGGAATAGCATTACCAAAGCCTGATTCTACTCCGGAAATAGCCACAACCATTTTCCAGTCAAGATGGTTTGCGTCATCTTCCTTAATAAAGGTTTCAGCATGGTCCGCAAGCGGTGAATTATGCTGTTCTAGATATGAGCGTAAAATTTGCGCACGATTATCCTGCTCCATATGATATGAAGTTGAAACAAGCGGTTCTGCAAGTCGTGCAGAAGGGTCGGAGGATAAAACGTTTGCTTGGGCTTTTGCTGGAGAAATCGCAGTGAAGAGTGTTAGTACTGCGAGAAGAAGAACAATTCTTCTTTTCATAGATTTTTACTATGACATATATATTGCCGATAATAACTCAGCAATAATTTTTGCCATTAAAAAATCCTCACGTAAGTGTTTTGGGCACATACCTGAGGATCTAAAAAGTATTATACACCATAACTATAGGATTGTCAAGTCCCTAATTTAGCGCTTAATACCATATAGTTATTGCCTTTTCTGGATTGGTTGCATGTGTTTTAATGCAGCTACTTTATGAAATAATAATTTAGTACGTACGAGGCCCAGATAAGTCTTGAAAACCATATGTCCCAGCGGATAGATAAATTGAAGATCAGTCTGTTCGCGGGTATCTGGATCAATCAACTCTTCATCTTGTTCAAGGGCAAACTCGGGCAAGTCTATGCGCCAACCATTCTTTCCAAGCACAATGGGTATTATTGTTTTTGCCAATCCCGGCCTGCTGTCCAGGCCAAAATAATGGTATGCATGCGGTGAGATGTAGTCAATAAAGTGGTATATTTTTACCCGAATTTTGTTAATCAAAGACGCATTTTTGTTTATAAATAACTCATCCTCAGCAGCTTCGATTGTACACCGATGCAAGTCACCAAAAATTTTGGAAGCCTTGAGGGTGCGTAATACCGCGAAGCCATCAGGTTGTTGCATGAAGCCGAAATGTGCTTTGACAGAGTAAATGTTTTCTCCAAAATCCTTAACCTCGATACATTCTTTCGGATCTATGAAAGGCTTTTTCTCTTGGCTGATGTTAAGCATGATAAGGTACTTTGGTAAGCTCCCCTGGCGCTTTATGTAGATACGGATAATTATCGGAACATGATCGGTTATATCTTCAACTGGCTTAGAAATTAGAAATACTACCGCTCGGTCTTGTTCTACTAGCTGCCTTGCACGGTATTGTATACGACCATCTTTCTTTAAACGGTTCTTAAGGTCGGCTAACCAGATTATGCTATGCTGTGCGGCAAAATATATGTAACCGGTATAAGCGCTACTGATAAACCGTCGACCCCATTGCCAAGTAATAAAGATACTGAACAGGAAAATACTTATCGCTACAGGTACATATCCCCCTGTCATGAATTTGAGCGTATTTGTCGAGAAGAGAGTAAGATCGATGGCAAGTAACGTGCCGATAATCAAGAAAGTTTTTATTAAAGGCCATTTCCACATGTTACGTGTAATCAGGAACATCGGGAAGCTAGTCGACACCATTACGCCGGAAACAGCTAATCCATAGGCAGCTGCTAACTTATCACTTGATTGGAAAATTAAAACGAGTACCAGGCAGCCAACATATAATGTCCAGTTCACAACCGGTAGGTAAATTTGACCTTCGCGTTTGTGATTAGTGTGGACAATATTGAGGCGAGGTGCAATGCCTAGTGCAATAGCTTGTGATACAAGTGAGAATGCTCCGGTTATTAATGCCTGACTGGCAATAATAGTTGCCAATGTGGCTAATATTACCATAAAGAGTACGGGTGAGTGAGTGAGCATTGCAGCAAGCCAGATGGGCAATGACCTTGTTAATGTATTATTGATGGTTATGTGCGGTAAAAGGCTATAAAAGATATTATGGTTAACTACAAGCTTGCCGCTCAACAAAAATGCTCCTTGCCCCAAATAATTTAGTACCAGTGACCAATAAGCCAGGGTGAACCAACCCGCTCGGATTGGGTACGTACCAAAGTGACCTAAATCGGCGTACAGCGCTTCGGCGCCTGTTACAGAAAGTGTAATCGCAGCGATTGCCAACGCAAAATGATAGTATCCAATACCCAGAGCGAAACGGATTGCATATAAAGGGTTAAGAGCAGCCAGGATTCCAGGTTCGCGGAGAACTTCAACCAGTCCCAATAGACCGATTGTAAAAAACCATATAATCATGATAGGTCCAAACAATATCCCAACTTTTGATGTACCTTTATGCTGAATAGCAAACAATAAGGTAAGTATAACCGCAGTAATAGTGACTATGTATGGTTGAAATAGAGTGGTCGTTACTTGCAAACCTTCTACAGCAGACAGAACCGAAATGGCAGGAGTGATAATACCGTCTCCCAGCAATAGGCAGGAAGCAAAAACTAACATCATCATAAAAATAACCGTTTGCTTGCTTTTAATCTTAGCAAGCATTTCGTGAAGCGCAAAAACTCCTCCTTCTCCCTGGTAACTTGCATTTAATATAATAAACATATACTTAATGCTCACCACGATCGTAAGAAGCCAGAATATAAGCCCTATGACTCCTAAGACATTGTCATGGGTAATAGGTGTTTGTCCGATTCCATAGAAAGCCTGGTTTACCGCATAGAGTGGGGATGTTCCAATATCTCCATATACGACACCTATTGCTCCGACTACAAGTGCTAGATGAAGCGGTAACTGTCTGTTAATACTTGGGTGATGTCGGAAAAGTAGATGTCTCAAAGTTAAGCTAATGGTAGATTTATATTGTCGTATGCAGTTTGCGACGCATTCAAGCCAGACTGTTGTGTATCAGCATTTGCGTTACTTTGCTTAGGGCTAATAAATAATAAATTAATGAGCTGTATAACAGTGAGAAATAGCTTTGTCTTCATGATCTGAATCTCCTCATAATAGCCTTTAATAAAACTAATTGATGTGATCTCCATCACATAGGCTTATCATAAGTAGTTCACTAGAGCTGTAGCCTCATGAGGCTGAATTGGAGATTAATTTACTAACTCGGAAAATTCTACTTTAAGAATTATTGGAGTTCATCCATAAATTGCTGTACGCCAAACGCCCAGCTTCCATTGCTTGATGGAGTCCAGCGAGTCATTATCTGTTGAGGCGTAACCAAGCCGTTGACTTTATATTTAGTTGCCAGCGTTTTTGTGACTATATATATTCCGTCTTTATAATTATCAAAATGGGTTGCTGTCCCTCCGTATACCCCAAACCCCCAGCAATTATATGAATTAGCTGGAATCGTCTTGCACAGTCCTGACTCCTGCATAGCTATTGATACAATCAGCCGGTAATCTAAGTTATATTCATCCGCGGCGTTCACGATATCCTCCGCATATGGTTCAAGCGGAGAATGATATTGTGCAAGAAATTGCCGGATATGCTCTACCCGTCCATCATTTTGCGTGATATTCGCTGAGAGAAAATTTTGAGAGGTAGGTAGTGCGGCATACGCAACAGTAGTATACCCTGAGGCTGTGAGAGCAGGTGTTGTACTATGATACTGGTATACAAAAAGAACCGCTATTAAGAGAAATATCAAACCAAACGGAGCCAGTAACAAGAAAGTTGTACCAAAAATAAACTTCCTCATGGTTATTCTCTATACTGACAAAGTTTCAAACGATTGTCAAGCGAGATGCTTTTTGCTAAAATCAGAAAGCAACTTTGAACTGAAAACGAAAATTAGATACTTAAGTGAGTTTATATTCTTTCCATTCCGTTCTTTGTTCTTAGTTTTAAGTTTATAAAGTAAATGCCCAAGTGGCGGAATGGCAGACGCGCTGGCTTCAGGTGCCAGTGCCCGCAAGGGTGTGGAGGTTCGACTCCTCTCTTGGGCACCAGGGACATATTTAACAAAATTAGCCTTAAATAAGGTTCGAGCGAAAGGCTTTTTGAGAGCTTACATTTAAAATTAGCTTCGTTTTTAGGTTCGAGTCCTCTATTGGTCAAGATGTTTATAAAAATGAAGAATTTAGTATGATATACTTTTCCTGATGAATCACAAATATATCCTCAAGATAGGTATTATAATCATAGTAATCATTCTTGGAGCAGTTATTTGGAGAAGCTTAAAGAACACACATACAGAGAGCCCTAGCACGTCATCAGTGAGTCATATACAACCCCTTCCTAAAGAAGTAACTATAACACTTGATAAAAATAGCTTTTCACCTAAGGAAATAACTATCAAAGTCGGCAGCGCAGTCAGATGGATAAATAAAAGCGGCAAGTCGCAAACGGTCAATTCAGATAACTATCCAACCAATCAACTGCATCGAGAACTAAATTTCGGAGAGTTTGCCAATGGATCATCTGTTGTATACACCTTTACCAAACCGGGCACCTACGGCTACCACAACCAATTCCACCACGAACAAATAGGTACAATTATTGTTACTAAGTAAACTTCTTTGGGGATTTTATTTACCCTGCTATCACATGACCATTTCCTTTGCCGTTTGGTCCGGTGACCGGAGTCGTAGGATCTGCAGTATCAGATGCTCCCGGTTGGGTGTCATAAATAACCGCATTGTTATTATTCGGATCGGTTATTTTAATGCGGATAGTATCATTGTTCTGATCGCCTGTTATTAGAAAATTATATACTTTATTTGATCCGCTGAATGTTCCGGTACCATTGAGTGTTCCAATGCCATTGGATATAACTAATGATGTTACCGATGCCGCTGAAAATGTGACATTTGAATTGCCAAATGTCATGGTAAATTGTTTGTCCCCGGTCGGCATTGTTCCTTGATATTTATATACAAGACCGAATTGTACGGTTCCTGAAAGAACAGCAGGATTTTGTGCATATGTTCCTGATGGAGTTACGTACCCTTCGCCTGCTGAGAATTTTCCTGATGTTGTTGGTGCATAGACAGATACATAGGGATTTGTCGATTGCCCCTGGTTACCGTCACTATCATAGACATAAATTGTTACTGCATAAATATTTGCCGTTGAATAGCCCGTTGGAAGGGAGCAGCTGACGGTTCCAGGTGTTGTTCCACTTGGTTCTGTAATAGTACAATCGTACAAAGTGCCTGACCCGTCCCAATCAATTTTTGCTGTATGGGTGTCAGAAGAATCTCCGTCAGTATAAGTTGTGGTTGCGGTAACGGTTGTATTTATCTGTACCGGGTTTGGTGATACGATAACTGCACCGGGAATTGGTTTGGAATAGATCCCGAAGTTTTGCGTTGTGTCAGTGCTTATTGCATCAGTTGCAGGATTGTTCGTTGTTGTAGTATAGCCTGAAGGAACAGTTAGTGTATCTATATACGTTCCTGGTTGGAGGTTAGTAAATGAATAATACCCATTTGTATCGGTTGTTGTTGTACCAATAATTGTTTGTCCACTACTGAGTGTTACTGTCGCTCCTGCAACGCCGGTTTCAGCCGGGAGTTCTTGAGAGCCGTTTTGATTATCATCGTTGTATACGGTTCCTGAAAGTGTGTAGGAAGCGATTGTAAATGTTTTTGTATTCGTTGATTCTTGAAGACCTGTGTTATCTACTGACCAATACGTGATGGTATGACTGCCTGATCCGGTAACCGTAAACGGTGCTGTATAGGTCTGCTGACTACCACCATCAATAGTATAGTAAGTGTTTGCTACAGTAAATCCTGCTTCTGAAGTTGCTGAAAGAGTTACCGTTATTGGATCTTGATATGTTCCATCTGTAAACGGATTTGGAGAGAGAGATGCGGTTGAAGTAGGCGCAGTATGAGTTATTCCAAAGTTTACTGTTGTATCAGCACCGAGCGGTACATTTACCGGATTTGTAGTAGTTGCAAAGTACCCGTTGGGTACAGTTAATGAATCTTCATAGGTTCCTTCTTCAATATTATTAAATGAATATACACCATTATTATCTGTTGTAGTTGTTGCTACTACATTTTGTCCGTTATATAGTGTCACCGTAGCTCCCTGGTATCCTAGTTCTCCAGTTTCCTTGCTACCATTTTGATTATTATCATTGTATACCGTACCGGTAAGGTTATGTGCTTCTGTTATGGTGAATGTTTTGGTATTATGTGTTTCCTGAACACCACTATTGTCTATAGACCAATACGTAATTGTGTGACTGCCTGCTCCTGTAACAGTGAATGGTGTTGTATATTCTGGTTGAGAAATCCCGTCTATTGTGTAATATGTATGAGCAACGGTATAGCCTGATGCTGCTGTTGCAGAAAACGTTACTGTTGTCGGATCAGAATAGGTTCCATCAGAAAATGGATTTGGTGAAAGGTTAGCTGTCGTGACTGGAGTTGCATGATTATATTCGAGTTGAATAAATTCAGTTTGGTCTCCTGTTATTAAAATACCACCCAATATAAATGTTTTATATATGCTTCCGCTTGGTGGGGTTGCGGTAAAGGTATAGTTGCTACCACCATTCGTTGGGACTAACCAGAAATATGTACTACCTGATCCGTCAGTAACCCCTTGACCGGATGAATCTGCCACACCAGTAATACCTCCACCTACAGTCGCACCATAATCAATATCTCCTCCGCATGCACAAGAGTCTGCATTAACTGTTATGCCACTGACTGCCCCTCCTGATTGGTTTTGAACATGAACTGTCACCTTTTTCACAGGAATAGTAATATCTAACACTTGGCTCTCAGTAAGCGAGATGCCCCCTGAAAAACCATACGATGTTGGTAAGGCATAGGTGGAAGAGTTACTATTACTACCAAAGACTTTCAGTGTGTACCCCTGCGCAGGAACATCTGAAATTGAGTAACTTCCGTCTGCTAAGGTTGTTGTCTTTTGTACCAATACAGTACCATTATTGGTATACAACCCTACTGTTTGACCTGGTACAGCTGTCCCGTTCACATCATACACATGACCAGTGAGTGAAACCGGCTGCTGCATGGTTATTGTTAAGTCAGTGTTAGAGGTAATGTTTTGACCACCAAGCTTTGTCGTTGAATATATGCTTCCGCTTGGTGGGGTTGCGGTAAAGGTATAGTTGCTACCACCATTCGTTGGGACTAACCAGAAATATGTACTACCTGATCCGTCAGTAACCCCTTGACCGGAT
>Ga0307374_10008121_pt1 | contig 15774 bp, 12 predicted proteins | sample OX3MG_FD_202532 | JGI IMG/M metagenome (GOLD analysis project Ga0307374, IMG submission 202532) | Soil microbial communities from Risofladan, Vaasa, Finland - OX-3 | ecosystem: Environmental > Terrestrial > Soil > Coastal area > Acid sulfate soil | place: Finland: Risofladan, Vaasa | collected... | reverse complement strand
GAACCGCAGATGGGGATTCGATGGGTGGTCTGTTGGCTCGTGCCGCCTCATGTTGCCACTTCCGGATTCCTTGACGACATCCCGCCGGCGATGCCACACCGTGCCAGCCCGTACCGGGCTGAACTGAGGCGTTCGTTAGCTAATTTGTTAGCCGTTACCGTGGGGGTAACAGAAGAAGGGCCCGCAGGTGCGGGCCCTTCTTCTGCCCCAGCCGGCTACTGCCCCGCCGGCAACGCCGCGTACTGAATCCCCAAGCCCAGGCCGAGGGAGTGCAGTTGCGTGTTGAAAGCCGCGCCCTCCGTGCGGTTCAGCGCCGCCAGTCCCGCCCGCACCTGGTTCATCTCGCCCACCAGCTTCCGGTTCACGGCGATCGCCTGTTCGGTCGGCCCCAGGTCGGCGCCGCCTCCGTACCGGCCGGTGCCGTTGAAGTCGGCCGCCAGGCTGCAGAGCTTGGCGTAGAGCTGCACCGGCGTGATGAACGACTCCTCCACGCTCTCGCTCGCCAGGTGCGTGTCGTAAAGCTTGCCCTCGAGCGCCAGGTACCTGGCCTCGAGCGCATGGTCGGCCTGCAACGCTGCCGCCGCGCCCCCACGGTGCGCCAGCACCGCGACCGCGTCCTCCAACTGCTTGCGCGTGGTCTCGACGCCGTTGATCATCTCCGCCACGTCGCTGATCTCGTTCCCCATCATCAGCGCGAACTTGAGCTGCGCCTCCATCGTGGCTTGCGTGCCGGATGCGGCGGGGTCCTTGAGCACGGTCAGCGGCTGCGTGCCCATGTCCCTGCCGTCGACGGTGAGCTGCACCTGGTAGGTGCCCGGCACGACCCGCGGCGAACCCGCCTGGCCGCCCCAGGCCACCAGCGGACGCCAGCCTTGCGGGCCGACTGTGACCCACGGCTTGTCCGGCGGCGGCGTGAGCAGGTGCACCACCGTCGGGCTGGGGTAGCGGAGGTTCCACCAGACGCGGTTCAGCCCGGTGCGCGTGGTCCCCTTGACGGTTTGAATGACTTGGCGGTCGCTGCCGCGGATGGTCAGCGTCGCCGACTTCGCGTCCGACGGCAGGTAGTAGTTCAGGTCGGCTCCGTAGGGCGGGTTCTCGCCCACCACCGGGTCGTTGGGGCCGCTCTGCGGCACCAGCACCGAGCGCCGGAACCGGTAGGCCGGGCGCGGCTTGAACAGATGCACCGCGCCGGCCTGCGTCACCGTGCCCCAGCTCCGCAGCGGCGTGATGTCGTCGAGGATCCAAATGCCGCGCCCATAGGTGCCAACCACCAGGTCGCTGAAGTGCGGCTGGATCGTGAGCCAGTTCATCGGCGCCGCCGGCAGGTTGTTCTTCAGCGGCGTCCAGTGCGCGCCGTCGTCGAGGGTGAAATAAATCGTGTTCTCGGTGCCGGCATAGAGCATGCCGTGCTGCACCGGGTCCTCGCGCACCACGTGCACGTAGCTGAACAGCGTGTGCGGGATGCCGCCCGAGATGTTGGTCCACGTGCGGCCGAAATCGGTCGTCTTGTAGATGTAGGGGTTGTAGTCGCCCATCATCATCAGGTCGTCGCTCAGGTAGGCGGTGCCGGCGGCGAAGTGCGAGGGGTCGATGCGGGTGATCTCGCCCCAGGGCGGAAGCCCCGGGATGTTGGCGGTGACGTTGGTCCAGGTCTTGCCGCCATCCCGGGTGACGTGGACCTCGCCGTCGTAGCTGCCCACCCAGATCACGCCGGCCTGGACGGGCGAGATCGAGATGTTCGACAGCGTCTCGCTGGTGAATGTCATCAGGTTGTCGCCGGCGATGCCGCCCGAGCTGCCTTCCTTGCTCTTGTCGTTGCGGGTCAGATCCGGGCTGATCCGCGTCCAGCTCTGGCCGGCGTTCCCGGTTTCATACACGTACTGGCTGCCCACGTAGACCTTGTTGTGGTCGCGGGGTGAAATGGCGATCGGGAAGGTCCAGTTCCAGCGGTCGCGCACGTCGGCCGGCGGACCGCCGAAGGAGTCCTCGGGCCACACCGAGACGTTGCGCGCCTGCCCGGTTTTCTCGTCCACGCGGGTCAGGTCGCCGTTGTAGCAGCCGGTCCAGATGATGTCGGGGTTCACCGGATCGGGCACGCCGAAGCCGCTCTCGCAGCCGGCGAAGCCGTGCCAGTCCGCCGACGTGATCGGCCCGCCCACGGAGCCCCCGAACCCGGCGGCGTACAGCGTGCGGCTGGGGCCTACTTCGCCGTCGTCGTCCTGGCGGTTGCCGAGCACGTCGTAGGGGATGCGGTTGTCGGCGTAGACGTGATACATCTGCGCGATCGGCAGCTTCACCCGCTGCCAGGTCTTGCCGCCGTCGAGGCTGATGCCGCCGCCGCTGTCGTCGGCCACCAGCATGCGCCTGGGGTTGGTGGGATCGATCCAGATGCTGTGCAGGTCGCCGCCCGCCCGGGCCACATTCGTCGCGAACGTCTTGCCGCCGTCGCGTGACACGCTCCAGTACTGCGCGACGAAGTAGATCAGGTTCTCGTCGCCCGGCGACACGCGGAAGTTGGTGAAGTAGGCGGCGCGCCCGATCATGCGGTTGTTGCGGTTCATCAGGCTCCAGGTCCTGCCGTAGTCGTCGGATTGGTAAAAGGCCGGCGCGGGCGACTCCTGCATCAGCGCGTAGACGCGGCTCGAGTCGCTGGGCGCCACGCGCACGGCCACCTTGCCGACGTCGGCGCCCGCGGCCGGCAGCCCGTGGCCGCTGACCCGCCGCCAGGTGGTGCCGCCGTTGTGGGTCACGAACACGCCGCTGCCCGGACCGCCGCTGTGCAGGTCCCAGGGCCGGATGGTCAACTGCCACATGCCGGCGAACAATGTGTCGGGATCGTGCGCGTCCATGGTGATGCCGCTGCAGCCGGTCTCGTCGTTCACCTTGAGCACCTGGTCCCAGGTCTTGCCGCCGTCCTCGGTGCGGTAGACGCCGCGCTCCGGGTTGTTGCGGTAGCCCTGGCCCACCGCGCAGACGTACACGATCGCCGGGTTACGGGGATTGATCTCGATGCCGGCGATGTGGCCGGTCTGCTCCAGGCCCATGTGCTGCCAGTGGCGGCCGCTGTCGGTGGACTTGTAGACGCCGTCGCCGGGCGAGGTCGTCTGGCGGATGATCCACGGCTCGCCGGTGCCCGCCCAGACGATGTTCGGCGACTCCGGCGCGACCGCGAGCGCGCCTACCGCGGACACGTCCTCGTGGTCGAAGATCGGACGGAAGGTGACGCCGCCGTTGGTGCTCTTCCAAATCCCGCCCGAGGCCGCGCCGTAGTAGATCACCAGCGGGTCGCCGGGCACGCTCGCCACCGAAATATCGCGGTTGCCCTGCGGGCCGACGAAGCGGAAATGCAATGCCGCGAGCGGATTCGGCGCGTGCGCGGCCGCCGGCGGGTTCGGCGCCTGCGCGGCGGCCAGCAGGTTCGGCGCCTGCGTCTCCGCCAAGCCCAGCAGCAATCCGGTGGCGAGGATACAGCCGGCGACCTGCAGTACTTTTCTCATGACTCAGCTCCGAGGATGGGCCGCACTGGACAACATCAGGGGTGTTCCTGGACGTTCGCCGCAGGGGCCCGCCTCATCCGTATTCGGTTCTTTCTGTGACAGAGCGCAGACTAGCCGCGTCGAGCAGCCTCCGGCAAGCAGAATTCCGCCCCGCTGGCAGGGCGAGCGGCCCGCACAGCGGGCCCGCGACCGGCGTGGAGCGAGCTGAACCGCGAGCGTAACGGAGGGAGCCGGCCGCCTTGGCGACTGATGAAGCTCGACGGTCGCTTCGGCGAGCTCCGCCGAAGTGCCAAGCACGAAGGCGAGGGGCTCGGGGCAGCGCCCCGATTAATTTTGGTGCGGAAGAGGGGATTCGAACCCCTACGGTATTGCTACCGCCAGCCCCTCAAGACGATACGTATAGGGTGACTGACCCAAGACGTGCCGCATCGTCAACGCTTGGCGACTTATCAGGGCTGGCCCGTAAGCTGCCCTGGCAACCGCCGGCCGCTCACATTAGGCGTCGAACATCGTCACGAACGGTTTTAGCCACTTCTCGCCGTAGGCCTGACGCACGAGGGCGAGAATAAGCGGATCGGCTTCTTCCTCGACGCTCTTCAGGTAGGCCAAAAACCCGCTACCGACGTTCGGTGAGAACAGCCGACACGGATAGTTCAGGGCGTACTTCTTCGGCACGCCGTTCTCCAGCATCGCTCGCGTGCGATTGTCGATCAGCATCGCGTCGCAATAAGGCAAGTAGGCCGACACGAGCTCGATGTCGTTCGCGGTGCCTTGATCGGGAGCCCTTCTCTGGTGATTCGCCGCTGCATGGGCGATCACGGCGAACAGGCGAGTGGAAATCGCGTGGATTGGCATCTTCCGAAAGTGCTCGGAATCGAGGAAGTCACTCAGGATCTTCGCGATCTCCCCTTTGGCGATTCCGCGTCCCTTCAACACTTCCAGAATGAGCCACACTTGTTCCCCTCCTGGTCCGACTGGGGGAGCCACGTTCTCGATGTGGGATGGCAGCGCTTCTCCCGTCGCAGCCTCATACTGGCGCAGCAGCTCGTTCCCGCGATTCAGTGCGTCCCGATAGGCTCCGAGCAACACGTCTCGATAGCCCTCGAATTCGATCCTGAGCGCATGGTCGAACGACTTGTCGGTTCGCTGGCGGCATTCGTCGAACCACCGGGCCAGAGACCGGTTCAGTCGCGTTCGCCGCTGGCGAAGGCCGCTCGCTTGCTCCGGTGGGTGATGCATCGAGACCGTCACCAAGTACCGCCCTTGCCATCGGTGCAGTGAACCAGTCGTGATCCGCGCGGGATTCAAGTCGTGGTCCGGCGGTGCCTTGCCATCAAGCCAGGCAACGAGAGCCATGTTGATCTGGCGCAATTCGATCTCGGTGGAGCGAAGAAACCCGACGCCATTGCCGAGATGCTCATACATCCGCTTTAGTGGCTCGAACATCTCGGAGACGAGCGACTCGTCGCGGTGGATTGGGGACCACGGACACACTACCAACTGCAGCTTGCAAACCCTCTCCAGCGCCTCGAAGACCTGGCGCCAGAACCGCTTCACGCGAGCGTGTGACTTCGACCGTGCATCGATCGCCTTCACCATCTCGCTGATCGCGAACTGATCGAGGTATATCACCTTCTTGAAATGAGGCGGGTCGAGCACCATTGCCTGAGGATCGAAACGTGTCGCTTCCATGGCGGGGCTTCCGTATCTTATCGCGCTGTGAGCAGTTGGCGTGACTCCCTACGCGGGTGCTCTGGGATGTCGTTCGCCGCGCCGGCGGCTCGCGCCGGCATCGACAAGCTGGCACCGCAGGACCAGGTGATCCCAGAAGAAGCTCAGGGATTCCGTCAAGGACAAGTTCATCCGGCCCTGCCAGACGAAGGGCTGTGATAAGCAGATACCAGCGTTCTCATGGACCAACATGGATTTCGTCTCCATGGCCAAGAGCGACAACGGGCTGGGTAAGCTCGTCGGCTTCAGCTACTACATCCCAATGACGGAAACACACCCGTCGGTCCGCGCGATGATGTCGCGCATGGCCGAGGGCGAAACGGGCGTAACGCTGGCACAGAGAACTGAGAAAGCTGCCACTTGGGCCAGCAAAGCGGTCTGCAACGCTCACAACCTGACGCTCCAGAATCTGCTCCTACAGCAGGAACACTTCAAGGAACTGAAAGAGTGCGAGCCACTCCTCAAAGAGTGTCTCGCCGATTTTCAGGCCAGCTGGGGCGAGGCTCGAGAACGCGCAAACGCAGAGAAGCAACCGTCCCAGTGAGGCGTGAGGCGAGCCGGATCGACTTCCGTTGGGCGCTTTCAGCGAAAGCACCTGAGTAGTCCGCAAACAAGTACTCGTCAAAAAACATCGGCAGGCAGATTGAATCAATCTTCGCCGCGAACGTAGTGATGTGACGGCAACACGAGAGGCGCGACCAATCCCTTTTGGGATCGCCTCACCCGGCGCTCGCGCACCGAAACGACTTCCTGAAAATAGAAGAGCGCAGCGCGGGCCACCTGCAGGGACTCGACCGCGACCTGTTCGAACTCGTTTTCTTTGCGTCGATCAAGAATCGGGGATGAGGCCGCCCGTCCATCGACCCACAGGTCATGCAGGACAACAAATCTGTGCGTGCCTGCATTCCGCGCGTGCTTCTTCGACCGCAGATAACCGCCGTAGTAATCATGTGCCAGTTCCGTCAGCGCGATGAGTGCGGCGTTGCCAGCCTCGATCTCGTCTTCAACCGTCTTCAGCCACTTGAGGGGCGTTGCAAGTTTTCCCTTCTTGGCTTTGTCGCGCTCATGCCAGCACGTGCCGAAATACACGGCCTGCGGATCGCCGCCGATCTTCAAGTAGACGTTAGCCGCCGCGGCGACCTTGTCGAGAACATCGACGGCAGCCTTCTGGGCCATCACGAGAAGGCTCTGCTTGATGCCGTAGCGGGCGTAGTCGAGCGTGTCCACATAGGCGCCCGTTTCTGGCAGTTCCCCTTCCAGAGCGGTATAGGCAAGCCATCGTGCCGTCAGGAAGTCGGCTTTCAGGACATTCCAGCTCGAGAAGATGATTGGCGTCTCCATCGCCGCTTCTATCGGCTGAGTGACCGAGCGAATGGCCAGATGATCCCAGCGCCCAACGTCGGCGCCGACGCCCTCAACGTCCACGCAGAGCGCGAGGCGATGCCGCCGGACGAAGTCCGCGTATCCCGAGACGGGCGGCAGCTCCTTGACGGGAACCGCCGTATCGTCAAGTTGGAATTCCTTCAGCAACTCTTCGATGCGCGTCACGCCGCGCGACCCAGCGTACTCGTGAGCCGCTGAAAGTTGCGCGCGCGCCTGTAAAATGTAGCGCACCGCAGCGCGGCGGATGGGACCATCCGCGTCGACCTGTTTCTTCAGGCGCCATCTGAGCAGCGAGGCGATGCCCGAGAGCGCGACCCCATTGGCCGGATCAGCGCTGATGGCCGCAGCATACATGTCGTATGCCTCAATCCATCGGTAAGAGTCCTTCAACTGGTTGGCGAGATTGTTCAGCGATGACGAGCGGATAGACGCGTGTTCGGATTTGTCGGCGGCCTGTTGAAACAGCGTCCTGACTTTCTGACGCTGGTCTGCGGTGTCGAGACGACCGGGTTTGCCGAGGTCCTGAAGACGCGCCAGCTCGGCGAGGCCGTTCGCCAGGTTGTAGATGCAATCTGGAAACGTGACGAGTGAAGGGCTCCGGAACACGTCGACGCCTTCCGTCACAATCGCGGCGTCGTTCAACTTACCGCCCGCTTCGATGAAAACCATGGCGCGAATGCGCTCGATGTTCACAGCGTTGAGATCGTCCCTGGGGCGAAGCCGGCGTGCCGCTTCAATCGCGGCTGCGGGATCCTTGTCGAGAATGTTGTACAGCCGCTTCCGCTCGGCCGTGACGGCTGCCTGGAGGCGTTTGGTGGGAATTTGTTTTGCCATTCTTACAGCTTAGCGGTCTCGCCTTTCCACGGCTCGCCCGGCAGGCGCTCGATGAGCTGTGAAGACACGACCGCCGCTTCGCCTTCTGGATCCCATGCGTATCCCGGCGCCAGCAGCGGACTGATGTCGGCCATGAATCTCGGGTCCGCGAGCTTCAGTGCCAGGTTCTCCTCAAACTGGGCGCGCGTCACGCTGTTGCCTTCATGGTCCATATATTTCGCAAACGTCTCGACGACACGTTGCGGGCTGACGTCCGGGCGTTTCAGGGCGATTGCCAGGTCAAAAAGATCACGGCCCCGCTTGCGTTGATAGAGCGCGCGCAGCTTCGTGCCGAGCAGCTCGTCGAGCGTATAGGTGTGGACGTTGCACGAGCCCTCGAACCAACGGGACGATACGCCGAACGGAACTTCCTTCAAGCCGTAGACGGAAAAATGCTCACGCGTATTCGTTTCGACTTTCAGCTTTAACGGAATCGCAGGAATGTCTTCTGAATTAAAACGGTAGAGGAAGGTCACGCGGCCTTCCGACTGCCTCCACCTGGGCTTGCCGAGCCACGGATCGAGCACGCTCCGTAGCGCATCCATCATCGGCCCGGCGGCCTCCGCCCTCGTCTGCACCAGATCGATGTCCTCGGAGTAGCGCGCGGGTTTCAGATGGAGCTTATAGAGCGCCGTGCCGCCGCGGAACGCGAGGGCATCGTGCAGCGCCGGATGCGAGAAGATTTCCACAAGCGCCCGGCTGATGACGAGATCCTGCTCGACCTGCGCGTTGTCTGTCCACGGCACCTGTGACCGCCATTCGACAATGTGGCCATGCGGTATCACGATTCGGGCTCCACTTCCGCATTGATCACCAGTTTCCAGTTTTCATCCCGTGAGGATTTTCCCTTGCGGGCGGTAGGCAAGAGCGTCGCTGAATCATGCGCGCGCGCGCGCACATAACTTTTCAGGGATTGCGCCTTGTCGCCTGCGCCCACGCGCTCAAGGAGGTAGCCGAGCCGCTGCGCCCACGGCAGCGGCGCAGTCGCGGCGACGGCGGTCAGCTTGGCGGGATCAAGCCGCTCTGCGAGTTCCGAGAGGACCGTGGCCACGTTATCAAGCCCGCCTGCCCGATGCTGGTAGCCCACCAGATCCAACGCGGTTGCTTCCGGGGTTGAAACGAGCAGAGCGCCTCGCATCGTGTTCATGCTCTGGACCGGCACCTCCCGGAGCCTCTTGCGCGCCATGAATGCGACACGAACGTTGCCACAGGCAATCGGCCTTCGGGTCTTGTCGACGAGAACCTGAAACTCCTGGGGGCGATGATGTGCCGCGCCGTGATACTGGGCGGCCGTCAGTAGCCCGGCATAGTAGGGCGCCTTCAGCGCCTTCATCAGGTCCGGGATGAATTGATCCGCCGGGAGGCAACCGAGGGAGCGGTACTCGGGCGGCACGATGACATAGAACCCGCGAAAGGGAGAGGCAATCGCATGGCGCTTGGCGAGACGATTCAGCGCGACCTTTACAGCCGCGGCGGATATGCCGAGCGCGGATTGAGCCTCAGCGCTGTCGAAGTGCAGGCGACCGCTGGCAGCGAGATTCTCGATGAATTGCCGAGGCCTGAGGCGCGATTCTCCCGATTTCATTCGCAAAAGGTAACATTTTTAGTTACTTTGAGCTACTAGAATCGGAACGATTGGCAATGAACCTCAGGGACAGGCCTGAAATCGCTGAAGTCCTGCCGAGCTGACAACAGGCCGGACAACAGTCACCGCTGTTCCAGCCTGCCTCGCTTGACCAAATACTTGACCACTTGACCAGAAACGGCCTCAGAACGACGGGGCCGTCTTTGCTGTAACTAGATGATTTTAAAGGTGGTGCGGAAGAGGGGATTCGAACCCCTACGGTATTGCTACCGCCAGCCCCTCAAGCTGGTGCGTCTGCCAGTTTCGCCACTTCCGCGCGGAGAGCACTCACGGCTGCCGGAGCGGGCTGGCACCCGCCCGGCGCGCGCCTGGCCGGTCGGAGCGGTCAGGGACCGCCTCCCGGACCGGCCGGCGTCCTGCTACTTCTTCGGCGCCGGCGCCGCCGGCGCGCTGATCGGCTTCGTCGTGCCCACCCCGCTCATGATCGACCCGGGCCCGCGCTGGCCGATGATCGCCAGCACCAGCGCCCCCACCATGAACAGCACGGCGCAGATGGTCGTGACCTTCGCGAGCACCGTCACCCCGCCGCGGGCGCCGAACGCGGTCTGGCTGCTCCCGCCGCCGAACGCGCTCGCCATGTCCCCGCCCCGCCCCTGCTGCAGCAGCACGACCAGCAGCAGCACGATGCAGATGATGACGTAGAGTGTGTTCAGAAAGTAATACAGCATAGGTCCCCTGCCCGCTCCAGCCCCCCGCCGCCGGGTCCCCCGGCCACCCGGTCTCCAGGCGGACCGTCCATTATACCGTCGCCGGCCGGCTCCTGGCCACGATCTCGGCAAAGGCCGCCACGTCGAGGCTGGCCCCCCCGACCAGCGCCCCGTCCACGTTGCCCGCCGCCATCAGCCCGCGGATGTTCTCCGGCTTCACGCTGCCGCCATAGACGAGGTGGCACTGCGAGGCCGCGTGCGCGTCGAACCACTCGGTCAGCCGCCTCCGGATGTGCCCGTGCGCCTCGGCCGCCTGGGCGGGCGTGGCATGGCGTCCGGTCCCGATCGCCCAGATGGGCTCGTAGGCGATCACCAGCGCGCCCACCTGGTCGGGCCTCAGCCCGTGCAGGCCGGCCTGCAGCTGCCGATCGAGGACGTCGAACATCGCGCCGGCGTCCCGCTGGTCGAGGGTCTCGCCGATGCAGACGATCGGCGTGAGTTCCGCGGCCAGCGCCGCCAGCGTCTTGCGGTTGACGCCGGCGTCGGTCTCGCCGAACAGCGCCCGCCGCTCCGAGTGGCCGACGATCACGTACTCGGCGCCCGCCTCCCGGATCATCGCGGCGCTCACTTCGCCGGTGAAGGCCCCCTCCGGCTCCCAGTAGAGATCCTGCGCGCCGACGCCGACGTTCGAGTTCCGCGCCGCCTCGGCCACGGCGTGCAGGGCGGGAAACGGCGGCGCGAGGACGATTTCGACGCCGGTGACCCCTGCGACGAGCCGGCGGAACTCCTTCGTATAGACGACGGCGTCGTGCACCGTCTTGTGCATCTTCCAGTTGCCGGCGATGAACGGGATTCGCATGGCCTGTCCCCCCGTCGTTCCCCGACGCCCCTCGCGCGCGTCCGGTGCTACTTGTTCGTCAACGCCTCGACCCCCGGCAGCCGCCGGCCGCCGAGGAAGTCGAGCGACGCGCCGCCGCCCACCGAGATGTGGGTGATCCGGTCGGCCACGCCCGCCTTCTTCACCGCGGCCACCGAGTCGCCGCCGCCGATGATCGTCGTTCCCTTGACCGCGGCGACCGCCTTCGCGATGCCGGTCGTCCCGACGGCGAAGTCGTCGATCTCGAACACGCCCATCGGGCCGTTCCAGACGACCGTCCGCGCGTCGGCCAGCAGGGCGCCGTACGTCTTCACGGTGGCCGGGCCGATGTCGACCCCCATCCGGTTGCCGATGGCGGTGTCGCCGATCCGCAGCACCTCGTGCGGCGCGCCCGCCTCGATCCGGTCGGTCACGACATGATCGACCGGCAGCTCGAACCGGATGCCGACGCCGTCGGCGTAGCGCATGATCGAGCGCGCCGGCTCGAGCCAGTCCTTCTCGACGAGCGACCGGCCGACCGGCATGTTCCGCGCCTTGAGGAACGTGTACGCCATCGCGCCGCCGATCAGCACCCGGTCGGCGCGATGGAGCAGATTCTCGATGACGCCCAGCTTGTCGGACACCTTGGCGCCGCCGACGATCGTCACGAACGGCCGTTCGGGCGATTCGAGCGCCCGGCCGAGATAGCGCAGCTCCTCTTCGAGCTGCAGCCCGGAGGCTGCCGGCTGGAGGAACTTCGTGATCGCGGCCACCGATGCGTGCGCCCGGTGCGTCACGCCGAACGCATCGTCCACGTAGAGGTCGGCCAGCGCGGCCAGCTCCCGGGCGAACTCCGGATCGTTCGCCGACTCGCCGGCGTGGAAACGGAGGTTCTCGAGCAGCACGACGTGGCTGCCCTGCGCGGCCTCCTGCACGGCGGCGGCCGCCGCCGGCCCGATGCAGTCGTCCGCGAAGACGACCGGCCGGTGCAGCAGCGCCGACAGGTGCTCGCCGATCGGGCGGAGGCTGAGGTCGGCGACGACCTTCCCCTTGGGGCGCCCGAGGTGCGAGGCGAGCACGACCGTGGCGCCCCGGTCGAGCGCGAAGTGGATGGTCGGCAGCGACGCCTGAATCCGCGTGTCGTCCGTGATCCGCCCGTCCTGCATCGGCACGTTGAAGTCGATCCGCACGAAGACCCGCTTGCCCTGGAGGTCGAGGTCCCGGATGCAGAGTTTGGCCATCACTCCTCTTGTCGGATGCCGGTGACCGGGGCGCGCCGGGGCGCGCGATGCCGGACCGCGTCGCGCGCGGAACGGCCGCCGATGACCGCAGGGCCGGCCGCGCCGGCGGTGTCTACAGTCCCTTTCCGGCGATGAGTCTCAACAGATCGACGCAGCGGTTCGAGTAGCCCCACTCGTTGTCGTACCAGGAGAGGACCTTCACGAAGTCCCCGTCCATCACTTTCGTGCTCAGTGCGTCGAGAATCGACGAGTGCGGGTTCCCGCGGAAATCGATGGAGACGAGCGGTTCCTCGCAGTACTGCAGGATGCCCCGCAGCGGCCCCTCAGCGGCCTCGCGGAACGCCGCGTTGATCTCCCCGGCCGTGGTGCGGCGGTCGAGGATGGCGGTGAGATCGACGATGGAGACGTTCGGCGTCGGCACGCGCATGGCGACGCCGTCCAGCCGGCCCTTGAGCTCGGGGAGCACTTCGCCGACGGCGGTCGCGGCGCCGGTCGTCGTCGGGATGATCGAGAGCGCGGCCGCCCGCGCCCGGCGCAGATCCTTGTGGGGCAGGTCGAGCAGCTGCTGGTCGTTCGTGTACGCGTGCACGGTCGACATCCAGCCCTTGCGGAGGCCGAAGCGTTCCAGCAGGACCTTCGCGACCGGCGCCAGGCAGTTGGTGGTGCACGAGGCGTTGGAGATGACGTGGTGCGTCGCCGGATCGTACTGGGCGTCGTTGACCCCCATCACCACGGTGAGGTCGGGCCCCTTGGCCGGCGCCGTCACGATGACCTTGCGCGCCCCCGCCGCCAGGTGCTTCGCGGCGTCGTCGCGCTTCGTGAAGCGCCCGGTCGACTCGAAGACGATGTCGACCCCCAGCGCCTTCCAGGGCAGCGCGGCCGGATCGCGCTCCGACAGCACCTTCACCGGCGCCCCGGCCACGGTGATCGCGTCCGCGCCGGCGGTCACGGTCGCGTCAAGCGTGCCCAGCACGGAATCGTACTTGAGCAGGTGCGCCAGCGTGGCGGCGTTGGTCAGATCGTTGACGGCGACGATTGTCACGTCCCGGTCGCCGATCGCGGCCCTGAGAATGTTCCGGCCGATCCGCCCGAACCCGTTGATGCCTACGCGTACCGCCATGGTCTGCGCCTCCCTCCGGCCATTGCCGCGCCGCCCCGGCCGGGCCTGCGGGCCGGCCGCTGGACCGCCGCCCGGTTTCCTTCAGCGACGCGCAACCGCTCATTGTAGAAGAACGGCTTGCGGAGGGTCAAACGCCCACGCTATACTCCGGCAGTCGTAAGCGCCGTGAACACCGCACTTTACGCTGATATGCGGCCCGGGGTCAAAGGCCGGCACGCCGATGTATTTCCTCTACAGTTTCCTCACCCTGGTCGGGATGCTGCTCGTCTCCCCGTACTTTCTCTACCAGGCCGTCCGCTATCGGAAGTACGTCGGGAGCCTGCGGCAGCGGCTCGGCGCCCTGCCGGTCTCGTTCAATCTCGATAACGACGAGTCGATCTGGATTCACGCGGTGTCGGTCGGCGAGGTGCTGACGGCGCGCGCGCTGCTGCCCGAGCTGCGGCAGCGCTATCCGCGCCTCCGCCTCTTCGTGTCGACGACGACGATCGCCGGCCAGCAGCTGGCGAGGCGGCGGCTGCAGGACGTCGACGCGATCTTCTATTTTCCGTTCGACTGGACGTTCGCCATCCGGCGGACGCTGAACGTGGTGAAGCCGCGGCTGTTCGTGATGATGGAGACGGAGATCTGGCCGAACCTGCTGCGCGAGTGCCGGCGGCGCGGCATCCGGACGGCGCTGGTCAACGGCCGGATTTCATCGCGGTCGTATCCGCGCTACCGGCTCGTCCGGCCGTTCTTCCGCCGCGTGCTCGCCGACGTCGACCGCTTCTGCGTGCAGGGCGAGGAATCGAAGCGCCGGCTGATCGATCTCGGCGCCGACCCGTCCCGCATCGTGATCACCGGCAGCCTGAAGTTCGATTCGCTCGAGGCGGCCGCGCCGGCGACGCCGCCCGCGCGCGCGCGCGACCGGGTGCTGCGCTTCTTCCACGTCGCGCCCGGCCGGGTCGTCATCATCGCCGGCAGCACGCTCAAGGGGGAAGAGGCGGCGGTGCTGCGGGCGTTCCGGCGGGTGAAGACGGTGGCGGCGGACGCGCTGCTCATCCTGGCGCCGCGCCACCCGGAACGGTTCGGCGAGGTCGAACGCCTGGCGGCCGACGCCGGCTACCGCACGCTGCGGCGCAGCGAGCTGCCGATCGACGCCGAGCCGCGGGCCGACGTCATCGTGCTGGACACGCTCGGCGAGCTGGCGCGCCTGTACCAGATCGCGACGATCGTGTTCGTCGGCGGCAGCCTGGTCGACGCCGGCGGCCACAACATCCTGGAGCCCGCGGTCTTCGGCCGGCCGATCCTGTTCGGCCCGCACATGGAGAACTTCCGCGAGATCGCCGACGCGTTCCTGTCGAGCGGGGCGGCCCGCCAGGTGCAGTCCGAGCACGATCTCGAGGACCGGCTCGTGGCGCTGCTCACCGACCCGGTCCGCCAGGCGAGCCTCGGGGCGGCCGCGCGCGCCCTGGTCGAGGCGAACCGCGGGGCCAAGGACAGGAGCCTCGCGGTGATCGAAGCGCTCCTGCCGCCCGCTCCCGCCGGAGCCGACCGGGTCGTCCGGCCGTTCCGGCTCGTGCAGTGATGCCGTCAGCCGCCCGGAGGCGGTGGTGCCGGCCGGGACCATCGCTGTGAGCCTGCCCGGTGCTCTGTACGGCGCGGCGGCGCGCGCGCGGCGCCGGTGGTACGCGAACCATCCGGGCGCGCGCCGCCGTCTGGCGCGCCCGGTCATCAGCGTCGGCAATCTCACGGTCGGCGGCAGCGGCAAGACACCGGCCGTGGCCTGCGTCGCGCGCCTGCTGCTGGCGATGGGCGAGCGCCCCGCGATCCTCAGCCGGGGTTACGCCCGGCGCGTCGCGTCCGGCGGTGTCACGATCGTCTCCGACGGCCGGCAGGTGACGGCCGACCTCGATCACGCGGGCGACGAGCCGCTGATGCTCGCCCGATCGGTCCCGGGCGCCGCGGTGGTCGTGGCGGCGAAGCGCTACGAGGCGGGTCGCGTCGCCGAGGACCAGCTCGCCTGCACGGTTCATCTGCTGGACGACGGGTTCCAGCATTTCGCGCTCGAGCGCGACGTCAACCTGCTGATGCTGGCCCCGCGCGACCTCGACGACACGCTGCTGCCGGGCGGCCGGCTGCGCGAGCAGGCCGCCGCCGCCGCCGCCGCGGATGCCGTCATCGTCGGCGACGCCACGCCGGAGGAAGCCGAGGCGACGGCCCGGCGCGCCGGCGTGGCGCACGCGTTCCGCGCCGTCACGGTGGTCGGACCGCCCCGCGCGCTGGACCCGTACGGGGCGCCGGCCGATCTCCCGGCACAGGCGGCTGTGCTCGCCGTGACCGGCATCGCCCGGCCCGAGCGCTTCTTCGACACCGTGCGCCGCCAGGGGCTGACGCTGGCCGGCGAGATCCCCTTCCCCGATCATCACGTGTTCTCGTCGCGCGACGTGAAGTGGATGGTGGACACCGCCCGCCAGTGCGGCGCCTCGGCGGTCGTCACGACGGAGAAGGACGCCGTCCGGCTGCAGCCCCGCCTGCCGATCGGCGTGCCGGTCGTCTGGCTGCCGCTGGAGCTCACCATCGAGCCGGCCGACGCCTTCCGCGACTGGCTGCGCGGGCGCCTGGCACAGGCGCGTGCGGCGTACGCCGGCCGGAAGGCGGCCTCGTCGTGACGCACCGCCTCGAGACGCTGGCCGTCCGGGCCGTCATGGCCCTGGTGCGGCTGCTCCCGGAGCGGCTGGTGGCGCCGCTCGGCGCGGCGCTGGGGTCGGTCGTGTACCTGGCCGACGCGAGGCATCGCCGCGT
>Ga0307374_10008119_pt1 | contig 15775 bp, 17 predicted proteins | sample OX3MG_FD_202532 | JGI IMG/M metagenome (GOLD analysis project Ga0307374, IMG submission 202532) | Soil microbial communities from Risofladan, Vaasa, Finland - OX-3 | ecosystem: Environmental > Terrestrial > Soil > Coastal area > Acid sulfate soil | place: Finland: Risofladan, Vaasa | collected... | reverse complement strand
CGAGCCATGGCGTGATACCGTCCTTGAGCACGGCGACTTGATCACCGCCGTCGAGGTCCCGCCGCTGGCTTACGCGACACACTCACATCACCGCAAGGTCCGCGACCGGGCGTCGTTCGCCTTCGCGCTGGTCTCGGTGGCCGCGGCGCTCGACGTCGCCGATGGTATCGTGCGCGACGCGCGGATCGCGTTGGGCGGCGTCGCTCCCGTGCCGTGGCGGGCGAGCAAAGCCGAGGTCGCGCTCCGCGGCGCGCCGGCGACCGAGGAGACCTTCGCTCGGGCTGCCGACGCCGAGCTCGCCGACGCACAGCCGCTTCCGGGCAATGCATTCAAGGTCCCCCTCGCGCGCCGCGTCATCGTGCGGACACTCCTCGACCTCACGGAGGGCTACCAATGAGCCTCACCACGCGCGCGATTGGAATGCCGCTCGACCGGGCTGATGGCCCCGCGAAGGTCACCGGCGCTGCCATGTACGCCTACGAGCACGCCGTCGAGCGCGCGGCATACGTGTTTCCGGTCCAGAGCACGATCGCGAAAGGCCGGATCGTCGCGATCGACGCCAGCGCCGCGAAGGCGGTGCCCGGCGTCCTCAGCGTGCTCTCGCACGAGAACGCGCCGCGCCTCGCGCCGGTCCCCCCTCCCTTCCCCGGGTTTCCCCCGGATGAGGACCTCGCGCTGTTCCAGTCAGCGGTCGTCGCCTACGATGGCCAGTTCGTCGCCGCCGTCGTCGCCGAGACGCCCGAGGCCGCGCGGTACGCCGCCGGTCTCGTCGTCATTCGTTACGCGGAGAAGCCGCCGGACGTCGAGCTCGACGCCAACCGTGCCGACCTGTACAAGCCGGCGAAAGTCGGCGGCGGCTACGAGACCGACACCATGAGCGGCGACGTCGAGGCCGCGCTCGCGTCGGCGGCCGTCGCGCTCGACCACACCTACACCACGCCGGCCTACCACAACAACCCGCTCAAGCCGCACACGACGGTCGCGGTGTGGCGCGACGACGGCGTGACCCTTTACAACTCCGACCAGGGCCCGCATGCCATCCGCGATACGGTTGCCCGGCTGTTCTGCCTCCCGCTCGAGCAGGTCCGCGTCATCGCACCCTTCGTCGGGGGCGCGTTCGGGTCCAAGGCTCTCCCCCACCCGCCGGCGATCCTTGCCGTCATGGCCGCGCGGGTAACGAGACGGCCGGTGAAGCTCGCCCTCACCCGGGAGCAGATGTTCGCGGTCGCCGGTTATCGGCCGCCGACGATCCAGCGCTTGCGCCTCGGAGCAGGTGGCGATGGGCGGCTCACGGCGATCGCCCACGACGTCGTCGAGCAGACCGCGACGATCACCGAGTATGCCGAACAGGCGGCCGTCGCGACGCGGATGGTGTACGCGGCGCCGAACCGCCGCACGACGCACCGTCTCGCGCGGCTCGACCTGCCAGTGCCGTCCTGGATGCGCGCGCCCGGCGAGTGTCCGGGGATGTTCGCGCTGGAGTCGGCGATGGACGAGCTGGCGATCGCCGGTCACCTCGATCCGATCGAGCTGCTCGTCCGCAACGAGCCCGCGGTCGACCCCGAAACCGGTCTCCCGTTCAGCAGCCGCGGCCTCGTCGCCTGCCTGCGCGAAGGCGCCCGGCGCTTCGGCTGGGCGCCCCGCGACCCAACGCCGCGGACGCGACAGGACGGCCGCTGGCTCGTCGGGGACGGCGTGCTGGGGGTCGGCGATCGTCGAGGCGGCGCGAAAGCTCCGCGCCCGCCTGCGCGACGAATACGGTGGCGTCATCCCACGCGCCGGCCTTGAAGCATCCGGTGGGATCGGGGCGGAGAATCCCGAGGCGCAGCGCTTCGCGATGCACGCCTTCGGGGCGCAGTTCGCGGAAGTGCGGGTCGACATCGACACCGGGGAGATCCGCGCCCCGCGCCTGCTCGGCGTCTTCGCCGCGGGTCGGATCATCAACCCGAAGACCGCTCGGTCGCAATTCCTCGGGGGGATGACGATGGGGCTCTCGATGGCACTCTTCGAGGGAAGCCTCCTCGACCCGCGCTTCGGCGACTACGTCAACCACGACCTGGCGGAGTACCTCATCGCGACGAACGCCGAAGTCGGCACGGTCGAGGTCGCCTGGATCGACGAGGACGATCCGCACGTCAACCCGCTGGGCGCGAAGGGGATCGGGGAGATCGGGATCGTGGGCACGGCCGCCGCGGTCGCCAACGCCGTCTATCACGCGACCCGCATCCGCGTCCGCGACCTGCCGATCACGCTGGACAAGCTCCTGTGAGGGTATGGTCAGACCTCGGCGCGAGAGGGATGGTCGCGTCGAGTGGCCGCCACGATGCCGATGGGCCGCTTGGAAGCCTTCAGCGACGGCGTGTTCGCGTTCGCCATGACACTGCTGGTGCTGAATTTTCCGGTTCCGCGCGTGCCGAGTGGCGAGCTGGCGCGGGCCCTCCTCGCGCAGTGGCCGTCCTACGCGACCTACGTTGTCAGCTTCTTCGTCATCGGCAACATGTGGATCAACCACTACGCGATCGTTCGCCTCATCGCGCGGGTCGACCGTCCGATGCTGGTGATGAACCTGATTCACTTGCTGGGCGTCGCCTTTCTCCCGTATCCCACCGCTCTGCTCGGCGCTTACATCCAGTCCGAGCCGGACGCGCGAGTCGCGGCGGTCCTTTACGCCGGTACCGCGACGGTGATCGGAATCGGGTTCATGGGCTTCTGGATCCACGCGGTCCGCCGCGGTCTGCTTCGGAGCTTCGTTGACCAGGCGCGGGCGCGCGCAGCGACCCCACGATCAGACATCAGCCTGCTAGCGTATCCGCTTGCGATGGTCGTCGCCTTTTTCAGCGCTCCCCTCAGCCTCGCGCTCTTTGCGTTGATCCACGTCTACTACCTCTTCAACCCGATCGCCGAGGCGCTCGCCGGCTCCGCGAGCGCACCCGCCGATCGGTGAGCGGCCTCGCTTATCCTCCATCTCAGGATCGCGGCACGAGCTTGAGCGTGGCGGCTCGCGCCTCGGGGGTGACGATGTGGGGGACGATTGTTGGGTAGCGGCCGTACTTCGCGCGGTAGGCAGCGTCGATTTCGTCGTTCCCCTCATCGGTCTCGACGAGGGTCACATCCTTCTCGACGCCGCCGGCCCAGAGTCGCCCTTCGTGGCGCACCTGGGCAGCACGGAACCAGGCCGCGCTAGCGCCGTTGACGGAGCGGACGTAGAGGTCGTCGCCCACCCGGACGATCCAGACGATCACCGGCTTGCGCGGCGTGCCGTCGCGGCCGAGTGGGGCGATCCGCACCTCGTCCGCGGCCCCAATCGTGCTGAGCTCATCGCCCGCCCAAGTAGCCATGGTGGCGCCTCCTTTCAAAACTCGATCAGGACTTTGATCGCTTCCCGTTCGTTCATCGCCCGGTAGCCGTCCGGCACCCCGTCGAGGCGCGCGACCCGATCGAAGACCCGCCCCGGTGCGATCCGGCCGGCGAGAACGTCTGGCAGCAGCTCCGCGATGTACGCCCGGGCCGGGGCAATCCCACCGCCGATCGTGACGTTGTTGAATAACGTCAGCTGCGAGAGTGGAATCGATTCTTCCTGGGGAAGACCGTCGCGGCCGACCGCGCCACCCGGACGGGCGATGCGGAGGGCCGTGCGCGTCGACTGGTCGTGGCCCACGCACTCGAGGACGGAGTGCGCGCCGAACCCGTTGGTGAGCTCGCGCACCTGCTCGACCGCCGCGTCGCCTCGCTCGCTGACGACGTCGGTCGCGCCGAATTCTTTGGCGAGGGCGATCCGGTCGGGATGACGGCCCAGGAGGATGATCTGCTCGGCGCCGAGGCGCCGGGCGGCGATCACGCCGCACAAGCCAACGGCGCCATCTCCGACGACGGCCACCGTCTTCCCCGGGCCAACTTTGGCCGCCAGGGCCGCGTGATGGCCGGTCGCCATCACGTCGGAAAGAGTCAGCAGCGAGGGCAGCCGCGCGTCGTCGACGCCGACCGGCAGGGTGACGAGCGTCCCGTCGGCCTGGGGGACGCGCACCGCGTCGCCCTGTCCGCCGTCGACGCCCGCGGAGCCGTACCGGCCTCCGTGGAGGCAGGAGGAGTGCAGTCCCTCCCGACAGAAGACGCAGGTGCCGTCGGAGTACAGAAACGGCGCGACGACGACGTCGCCGACTTTCACGGCGCGGACGTCGGCGCCGACGGCGTCGACGACGCCGATGAATTCGTGTCCCATGCGGCGGCCGGTCTCGCTGAGTTCCATCGTCTGGTATGGCCAGAGATCGCTGCCGCAGATCGCGGCGCGGGTGACGACGACGAGAGCGTCGGTTGGCTCGATGAGGCGGGCGTCGGGGACGGTCTCGATCCGGACGTCGCCGGCGCCGAACATGACAGTTGCACGCATGGTGGCTTACCTCTGGTGTATCTGTTTACCGAGTTCAAGATAGTGCGGAGAAACGGGCGTGTCAATACCTGAGCGCCGTCTCTTTGTCTTGCTCGACGGGGTGGGAAGCCCCGGTCCGTCCTGCGGTCGTCCGTCCGGTCTTGGCTACGGCCCGCGCGCGACGGCCGGCGGCTGACCGGCCGTCGGACCGGTCAGTCGCAGCGCGACCGGTCTTGGCTGGCGCAGCAACTCCACCGCCGTCGCCACGAAGTCGCGCCCCTGTTGCTGACACGTCCGCAGCACGCTGGTGGGGATCGCGTGCGTGCTCGCCCCCCGGTCGCCCCGATTGCCCGCCGAAATCTTCCGCACCAGCACCGCCGGCCGAATCGCCCGCTCGGCCGCATTATTCGTCGGCGCCAGTCCCTCCACGTACAGGAAGGTCAGCAACTGCCCTCGATGCTTCTTCAGCAGCTTGACGAAGCGCGCGTTGTCCGGATCGCTTTGCTCCTCTGCCACTACCCGGTCCAGAGCGGCCTCCAGCTTCGCGCACGCCCGCCGATAGCGCTCCTCACCCAGCGTGGTCCCTCGCTCCCGCAGGGTCATCGCCCCCCGCAGCAGCCGGGCGACCCGCTGACTCAGCACCACCGCCGCTCCGGTCTTGTCCGCCTGCAACTCGCCGCAGCGGCGCAGCAGGTGCCCAGCACACTTGTGCTGGCGGTAGGGGAGCGCGTCATACGCCAGAAAGCAGTCACAACTCAAAATCCCGGCGAAGTCCGTCCCGAGAATGCGCTCGGCCACCTCGTGCGACCGCCGCCGATCGATCGTGTAGACGGTCAGCCCGGCACTGGTGAAGGCCCAGAGCCAGGCGTGGCGCCCGGCCACTTTCCAGCCGGTCTCGTCCCCATTGACCAGCGGCTCCTGACGCAGCGTCGAGAGCAACATCTGGTAGGTCGGTTCGGCCTTGATGGCCAGTCGCTGCCCCGCCCGCGCCAGCGTGCCCGGCGCGACTCGCAGCCCCAGCGCTTCGGCCAGGACGTGCTCGACCTTGCGGTAGGGCACGCCCAGCCCGTGCTTGAACTCCGCCGCCAGCCCCAACGCCCGGGGACCGATCTGCACCGCCGCCGCTCCCAGCGCATCGGACGTCTGCTCGGGATGCCGCGCCTGAAAGCGCTGCCCACACTTCGCGCACCGGGCCGTCTCGACGTTGAACTGGGTGACGATCGGCTGCACCGGCGGAATCTCGACCTGATACTGGACCTGGACGGTGTAGTCGACCAGATTGCCCCCACACGTGAGGCAGGTCGCGTGCGCGAGCGTGACCTCCACGGTCCGATCGACCCGCGGCGGCTTCCCCCGGTGCGTCGGCGGGTGCCCCGCCTTTTGGCCCGGGCGTTGCGGATTCTCTTTGGGCGGCCCCTTCGAGAACGGCGCGGCTTGCCGTTTCCCGGCCCGACGCGCTGCCTCGAGCTGCCCCAGGGCGGTTTTCAGTGCTGCTTCCAGCTCGCCAAGGCGCGCTTGCAGTTGCGCGTTGCGTTGCTCCAACTCGGCGACACGCTGCCGAAGAGCAGTGTTCTCTGCCGCCAATTCTTCATAGTTAGGCCGCAAAGCATCTGCTGGCATAGTGGCTCTATCTTACACCAAGTATCAAGAGATCCTCGTCCGCTCACTCCTGACGGGAACACGGTAAACAAGTACCTTCTGGTCAATTTCTGTATCCCACATGTTGACAAACGCATTCAGCGGTTCGTCCAGCGCTCCACCTCTTCGGGGTACCTGGCCCCTTGCACCGTGATCTTCGAGGCGGCGCGATCGATCTCACGGAGATCGTCGGTCGTGAGCTCGACGGCGACCGCGCCGATGTTCTCCTCGAGGCGCTCCAGCTTGCGGGTGCCCGGGATCGGAACGATCCACGGCTTCTGGGCAAGAAGCCAGGCAAGCGCGATTTGAGCGGGTGTCGCCTTCTTCCGCTCCGCGACCCCACGAAGCAAATCGACCAACGCCTGATTCGCCTTCCGCGCCTCTGGCGTGAAGCGCGGGATGGCGTTGCGGAAGTCGGAGCGGTCGAACGTCGTGGCTTCGTCGATCTTTCCCGTGAGGAAGCCCTTGCCAAGGGGACTATACGGAACGAACCCGATTCCGAGCTCCGCGAGGGTCGGGATCACCTCCGCGTCCGGGGCTCTCCACCACAGCGAGTATTCGCTCTGGACAGCGGTGACCGGCTGAACGGCGTGGGCGCGACGGATCGTTTGCACCCCGGCTTCCGAGAGACCGAAGTGCTTCACCTTCCCTTCCTGAATCAGAGCCTTCACCGCCCCGGCAACGTCTTCGATCGGCACGTTCGGATCGACCCGGTGCTGATAGAACAGGTCGATAGCGTCGACCCTGAGTCGTTTGAGCGAGCCTTCGGTCACTTGTTGGATGTGTTCTGGTCGGCTGTCCAGCTCACTCCACCGCGATTGGCTGCTGGAAGCAGGTTTGTGCCCGAACTTGGTGGCGATCACCACCTGACTGCGGAAGGGGGCGAGGGCCTCGCCCACGAGCTCCTCGTTCGTGAACGGGCCGTACACTTCGGCGGTATCGAAGAAGGTAACGCCGCGCTCGACGGCGGACCGAATCAGCGCGATCATCTCCTGCTTGTCGGGAAACGGGGCGTAGGAAAAGCTCATCCCCATGCAGCCGAGCCCGATCGCCGAGACCTCCAGGTTGCTGTTCCCAAGCTTGCGTTTTTGCATGGTGTCTCCTTCGTGATGCGAGAGTCGACTCAGCGGTCGATGGGCGGCGCCGCCGCGTACTCCTCGTCGGTGACGTGGGGGCCCCAGGTCGCGGCGTTGCCGTTCTCGGGGACGTCGTGCATCGCCAGGTGGGTCATGAAGCACGTCGGCGCCGCGCCGTGCCAGTGTTCCTCGCCCGGCTCGAAGAACACCCGGTCGCCGGGGTGGATCACCTCGATCGGTCCGCCCCGGCGCTGCACGAGGCCGATGCCCTCGGTGACGTAGATGGTCTGCCCGTTGGGGTGGGTGTGCCAGGCCGTGCGCGCGCCCGGCGTGAAGTGGACGCTGCTCGCGCCCACGCGCGAGCCAGTGGATGGCGTCGCGACCGGGTCGACGTAGACCGTGCCGGTGAACCACTGGCTCGACCTCACCGCGGTCTTCTCGCTGCGATTCCTGGTAATCTGCATGGTTGTTCTCCTGTTGAGCTCATGGTTATTTTCCGCTTTACTGAGCCGAGCGATCAGATTGGTCTGGCGACTGCCCAACCCGTTGTAGGGGCGATTCGTGAATCGCCCAGGGCGGGGACGGGGCGGTTCACGAACCGCCCCTACAGCCGGCTGGGCGGTCGCCGGACCAACGTCGCTGCTCCGCGCTTTAGCTGGTCCGACTTTCCAAGACGCCCTTCACGACCGGCACCGCCGAGAAGGCGTTGGGCCAACCGGCATAGAACGCTAGCTGGGTGAGCGTTTCCGAAGCTTCCGCTTTCGTCAAGCCGTTATCCATCGCCCGGTTGAGATGAAACGGAATCTGCGCGACCTGGCCGGAGGCGATCAAAGCGCTGACCGTCACCAGACTTCGATCCCGAGGCGCCAGGTCCGGGCGGAGCCACAGATCACGGAACAGAAGGTCGCCGGTGTACCGCACGAGCCCTTGAGACACCGGGCCGACGTCCTGCTGAACGCGGGTTGCCCGCCGCTGCTCGGCGGCCTGATCGAGGGGAAGAAGCCGAGGTGAGGCCGTGGGAAGCTGATCCGCTCCGATTCCGCGCTGGGCGAAGATCTCTCGCACGATCGCCACCGCGGCCATGGCATTCGCCCACCCCGAATAGAACGCGAGATGGGTGATGATCTCCGAGATCTCGCTCGGCTTGACACCATTATCGAGCGCCAGGTCGAAATAGTACGGCAGCGCGATCGTCTGATCGCGGGCGATCAAGGCCGCGAGCGTCACGATGCTGCGATCCCGACGCGACAGGTCGGGACGACTCCAGAGATCGCCGAGCAGTGGCCCCTGGGTGTACTTCTCGAGGGCCGGGGAAACCATCCCGACGTCACCGAGGGTCAGCCCGGCGATGAGCCATACCTTCTTCTCGCTCATTCATTTCGCCTCCTTCACTTCGATCCGCTCTCCGCGGTCGGCCGGGAACTCGACCACCACGGGCAGGGAGGTCCGCCCCCATTCGTCGAGGTTGTCTTCGGTCCCTCCATACTTGGCCACCAGCAGCTCGCGGGCAAGCTGATCTTTGGCAGTTCCCGCCTCAAGGACCTGGGCCATGCCGACGTGGGTCTCGTCTCCGAGCTCGACCGTGACCCGTGGGTTTGCCTGGAGGTTGCGCACCCAGTCAGCCCGCTCGCGGCCGCCCGCGAGCAGGTACAGCCGCTCAGCGTGCGCGGCGAACCAGATCTCGATGCGGTGCGGCCGACCAGTGCGACGCCCAACGGTGGTCAGGTACAGAAACGGTTTACTGGCCCACCGGGCCGGCCAGCGCCGCTCACCGGGCATCCCGTCCATCAGCGGCCGAGCCGGATGGCCGAGACTTCGAGCCCGCTCTTTCCCAGGATGCGATTCCGCATTGGGTCTCCCTCCATGTACTCCGCGAAGCGCTTGTCGCGCGTGGCGCCGGCCGGAGCGTCGTGAATCGCGCCTCGCGACTGGCTCCGGCTCGACACCTGCATTATTGAAGGCAACGTCAAGACGTCCGGAGGTCTGGATGGCTCGGTCCGGGGCACCCTTCACGTCCTCGGCCCCCCTCACGTTGGGCCCAGCCACACCCGGCCGGCACGATCAGCACCTGCCCCGGAGGTGGGTTTGCCAGGCCGGTCGGACCGCAGCGCCAGGCTGGCCGCCGCGGTCGCGAGTAGCATCAGCACGGCGATCATCAGGCTGACTTGCAGACCATGCAGGAAGGCCGCCCGCTGGGCGATCAGCGCGCCGAAGACCGCGACGGCCAGCGCGCCGCCGAGCTGGCGCGAGGTGTTGAGCGCGCCGCTCGCCGTCCCGACGAGCGCGGCCGGGACGCCCCCCACCAGCAGCGCGGTCATGGTCGGGATCGTCAGCGCGGCGCCGAGTCCCACCAGCATCGTCAGCGCCGCCAGCAACGCGACGGGCGCCCCGGCCACGGCGACGCCCAGGCCGAGCAGACCAATCGCCATCAGGAGCTGCCCGACGGCCATCGGCACGCGCGGACCGATCCGCTCGGCGATTCGGGGTGCCACCGGGATCATGAAGGTGCCCAGCGCGGTCATCGGCAGGAACGTCAGCCCGGTGACCGCCGACGACAGTCCACGTACCTCCTGGAAGTACAGGCTGAACAGGAACACCAGGCCGTAGTACCCGACCGTGAAGGTGAAGCCAACCGCCACCGAGACGGTCACCGACCGGGAGCGGAACAGCCCCAGCGGCACCATCGGACAGGTCCCGCGCGCCTCGATGATCAGGAACGCGGTCAACGCGGCGACCGCCACGGCCAGCGCGACCATAATCAGCGGTGAGCCGAAGCCCACGGCGCCACCCTCGATCAGCCCGTAGGTCAGCACGCCCATCCCGACGACCGCGGCCACTTGCCCGACCCAGTCGAACGGTACCGCCCGGCCCGGCGAGCGGAGAACCCGGGCGAGCAGAAGGAGCGCCACCATGCCCACCGGCAGATTGATGTAGAAGATCAGCCGCCAGCTCAGCAGCGTCAGGAAGCCGCCCACCACCGGCCCGGCCGCCGAGGCCACGCCAGCGCCGATGGACCACAGCGCGATCGCCCGCCCCCGCTGCACCGGATCCGAGTACGCCTCCCGGATCAGGGCCAGCGTGGCGGGCAGCATCACCGCGGCCCCGGCCCCCTGCAGGGTTACAAGTGAGAGGGCAGGACGGGTTGTCAAGTGATGGGAAGAACGGGTACAATCGTCTATGACAAAGAAAGTACCCGACCGATCGCCCCAGCTCAAGCGCGATCACGCCCGTCCCCGCCAGCAACCCGTGGTCAGCAGCGCGGCCGTCGAGGCTCGGCTGAGCGAGGTGGTGAGTCCGCTCACCTACGCCCTGACCCAGCACGATCACCAGTTGGGCTTGCGCAGCCGCTTGCTCAATCTGCCAATCATGCTCGCCTTGGTCCTGGCCTTGGTCTGGCGCCAGATTCCCTCGGTCAGCGAGTTGTTGCGGGTGCTGACCCGCGAGCCGCGTCTCTGGGCCCCGCCTCCACGAGCGGGCGGCGACGCGCACCCGTCCCCTGCCCCCGGTGCTCACCCGCGCGTTGGACCACTTCGCGCGCATCCGGATCGTCGATGCCACCACCCTGGAGGAACTCTTTGGCAAGGTGGGGCTCTGGCGCGAGGTCGCGGGGGCGCCCTGGGGCGGCAAGCTCATGGGCGTCCTCGATCTGCCCAGCAAGCTCCCGGTGCAGTGGTGGCTGGATCCCGATCCCGCCGCCAACGAGCAGAGTTTCTTCGCTCCGATCAAGGCGATCCTGACCGCCGGCACTCTGGTCCTCTTCGACCGGGGCTTCGATGCCTTCCCGTTCTTCGACTGGCTCACCGACCACCAGGTCAGCTTGGTCAGTCGCGCCCGCACGCTGGGCGCCTCCCAGATCACCGAGTTTTTCACCAACAGCGCCTTTGTTTGACACCTGCCGGTGCGCGTGATAGCGTTTGCTCGCGTGGACACGGGATGCCGGTTCGGCGGCCGTGCTCAACTTCAGCAGGCTGATCAGGTGGTCGAAGAGCGACATTCTCAGACACTCAGGAGGTTCTCACAATGGCATTCAAGGTCGTGACCACGGGATTCTCGGGCCGCCGGGTTGACTCCACCCACGAGGACGAGGGACTCAAGCCGCTCGGCGCCTCGGTCCAGGCGGTCGCCGCCAACACCGAGGACGAGTACATTGCCCAGGTGAAGGACGCCGACGCGGTGCTCGCCGGGCGGTTCGCGCTGAACGCGCGGGTGATCGGTGCGCTCGACCAGTGCAAGGTGATCGCCGCGGGCGGCGTCGGCGTCGATCGGATCGACCTCGACGCGGCGACGGCCAAAGGTATCGTCGTGACGAACGTGCCGGACGTGTTCATCGAGGAAGTTTCCGTTCACGCGTTCATGCTGCTGCTATGCTGCGCCAAGAAGACGGTCCCGCTCGACCGGGCCGTCCGCGAGAGCCGCTGGCGCGACTCGCGCAGCTACATGGCGCCGATGCCGCGGGTGGTGGGTGACACGCTGGGCCTGGTCGCCTTCGGCAACATTCCGCGTCTGGTCGCCAAGAAGGCGAAAGGTTTCGACATGAAGGTCCTGGCCTGGGACCCGTACGTGCCGGCGGAGGTTTTCGCGCAGCACGGCGTCGAGCGGGTGACCGACCTGATCGAGGTCTTTCGGCGCAGCGACTTCATCTCGTCGCACCTGCCGCTCAGCCCGGGCACGCACGGGCTGCTCAACTATGAATACTTCAGCGCGATGAAGCCGAGCGCGTACTTCATCAACACTGGCCGTGGCCCGACGCACAACGAGGCCGACCTGATTCGCGCACTGAACGAGAAGAAGCTGGCCGGGGCCGGACTGGACGTGATGGAGATCGAGCCGACCAAGCCGGACAACCCGCTGCACCAGATGAACAACGTCGTGCTGACGCCACACACCGCCTCGGTCTCCGATTGGTCGGACGTCGAGCGCCGCCGCCGCGTCGGCCAGGAGGTCGCGGCGGTGCTGCAGGGCCGCCTGCCGCGCAACGTGGTCAATAAAGAGGTGCTCCAGAAGATCAAGCTGGCCGAGCCGGTCCGAGCGTAGCTCACCGCATGCCAGGGTGGCGAGTGCAAGGGTAGCGGGGCAAACCCTGCACTTTCCACCCTGGCCTGGCTCCCGATCATCTTGGAGCCACTCGGCGGTCTGTTGCTCATCGTCGGCCTCGCTACCCGCTGGGTGGGGCTCTACATCATCGTCGAGATGGCCATCACCGGGATCCTGGTCAAGGCCGCGCGCGGCCTGTAACCTGCGCGACCATAAATCTGAGACCGACGCCGACGCGGCTCGTGACGAAGAGATCGAACGCGCGTTTCTCGCGGCCTCGTGAGCGGCGATGAGGAATAGTATCTATCGACCAGGCGAGGATACCACCAGATGAATCGGCCCCGATCAGCCAGTGAGCGCTTCGACCGGTCCAGCTCGCTCCGCCAGGGTCTGCTCGTCGAGTTCGCCTCGATTCTCTGGATGATCGTCGAGGCGGCGGTGGCGATTGGCGTCGGGCTGACGACCCGCAGCGGCGCGGCGCTTGCCTTTGGCGTGGACAGCCTGATCGAGCTTGGCTCGGCCGGCACGCTGGTCTGGCGGCTGCGCGCCGAGCACGACCGGCGACCCGCCAGTGAGATCGAGCGCATCGAACGGCAGGCGAGCCGCATCGTCGGCGGCGCCCTGTTCGCGCTGGCGGGCTACGTGGTGATCCAGTCGCTCGCGACGCTCGTGCTGCGGATCGAGCCGGCGCCGAGCCGGCTGGGCATTGCCCTGGCTATCGCGGCGATGATCGCGATGCCCGTCCTCGCACGCTTGAAGACCGACGTCGCCACGGCGATCGGCTCCGCCGCGCTGAAGGGGGACGCCGCGTGCAGCCTCACCTGCGCCTACATGGCCGCCACGTTGCTCGGCGGGCTGGCGCTCAACGCGCTCTTCGGCTGGTGGTGGGCGGACCCCGTCGCCGCGCTCGGCATCGTCTACTTCCTCATCCGCGAGGGAAGGGAGGCGTGGAGCGGCGCCTGCGGCTGCGAGGAGGACTGAGTGACGGGCTTCACCGGGGGATCCCGGAACGGCGTCCGGCATTGACTGGTCGCGCCCAATCTGGCATGCTGTGCTCCGCCGCGACGAGGTGACGACGCTGAACGACGATCTAACCACCCCACGGATCGAGTCTGGGCCGTCGGACCCGTTGCCGTCGCTGCCTGCCGACGCCGATCGGCGTGCCGACGCGCTCGAAGCGCTGCTGGATCTGGCCTACGGCGCGAGCTCGTACCTGCGTCGCCACGCCAAGCCGGGCGTGCGAATCGCGGCGGCCCTGCTGATCGCGGGATCGCTCGCCGCCTGCAGCGGCTCGCCTGGCGGACAGTACAGCTCTGCCGCGGCGACCCAGCCCCTGCAGCAGGAAGTCAGCCGCGGCTTACCCTCCGCCCCGGGCCAGTACCCGATCGTCGATGGCACGCTGGGCCGCGACGCGCAAGGCGTCTATTATTTCGCCTGGCGTCGACCGACCGATCCGACCACGGTCCGCAATCTCGCCAGTGCGAGCCGGGTCCAGTTGGGCCAGGCCAGTACGGACTACCTCAACGTGCCAGTCGCCGGCGACCCGATCCTCTACGTGCGCTCGGATACCGCGATCCCCTTCGTCGCCTCGAACGAGCTGGCGACGCGGGGAGGCTACTACGGCAGCGGCTACTCCTACTGGCGGCCATTCTACGGCGGCGGCTACCGGGGCGTCGGCTACTACGTTCCCGCGACGCGCACGGTCTCGGGCAGCACGGCCGACGGGTCCACCATGTCGTCGTCGGCCCCGTCGTTCTCCGCGCGGACCGTTGGCCTGTCGCGGGCCGTCAGTGGGCGCTCCGGCGGCACCGGCAGCGGGACCGCCGCGACGACGAAGAGCGGCGCGAGTTTCAGTACGTCGAGCTCGCACGGCGGGGCCGCGGCGGCGAAGGCGTCGGCGTTCTCCGCTGGCTCTCACCGCTCCAGTTTTGGGGGCAGCAGTTGACGCGCGGCCGCTCCACCGCTGGCGACGGGACCCGGCAGCTCGCGCGCCTCGTCCGCCAGAGCCGCCTGCTGGACCCCGCGCTCAAGCGCCACTGGCTGAGCGTGCTGCGCTACCTCACACCAGCCGATCGAACGCGCCTGGAGGAGATTCTCCGGCCCGAGGTCGGGGATCAGGCGTCGGGAGTAGGGGAGCGTTTGGACCAGGGAATGCCCGCGCGGAGGTTGTCGTGATTCGCACGGGTATAACGCCGCATCGTGGGGTGCCGGGCGTGACCTCACCCCCTCGCCCCCTCTCCATCGGAGATGGCGAGGGGGAACGGACCGGCGCCTCTCTCCATCTCCGATGGAGAGAGGCGGGGGGTGAGGCACCTCTGCGCGGGCAAGGGCCCACGAATCTGCGTGATCCCCGATGATTGACCCCTGTCAGGCCCCCGCCCGCGCGCTCGTTCGCTGGCAGCACGCCGCCGGCCCTTATTGGCCGTACGTCTGCTCGGCGCCCTTCGTCGGGCCGTGGGGCGCCACGCTGGGGACGAACGCGCGAACGCGCGCGTGCGCTCGGCTCCTCGAAGAAGTCGCGGCGATTCCGCCGGGCGAGCGGGCGGCGGTGTTCGTCGACCTGCCACCGCGGCTGACGTTGCCGGCGACCGCGGCCCTGAACGACCTGGGCTACGTCGTCGTGCCGGTGATTCAGCGCTGGATCGTGGCGCCGGCCACTCTCGACTGCCGGCGTCTCGTCGACGATCTGATTATCCACGGTGCGCGCGTGCGACTGCCTCGGCCAGCGCGAGGCGCCGTCTTCCTCCTCGACGGCGATCGCGCTGGGCCGCTACGTCGGGAGGGAAGGCCAGCGCCGCGCCGCGTCTTCGACAACCGGTACAGCTATCCCGCCTGCCGATTCCCACCGGCCGCGTTTCTCCATCATGAGGGCATCACCTCGGCGTGGTGGATCTCGGGCGCCGGCATCGCCGACGACGCGCGGCAGTATGCAGAGGCAGCGGGGATGGGGGACGATTGGACCACGAAGGGCGCGCGGAACATCGTAACCCCGTCGCCCACCGCGAGGCCCTTGGTCCAAGTCGCCGACGCTGGAGCCGCGGCGTCACACCGTTCCCCTTTTCGCGATCTTTTCGTGGCGTTTCGCGCGCTTCGTGGTCCAGACGTCTCAGGTGTCCCTCCCGGTCCAGCCATCGCGTCCGCCCCTCGTGACCCGATCGTCCCCGACCCTCAACCGCGGCCCGCCGATCCCCACCGTGCGCGCCCTGCTGACTGACCCCTGCCGCGTGCGCGAGGGACTCTACCGGCGGTTCGTCCGTCGCGCGCAGGTCGACGGCCTGCTGGCCGATCATCTCTACGCGGGCGAGCCGTATCTCGCCTTGAACGCGGTCGTGCTCGAGCGCTCCGAGGCCGATCTGCTGGCGCGGCTGACCGAGGTCTTCTCGACGGCTTTCGACCGGGCCGGCCGGCAGCTCGCCCACGACGTCGCGGCGGTGCAAGAGCTGGGGTTTCCGTGGGCCGCGGCGGAGCTACTTGGCGCCGAGCTGCCGCGCGTCCCGGTCGTGGGTCGCTTCGACTTCGTTCGCGACCAGGACGGGCATTGGTGGCTCCTGGAGTTCAATGCCGATACGCCGTCAGGAATCCGCGAGGCCATCGTCGCCGACCGGGTCGCGTACGAGCTCCTGCCCGAGGCCCGAGGCCTCGGGCGACCGAACCAGGAACT
>Ga0307374_10008117_pt1 | contig 15775 bp, 7 predicted proteins | sample OX3MG_FD_202532 | JGI IMG/M metagenome (GOLD analysis project Ga0307374, IMG submission 202532) | Soil microbial communities from Risofladan, Vaasa, Finland - OX-3 | ecosystem: Environmental > Terrestrial > Soil > Coastal area > Acid sulfate soil | place: Finland: Risofladan, Vaasa | collected... | reverse complement strand
AGCCGACGCCGCGCGCCACGACCGAGCGCGCCACGCGCAGACCGTCGGACCTGCGATCGAGCTGGTGCCTGGCCGCCCGCGCGAGCGCGCCCCGGCCGCCCTCGACGCGGTGCTCCGCCCCGTCGAGGCGGGCACGGGCGAGGCCGGCGAGCACGCCCAGGCGCTCCCCGATCCCGTCCCAGTACGCTGCGACCTGGGCCACGACGGCCTCGCCGCACGCGGTCGGCGTGATCAGCGCCCGCTGCGCCACCTCGTCGGCGACTGAGCGGTCGCCGGTGTGGCCGATGCCGGTCCACACCGGGAACGGGGCCAGCGCGATCGCCCGGGCCACCTCCTCGCTGTCGAAGGCGGCCAGGTCCCCACGAGCGCCCCCGCCCCGGACGACGACGGCGAGGTCGGGCGCGAAGACGGCGAGACGCCGAAGTGCCGCCGCAACCTGTGTCGGGGCATCCGGCCCCTGCACGAGGCAGCGCTCGAGGTGGACCTCGAACGCGAAGCCGCTCCGGGCGAGCTGGCCGGTGAAGTCGCGGTGCGCCTCAGAGCCCGGGCTCGTGACGACGCCGAGCCGCAAGGGCACGAGCGGCAACCGGAGCCGGCGGTTCGCGTCGAGCAGGTCCTCGGCGGCCAAGGCGGCGAGCAGGCGGTGGCGGGCTGCGGCGATGCCGCCGAGGAGCGCCTCGACGTCGAGCGCGGTCAAGGTGAAGCGCAGCTTGCTCCCGCCCTCCCAGACCGAGACCCGGCCGCGCACGCGCACGACCCGGCCGACCTCCAAGCTGACGCCCGCCTCCGCGAGGGCGAGCTCGACGGGTGGCCAGTCGCGCGCCCAGCAGACGACCTCGAGCTGCTGAGCCGCCGCACGTCCGCCGACGGACGCCCCCTCGTCGGCGAGCTCGATGTAGTGGTGTCCGCGCGCCTCGCGAAGTCCCCGGATCTCGCCGGTCACCCAGACCTCGTCGAGGAACTCCCGGGCGAGCGCCCGCTTCACCCGGTCGTAGAACTGGGCGACGGTCAGGGCCTCGTCGGCCTGCTCCGGCGCGCCGTCCTCGTCGAGCCCGGCGGCGCCGACGCCGGCGGGGACTCGCTCCGCCTCGGCCGCGGTGAACGCCACCGCGCCGACCGCGCGGCCCCCTGCGGTCACGTCGCTTCCGGCGAGCCCCCGTCCGGACGCAGGACCCGGACCGCGCGGACGGCGGGCGGTGCGCGCCTCGCGTGCGTGCGCGGCGGCGATCACGTCGTCGACCCGGCGTTGCAGCGCCGCGGCGACCTCGCGCTTGTCCTCGTCGGTGAGGGGCGGTGCCTGGGCTGCCCGCGCCGCGTGCTCGAGTGGCACGCCTCCGCTGTCCCCGACGTCGGCCTCGCCGGTTCCGGGCGCGTCCTCGTCGCTACCGGCAGGAGGCACCGCCGTCCCCGCTGGAGCAGGCCGAGCCCGACGGGAGGCCTTCGGGGCGGGGTGGGGTGGGACGGGCGCGTCGTCACCGAAGTCGAAGCGGAGCTCTTCGGACGATCCCACCGGCTCAGGCTACCTGCGCGTTGTCCCGTCGCCCGTGTCGCACGAACGGCTCCAGGCCCGTACGCGCGAGAATGACCATGGCGGTGAGTCGGCCGGGTGGTCGCGGTCCGCGGCGGCGCGAGCCGTCGGGGGTCGAGGAAGGTCGGGGCTCCACAGGGCAGGGTGCTGGCTAACGGCCAGTCGGGGTGACCCGCAGGACAGCGCAACAGAAAGCAGACCGCCGATGGCCCGGGCGACCGGGCACAGGCAAGGGTGAAACGGTGCGGCAAGAGCGCACCAGCGGCCGGGGTGACCCGGTCGGCTCGGCAAGCCCCACCCGGAGCAAGGCCAAGCGTGGGACGGGTGGCCCGCCCGATGTCCCCAGGTAGGCCGCGTAGATGGATGGCCACCCCCCGGGCGAGCGCCCGGGGACAGAACCCCGCCTACAGGCCGACTCGCCGCCAATATAGGGTCTGACCTGCTTGTTCATGGTTCGGTATCGACCGTCTGACACAAATCTGACACAGCGGCTAGAAGCACATGGTCGACAGCGGCGCGCGTTTGGTCCTCGCTGTCCGGCCACAGGTGGGAGTAGGTGTCGAGCGTCTCGGTGGCGCTCGCGTGCCCTAGACGAGCCTGCACGACCTTGACCGACTCGCCGTGTCGGATCAGGAGGCTCGCGTAGTAGTGCCGCAGCGCGTGGAACCCGGTGCCAGCCGGTGCGCCGGCCGCCTTCACGGCGGGCCGCCACTCGTCGGAGAACCTTGTCCTGCGGATGGGGTCGCCGTCGCTGTTGGTGAACAGGAACCCGAGCGGTCCAACGGGGTTCTGAGCGATGTGAGCCGCCAGCGCGTCAACGACGACCCGGGGAAGTGGGATGACGCGATAGCTCGCCTGGGTCTTTGGAGGGGCGAGGACCGGACCCGCGCCGGGGAGCAACATGAGCTGACGATCGACGGTGACCTGTCGCCGTAGGAAGTCGACCCGATCGACCGTCAGGCCGAAGCACTCGCCCTGACGCATCCCCGTACCGGCCGCCAGCACGACGAGGGACCGGTAACGATCGGGCACGGCAGCGATGAGCTTCTCGACGACCGCAGTCTCAAGCGGCACGACGCGGTGGACCTCCGCTTTCGGGAGCTTGATCCCGACCGCAGGACTCGTCGCGATGAGGCGATCTGCGACGGCAGCACGAAGGATCGCAACCACGTACCGGTAGAGCAGCTCGACCGTCGGCGGCTTGAGCACCCCGGAGCGACCGCGTACCCACGCTTGAATCTCGCTCGGTCGGATCGCCGCGAGCGGGCGATCGCCGAGGTGTGGCAGAACATGTCGACGCAGGTTCGTCTCCACCTGAGCGGCGGTGCTCGGTCGGTGTACCTGGACCGCACGCCACTGTTCGGCGTACTCGCGAAATGTCGTTCGACCCGCCGCGGGATCGACGTAGGCGCCCAGCAACTTGGAGTGCTCGATGCCGGTCAGGAACTGCTCGGCATCGATCTTCCGCGCAAAATTGCGCGAGCGCTGGTGCCCGTTCGGGTCGCGGTATCGAGCTCGCCACGCTCCGCTGGCGTCTCGTCGAATCGAACTCATGCAATCCTCCTACCGCCCACTGAAGTTCCCCAGATGCTGCCATGGCGCTCGGTCGCTATCAGCGGATCGATTCGCGCCTCGCCGGTCTCCGGGCGGCCTCCAGCCACTCCAGCACCTCTTCGAGGTCGAATCGGATGAGATGGCCCCACTTCACGTAGGGGATCCGCCGTTCGGCGACGAGGCGTCGGATGTGCCGCTCGCCGACGCCGAGGAGCGGCGCCAGCGTCTCGATGTCGACGAGCTCCGGGAACCGCAGCTGTCCTGTCTTGTCCGTCACTGCCCACGCTCCTCACTCAGTGCCTGCTCGATGGAGTAAGGGGGCGCGAGTCGGCCGGTTGGCGAAAATCTTCTCTGGATCTCTCGACCCACCGTGACCGGCAGGGCGCGGCGATCGCTGATGCGCCAGGCAGCTGGCGTGCGCGGAGGTGTCGCCCTTGGACAACCAGGACCTGGCCGGAGCCAGGTCCTGAACGAGGATGGCGTGGGTGGGTTCGCCAGGCCGGCCTCAAGGGTCCGCCACGGCCGCTTCGCGCCCTTGACCCCGGCCCGGTGGTGGACGGGTCCGAGCGTCATCGACGCACAAGTCGTCGACGACGCCCCGCGCATCTCACGGCCAACGCTCCTTCGTTGCGCTTGGAACCTCGCTCGTCTCGAGATCCATGACGTGGACCTTGTCCGTCTGCTCGTCCTGAGCACTCCAACCGCGATACGTCGCGCCCCCCTCGACGGCTCTTGCCGTCATGTGCCACTATTTACCGCCACGTACCGTTTCGCAGATATCCCTTTACTTCCCGATCATCTACTGGCATAAGTGCTCTGTGTTCGACACGTCTGCACCCGAGGTGCGCCCCTTTCGACGGGAGGTGCGCCTCCCGTGATGAGCCTCGTGAAGATCGCGCCCTCCTCGTGGAGCTACTACGCCTCCGAGGTGGCGGACGGACGCGAGGACTACTACCGCGAGGCGGAGGTCCCCGGTCGTTTCCTCGGCCGGGGCGCGGGAGCGCTCGGCATCGCCAGCGAGGCGGTGACGGCCGAGGGCCTCGAGCGGCTCTTCGGCAAGGGCGCCGATCCGCGCGACGGACGCCCGCTCGGGCGGGGCTTTGCCGAGAAGGACCCCCACCGGGTCGCAGGGTTCGCGGTGACGTTCTCGCCTCCAAAGTCGGTCTCGGTGCTCTGGGCCCTCGGATCCGATGCCGGGCATCAGGCGGTGTTGGAGGCGCACCGGGTCGCGGTGGAGGAGGCGTTCGGCTTCCTCGAGGACCACGCCGCCTACACCCGTCGCGGTCGGGGCGGCGTGCACCAGGTCGACACCGAGGGCTTTGTCGCCGCGGCCTTCACCCATCGCACCTCGCGTGCCGCGGACCCCCAGCTCCACACCCACGTGCTGATCGCCAACAAGGTGAGAGCAGACGACGGCGCGTGGCTGGCGGTCGATGCCCGGGAGCTCTTCGCGCACCAGCGCGCTGCGGGGATGCTCTACAAGTCCGCCCTTCGCGCCGAGCTCACGAGAACACTCGGGCTCGGCTGGACCGAGGTCGGCGAGAAGGGCATCGCCGAGGTCCGAGGCGTCCCCGAGGCGCTGGCCGTGCACTGGTCGACGCGACGGCGCGAGGTCGAGGAGCTGGCGCGTCAGCTGATCGCCGAGAAGGAGGCGGCGCGGGGTCACAGCCTGTCCGCCAACGGCAGGGCCGCCTGTTTCCAGGTCGCCGCCTACCGCACCCGTGCCCCGAAGGCCGGCGCGGACATCCCGACCGACGAGCTCCGCGCCAGGTGGGCAAGCGAGGCCGAGGAGTGGGGCTTCTCGCCCGAGCGCTGGACCTGCGAGGTGCGACGCGGCGGGAGGGCGGTGCCGACGCTGAGCGCTCCGGAGCTGCTGCGCGCCGCGATCGACCGCCTCGAGGACGGCGCGGCGACCTGGACGCGCGCCGAGGCGGTCGAGGTCCTCAGCACCCTCGTCACCGGCGAGCGCGCGGCCGAGGTCCGCCAGCGCGTCGAGCGGCTCGCCGACCGGCTGCTCCGGCATCCCGAGGTGGCCTCGCTCGCCGCACCACTTCCCGCCGCACCTCCCGAGGCGCTTCGCCGGCGAGACGGGATGGCGGTGATCGAGCGCCACGGGGCGACGCGCTTTTCGACGAAAGACACCCTCGGCCGGGAGGCCTTCGTCTTCGAGGCGGCCGAGCGGGGTCGCGACGCCGGGATCGCGGTCGTCGCTGGTCGGCCCCTCGACAAGGCGCTGCGGCGGGCCGGGCTCGGAGCGGACCAGGAGCGAGCAGTGCGCGCGCTCGTCGCGGGAGGCGACCAGATCTTCTGTCTCGTCGGACCGGCGGGCGCTGGGAAGTCGCGCTCGCTCGACGCGGCACGTGCCGCCTGGGAGCGCGCCGGCTACCGCCCGATCGGCCTCGCCCCCTCGGCGATGGCGGCCGGCGTGCTCGCCGAGTCAGCCGGGCTGTCGAGCGAGACGCTGGCGAAGTTTCTCCTCAAGCACGGCCGCTTGAGCGACGGCGCTCAGCTCGACGAGCGCAGTGTCGTCATCTTGGACGAGGCCGCGATGGCCCGGACCGACGACCTGGCGAGACTCGTCGCTGCGGTGATCGACGCCAGGGCGAAGCTCGTGCTCGTCGGTGACCCGGACCAGCTCGGCGCGGTCGGCCCGGGCGGGGTCTTCCGGACCCTCGTCCGCGATGACCCCTCGCCCGAGCTCGAGACGGTGCGGCGCTTCTCCCACGCCTGGGAGGCGGCCGCCTCGCTTCGCCTCCGGGCGGGCGACCCGTCGATCCTCGCGGTGTACGAACGCCACGGGAGGCTCGAGTCCGGAACCAGGGAGGAGATGCTCGACGCGGCGTTCTCGACCTGGCGAAGAGCGCGCGACGAGGGCTCACCGGTGCTGCTGATGGCGGGCGACAACGCGACGGCCGACGAGCTCGCCCGGCGCTGCCAGGCCGACCGGGTCGGAAGGGGCGAGGTCGAGCGGGCGAACGTCGCGATCGCCTCAGGCGCCGTCGGGATCGGCGACGAGATCGTGACGCTCAGGAACGACCGGCGGATCCGGAGTGACGCCGGCGACTTCGTCCGAAACGGCGAGCGCTTCGCCGTCACCGCGCGCGGCGAGGACGGGAGCCTCACGGTCATCTCGCTCGACGGCCGCGCCCTCGATCGCAACTCGTCGATGGTCCTCCCGCCGAGCTACGTCTCGAACCACGTCGCCCTCGGCTACGCCCTCACGATCCACAAGGCACAGGGAGCGACGACGAGGCGCGCGATCGTGCTCGTCGACGAGCAGACGACGCGACCACAGCTCTACGTCGCGATGACGCGCGGGCGCGAGGAGAACCGCGTGCTCGTCGTCACCGAGCAGAGTCAGGACGAGCACGAGCTGCCGCGCGAGACGCCGCCGCTCGAGGTGCTCGAATCGATCCTCCGTCACCAGGGCGGCGACCGCTCCGCCCACGACGTGCTCGCCGCCTCGCTCGCGAGGCTCGAGGACCGGACCCTGCTCCGCGATCTCGTCGTCGAAGCGCGACGCCGCGTCGATGACCTTGCCGGCCCGGACCGAAGCGCCGGGATCGCTGCGCTGACTGAGTGTGCCGACGTCGACGCCGCCGAGGGGCGGCTCCGCCTCGCCGAGATCGCCGTCAAGCGGGCCGAGAAGGAGCATCGCTCGAGCACGCGAACCTGGAACGAGCTCCACCACGCCCGCTACGGCGTCAGAAAGGCGCATGAGGCACGAAGCGAGCTCGACGCGCTCACCGTCGACCAGGATCGACGCGCGGCGTGGATCGAGGAGCACCCGAGCGAGGTCGGCTGGGTGAACGAGCTCGAGGCCCGCTTGTCGGAAGCCGAGCAGAACTACCAATCGCTCGTCGCCGAGCGGGAGTCCACCCGGGAGAGTTGGACGTCCTCAGAGGAGGGAGGGAACGTGGCCGTCGCGGGATCGAGGACCGGCCGGCAAGGACAGCGGACCGTCGAGGAGGAGTGGAGCGTGGAACGGGACCACGCCGGCTACGTCGAGGCCCCGCAGACGCTTCCACCGACAGCCGGCCCGGGAGGACCGACCCTCACTCCTTGACGTCTCGATGCTCGGCGTGATGCGCCATTCGCAACCACCCATGAACGGCACTTCGCGGTCACTCCGTCGGCCGGCGCTAGCGCGTGTTCTGGGGCAGTCATGCCCGTGCAGATCGCCGACGATGGGCGTCGCCGCGGTCGTCGTGGCAGCCGGGTCGGCTGCCATTCTGTCGCGTCGCCGATCCGCGGTTAGAAGGGATCCGCCAGTAGGCAACACCTCTTCCAGCCTCGTCCTGGTTGGGATGCTGCGTGTTCGCTGAGACGCGGCTGCGCTCGCACGCGAGCGCAGCCGGGTAATGGGCCTCCGGAGACACGAGGGTGGGCTCGCCATTCCTCATTCTGAAGGTCGCGCCCAACCAACTGAGGCACAATGCCATCGAAAGTAGCTTCGAGCTCGACGAACCGGAACCTGCGACGATGAAGCTGCCGTCTATCCTCGCCAGCAGGCCTTGAAAGACCATGGGCGCGGAGCAGCCATGTACGGACCCGACATCTTCAGCGAGCCCCGCGGGGATGCCGACACGCTGGGGAACCTCGGGCCGCTCGCCCCCATGGCAGGCGTCTGGGAAGGAACGAACGGGGTAGAAGAGCATCCTGTCGCTGGTGGCGTTGAACGCAGCGTCTTCTCAGAACACTACGAGCTGCAGCCGATCGATCGGCAGACGAACGGGCCGCAGATGTTCTATGGCCTGCGCTACCACACGCACATCGTGAAGCCCGGTGAGGTGGAGACATTCCACGATCAGGTGGGTTATTGGCTATGGGAGCCGGCGGCGCGCAGGGTGACCCTGACCCTTGGTATTCCACGCGGCCAGGTGCTGATGGCATCGGGACCCGCTGAGCAGGATGCGACCGACTTCGAGCTGCGGGCGACCATCGGCTCGGAGGAGTACGGCATCTTGTCCAACCCGTTCCTTTATCAGTCCTTCCGGACCCTCAGCTACCGGATCCATGTAACTGTCAACGACGACGGTACGTGGTCCTACGAAGAAGAAGGTGTGTTGCAGATCCCGGACCGCGACGCTCCGTTCCACCACACGGACCGCAATACCCTGACGAGGGTCGGCGCTGCGACCGCCAATCCGTTGGCGCTCGGGTCGACGTAGGACGACAACGAAAGGGCCAAGCCGAGCTTAGAATCATGTCTTGCCGCCGCCAGCTGGAAGGCTTAGCGGATGGCGGGCAGTGTTGGCCGGTAGCGCTCGGCAACAGCATGCCGCGACCGAACCTGAGTCCGTCCCTGGCAGACCGGCCGACCTTTCGAGGGATCGTTTTTCGGGGCCTCCCGGCATGAATGTGGGTCGATCTAAGGATCGAATCGGCCATCCGTTTGGCCATCCCTTAGGTCGGATCAGAGGGAGGAATCCCGCTTCGCATGCGTGAGAGTGCGGCCGCCCGCTCGGTCAATCGGTTCGTAGCGCCGTTCTCGCCTTCTCCAACGCCACACGACCTTCAGCGTCCACCTCGGGAAGATGGAGCTCGAGCTGCTCGATGACGTGGGTCAAGATGCCTCCGACCAGCGCCCGCCCTGCGTACTTGTGATCGGCGGGCACGACATACCAGGGTGCCCAGGAAGTCGAGGTCGCCGTGATCATCGCTTCGTAGGCCCGCGTGTAGTCGTCGAAATGCGCGCGTTCCGCGAGATCGGCGTTCGAGAATTTCCAGTACTTGGCCGGGTCGTCGAGCCGTTCGAGCAGTCGCTTTTTCTGCTCGTCCTTGGAGACGTGCAAGAAGAGCTTGACGATGCGAGTGCCATTGCGATGAAGATGTCGCTCGAAAGCGTTGATGTCCTTGTAACGCTGGTGCCAGAGCTTGTCTCCCTTGGCTGTGTCCGGCGGAAGGTGCTGACCGGCGAGGATGTCGGGATGGACGCGAGTGACGAGGACCTCCTCGTAGTACGAGCGGTTGAAGATCCCAATCCGTCCACACTCGGGGAGCGCTTTCACACAGCGCCAGAAGAAGTCGTGGTTGAGCTCCTCGGCCGAGGGTGACTTGAACGCGACGACTTCGCAGCCCTGGGGGTTGACGCCCGACATGACGTGCTTGATCGTCCCGTCCTTGCCGGCCGCGTCGAGCGCCTGCAAGATCACCAGCAGCGCGTAGGTGTCGGTCGCGTAGAGCAGCTCCTGGGCGGCGGCGAGCTCTTCTTTGAAGGCTTTGAGGTCCTCCTCGGCGAGGTCCTTCGACCTCGATGTACCCGCGGCGTCGAGCCACTCACTCTCCGTCACGCCCGTGCTCCGGTTTCCGAGGTCCGCCGCGTCGCCGGGTGCGACCATGAGATCTCCGATGACCTGCTTGGGTAGCTTCACCCACCCACCTCCCTGTCGAGCTCGCCGTGGTCCATCTGCTCAGGAACGAGCTTGAATTCCACAACAGGTGCGCCGCTCATGTTTTCGGTACTTCCGCGTTGAGCGGAGCCCGACCACTAGCATGCTCGGTGCACCATTCGCACCGACGCCTGCCGTCCTTGCCAGGCTGGCTGTTCCCGTTGCGTGTGATCTCTTTGCCGTAGGGGCAGTCGCTGTTGTCGTGGTAGACGGGATCCTCGGGATCGGTATCGGTGTGGAACGGGGACACCGTTGTGTCGGCGCCAATCGCTGGAGGACGCTCAGCGTCTGAATCACCTGTCTCAGTGGTGACTGCCGCCGAGACACCGCTGCCGCTTGCCGTCGGCGTAACTGCCACCGGATCGAGGAGCCGATACGCCAGCAGCTTCACGCGGTCAGTCACGACAAACCACACAAGCGCGTAGCCCCACACGAGCGCTGCATAGCGCCAATCGAGGGACGTCATGAACAATCCAGAGACCGCGATGAGAGTCGCCAGTATCTGCGTCCCGAGCACTGCGAGCCAAAGCACCCGCGCAGGGCGTATCGACCAGATCGGACCGCGCGTGCGGGCGAGAAAGATCGTCAGGTGTCCGGCTACCGAGAGCGTCAGGTACATCATCGTCTGGAGCTCGGGGTGGTTCAGGTGGAGCACGCGGTCGCCAAGGAAGAACAGGCCAAAGGCCGCGATCGGGCCGACGACGCCGAGCACCGTTGCCATCCCGAGCACGAGGCGCATGTTCCAGGCCTCGGGTTGATCCTTGTAGCGGACGTTGTCGTAGGCAATGGACAGGATCGCTCCGTCGTTCAGCAGCGCAAGCATCACGATCTGGATCGCCGTCACAGGAAAGAAGTTGAAGATCAAGATCACGAGCGTGACGAAGACGAGCACACGCAGCGTCTCGGCGATGCGGTAGATGGCGTAGCTGTTCATCCGCTGGAAGATCTTGCGGCTCTCTTTGATCGCGTCGATGATCACGGACAGTCCGGGCGTCGTGAGCACGATGGAGGCAGCCGCACGCGCCGCATCGGTCGCTCCCGAGACCGCGATACCGCAGTCGGCCTTTTTCAGGGCGGGGGCATCGTTCACTCCGTCGCCGGTCATCCCGACGATGTGCCCACGCTTTTGCAGGATGTCGACGATGTGGAACTTGTGCTCTGGAAAGACCTGGGCGAAGCCGTCCGCATCCTCGATCGACTTCGCCGTTGCAACGCTCTCTTTGCGTTTCGCGTCACCGAGGCCGGCAGCATCGAGGATGTCGCTGCCCATGCCGAGCGTCTTGGCGGTCTCCTCGGCAATGGCGAGCGTATCGCCGGTGACCATCTTCACCTCGACGCCCATCTGTCTCGCGGTCGCGATGGTTGTCTTCGCGTCTTTCCGTGGCGGGTCGAAGAGCGGAAGCACGCCAAGAAACTGCCATGCGCCCGTTCCTTCAGCCCGAGCGACCCCGAGGGATCGAAAGCCACGCGTTGCGAACTCGTTTACCGCCGCGTCGACCGCCCCCTTCACCTTTCCGGCATTGGCGGAGAGTTCCAAGATCACTTGTGGCGCGCCTTTGGTCACCTTGAACCCACCTTTGCCGGCGGCCGTGACGGTCGCCTCGGTGCGCTTGCCGACCGGGTCGAACGGTTGGAAGTGAGTCACGTGAAATCCGTGCAGTGCCTTGTCGTCTGTCAGGCCCCCAAGGACGGCGAGGTCGATGGTGTCGTTGTCGTCCGCGCGTGACGCGAGTGCCGCGTCGAGAATCACCTCTTCCGCGCTGACACCGTCCACCGCGAAGGGATCGCCGAGCGTCAGCTTGTTCTCGGTCAAGGTGCCGGTCTTGTCCGTGCACAGGACGTCGACCCCGGCCAGCTCCTCGATCGCTACCAACCGGCTCACGATCGCCTTCTTCTTCGCGAGGAGCCGCGCGCCGACCGCCATCGTCACCGACAACACCGTCGGCATCGCGACCGGGATCGCCGCAACGGTGAGCACTAGGGCGAACTGCAGCGTGGTGAGAATCCCGTTGCCGCGAATGATCGAGACGACGGTGATCACCGCGACCATGACCAGAGCGAGCAGGATCAAGAACTTGCCGATCCTCAATACTGCGCGTTGAAAGTGACTGACGGTCTGCGCATCTTGTACTAGCTCGGCGGTCTTGCCGAAGTAGGTGTTCGCGCCCGTGCCGTAGACGAGGGCGCCGATCTCGCCCTGGCGGATGATCGATGCGGAGAACACCGCGTCGCCGGTTGATCGTGTCGCCGGCAAAGACTCCCCGGTCAGCGCGGACTGGTCAACTTCGACGGGATCGCCTTCGAGCAGGCGTGCATCTGCCGGAACGATGTCGCCAAGACGCAATCGGATGACGTCGCCGGGCACCAGTTCACGCGCGGCAGGATTGATCCACTTGCCGTCGCGAAGCACGCGCGCCTTGATCGCGAGCTCGGCCTTCAACGCTTCGATGGCCTTGCCAGCCTGGTGCTCTTCGGAAAACCCGACCACGCCGTTCGCAACGAGCAGGACCAAGATGATGAAGAAGTCCGGCCAGTGTCGAAGCACCCCGGACAGAATCACCGCAATTTCGATCATCCACGGGATCGGGCCCCAGAAGTAGGTCAGGAACTTGAGGAGCGGATTGTCCTTCTTCTCTTCGATCTCGTTCGGACCGTACTGGGCGAGTCGCTTTTCCGCCTCGGCCTGAGTGAGGCCGTCCGGCGAGGACCCGAGTCGCTTCTCGACCTCCGCCAGCGGGAGGGTCTTCAGGTCGTCTTTCGCAGATGTTGTTGCATCCGGCTCCGATTCAGGAGCATCGACATCTTGTTGCTTGCCCGTCTCGTCCGAGTTCTCTTGGTGCCCGCTGTTCTTCGACTTGTGAGCCAATGACTTTTGCGCCCGTTGCCTCAGGTTCATCGCTTCTCCGTCGCGCTCACTGCGTGTCGCCCCACTTCCAGTCCAGGATCTCCGGCATGTCCAGGCCGTAGGTATCGACGTGACGCTTGTGCTCGATGAGCTTGTCCTGCATCGTCTGCTTCAGATAGCTCCCCTTCGCTCCAAGTTGGGGGAGCCGATCGATCACGTCCTGCACGAGATGGAACCGGTCGAGGCCGTTTTGCACTCGCAGGTCGAAAGGCGTCGTGATCGTGCCTTCTTCCTTATAGCCGCGGACGTGCAGGTTCTGATTGGTCCGGCGGTACGTCAGGCGGTGGATCAACCAGGGATAGCCGTGGAAGCCGAAGATGATGTGTTTGTCTCTCGTGAAGATCGAGTCGTAGTCGAGGTCGCTCAGCCCATGGGGATGCTCGGTACTGGGCTCCAGCTTCATGAGATCGACGACGTTGACCACCCTCACCTTGAGCTCGGGGAGCTGCGCGCGAAGGATCGAAGTGGCCGCCAGAACCTCGAGGGTGGGCGTGTCGCCACAGCACGCCAGGACTACGTCGGGTTCGGCCCCTTGATCGTTGCTCGCCCATTCCCAGATGCCGATGCCTTCGGTGCAGTGCACGATGGCGTCGTCGATGGAGAGCCACTGTGGCAGCGAGTGCTTCCCCGCGACGATCACGTTCACGTAGTTCCTGCTGCGCAGACAGTGATCTGTTACCGACAAGAGGCAGTTGGCATCCGGCGGGAGGTAGACGCGAACGATGTCGGCCTTCTTGTTGACGACGTGGTCGAGAAAGCCGGGGTCCTGGTGGGTGAAGCCGTTGTGATCCTGCTGCCAGACATGCGAGGCGAGCAGGTAGTTCAGTGAGGCGATCTCGCGGCGCCACGGCAGCTGCGAGGTGACCTTCAACCACTTGGCGTGCTGGTTGAACATCGAGTCGACGATGTGGATGAAGGCCTCGTAGCAGTTGAACAGCCCGTGCCGTCCGGTAAGCAGGTAGCCCTCGAGCCAGCCCTCGCACTGGTGTTCGGAGAGCATCGAGTCGAGCACGCGTCCCTCGGGCGCGAGGAACTCGTCGTTCTCCTCCTCTCGGGCCTCCCACTGACGGTTGGTCGTCTCAAAGACGGCGCCGAGGAGATTCGACAAAGTCTCGTCGGGCCCGAAGATCCGGAAGTGCCGGTGGTCATCGTTGAGCGTGACCACGTCGCGGAGGAACTCCCCGAGCACGAGCGTGTCCTTGCCGTTCACCGCACCGGGAGAGGGCACGTCGAGCGCGTGATCGCAGAAGTCCGGCATCCGCAGGTCACGCAGCAACGTGCCGCCGTTCGCGTGAGGATTCGCGCCCATCCGCCGGTCGCCTGTTGGCGCGAGTTCGGCCAGCTCGGCCATCAGCCGGCCGTCCTCGTCGAAGAGCTCCTCCGGCTTGTAGCTATTCATCCAGCTCTCGAGCAGCTCGACGTGATCGGGATGATCGGCATCGACCAGGAGTGGCACCTGGTGGGATCGGAACGTGCCTTCGATCTGCAGGCCGTCGACGATCTTTGGTCCGGTCCAGCCCTTCGGGGAGCGGAGCACGATCATCGGCCAGCGCGGCCGAGCCGCCTCGCCGCTGTTGCGGGCTTCGGCCTGGAATCGGCGGATGTCGGTGATGGCCTCGTCGAGAGCGCTGGCCATGAGCTGGTGCATCTGTTCGGGGTCATCACCTTCCACGAAGTGTGGCGTCCATCCACATCCTCTGAGGTACTGCTCCAGCTCCTCGTGATCGATGCGCGCGAGCACAGTCGGGTTGCTGATCTTGTAGCCGTTCAAGTGCAGGATCGGCAGCACCGCGCCGTCGGTGATCGGGCTGAGGAACTTGTTGGAGTGCCACGCCGTCGCCAAGGGACCCGTTTCCGCTTCGCCGTCGCCGATGACGCAGGCCACAATGAGATCGGGGTTATCGAAGGCGGCGCCGAAGGCGTGGCTGAGCGAGTACCCGAGCTCGCCGCCCTCGTGGATCGACCCAGGCGTCGTCGGCGCGACGTGGCTCGAGATCCCCCCGGGAAAGGAGAACTGCGTGAAAAGCCGTTTCAGGCCGGCTTCGTCCTGGCTGATGTCGGGGTAGATCTCGCTGTAGCTGCCTTCGAGGTAGGTATTGCCAACCAGCGCCGGGCCGCCATGACCGGGACCGGCGATATAGAACATGTCGAGGTCGTATCGTTTGATGACCCGGTTGAGATGCACGTAGATGAAGTTCTGGCCTGGTGTCGTGCCCCAGTGGCCGACCACGAGGGGCTTCACGTGCGCGAGCTCCAGCGGCGTTCTCAGGAGCGGATTGTCATAGAGATAGATCTGCCCGACCGACAGGTAGTTGGCGGCGCGCCAGTATGCGTCGATCCTGTGGAGCAAGTCGGGCGAGAGAGGTTCCGTCGTCACCGGACAGCGCTCTCCTTCCGAAACGGCGCAGGTGGTTGGGCTGCGCCTTCAAGATGAGTCCGCGGTTGCGGTGGGCAGCCCTTTCTGGGCGTGCGCGATAGGGCAGCCGACCACGACTCCATGGAGTCTGTGGTCACCAACGCGCCCACTTCGGCCGCGATGGACGATGGCGCTCTCTCGCTGTGGTGAACTCGCGTTGGCGACCGGTATTGACCCACTGCGAGGGGGCACGATGGCCGTGACCGCCTTGTGGACCGATGGCGAGGAGCGTTTGGGCGAACTGCGACGCGGCAGCACACTCGACCACCGGTGTGGGTAGACCGAGCAGCTCGTGTGCGCTCACGTGACCCTTCCTCGGTGCCCGTCGATACAGACCACCCTACGGTCGCACTCATCGCGGTTGCTCGCCAGGGCCAAAAGCCCCCTCCGGCGCCGAAGGAGCCTGTGACAATGGCGTCGGAACGGTGAATGGAGACAACTCCCTCCGCTGTCCTCATCAGAGACGTCATATTGGGATTGAGGCCACCGAGCTGCTCCCGCGTCACGACGAGGCGTCATCACCAGCCGCGCGGTGCAGAACAGCAAGGTCGGTAGCGGCGGCTGTTGACGAGAAAGCGCCGCGTGCGTTCTTGTCGTCGCTTCAAATTCGCCGGACGTCTCCCAGCAGTCGCTGCACGCGCTGCTAGCCAAGTAGCGCGCGCGCGTGACGGGCGATCTCGAGGTCCTCTCGGGCCTCGACCACGAGCACCACCGGAGCGGCTCCATCGGGAGACACGGAACCGTCTCCGCGTATCCCCTCGTTTCTGGAATCGTCGAGGCGCAGTCCGAGGAAGCCGAGACGCGAACACGTATCCGCGCGGAGTCGAGATGACGCTTCGCCGGCTCCGCCCGAGAACACCAAGCCGTCGAGCCCCTCCATCGCTGCGGTCATCGCGGCCACGCTGGTCTGGATCCGGTAGACGTAGACCTCGTAGGCAAGGCGCGCCTGTTCGTTCCCTGCATCCGCGGCGCTGATCACG
>Ga0307374_10008116_pt1 | contig 15776 bp, 10 predicted proteins | sample OX3MG_FD_202532 | JGI IMG/M metagenome (GOLD analysis project Ga0307374, IMG submission 202532) | Soil microbial communities from Risofladan, Vaasa, Finland - OX-3 | ecosystem: Environmental > Terrestrial > Soil > Coastal area > Acid sulfate soil | place: Finland: Risofladan, Vaasa | collected... | reverse complement strand
TCGGCTGCCCGGCGGCGAGCCTCGCCCGCGGCCCGCTCCAGCTCGTCGAGGTTGCGGCGGCCGTCGCGCTCCACCTCAAGGCGGGCGGTGGCGGTGTCGAGGTCGACCTGGGTCGGCTCCGCGGGCATCCCCAGGCGCTTCGCGAGCGCGGCGACGGCCGCGACGGTCCGGTCGAGCTCCGGCGGCGGCGGTTCGGGCGGTGCCGACGACGCCCGCGCCGCGGCGCGCCGGGAGGCGCCGACGAGGACGCCGACGAGGACGAGCACGACCACGGCGAGCGCGACGAGCACGGCGCCGTTGGCGTTGCGATGGCCGTGGAAGGCGGACGCGCCGGTCGCCCCGAGCGCCACCGCGACCAGACCGAGGACCGCCGCGACGAGGCGTGCCGCTGGGAGCTCGCGCCGATGAGCTCCGGCGGCGATCGCGGCGAGCCGGCGGGCGCGCTCCGCCTCCGCGACGCCAGCCGCGAGCTGGTCCCGTTCGGCGACGCGCCCCCGAAGCTCGCGAAGCGCCAGACCGAGCTCGCCGAGCTCGAGGCCCGAGCGGACGTGGTCCTCGCGGCCGGGCGACTCAAGCGCCTCGAGCGCGCGCGCCGCGTTGTCCCGCGCCCGCTCGGCCTCGGCGTCGAGCGCCCGCAGCTCCGCGTGGCCCTCGCGGTGCTGCTCGGCGACCGAGCGCGCCTGGCGGAGCAGCTCGGCGCCGGCCTCGGGGCTCCCGAGCCGGCCCGGGTCGGCGCCGGGGCCGACCTCGGCGAGGCGCTTGTCCAGCTCCCCTTCGATCGAGTGCAGCTGCCCGGTGAGATCGGCGGATCTCGCGAGCTCGTGCTCGTGGCCGGACCGGTCGGCCGCGAGACGCCGGACCTCGCCCTCGAGGGCGAGGAGCCCACGCGCCGCGTGCTCGAGTGGCCCGAGCTCGGCGAGGCGGTCGGCGGCGTCTCGGCGACGGGCCCAGATCGGCCAGCACGTCGCGAGGCGGTCGAGCTCGGCTCCCCGGTCTCGCAGCGCCTCGCAGCGCCTCGCCGTGGCGGCGACCTCCTCGTCGAGGCGCGCCGCAGCCCCGGCCGCCACCGGGTAGTCCGCGGCCGCGGCACGCGCCTTTCGTAGCTCGGCCTCCACCTCGTCGAGCCGCCGGCGCAGCCCGTTCGCCAGGGCGTCCTGCCGGCGGGGCCGCACGATGGCCGCCTGGCGCTGCTCGAGCGCCCGCGCGGCGCGCGTCGCCGAGCGCCCGGCGCCGAGCACGCCGGCCGAGAAGACGAGGTCGCGGACCTCGTCGGCCTCGAGCGTGGCGAGCGAGGCCAGCTCGTCCAACCCGAAGGCGAACACCGAGCGGAACAACCCGGCATCGGCGCCACCGAGGAGCCGCCGCAGGTCCTCCGTGTCGCCGGCGTGGCCGTCCGGGCCGGTGAGCACCGGGGCTCGCGCGTCGGCATGGCGCTCCAGGAGCCAGGAGCCCCCGGACTCGTCTGCGAGCCGGAGCGCCCCGCCGTGGCGGCCGCCTCGCAGCGGCTCGCGCACGCCCTGGCGGTGGCGCCGGTCCGGGTAGCCGAACAGGACCCCGCTCACGAAGTCGAGGAGGGTCGACTTGCCGGCCTCGTTCGGGCCGTGGACGACGGTGAGCCCGGGCGGGAGCCCGTCGACGGCGTGGTCGGCGAGGATGCCGTACCCGTCGACGCGCCAGCCCTCGATCCTCACGGGCCCTCGGCCGCGAGCTCGTCGAGCGCCAGCGTGACCGCCTGGTCGACCAGCGCCGCGAGTCGCCCGTCGTCGGAGAGGATCGACTCCACCGACCCGGCGAGCGTCCGCGGCACCCCGGACAGGTCGACGGCGAGCGCGGAGGGGTCGCCGGGGCGGGACGGGAGCGCCTCGGCGAGCTCGAGCAGGTCCGCCGCGAAGTCCCCACGCCCGCGGACCTCGTCCCGCTCGACCGCGGGCGCCGTGGCGTCGATCACCTCGTCCCACCAGCAGAACCGCCGCCGGTCGCCGGCCTCGTCGCGCAGATGGCGGAGCAGCTCCTCGGTGAGGCCGGGGCGCGCGAGGTCGCGGTGCAGGCCGCCACGGCCGACCAGGCGGGCCCGCAGCACCACCGACCGGCCCTCGGCGGCGTCCAGCTCGGCGCGTCCGAGCTCGGCCAGCCGCTCCTCGAGCTCGGCGAGGTCGGCGAGGTCGGCGACGGGAACGGGCACCTCGGCGAAGCGCACGCGGTCGCACGCGACGAACTCCACCTGGTCGACGACGCCGTCGTCGACGTGCACCACGACGGCGCCCTTCGGCTCGAGCTCGCCGGTGCGCGGGCTCCTGGCCTGGGTGTTGCCCGGGTAGACGACGTATGGGTCGCCCGTGCCCCGGCCGCCCGCCAGGACGCGGCGCTGGTGGATGTGGCCGAGCGCGAAGTAGTCCAACCCGCTGCGGCGCAGGTCGTCGAGGGTGCAGGGGCTGTAGTTCGCGTAGCCGGCGGCGACGCCCTCGACGTTGCAGTGGAGCAGCCCGACGTGCAGGCCGGGACCCGCAGGACGCGCGAAGCGCAGCGCCAGGTTCTCCGTCGTCGCGCTGGTCGCGTAGCTGATCCCCTGGACCGTGGCGATCACGGTGCCGTCCCGCTCGACGGGGACGACGGCAACCTCGTCGCAGCCGAAGACGGTGACGGCGTCGGGCCAGGCGCCGACGGCCGACCAGCCGGTGGCGACCGGATCGTGGTTGCCGTGGACGACGAAGCTCGCGATGCCGGCCCGTGCGAGGCGGGCGAGTCCGTCGCGGAAGCGGAGCTGGGCGCGAAGCCCGCGCTCAGCCCCGTCGTACACGTCGCCGGCGACGAGCAGGAACGCCGCGTCGCGCTCGAGCGTGAGCTCGACGATGGCGTCGAATGCCTCGAGCGAGGCCTCGCGCAGGGCGTCCGCGACGAACGGGGCCACCTCCCGGATGCCCTTGAAGGGCGTGTCCAGATGGAGGTCGGCCGCGTGCACGAAGCAGAACGAGCGGCGATCGGGTCCCACGGGCGCCGAGACTACCGAGCGGGTGTGCCCTCGGCGGGCGATGCCCGCGCCGCGGCCCGGTGTCGCCCGGCGCCGGTCTCCCCGTCCGACCGGCGCTCCCCGCAGGCCGGCGTCCCCGGGCGACCGGGCTCGTCGGGCTACGCTCTGGCGCTCGGTGCTCACGCCGGCCGGCGCCCCTGGCGCCGCGGCGGGGCACTGCCGAGGCTCCCGTGGCCGGAGGTTGGGCGCTGACGACGACGACCGAGACGTTCGACCCGGGGTCCGGCGCGCTCCGCGCGACGCCGCCGACGCCTTCGCCGGCGCTGCGGGTGCTCGCGCTCGGCGCCGTCGTGCTCGTCGCGGCCCTGGGGCTGCTTCTGCGCCTCTGGGCCCTCGGTCGCTGGCCCGTCAGCTCGGACGAGGCGATCGTCGGTCTCATGGCCAAGGAGATCCTCCAGGGTCACTTCTTCGCCTTCTACTGGGGACAGTCCTACGGCGGGGGCGAGCCGTACGTCGTGGCGGCGCTGTTCGGCGTCTTCGGCCGCTCGCCGTTCGTCCTCGGCCTCACGCCCGTGCTGCTCGACGCCGTCGCGGCGCTGCTCGTGTGGCGCATCGGCAGGCGCCTGTTCTCGCCGATGGTCGGCGCCGGCGCGGCCCTGCTGTTCTGGGTCTGGCCCGAGACCTACCTGTGGGAGTCGACCCTCGAGTACGGGTTCCGCTGGCTGGCCCTCGACTGCGGGCTCGTCGTGCTGCTCACGGCGCTGCGCCTCAGCGACGGGACCGAGCGCCCGGCGAAACGGGTGCTCCTCGGCTGGGGCGTGCTCGGGCTGGCGGCCGGCCTCGGGTGGTGGTGCACGCCGGAGATCGCCTACTACCTGCTCCCCGCCGCTGCGCTGCTCGTCTGGCGCCTGGCGCACCGGCGCTGTGCTGTTCGGGCGCGCGACCTGGCGACCGCCGCGGGGGCGGCGCTGCTCGGCGCGCTCCCCTGGATCTGGGCGAACGTCACCTCGGGCTTCTCCTCGCTCGCCAGCGTGTCGCAGCCGAACCCGTCGTATCCGTTCTTCGAGCACCTGAAGGTGCTCGGCGTCCACGTCCTGCCGACACTGCTCGGCCTGCGGCTGCGCGCCGCGGCGGGCAGCCCGTCGGCGCCGTGGGTGTTCGGGACGGCGCTCGGCGCCGTCTGCTACGTGCTCGTGCTCGCCGGGGCGGTCGCCTGGCTCGTGGCGCTCGTGCGGCGGCGGGAGGCGCTCGTCCTCGTCGCCTTCGTCGTGGTGTTCCCCATCGGCTTCGCCGTGTCGCCCTTCACCTGGTTCTGGGCGGACGCCCGCTACGCGATCTACCTCGCTCCGGTTGCCTCGCTGCTGGCGGTGTCGGGCGTGGGCGCGGGGCTGCGGCGCCTGGCGCGGCCCGAGGTGTCCGCCGTGGCGCTCCCGGTGGCCGCGGGGCTCGGCCTCACGCTCTGGGCCGTGTCCCAGCTCATCCCGTACACGCCGGTCGATCTCGCCGTCTCACCCCGGGCGGGGTGGTTCTCCTGGCAGGCCGACCCGACCGGCTTCTACCGCCAGGTCGCCCACACCCTCGCCGCCGACGGCATCCACGACGCCTACGCCGGCTACTGGGTGGCCTACGTGCTCGATCTCGAGGAGCGCGACCACCTGGTGGTGACCCCGGGCCGCCGCCGCTACGTCCGCTACCAGCCGTACGCCGACGAAGTCGCCGCCAGCACGGACCCGGCCTGGATCTTCTTCCAGCCGGCCGACCACCCGGTGCTCGCGAGCCTGACGGGCTCGCCCCTGCTCGATCCCGGCTGCGCAGCCCAGGGGGACCCGTGCCTCTCGCCCGGTGAGCTGGAGGGCTGGCTCGCTCTGCACCGTCTCAGCTACCGCGTCGTCCTGGCGGGCTACTTCGAGGCGGTCGTACCGTCCGGGCGCGTCCCTGCCGCGAGCGTGCTCGCCGAGTTCGGGATGCCGCCGTGAGGCGACCGGGGCCGTTCGGGGCTGGCCACTACGCTGCACGCAGGACATTCAGCAGAGGAGGACGATGACCTTCGACCTTGGCGAGGTGCTGGCGAGCCGCCGGGGAGAGAACTTCCAGCTCTACTCGCGCTACATCAACCCGCAGCTCGTCCGCGTCCTCCGCTCGATCGGCTTCGACCGCTTCTACACACGTGCCGAGGGGCCGTACCTCTACGACGCCGACGGCCGGCGCTACCTCGACTTCCTCTCGGGGTTCGGCGTCTTCGGGCTCGGCCGGGCCCATCCGGTCGTCAAGCGCGCGCTCCACGAGGCGATCGACCTCGATCTGCCGAGCCTCGTCCAGATGGATGCGGCGCTGCTCCCGGGCGTGCTGGCGGAGGAGCTGCTGCGCAGGTGCCATCCCGGCATGGGCCGGGTGTGCTTCACGAGCTCGGGCACCGAGGCCGTTGAGGCGGCGCTCAAGTTCTCGCGAGCCGCGACGAAGCGGTCGCGGATCCTCTACTGCGATCACGCCTTCCACGGCCTCACCTACGGCTCGCTCTCGTTGAACGGCGGGCAGGACTTCCGGGCCGGGTTCGGGCCGCTGCTGCCCGACTGCGACCAGGTGCCCTTCGGCGACGCCGAGGCGCTCGAGCGCGAGCTGGCGCGCCGTGACGTGGCGGCGTTCGTCGTCGAGCCGATCCAGGGCAAGGGCGTGAACGTCGCGCCCGAGGCGTACTGGGACGCCGTCCAGGAGCTGTGCAGGCGGCACGGCACCCTGCTCGTGGTCGACGAGGTCCAGACGGGCCTCGGGCGGACGGGCCGGTTGTGGGCGCACGAGCACTACGGCCTCGTGCCCGACGTGATGACCGTGTCGAAGGCGCTCTCCGGCGGCTACATCCCGGTCGGGGCGATGATCTCCACCGCGGCCGTGTCCGATGCCGTGTACTCCTCGATGGAGCGGGCGATGGCACACTCGTCGACGTTCAAGAACAACCAGCTCGCCATGGTCGCCGGGCTCGCCACGCTCCAGACCATCGACGACGAGGAGCTGGTCGACAAGGCGCGCGTCACCGGGGACGCGTTCGAGAAGGCCCTCGCCCCGCTCGTCGAGCGCTACGAGCTCTTCCACGAGGTGCGCGGCAAGGGCCTGATGATCGGCTTGGAGTTCGGGGCACCGATCTCGCGCCGGCTGCGCGCCCGGTTCCGGATGCTCGAGATGGCCCATACGGGCCTGTTCTCCCAGACCATCGTGGGACCGCTGTTCCAGCGCCACGGCATCTTGACCCAGGTCGCCGGCGACGGGATGAACGTCGTCAAGCTCCTGCCGCCGCTCGTGTGCGGCCAGGAGCACGTCGACTACTTCGTCGAGGCGCTCGACGACGTGTTGCGCGACGCGCACGAGGGCTCGTCGCTCGTCTACGAGTTCGGCAAGACCTTGGCGAGGGCATCGCTGCAGCGCGATCGCTAGTCGTCCGCGGCCGCCTCGTGCCGGTATGCGCCCCGCATCCGGTCGCCGTCTGGGTCCCGCCGCGCTCGCGCTCGGAGCGCTGGCGCTGCTCGGCGCCGCCTGTGGCTCGGGCGCCGCCTCCACGAGCTCCTCGCCGTCTTCGACCACCACCACCACGACCACCACGACGACGACGCTGCCCCAGCCGGTCAAGGTGGACGGGACGGGGACGGCGGGTCCCCTCGGCTCGCTCGGCCTGGTGGAGCGCGTCCCCGTGGTGCCGGTCCCCGACGGTGCCGTCACGCCGCCACCAGATCCGCCCGCGTCCGCAGCCGCCGCGCACGCCCTCCAGGTCGGCTTCCACCAGCTCGGCGCGGGGCCCGACCTCCTGCTGATCATGGGCCAGCACGGCACCATGACCTGGTGGGACCCTGCGCTGCTCAACGATCTGGCCCAGCACTACCGCGTCACGATCTTCGACCTGCCCGGCATCGGCTACTCCGCGCCGGACCCGGCGGCGACGTCGGTGGAGGCCCTCGCCGACGTCACGGCCGGCCTGTCTGGCGCGCTCGGACTCGTGCACCCGGTGCTGCTCGGCTGGGGCCTCGGAGGCGAGGTCGCGCTCGCCCTCGCCGAGCGCCATCCGGGGCTCGCGTCCAAGCTCGTCCTCGTCGACACGAGCGCCGGCGGACCGGCGGCGACCCCGCCGGCGCCGGCGGTGTCCCAGCTCATGGCGGCGCCTGACGCCACCATGATCGAGCTGTCGCGCCTGTGCTACCCGCCGAGCGCCGAAGCGGAACGGCGGGCCTTCATCGGTCGGATCGCGGAGCTCGCCCCCGACGACATCGTGGCGTCGGCTCTCGCGAGCCAGGCGGCGCTGCAGTCGGCGTTCAGCGCCGACAAGTCGGTGGCCGAGGAGCTGCCGACGATCAGCGTGCCGGCGTTGGTCGTGGTCGGCGAGCAGGACGAGATCTTCCCCGAGGCGAACGCGACGGCCCTCGTCGCGGGCCTGCGCACCGTCCACGTGCTGCTGCTGCCCGACGCCGGCTATGCGTCGCTCTTCCAGGACGAGCCCCGCTTCGTCAGCGCCGTGGAGTCCTTCACCGGCTGAGCGCCACCTTGCGGGCCGCCGGCGGGGGGTGCCGGCCACCCGTGAGCCGGCCGTCCTGGCGAATGTTCAGCCAGGTGTCGCGCCGGTGTGCCGCGCCGGTCTCCGAGATGTAAGTCGACCGGCCTAGCTTCGCCCCCGCGGCGCGACCCTGCGCGCCGTGTGACCGTCCGGGAGTCGTCCGGCGGCGCGCACCCCGATCCGACCAAGGAGCGCGGAGCATGAGAGCACTTCACCGGGTGGTCCCGACCGTCCTCGCCGCGGCGGGGTTCGGCGTCGCCAGCGCCATGCTGGCGATGGCCGGCCCTGCCGCGGCAGGGTCCCGCCCAGCGGCCGTGGCGAGCCACCGCCATGACGTCGGCGACGGGGGTCGCGCGACGACGACCCCGATCAAGCACCTGGTGGTGATCTTTGACGAGAACGTCTCGTTCGATCACTACTTCGGGACGTACCCGGTGGCGACGAACCCGTCGGGAGAGCCGGCCTTCCAGGCCGTCCCGGGCACCCCCGACGTGAACGGGCTGTCGACGGCGTTGCTGGCGCACAACCCGAACGCCTCGAACCCCGAGCGCCTCGACCGGAGCGACGCGCTCACCTGCGACCAGGATCACGGCTACAGCGCCGAGCAGAAGGCGGTCGACGGAGGGGCGATGGACCAGGTCGTGCCGAACACCGGCAACGGGTTGACGCTCGCGCAGTGTCTCGCCGGGCTGAGCGAGCCGGTGCCCGCCGACGCCACGACGAACAACGCGGTGATGGACTACTTCGACGGCAACACGGTGACGGGCCTGTGGAACTACGCGCAGCACTTCGCGATGAGCGACAACGCGTACGGCACGACCTACGGGCCGTCGACGCCCGGCGCCCTGAACGTCACCTCGGCCCAGACCTACGGCACGGTGTGCGGCCCGGCCTCGGCGACGATCAACGACACCCCCTGCACCGGGCCGTCGGACCCGACCACCATCACCGCGACTCCCGGCACGGAGCTCGCGGCCGGGCCCGGGACGACCACCAGCGACACCGACCCGTACTACGACGTCTGCTCCTACCTGTCGAAGACCGACGGAGGCGACGCCAACACCCCGGCGAAGACCCTCAAGATGGGCGGCCCGAACATCGGCGACCTGCTGAACGCGAGCGGGGTCACCTGGGGCTGGTTCGAGGGCGGCTTCGACAGCGCCTACGTGCCGGGCACGGGGGCGACACCTCCGACGACCGCCCAGCTCTGCGCCGAGACCCACAAGAACATCGGTGGTGCCTCGGTCGTCGACTACATCCCGCACCACGAGCCGTTCCAGTACTACGCCTCGACGGCGAACCCGCAGCACCTGCCGCCGACCTCGGTGGCGATGGTCGGCCACCAGGACCAGGCGAACCACCAGTACGACCTGGCCGACTTCTGGGCGGCGGCCGATTCCGGCAACATGCCGGCCGTCTCGTTCCTGAAGGCCGCCGCCTACCAGGACGGCCACGCCGGCTACTCCGACCCGCTCGACGAGCAGCACTTCCTCGTGTCGACGATCAACCAGCTCGAGCAGCTGCCGACCTGGCGCTCGACGGCCGTCGTCATCACCTGGGACGACTCCGACGGCTGGTACGACCACGTGGTCGGTCCGCTCCTCACGCAGTCACAAAGCCCCCTCGACGCGCTGACCGGGACGGGACTGTGCGGCGCCAAGCTCACCGCCGTCCCGACGAACAGCGCGGGTCAGCCCGAGCAGGGTCGCTGCGGGCTCGGTCCTCGTCTCCCGTTCCTCGTCATCTCGCCGTACGCGAAGACGAACTACGTCAGCAACTCCGTGATCGACCAGAGCTCGGTGGTGAGCTTCATCGAGCAGAACTGGGGCCTGCCGGCCCTCGGAAACGGCGCCGCCGACGCGACGGCCGGGTCGATCCTTCCGATGTTCGACTTCCAGCAGTGGACGGGCAAGCGGCTCTTCCTCGACCCGGTGACGGGCGAGCCGACCGGCAACGACTGAGATGCCCTGAAGGAGCCTCCCCGGTGGGCGCGCCGGTTCGTCCGGGCAACACCACCGGGGAGGCTGCTACCCCACCGCACCCGCGGGGCGCGGCCGCGTCAGGAAGGCGAACGTCCTCCGACAGCGCCACCGGTCGTTCAGCAGAGCGGGAAGGGCGAGGGGAGGACCAGCTCGACGTTGCGGTCTTTGCGTCCACCCTCGAGGTGGACCGCGAAGCCGGCGGCGGGCACGTTGGCGGCGAGCTCGCGGTGGATCGCCGCAAGACGCGCGGCACCGTCGGCCTGGCGCGGATCGGGCCCTGCGAGGTGGTCGACCATCGTGCAGAGGATCGACAGCGTCCCGTCGCCGTTCGCCACCAGCTCGACGAGCCTCGCCTGCGACGGCCAGTCGGCGAGCGCGACGGTCGACACCTCCCAAAAGCCGGTACCGGGCGCGTCGGGCGACTCGCGAAGCACCACCTCGTTCAGGTGCCGGTGCCCGTTCAGCCACAGCACGACGTTCGGGTGGCGGTGGAGCAGCGCGCGGACCTCCCGGGCCGTCACCCGCGGCTGGTCCTCCTCGGGGCCGTCCGCGAGCTCCCGGTCGTTCGTCATCGAGGTCAGCCCGTGGTGCGAGGCCAGGACCACGAGGCGGTTCTCGCGTCCGGAGCCGGTGGAAGCGCCCGCCCGGCCCCCGGACGCATGGACCTCCGCGAGCCGCTCCTCGAGCCAGCGGAACTGACGGACGCCGAGGCTCCCGTCGGATCTGCCGTCCATGTTCGTCGTGTCGAGGACGATCACCCGGACGCGCTCGATGCCGTCGTACACCCCGTACGCCGTCCCCTGCGACAGGTTGTGCTGGTCGAAGCCGTGGCCGGCCGGCAGCCCGCCGGCGCGGAGGTGGGCCTCGACGAAGTCCCTCCTGCCGACGACCCGCCGCTGCGGGTCAGCAGGGACCGTGCGGGCAGGACCGGCAAGGAAGCGCTCGGGGCTTGCGAAGAACTCGACCTCGTGGCCGAGCGGCTCGAGCCCGTCGGGGATGGCCGTCGGCTTCTCGCTGCCGAGCACGATCCGGCGGTAGGCCGCGGTCGGGACGACCTCCCCGAAGGGGAGCCCGTCGTGGTTGCCGAAGCACGACAGCCACGGGACGCCGACGCCGCCGGCCACGAACGAGCGCGCCGCGTCGTCGAGCAGCCCGGGGTAGTCGGGGAATCCCCACCGGCTCTTGTAGCGGTCGGTGCCCGGATCGGGATGCCAGTAGAGATCGCTCGGCCACGCCGGCGACTGCACGCCCTCGTAGCCCGGGCCGCCCGACGCGGGGTCGAGCGGCCCGCCGCCCAGCAGCGCCACGAACCAGGTCAGCTCGTTCAGCTGCGCGTTGTCGAGGTTGTCACCGGTGCACAGCGCGAGGCCGAGGGGCACCCCGGTGTCGGGACTCTCGCGAAGCGAGGCGATGGTGCTCGCCATGAGGTCGCACGCCCAAGGCCCGAGGACCTCCTGCGGCCGCTGTGCTGGGACGTAGGAGTGCACGCCGGTGCGGCCGCGCAGGTACTCGAAGAACTCGAAGCGGCCGGGCGAGCGAGCGTCGGCGAGCTGGAGGTCGGTCAGCTGGACGAGGAACAGCATGCTGCGTCGCCCGGCCGGGTCCTCGCTGCGCCGCACGAGCTCGTCGCGCACGACGCGGGGCTCCCCCGAGCCGAAAGCGAGTCGGCGGTACGCGCTCTCGGTGCCCGCGCCGGCGATCTCACCGGCGACGATGGTCCGCTGCAGGGTCGTCGGGGTCGTCACCGCGACACCACCGCCGCGATCAGCGGCCGCGGGGGCGCAGCGGCGCCCTTGCGGGTCGCTGCCGCCGCCCGGGGCAGGCGCCTAGCCGGCAATCGTCCGGAGCGAGGCCGAGTCGAGCTTGACGGCGACCCGGCCGTCCAGTGAGAGTCCGAGCGCCACCGCGCTCGAGACGTCGGCGAGCAGGGGTCCGAGGTCGGTCATGAGGCCGACGCGGGTGACCGGTCCGAGGAAGGTCACGCTCGTGACCTTGCCCTCGAAGGTCCCCGGAGGCGGCTCGGGGCCGTTGGTGATCATCGCGATGCCCACGTCCTCTGGTCGCGCGTAGAGGTCGATGCGCTCCCCGGCGGCACGCTCGAACCCGTGATTCGCCATCATGAAGCGGGTCGAGCCCACCTGGACGGTCCGATCCTGCTGGGACACGACGGTGCCCTCGAAGCGGTTCATCGTCCCGACGAAGCTCGCCACGAAGGCCGTCTTCGGCGCCCCGTAGATCTCCGCGGGCGTGCCCACCTGTTCGACGCGCCCGTTGGACATCACCGCGACGCGGTCGGAGATCGAGAGCGCCTCCTCCTGGTCGTGGGTGACGTAGAGCGCGGTGATCCCGAGCTGACGCTGGATCCGGCGGACCTCCTCGCGCAGCTGGACGCGCACCTTCGCGTCCAGCGCGGAGAGCGGCTCGTCGAGCAGGAGCACCTTCGGCTCGATCGCGAGCGACCTCGCCAGGGCGACGCGTTGCTGCTGACCCCCGGAGAGCTGGCGGGGGTAGCGGTCCATCATCGCCGCGAGACCGACCAGGTCGAGCAGCGCGGCGGCGCGGGTCGTACGCTCCTCGTGGCTCATCCGCCGGATCCGCATGCCGAACTCGACGTTCTGGCGAGCTGTCATGTTCGGGAACAGGCTGTAGGCCTGGAAGACCATGCCCATGTTCCTGCGGTTTGCGGGGAGGCCGAGCACGTCCTTGCCGTCGACGAGCACCTCGCCCGAGTCCGGGTACTCGAAGCCGGCGATGATCCGCAGCGCCGTCGTCTTCCCGCAGCCGCTAGGCCCGAGCATCGACACGAACTCGCCCGAGGCGATGTCCAAGGTGAGCTCTTGGAGCGCCGCCGTCTCGCCGAACGTTCGGCGCAGGGCTCGCAGTTGGACGGATGACATCGCCGGCTCCTACTTGATGATCCCGGTCTGGGTCGGGGTGCGACCGCCGCGTCCCAGCACGAACAGCGCCAGCATGGCACCCCAGGTCAACAGGAGGCTGATCACCGACAGCGCGCCCGCCTCGTAGGACTGGCTGGTGCCGATGTTGTAGATGTAGACGGGATAGGTATTGAAGGCGAGCAGGCTCGCGATCGTGAACTCGCCCATCGCGATCGCCACGGTGAGCAGCGCCCCGCCGATGATCGCGGCACGCAGGTTCGGCAGGACCACCGTGAACAGTGTGCGGGCCGTCGAGGACCCGAGGCTCTCCGCCGCCTCGGTGAGCGTCTGCAGGTCCATCGCCCGCAGGCCCGCGTCGAGGGAGCGGTAGAGGAACGGGAGGGCGAACACCACGTAGATCAGCGCCAGGACCTCCGGCCGGTCGATCAGCCAGGTGAACGGGCGCAGGAAGGCGATCAGCCCGACGATCAGGACGATCGGTGGCACGACGAAGGGAAGCACCGAGACGAGGTCCATCGCCGGGCGGAGCCTCGGAAGCCGAAGGTGTACCCAAAAGGCCGTCGGCACCATGAGCAACAGGCCCACGACCACCGTCTCCAGTGCGATCTGCAGCGACATCCAAAAGCTCGTGCCGAACTGCGGGTCGTCGAACACGGTCAGGTACCAGTGGAACGGCGACTGTCCGCTCGCCAGCCCGGAGAAGCTGTACTGCACCAGGGCGTACAGCGGCACCAGGAAGACCAGGGCGCCGACGAGGAGCCACAACAGGTGCCAGAGCGGGATCCGGCTCCTCGCCCGGCGCCACGCGTAGCTCCACGGGCGCCGCTGCTCGCCGCCCGACGCGAGACGCGAAGCGACGGGGGTGGTCTGGACGCTCATCCGAGCCACCGGCTCGCCCGCCGTTGCAGCAGCGTGTACAGGCTGACGGTGACGGCGATGATCACGATCATCCCGAATGCCAGCGCGTACGCAAGCTGGGGATTGAGCGTCAGGTTCCCGTTGATCAGCAGGCCGATCGTGGTCGTGACGAGGCCGGTCGAGCCGAGGGCGTAGGCGGTGGCGTACGCCGAGAAGGCGTTGCCGAACAGCAGCACCATCATCCCGAGCAGCGAGGGGGCGAGCACCGGCAACCCGACTCGCGCCCAGAAGGTGAACGAGCTTGCGCCGAGGTTCGCTGCGGCCTCCCGCCACTCCTTCTTCAGCCCCTCGATCGACGGCAGCACGAGCAGGATCATGAGCGGGAACTGGAAGTACAGATAGACGAGAGAGAGGCCGAGGAGGTTGGTGAGGAACAGCGGCGTGACGTGCAGCCCGACATGGCCGATCAGGCTGGTCACGAGACCCGTGGTGCCGAGCGTGGCCGTGTAGGCGAACGCCAGCGGGACGCCGGCGAAGTTGGAGGCCACGCCCGAGAACGAGACGAGCACCGGGCGCAGGAACCTCGGTATGCCGTCGTGGAGGACGGCGTTGGCCACGAGGAAGCCGAGCACGCCGCCCATCGCGGCGCTGAGCGCGGAGACCTGCATGCTGAAACCGAACGCGGCGAGGTTCTGCCCGTGGATCGCCTGATCCACGTTCGACCAGGTGAAGTGCCCGTGGGTGTCCCTGAAGGCGTTGACGATCAGCTCACCGGTCGGGATGAGCAGGAAGATCGTGATGTAGGCGATGAAGGGGACGACCCCGAGAAACGCCCAGCGGCGCAGGCCCGCCCGCCCCGACGGGCGGGCATGCGCGTCGACAGCGGACCTCGGCGCCGACTCGGCAACCTCCGCGAGGGCCAACTGTGCCGTCCTGCCTGGGTCCTTAGCTCGGACCGGCGATCACGCCCCGCCGACCATCGACTGCCAGTTGGCGAGCACGACCTTCGTCGCCTTGGCCGTCTGCGCCTGGTTCGGGAACTGCACGCCGGTGTACTGGCTGGCCGGCGGCAGCAGCTTCTTCAGCGATGCCGGGATCACGCCGCGCTTCGCGAGGTCGGCGTAGCGGGCAGGGTGGGCGTAGCCGGCGAGATACAGCAGCTGGCCCTGGTCGGAGTAGATGAACTCCTCCCACTGCTTGGCCGCCTTCGGGTGCGGGGCGTACTTGCTGATCGCCTGGCAGTAGAAGTTGCCGAACCGACCGGTCGTCGGGATGCTCACCGTGTAATGCGGGTGCCCGTTGAACTGCTTGATGTAGCCGAGGTTCAGGTAGTCCCAGACGATGGCGATCGGCGTCGTGCCCTTCGAGATGTTCGCCGGGTAGCAGTCGACCGGGTTCCAGTTGCCGAGCTTCTTCAGCTGGGCGAAGAACTTGAGGCCCGGCATGATGTTGTCGAGCGAGCCCCCGTTGGCGAGGGCGGCCGACCACACCGCGGCGAGGGCGTCGCCGGCGCTCCGCGGGTCGCCGTCGATCGACACCATGCCCTTGTACTCCGGCTTCTTCAGGTCCGCCCAGGTGACCGGCGGGTGCTTCACCACCGAGCGGTTGGCGCCGAAGGAGATGACGCCGTAGTAGTCGCCGTACCAGCGTCCGGCGGCATCCTTCATGTTGGCCGGGATGGTGCTCCAGGTGGAGACCTTGTAGGGCTGGAAGTCCTTCACCCCCTGGACGGCGATGGCGGGTGACACGTCAACGACGTCCGGCTCCTTGCTGAGCCCCTTCAGTGACGTCACCGCCGCCAACTCCTGGGCCGAGGTGCCGTCGGGGTTCGCCGAGTTGACGGTGATGTGGTACTTCGACTGGAAGGTCTTGATGATGTTCCCGTAGTTCGCCCAGGTGGGAGGCAGGGCGATGACGTTGAGCGCGCCCTCGGTCGCGGCCCGCCCCTCGACGAGCCCCCGCGTGCTGGCGCCGGCACCCGTCTCGAGCAGCGCGCTCACTCCGCCGATGCTGGCGACGCCGGCGGCGCCGATGAGCGCGTCGCGAAGGAAGCGCCGACGGTCATAACCCGCATCTGCTGTGTCGCGCTCGCCTGGTTCGAGAGCCACGTGAGGCACCTCCTTGTTGAAATGGGCATGGCCCATTGGCCGCCCCCCCATTGATCCCGAACCCTACTCCCAGCGGTCGTTTCGCGGCGGACGTCCCGGCGCGCCGGCGGGCGCGCTCGGCAGGGGAGGGGCCGCGTCGGCTGAGTGGCTCGCTCAGCGGCTGATGAGCAGGATCCCCGCGGCGACCAGCACCGCAGAGGCGACACGGCGGGCTCCGAAGCGCTCGCGGAGCACGAAGGTCCCGATGAGCGCGGCGGTGATCACGCTCGTCTCGCGAAGCGCGGCGACCTCGGCGAGGGGCGCCCTGCTCTGGGCCCAGAGCACCGCGCCGTAGGCGAGGAAGGTGAGCGCCCCCGCCGTCAGCCCGGTCCCGAGCACCCGCGGCGTCGCCCAGGCCGCAGGAGGTCTGCGGACGAGGGCGACGACGGG
>Ga0307374_10008115_pt1 | contig 15777 bp, 11 predicted proteins | sample OX3MG_FD_202532 | JGI IMG/M metagenome (GOLD analysis project Ga0307374, IMG submission 202532) | Soil microbial communities from Risofladan, Vaasa, Finland - OX-3 | ecosystem: Environmental > Terrestrial > Soil > Coastal area > Acid sulfate soil | place: Finland: Risofladan, Vaasa | collected... | reverse complement strand
GGACCGCAACCGGCTCGAAGCCCTTGTCGCCGTCTTCACTGATCGCCCGCTACCGGTCGCCTGGGGGTCCTGAGTAGTTACTCTCATTCTTATGTTTGTCCAGTTCTTTGAGTACAACGGTTGCAAGAACAAGACATACTTCGCTAGCTCCGACGATCTCCGGCCAGTCAAGTTCATCAAAGGTCTTGCCATGAATAAGCACGTTCGTATCTATGAAGCAATATGTGGGATTGTCCATTACGCCTGAGTTTACCATGATTACCTTCTATCTCTCCCTGCATCCACTATGTTGCTGGTTGACCAAATGTGTCAAAAAGGCTATAGCAAGACGCTGAAATTATATCAATTGGGGTAGGTGCCAGGGATGCCGAAGGGGGGACTCGAACCCCCACTCCCAAAGGGAACCTGCCCCTGAGACAGGCGCGTCTGCCATTCCGCCACTTCGGCTCGTCTCTGTGTCGTCGGCGATAGTATCGCACATGGTTGGTTGGCGGCGCAAGCTCTACGGTGTGTGTGTCGTTTCAGCGCCGCCAGGTTTTCGTGGGGGCGCCGTCCAGTCGTTGGGTCCTATCGGCATAGCGCCCATGTCCCAACGCGACCGCCAGGACGTTATGATGCGCCTGCGCTCTCGTCAACAAGAATGGAGCGATACCTCACTGGGACGCGCAGGCTGGTTGCGTGGTTGGAGCCAGAGTGGCCAGTGACGAGAGGAGACGACGAGCGATGAACGCGAACGATGCCGCGCGCGATAACCAGCGCCCGATGAGTGACGCAGCGGTGGTGATCGCCGAGCCGCCCACCACGCCGCGTGTGGGCCAGACCGGTGTGCGATCCCGGTTGAGCCACTTCGTCGCGTCGTGCCTGCGCACGAACACGCTGCCTGCGGTCCGGCTCGGGCGCGCTGATTGGCTCTATCTCGTCGGCGTCTTTCTGCTGACACGCCTACTTACGTTCTTCGTCGCGCTGCTCGGCGCCGACTTCTTCCCGCAGTACACCGGCGCCAATGGCGGCGCGTTCGCCACGCAGCCGAATACCGTCAGCACGGTGGACGGCTGGGTGCGGCTCTATGTCAACTTCGATAGCGGGTGGTATCTTGGCATATCGCACCACTACACCACACCCGCCAATGGACCCAATTGGCTTGCCGAGTGGGCGTTCTTCCCGCTGTATCCGTGGACACTGCACGTCGTTAGCGTGGTTCTCGGCGTCATTCCGGGATTGAGCCAGTCGCTCAATGTTGACATCCTCGCCGGTGTGCTGGTCTCGCATGCGGCGTGTTTCGGCGCGATCGTGCTGCTCTATCGGCTGACCCTTGGCGAGCTGTCGTCGGCGGCAGCGCGGCGGGCGGCGCTCTACCTGCTGATCTTTCCCGGCAGCTTCTTTCTTACGGCGGTGTATCCCGAAGGACTCTTTCTGCTGCTGACGGTGGCGGCGTTTTACTTCGCGCGGCGGCGGCAGTGGGCGCTGGCCGGCCTGCTCGCCGCCGCGATTCTGCTGACCCGGGCGCAGGGCGCGCTGATCCTCGGCCCGATTGGGCTGGAGTTCGTGGCGTATCGCAGCACGCTGGCGCGTCCGTGGGGACGCGGCGCGCTCAAGGCGCTCTGGCTGCTCATCCCTACATCGCTCACCCTGGGCGCCTATGCGCTCTACAGTCATGCGCTGACCGGCTACTGGCTGGCCTTCGAGACTTCGGCGCGGGTTGCCTGGGGACATCGCCTGACGCCGTTTCCGTATCCACTGATCCGCTACCTGCTCTCGCCGTCGCTGGGTAGCCCCGGCGAGTATAACTTCTCCTCGATTAACTTCGCCGTCACCATCCTCTTCTTTGTGCTGGTGGTGGTGGCGTGGCGCCGCTTGCCCCCGTCGTACGCCATCTGGTTGGGGTTGAGTGTGATCTTGCCGCTCTCCACCAACGGCAGCCATTTCTTCAGCATGGTGCGCTATCTGACACCGGCGTTCCCCGCCTTCGTCGCGCTGGCGGCTTGGAGCCTCAACCAGCGCTGGGCGCCCAACGCGCAACAACAGCCAGCGACGCAGGACGAGCAGGCGCCACCCCGCCAACCGTCGCCCGCAGGCTGGCTGTGGCGGGGTGGCGCGCTGGCGGCGGACCTGCGCGACCGCATCATCGTCACGCCGTCACTGCTCCTGCTGACCGTGTTCGTGCTGTTCTTCGTCACCGGCATCCACGCTGGCATCTGAAGAGGACAGAAGAGGACAGGCGAGGCCGCCAGCGCTCAACGCATGCTATACTTCTGCACGACCAAAGCAAGGGAATTGGAGTGTAGCGTCAGAATCGAGGCGTTGATGTCTTCTGGGTCCCCGCAACCGAAAGAGAAGCCAAGATACGATGCAGTTGGCGGCGGCTCCCGTTCCACGCAAGGAACGGAGCGAGTTGATAGGCCTGCTCACTGATCTTGGTGGCAGCGCGCTGCCACTCCAAGCGCTCCTCACCGCGCTAAGGGAGAATCCGATGATTGACGATTTGCTGGCTGAGTCACCAGTCGCACAGCATTTTCATGAGGAGGGCGTACGCCACACCACTCTCCTGGCACTCGAAGGGCGCTTTGGGACACTTGCCGACGACATGCGCGACGCTGTACAGCAGGCCGACCAGGCGACGCTCGAAGCGGTGGTCGGCCATGTCGCCACCGAGTCGCTCGAACAGTTGCGTTCGCGTCTTGGCCTGAATTAGTGTCGTAACTGCTCTCGCTACCCGTGGGCTAGCTCCCCGTCGTCGTGCGCTTCCGGTTTTCTTTGCCGCGCACCAGCGACCCCGCGATGCCGAAGGCGGCGATGATGGCGCAGACGATGAACGTGGTGTGGAACGCCGTCACAAACGTGCCTTGCAATGTGGCGACCGGCGGCAGGTGGGGCGCTCCATGTGCGCCGGGCGCGTGACTCTGCCCCGCGCTGGCCCGCTGGATCAGCAGCCCGGCGCCCGCCGCCGCGCCGCCCAGGCTGGCGAAGATTGCCCCCGCCAGCGCCACGCTCAGGCTCTGCCCCACCACACGCCCCGTCGCCAGGAAGCCGGAGGCCACGCCCTGCTGCCCGCGCGGCGCGGCGCCCATCAGCGCGCTGTTGTTTGGCGATTGGAAGAGGCCCTGCCCCAGGCCAATCAGCGCCAGGCGCCAGATCATGTCGGAGAGCGAACTGGTCGCGGTCAACTGGCTGACAAAGACCAGACCAACACAACAGATGGTCAGGCCACCGGCGGCCAGCCAGCGCGTACCGAAACGGTCGGCCAGTCGTCCGCTGAACGGCGCCACCACCGCGATGGTCAGCGGCAGCGGCGTCAGTAGCAGCCCCGACTCGATGATTGAGAAGCCGCGCAGTTGCTCGAGGTAGAACGGCAGCATGAAGCTGACCGCGAAGAGCGCCAGGAAGCTCAGAATCAGACTGATGTTGGCGGAAGCGAAGACGCGGTCCGTCAGCAGGTGGAAGTTGATCAGCGGGCTGCGCAGTCGGCGCTCGACAATCACCAGCGCCACTAGCCCGACGACGCCAATCGCGACCGACGCGATCAGGCGTGGCGAGGTCCAGCCCCACTCTTGCCCGAAGGAAAGCCCCAGCGTCAGCGACGCCAGCCCCACCGCCAGCAGCACGGCCCCCCACACGTCGAAGCCCGCGAACCCTTTGCGATCCCAGCGCACCGGCTCGGTGAGCAGGCGCAGGGTGGCGATCACCCCAATCACACCGATGGGCGCGTTGACATAGAAGATCCAGCGCCAGGTGAGGAACTGTGTGATGACGCCGCCCAGCGTGGGACCCGCGCTGACGCCCAGCGCCACGATCAGCGCATTCAGGCCAAGCGCGCGGCCTCGCTCTGCGCCGGGGAAGGCGCTGGTCAGCATGGCGGGACTGATCGCCATCACCAGCGAACCGCCCAGGCCTTGAAAGGCGCGGGCCGCGATCAGGAACCCCAGTGAGGGCGAGGCGCCACACAGCGCGGAGCCAAGCGTGAAGACGATCAACCCCGTCGCCCAGATGCCTTTGCGCCCGACCAGATCGGCCAGCCGCCCGATGCTAAGCAGCGTCGCGGCGACCACCACCAGATAGGCGATGATCACCCACTCCACCGCGCCACTCAGCCCCACGCCAAAGTACGTAGCGATGGCGGGTAGACTGATATTGACGATGGAAGAGTCGAGCGTCGCCATGAAGACGCCGGTCGCCACTATGGCAAAGATCACCCACTTGTTGGCGCGTTCCTGCCCGGCTGGCGTGGCGCTCCCGCCCGCAGCGGCGCCCGCGTCTGTAGCAGCGCCCACGTTTGCATCGTCGCCCTGCCGCTGACCCGATGGTTGTCCTACTGGCTGACCGGGGATGGGGGGCGGCTGGCCATCGGGTTGCTCGGCCTGCCCGGTCGGCGGCGCCGTCGTCGTCATCGCCAGCGTTCGCCCCCGCAACAGCCGTCGCCAGCCATCCTTGCGAGTGTCTGCTCGGCGTCGCATGGGCGCGTCGCCAAACGCTACGCCGTCATCACCCGCTATGCCCGCCCCTTGCCAGCCCATATCCCTATCGCTTTCTACGTCCACATGCCAGGTACGCCGGGCCGTCTGACCGGCCACTCATATGCAGCGCATCGCGGCAGTATGTCTAGAAACTATAGGTCACGGTGGTGTTTGCGGCCAAGGGCTGGTCGTAGATTTTCTTGGCGCTTTGCAGCAGCGATTGGAAGGTGGCGTCGTCCGTTACCTGATTGCCCGCGCTGACACTGTGATTGTTGGCGATGTAGACGGTGAGCTGGCTGTTCGAGCCGGCCTGCCGCTCCACCAGTTCGCTCCACGTCCCGTGACCGCTGGGGTCAACAGTGGCGGCGTGCGGCGTGTACCACGACAGGAAGATGTTTGTGGTGTGCGGGGTAGCTTGCGGGGTGTCGCAAGTGCTATCTTCGATTACCTGCGTGCTGGCATTGATTTGAGACACATGACTGTATGGGCCACACAGCACAGTGAGGGCGCCCATCACCATTGTGCGGCCTGGGGTGTCGCTATCCGTAGAGACGCCAAAAATGCCATGCTCTGCCGTGCAGTCGGTAACAAAAGTGGAATAAAGCGGCGGTGGTGGATTACATCCACCAGGGGCTAAATCAACTGGGTTGAAGCCGGACCAGCCCGCGATGGTGGCGTCTCCCGGCAGATACGTCCGTTGCAGGTCGTTGTAGTCGCGGGAGAAGGGCGAGTAGACCGACTCGGTTTTATTGTAGGTGATGGATATCTCCAACTGGTGGTATGCGCCACCGTTGGGCAGCAGCGTCACCAGATCGGTCTGATGCTCGGTGACGAAGGCATTGGCTTTGTTGCCGCCGTCGTTGGTGTCCACCACGAAGAAGCCGTCGCCGTTGCCGGTCGAGACCGTCGAGGCCATGCTCAACTGCTGCAAGATCAACTCGGCGCGCGGGTCGGCGAGGTAGACTTGCAGGTCTTTCGTCTTAATGGCGTCCACCGCGACCTTGAAGACGTTTTTGAGCGCCGAGCCGTGCAGCGTCTTGAGCTTGGCGAGCAATACGGACCCCAGTTCATGCGTAAATGTCTTGCGCCCCGACGACGAGGTCTCCAGCGTCCCCAACTGATGCTCGTGAATCTGGGTCTCCAGATTCTGTGGAGTCACCTTGACGTTGTTGAAGTCTGGCAGCGTGATGTCGCCGGTCAGTGTCAGCAGCTGCGCAATCAACGCGGGGGTGAAGGCGACCTCGCCTTGCAGCGGCGCGTTGTTTGGCACGGCGCCGCCATCCTCGGCGATCTGCATTGCCGTGCGGGCGTTGGTGGGGAAATCGGGCGACAGGTTGGAGTCGCGCAGACCCCAGCCCAGCGTCTGCTGGCCGGGCGGGATGCAGCGGATCGGCCACCACCAGTAGTAGTTCGGCGGCTCCGGCATCGTGTACGGGCAGTTGGGGTCGGCGGCGGCTGATTGGGTGTGCTTCGTCGCGTAGCTGCCATCCAGGTTGTATGTGTCGTTGAGCGCGAGTTTGTTGGTCGCCGACTGCTTGCCCCCGTCGATCTCCAGGATGCCGTAGTTGCCCTGGAAGCCACCGCCGGGACGTAGCTCGGCGCTATCCATCGCCACGACGAGGTAGTACGCGGGCTGGCCAATGCCCAGCAGCGCGGGCGCAGCGTCGAGCAGCGTCTTCAGTTCGGTGAAGATGGCGGGCGCAAGGGGTAGCTCCGCCAGCAGCTTGCCATACTTCGTGCCGGGTTTGAGCTGGCTGGGCAGCGTGGCAGGATTGATCGCGTTGTAGGCGCTGAGCGCATCGGTGACGTAGGCGTCGGCGTCGGCCAGCAGATTGCGCGCATGCTGCATGTCCGACGGTTGCAAACCCGGTGAGCCAGTCGCCGCCAGCGCGCCCCCCGCCAGCGGCGTCAGCACGATCTGCGCCATCTGCACGGCCTCATCGCCAGCCGTCGTCAGGTCATAGCCCATCCGTATTAACAGCCGGTAGTTGCGCGCCGAAGAACTGACGGCGGCGACCGGCGCGCCCGCGACATTGACCGCGCCATTGATCTCATAGAGATCATGCGATAACCCATCTAACTGGACTTGCATGTCGCTTAGCGTTTGCGTGTTGAGCAGCGAGGATGTGCCACCCGCCAGCATCGCCTGCAAGCGCGTGACGCGCGTGTAGGCGTCTGAGGCGTCGTAGCCCAGCCGCACCAGTGGGATCATCGGCGCGCAACACGTCAGCATGAAGCCCAGCAAGAAGAACGCCAGCATCGCCGCCGCTTGCGGTCGGCGGCGGAAGAGCATGCGCACGCGCGCCAGCCGCGAGAGTGGCGCGCCGACCGCGCTCAACTGCGCCAGTGTGTTCAGCGACTGCGACAGGTCGTCTTCTTCATAAGCCCCATAAGGGTCGCGCCCGCCCCGGCCTTGCCGTCGATTTGCGACCGCCCCACGCGCGCCATAGCCCACCGGCTCATTCCGGGGGTCGTAGCCGCCGTCATCGTCGTCCCATTCGTCGCGGGCCGCATGCGCTGGGCGCATGCCGGTAGCCCAGCCGGTGTCCCACTGGCCGGTCTGCCAGCCATCGTCCCAGCCGTCATCCCACTCGATGTCGTCCTCGAAGTCGTCCCAGCCGGGGTTGCGGCGACCTGCGCTCCGTCGCTCACGGGAGTCGTAGGGATCGTAGGCTTTGTAGGCGCCGCTATCGCTCCAATTAGGCTGCTCCGGCTCACGACGTCCGCGCGTATTGCGTGTGTCGCGCCGGTTGCGCTCGTCTGGCGCGCCCTGGTCGTAGCGCTGGTACGCTGCGCCGTTGCGGCTGCGGTCGTGCGCCTTGCGGGCCTCTTGAATCGTACGCTCGTAGGTGTCGTCTGGGCTTTCGGGCAACGCAAACGGCGCGTCGTCGTGGTGATCCCAGGCCTCGAGTTCGTGGGAATCGAAGTCGGAGGCGCTCCATTCGCCAGCGCGCGGGGCGCGTTCGTCTACGGCGTCATTGCTACCACGGGAGCTGGGTTTGCTCTGTGGCTTGCTCTTCGACTTTCCCCTGGCGCCCTGTTGCGTCACTTGGGCGTCGGCCTCGCCCGGCTGTGGCGCCGGTTGGCCGGCCTGCGACGCGAAACGCCTGAGCAGGCCACCGCGCCCTAATTCGGTGGCCTGCTCGGCGGGGGATGGCTCGGCGGCGCCGGGCTTATAGTCGTTGAGGCTGCGCTTGCGGGCGCCATCACTGTTTGCGCCGTTCTTGGGATCGGAACCGCGCCCACGCGACGATTGCTCACGCGGTGGGCGTTCGCCGCGCTCCTGCTTGCCTCCCCGGCCATTTCCTCGATCTCCGCGTGCGCCAGGCCGGGTATTCTGGGGTGGTCGCTGTTGGTTGTCATCCATGCTCACGCGCTATCCCTTCGTGTGGACGCCACGACGCTGCGACGCTCCCCGCGCCAGTGGCCTATAGGTCGGCGCGCAGATTGAAGCTCTCGTATACGTCACGACTGTCTCGTTTGGCGTCCCCTCAGCGACCACCCACGATCCCGTTCTACACCATATCACAGACCAAACACCCCAGACACTACACACCGGCTCGCCCAGGCGCAAAAGTACCCGGCGCCCATTGGAGGCCTACACCACCACTGCGAGACTATCATGGCCTGCTGCCGGGCGTCAAGCGCGATAGGACAATTATAGCCGCCCGCGCGTCCATCCATCTGACGCTTACACCGCCGACGTCGTAACCAGACGACGCTCTCCTGACCACTCTTCTAGAGTGTGCAACGACAGTATGAGAAAACGCTGAGAGTCATCCCGTCGTATCCTCTGCGGGGGCCAGAAAAGATGGTATAAGAAATGTACGGCGCCCCCAAACGCGAACGCTACCTATGAGTCGCGGCACGTTCAGGCGCCATGCGCCACATGCTTCCGTGAGAGCCAGGAGGCCGAAATTGACCACGACCTATCCGACCGCGCCTACCTACCCGGCCTATCCCGCCGCCGCTACCATCACCGGTTCGAGCTGGCATAGCGCGCTGACGCGCGATGGCCGCGTGCCACTGGCGCGCCCAACCATCACCATCGGACGCATGGAAGATAACGATATTGTCATCTCCGATCCGCTGGCGTCGCGCCACCACGCCGTCATCCGCTGGGCGCCGGGTGGCTATGAGATCGACGATCTCGGCTCGGTCAACGGGACGACGCTGCAAGGGTCGCCCATCAACGGGCGGGCGCCGCTGGCGCCGGGGCAGGTCGTGCTCATCGGCGCGACCAACATCACCTTGCAGCCGCTTCAGCCGGAGGAGATGGGCGCCGGGCCGGGCGCTGGCGCAGCCGTTGCGCGCTCGTCCGGGCCAGCCGCGCCCAACGGCGAGGCGGCGACTGTGCGCGTCCCCCCGCCGCAGGGCCTGCGGCAGGCGCCACGTCAGTCGCCGCCAATGGCAATGGCGCCCGGCGCGGTGGCCGCTGGCGCGCTGGGGGGCGTCCCCAGCGCGGCTCCCTATCCATACCCTTACCCGGCCCCCACCCAGAATCCGGTCATGCACGGCATCCGGGCATTCCTGCGCAAGCGCTGGTGGAAGTTCTTCTTGATTGGCCTGCTAGCGTATATCGTCTCGCTGGTGGTGCTGCTCTCGACCGGCATCGTCAACCTGATCCCGATGGTGCTGCTGATCGCCAGCGTGCTGGTCCCAGTGACGTTTGTCATCTACTGCTGGGAGCAGAACGCCTTCGCCGATATGCCTGCCGCGACAGTGGCGATCACGTTCCTGGGCGGCGCTGTGCTGGGCATCATCCTCGCCGCCATCCTGGAGCCGCTGCTGCTGAACGTGGTGGGGTTGGGCGCGATTCCCCTGGTAGGCGCGCTGGTCATCGGCTTCTGCGAAGAGACGGCCAAGGTCATCCCCGTCCTCTGGTTTTTGCGTGATAAGCGCATCCGCAGTGAACTGGACGGCGTCATCCTCGGCGCGGCCTCCGGCATGGGCTTCGCCGCGTTGGAGACGGCGGGGTATGGCTTCCAGTCGTTCATCGCGGGCTACAACCGCGTGCTGGTTCCTGCGTTGTCCCAGCACAGCGCTGGCAACTCTACGCTGGGCGACGCCTTCACCAGCGGCATCATCAACATGAACATCGAACTGGTCCTGCGGATGGCGCTGGCGATGTTTGGCCACGGCGTCTGGACGGCGATCGTCTGCGCCGCGATCTGGCGCTATCGCCAGCGCAGCATCTTCCGCCAGTTGGGCAGCATCCTTACTGCCTACCTGATCGCGGTACTCCTGCACGCCGCCTGGGATTCCGCGCCACAGAACCAGGGTGGCGGGTTTGCCCTCACGCTGGTCTGGTATCTGGCTGTCGGGATCACCGGCATCCTGATCCTGCGCTTCTTCATCTGGGAGTCGCTGGAACGCGCCAAGCTCGGCCCCGCCGCGCCCCCGCCACGGCCCCTGTTGATTGCGATGGCGGCGTCCTTCTTTGGCTTCTTCACGCCCTGGCGTCGGCGTCCACAGCCCCAGCCCGCCTACGGCCTCTACGCGCCGCTGGGCCAGCCGGGCCAATGGGGCGCCTATCCATCCCCAGGCTATCCTGCCCAGCCAGGCGCATACCCTGCGCCAAGCGCGCCCCATATGACGCAGCCACCCCAGCCGCCGCAACCGCCGCCGGGGCCGACGCCACTGGTCGCTGGGCAGGCGCCCGGTCAACCAGTGGGCCAGCCAAAGTTCTGCCGCAGTTGCGGCGCGCCCATCCAGCCCGGCGCGACGACCTGCGCACGTTGCGGCGCGCCACAGCGCTGACCGGGCTGTCGCTACGCTGGCAGCACGATGCATCGCGCGCCAGTGCGTCGTGGCCGAGCGAAGCAAAATAGGCGCGAGTCCCTGCCCATCTCACGCTAGTTTGAGGCAGGGAAGCAACCATCTCTGCGCTCCATTCGTCAGGTAGATGGATGGCAGGCGGTGGCCTGTGGCCTGTGGCGCCAGATGGAGTACAATGCGGAGGCGTCACCCCTGTACCGGACGGGAGCGCGCCGAGGTGGCGCCGAGGCGCGCGGCGAAGGGATGGGCGCATGGGAACCAGTTCGGAGCTACGGCCAAAACGCGCGACTTCGGCGTCCAGTCCGTCCGAGCACACAGGCATGTTGGCGGGGGCCGACGCCCCGTCGGTGCGCCCATCCACGTCGCGCGGCCAGCTTCCGGCGGCGCTCGCGGCGCTGCGTCCGCGCCAGTGGACGAAGAATGGGCTGCTATTTTTGGCGCTGATCTTCGCCCACCGGCTGCTTGACCTGGGCGCGGTGGAGCGCGTGGCGCTGGCGTTCGTCGCCTTCGCATTGGCCTCCAGCGCGGTCTACATCCTCAACGACTGGGTGGACCGCGACCGCGACCGGCTGCACCCGGTGAAGCGGCTGCGTCCGCTGGCCTCGGGCGCGCTGTCGCCGGGGGTGGCGCTGGTGACGGCGCTGGCGTCGCTGCTGGCGGCGACGGGCCTGACGATCTGGCTCGGCGTGTGGCTGGCCTGGCAGCCCGATCCGTTCGCCATGTGGGGTGGTAGCCCGGCGCTGTTCGCGGCGACGCTGGGTGGCTACGTCGCGCTCAACGTCGCCTATTCGTTCTACCTCAAGCAGCAGCCGCTGTGGGATGTCTTCATCATTGCCATTGGTTTCGTGCTGAGGGCGATGGCGGGCGCGTTGGCGATCCCTGCGCCCATCTCGCCCTGGTTTTACCTCTGCGCCACGTTCCTGGCGTTGTTCCTGGCGCTCAGCAAACGGCGCGCCGAACTGGCGACATTCAGCGCGGCGGCGGCCAGCCAGCGCCAGAATCTCGGCGTCTATACCCTGCAATTGCTTGATCAACTGGTCGCCATCATGGCGACGAGCGCGCTGATCTCCTACAGCTTCTACACGTTCCAGGGTGGTGGCGCCAGCCATGCGCTGATGCTCACCATCCCCTTCGCGCTGTTCGGCGTCTTCCGCTACCTGTTCCTGATGTATACCCAGGGCGCGGGTGAGCGCCCGGACGAACTGCTCTGGCGTGATCGGCAACTCTTCCTCTGCGTCGCGCTCTGGGGCGTCGTCACGCTGGCGCTGTTGTATGGGGCGCCGTAGCGCCAAACGCTACAATTGCGCCTGATCGATGGGGTGGGTGGGCAGGTTGGCGACGGTCCAGGCGCCGTAGGCGCGGATGCTGTGGGCGTGATGGGCCAAAAGTAGGTCATGCGCTTTTTTCACCGTCTTGTCATCGGGCGTGGCGACGGCGAGGATGGCATGCCCCTCGCGTAGCGCCTGCATACGCGCCTCGTGGTCTACGTCTTCGTCGCTTCCGGCGGAATGCAGCCACCGGCCAAAGCGGGCCAACGGCGACAGATGCTCCTCCTTCGCGTGGATTGCCCCCGCCGCCTGCTCGCCGACAAACAGCGCGATGTCGTCGGCAGCGAAGCCCGCCTGTCGCAGCGCCTGTTCGGCGGCCCGCGCCTCCTGTGGGTCGTCAATCTCGGCGACCACCGAGTTCTCGGTGGGATACGTCGTGCCGTCGGTGACGGGCTGTTGTGTTTCGCTCATTGGCCCCTCCTGCTTGCGCGATAGGCCCTCTCGGCCATCCAGAAGAAGGTACGCAAGAGCGGCGCCGTGTCCTGGCCATGCCCCCACCCCCGGCCCCGCTCCCATTGGAGGAGGGGCCAGGGTGGGGGCGCGTCGTCACTCCGCCGACCGCCCGGTGATCGGCACTTGCAGCGCGTCGTTGAAACGATTGAAGTAGTTGAAGAGGCCAATGACGGCCGCCAACTCGATGATCTGCCCCTCGTCGAAATGCGCGAGCAGGTCGGCCCAGACCTCCTCATCCACGCCGCGCGCGTCGGTGGTCATGCGCTCGGCCAGGGTCAGCGCCGCCAACTCGGCGGCGGTAAACTCATCACGATGCTGATCGATGTGATACATCGCCGTCAGCAATTCCTCGGAGGCGCCCAGCTGCTTTGCCAAAGCAGTATGTGACGCCATTCAGTAGGCGCAGTCGTTGATCTGCGAGACGCGCACCGCCAGCAGCTCTTTCAGCCGCGTCTCCACCGTGCCGGTGTTGAAGATGGCGTTCATGTGCGCCACGGCTGTCTCCATGATCTCCGGTCGCCGCGCCATCGTGCGAAACATATTGGGGATATTGCCGCGCTGTTGCTTGAAGTTCTCGAAGACCGCCTGCGCCTCTGGCCCAACCTCATCGGGCCGCAATGGTCGTAGTCGCGCCATGATCCGCTCCTCCTGATGGTAATGTCACCGATGCGACAGCACGATGCCGCAGCAACCAGCCGTTTGCCCTGGTAGACACTCCACGCATTATAGCCGCATAATGGAGTGTCTGGGGCGCTTCACGCCGACGGACACTCACCTGTCGGCGCACACCTCTACACAATAGAACGAGCAGCGAAGACGATGATCCATGACCTACTTGGAGAGAGGAGCGGAGATACCATGACTGACGCGATAGAAGGCGCCGTAGCGACGGAGCGCCCGCTGGTGCGCTGGGGCGTATTGAGCGCGGCGAATATTGGGCTGAAGGCGGTGATCCCAGCGATCCAGGCGTCGCGCAATGGGCGACTGGTGGCGTTGGCCAGCCGCGACCTCGCCCGCGCCGAACGGGTGGCGCTGGCGGAGCCGGGCGTGCGCGCCTACGCCAGCTACGAGGCGCTGCTAGGCGACCCCGACATCGATGCGGTCTATATTCCGCTGCCCAACGCGCTGCACGCCGAATGGGCGATCCGCGCGGCGCAGGCGGGCAAGCACGTTTTGTGCGAGAAGCCGCTGGGCATGACGGCGGACGAGGTGACGCGCATGTACGCGGCGGCGGATCAGGCGGGCGTCGTGTTGATGGAGGCGTTTATGTATCGCTTCCACCCGCAGATTCGCTGGGCGCAAGAGCAGATCGCCGCCGGGCGCATCGGCGCGCCGCGCGTGGCGCGGGCCTCGTTCGTCTTCGACATCCGCCGCAACCCCGAAAACATCCGGCTAAGCGGTCCACTGGCGGGTGGTTCGCTGATGGATGTTGGCTGCTACCCACTGAGCTTCTGCCGCATCGTCTTTGGCGCGCCACCGCTGGCGTTGCAGAGCGTCGCCGCGCGGGTCACGGTCCCTGACGGCAGCGAGGTGGAGCGCGGGACGTACGCCATCCTGGACTACGGCGCGGGGCGCATCGGCATGTTCGATTCGAGCTTCGAGTTGCCCTGGGGCCAGTTCGCCGAGGTGGTGGGCGACAAAGGACGGCTGCTGATTCCGCGCCCGTTCACACCGGGCCGCGCCGAGACGGTTGTGCGCATCGAGGTCGGCGACGAGGTGGTGGAGCGCCACTTCGACGCGGTGGACCACTATCAGCTTCAGGTCGAACACTTCGGCGACTGCGTACAGAGCGGCGAGCGCCCGTACCTGACGCAGGACGACGCCACCACGCAGGCGGCGACGATCGAGGCAGTCTACGCGGCGGCGGGGTATCGTTGGCCGCTGGGGTGAGGGCGTCGCCTGACTCAGGCGTCGTCCAGCAATGGAAGCAGTTCGTCGAGGGTGTGGATGAGTGGGCAGTCTACGTCCTGCGGGCGGACGACGCGTGGGCGGTCGAGCAGCACGCCTTCCACACCGGCGGCTCGCGCGCCCAGCACGTCGCGCACATACGAGTCGCCGACGTGGATGGCATAGTCGGGGATGGCATTGGCGCGTTGGAGGGCAAGCTGGTAGAGGCCGGGGTTGGGCTTGGCTAGCCGCGCCGCCGCCGAGACCACGGCGAAGTCGAAGTACGGCGTCAGGTCGTGATGGCGCATGATCAGCCCCAGACTAAGGCCCCAATCCGAGACGACGCCCAACGTCAGCCCGCGCGCCTTCAGCGCCGCGAGCGTGGGCAGCGTGTCGGGGAAGAGGGCGTAGCTCTCGCCGCTATCGAGCGCCACCTGCGCCGCGCTCACAAGCGTCGTGATCTCCCCCTCGCTGGCGTCTGGCAGGCAGGGGCGCAGGAGTGCGGCGTAATACTGCTGCCAGAAACGGCTGATCGCGCCGTCGTCGCCCCACGTCTCCGGCCAGGTCTGCGCCGACTGCACGAAGAGTTGCTCCGCCTGGGGCTGCGCCGCCTCCAACTGCGCTACCGTCACCGGCGCGCCCAGCCGGGCGCAGACAGCGGCGACCAGTTCGGGAATGGATGGGTGGACATCCAACAGCGTGAAGCCCATGTCGAAGAAGACCGCGCGGATCGCCTGGGGCTGCGCCAGCCGCTGTGAGTGTTCTGTTGTCGTCATCTATCTTTCGTGCCCCCGTGCGTTCTCGTGCATGAACATTTGCTGGCGCGTTCACTTGCATCTGACCTATCCGTAACCGTGAAGCCCGATTGATGCGCCTATTCCCGCACTGGCATACGCGGCATGATCGCCTCCGCCGACTCGGTAGGCGCTGTAGTGGGCGTCGGCGTGGCCAGTGGGCGCGAGACGCTACGCAGGCTGTGCAGGTGGGCGAGCGCGGCGGTGATCTCACGCGGTTCCTCGCGGTAGCCCGCCTGCCACGAGGCCACCTCGGCTCCGATGATGATCAGGAAGCCATAGGCGAAGAAGAACATCAGCGAGACGAGGGCGAAGCCGGCGATGGCGCCGAAGTGATCGGGCTGCAGGATGTAGCGCGTGTAGAGCGGGAAGATCAGCAGATAGCCCTGCGCCAGCGACGCGGCGAGCAACGCGCCCGGCCACGCTGCGCGCAGCCCCACCCGCCCCGGCGTGATCTGCGTATACGCGACCAGCAGCAGCGCGAAGTTCGCCGCCAGCCCGGCCAGCACGCCGAGAGCGGTCCACTGGGGGCTGGCGCGCAACGCGGCCAGCAACGCGGCGGGGCCATGTTGATGCGCGGCGCTCGAGACGGCGATCGGCGTCGCCAGGAGATGTGGCGTCAACGTCACCGAGACGAGGATCACCGGCAGCAGCACGACAAACAGCGCCAGCATACCCAGCGCCATGCGGTTCTGGCGCAGGAACGAGCGGCGCGGGCGGCGGAAGATGACGCAGAGGCAACTCTCCAGCACGACGAAGAAACGTGAGCCGTACCACAGCGCTACCGGCAACCCCAACACCAGCAGGATGACTGGTGTCGCTACCAGGCTCTGCGCGAAGGTTAGCATTGCCGTGGTCGCCGTGTGATTGGGCAAGAAGGCGGCGAGGAACGCCACGTCGTCCTGGTCAACCGTGGGGCCAAACGTGCGCAACACCAGCGCCAACACAACCAACACCAAGCCCAGCACGGCGAAGAGTTGCGTCAGAAAGGTGTACGCCAGCAGCCGCGCCAGATTCCAGCCCCAGTCGCCATCGAATTTGCGCCCCAGGCTATGCAGCCAGCGCAATACGGACGCCCCATTCCCC
>Ga0307374_10008112_pt1 | contig 15778 bp, 18 predicted proteins | sample OX3MG_FD_202532 | JGI IMG/M metagenome (GOLD analysis project Ga0307374, IMG submission 202532) | Soil microbial communities from Risofladan, Vaasa, Finland - OX-3 | ecosystem: Environmental > Terrestrial > Soil > Coastal area > Acid sulfate soil | place: Finland: Risofladan, Vaasa | collected... | reverse complement strand
CCGGCTACGGCTCTACGGCAACTTCTGCCGACGCTGGGAGGAAATGCACAACGGCAGTTGCTGCGTCGTTGAGCGGGTGCGCGACACCTACCTGATGCCGAAGATCCGCGAGTTCACCGCGCGGATCGAGAATGGGCGGGAACGGCAAGGGTTTTAAGCGCATTGTCGGGTGGCCAGGATGGTCGCGCAATGATCGCGGCGGGGGCTTGTTGTGACGGTGTACGTAGACAGACCGAAGCATCGGCTGGGGCGCATGGTCATGTGTCACCTGCTGGCCGACAACGTGGATGAACTGCACGCGATGGCCGACAAGCTCTGTCTGCGTCGCGCGTGGCACCAGACGTGCCCCGTGCCGCACTACGACATCTGCAAGGCGAAACGTCAGGCCGCGATTCGTCTCGGGGCTACGGAAGTCCGGATGCACGAGTTGGCCGTCATTGTGCGTCGCCTCAAGAGCGGCCAGGTCGGTCAGGCGCCGTGACCGGGTTCAGCCCAGAAAAAACCCCACCGAAGTAGGGTTTGAGTGGGGCTAAATCGACCAGTTAGCGTCCTCGTAGCCGGGAAGCATCCTGATGATGTCGATCTGCAACCGATCCAGCAATGCGGCCGCCTCAGTGTCCTCCCAATCCGGCGTCTCGCAAGACTGGTAGCGGAGGCATTGGATGAACTTCAATGCCCGCACCGGACTGACGGGTTCTTGCGTTCGCTGGTAGACGTACCCCGGGACGACATCATTCTCGGAGTAGCGGTAGTTCACGGACCGCTGGTTTTCCTGCCAGAGGGCGTCTCCGATTCTATCCAGACCCAGATACTCGCCATTCTTGCCACGGCTGGGCGACCAGATCGAAGGTTCAGGGGTGGCGGTGAGGATGTAGTCGATTTGCTGCTTGCTTACAAGGTATCACTCATGCTGCTCTCCTGATAAGCCGGTGAGAGTTCCGGCCAGGTGTTCTCAGGAAGCTGTAGCAGCGGGGGCGATATTTGCCCCGTTCGGAGGGTTCCACTTCATCTCGGCTTGCAGCCTCAATGAGAAAAAAACTTCGGGGTGCGCTATAGAGGGTAGATCGGACACCGCAGGCGGTGCCGGGCGCTCTCGAACGGGGCTCTCCAACGCCTGAAGTGGTCTCAGCGTCCCGCTCGTCTGCGGTGTCCGTGTTGTTCTCCACCTCGTTGCCATCTCCCCCGGCAACGACCCTTCCCGGCGGCGGGTTTCTCCTTTCCTGCCATCGGGTCTTTTAAGAGTTCCACGTTTATCTCACCTGACGGATCGATAAGGACGCACAAACATGAAGAACCCCGATGAACACGATGTGGATCTGCCTTCGTTCCCACCGGACGCCGCCCACGAGGCGTGGTTCCTGAGCGATGAAAACCTGCCGTTTATGGGCAACGTGACCCGCCGCCAAAGCTGCTTCGTCTGGCGGGCCGCACGACGCGACGCCGATGCGGAGATTGAGCGGCTGCGCTCTGCGTTAATTGAGCTAACGCGAATCGATCCTCCAGAGCGTGTGAGAGCAAACGTCAGGCGGGTCGTGTACGGAACAGCCGCGCGAGATTATGCGATGCGGACGTTAACGCCGGACACAGAGTTGAAGGGCCGGTCGTGAGCGCAGCGATTGTACGGTCCCGCTCGAACGTCTCGCTGGGCGTGTCGATGTTTGCTGTTATGACCCTGAACAGGACCGTTGAATTGTCGGTTGCAGGTCAGGAGATCAGCCTGCCGCTTGCGTATGCAGACGGCATGGTCGGAGCGACGCCTGTTTTCTCGACGCGAGACGCGGCAAAGAAATTTGCCGCCGGGAACTGTGGCGTTTTAGAGGTACGGATCACACCCGTCACGACACACGGCCACCCTGGCCGTGGGAGTAGTGATGCGTCCGAAAAACCCAATATTGTGAGGGACGGCCACTCTGGCCGTCACAAGCGGTAATGCGTCCGAAGAACCCACTATCGTGAGGGACGGCCACTCTGGCCGGGGAAGTGGTAATGCGCCCGAAGGGCATCATCAGGACATAACACGGGCATTCTGTCCGGGGTTGTCCTGATGCATGGCTTCTCTCACATGCTGGCCTCCAGTCTCGTTCACGGCGTCATTTACGGCGCCATCTACAAGCTGATGCGCCACCTGACGCTGCCGGAGGTCATCGGCATGGCGGCCGTGGTGCTGGTGGGGGTTTATCTGTGGATGCGCAACAAGCCCGTGAAGAAGTACCGGGACCGGGAGGATCGACGATGACCCCCAAGGCGCTGCTGGCGGATGCCGAGTCCGCGATTGCCGGAGGGACGATGTTGACACTCGTGCGCGCAAAGGGAGCGGTGTCGCTGCCGGGTTTCCCTCGCGGCCAACTACTCTGTGAAAACCATGGTGGCAACAAGGTCTACAGCTACGACCCGAAGAAGATCAGGGCGTGGCTGTTGAAATCCGGGCTCCTGACTGCGGATTAACCTGATGAATCGTTTTCTGTGTCAATCAGCTGTCGGGACGCTGCCCATGACCAAGCGGCAGGTGCGGATATGGAACCGGCGCCGGACGGAGATCCTGCGCGCCATCGCCGAGTTCAAGCGGGAAGAAGAAATGCAGCCGATTGCCGCTGCGTTCGAGAGCATGGTCAACCAGGTAGACGCACGGGTGACGCAGGGTTTCATCGACTTCAACAGTCCATAGGCGCGGAGCGCAACGGTTATGCCCCTCATCACTGAAAGCCACACCGTCATCCACGAGCAGGTCGTCGGCTTCATCTGCGACCGCTGCGGTGTGGAGTATCACGACGACATCGCCATGCAGGAGTGTTTCACCTGGGACACCACCGGTGGCTACGGTTTGGTCTGGGGCGACTGACGTAGATGGGAGGTGACGTTGTGCCAGGGCTGTGCGTTCACCCTGCTGCGGGCCTATGCCAGAGACGTGACGGAGCATGGCGAGGCCGGAACGGCGAGCCACAGTGGAACTCGCAACGATGCAAGTTGACCTGCTGAAAGTGGAGAGGCTGATGAAGCGCTGCCGGATCGGTGTAGGCGGCCGCAGAGCGCTCGATGAGGCCCACGACATCATGGCCGAGTGTTACGGCACGCTGGGGGCCTTGCAGCACGAAGTAGAACAGCTGCGGGCGCTGGCCGCTGAGGTGGCAGAGATTGCCGGCACTGGCCTGCTACCCGATGGCGATGTCATCACCGTCAACGTAGGCCTGTGGGCCGACGGGTGGGCACAGCAAACCGCAACTGACCATGAATCTATCTCTGGAGAAACCGAATGAGTGACGACGCCTACGCCTGCAATGTTGGCGAATCGATTGCGGCAACGATCAGTCCGATGCTCAAGGGCATCGAATTTACAGACCACGGCATCGCGGCTTTCGATGCAGAGTTGCGTCGGCGGGGGCTTTGTATCGTTCATGCCGAGGAGATCGGGCGGCTACGCCAGACCCTGCACGGCATAGCAGACGCCGATTGGCGGGGATGGGGAGAGCTGGCATCACCCGACGAGTACGTTCAGTGGGCGAAATCACGGGTGCGACATGCATTGACGCTCGAATGAGAGTCGAAAAACATCATGAACTCCGTCGCCGCAGACGTTGCCATGGACGTGCTGCGCCGGAGACCCGGCGTTGAACCGGAGAAAGATCGTGTGTGACGAAGCCTACATTGCCGACCTGGACGCTTATGCCAGCACTGTCGGCGAACTCGAAGCTGCGCTGGAGATCAAGGCAACGATCCTGCCCGACTATAGTCGGGTGCCGGCCCGAATGTGCCTGTGTCCGGTCGATATGGCTGCGACTGCACGCGCCAGCGGCCGCTAGACGCGGCCACCCAATCACGATCCCGGCGATCACGGATTTTATTGGGTGCTGACGCCCGACGTACAGGCAAAGCCGACGTTGGAACGCTCGGCTTGAACCGGCGGTAAGACGATGGCACTGACACCCATAGAACGGCTTGTGGATCAAGCTTGCGGAGCGACCGGCACCCCGAACAAAGGTCTGGATGCCAAACGCGCAAGGCATGAGACTTCGCTGCGCGCGGAGATTGCCGCAGACGTTGCCATGGACGTGCTGCACCACATCGATGCCCTGTATCCGGCGATGTGGGACGGCGTAGCGAAGGCGGCGCGCACCAGCCTGCGCAACACCATCAAGCAGCCCGTCGTACAACGCATGCCCCGTGCCTTTTGCACTCAGGATCGGACAAAATGAAGAGCACACACGCAGACCCGGCCGCGAAAGCGAACACTTACGGACAGACGAGGATGTGCCTGCGGCACAGGTCGCGGCTCCGCAGCGGCAAAGGCCACGCCGGAATAAGTCCATTGGCCTTGGGCAAGGCGACCAGGAAGCCGGCCTCGTGTGTGTGCTCTTCATTGCGTCCTAACATCGGCCTGATAACGACAGTTTCGAAGCATCGCCTTATCGGCCGCTTCGCTGGACAACCGCTTCTGGAAGTGAGGTGTGTTGTGATGCAGCAAAGCCACGAGCCGAGTGTGTCGGATGATCGGCAGGGCAGCGCGGGCGCGCCCTCAATCTCGCTGCCAAAAGGCGGCGGGGCTCTTCGCGGTATCGGCGAGAAGTTCGCTTCCAATCCCGTGACCGGTACCGGTTCCATGTCGGTTCTCATCAGCGCGTCCCCAGGGCGTTCGGGGTTCGGCCCGCAGCTTTCGATAAGCTACGACTCAGGGGCCGCCAACGGAGCCTTTGGCTTTGGCTGGAACCTGTCGTTACCTGCCATCACGCGAAAGACGGACAAGGGCTTGCCGCAGTACCGCGACGCCCAAGAGGCCGACACCTTCATTCTTTCGGGCGCCGAAGATCTGGTACCAGCACTGATGGATGAAAATGGCGCGTGGGTCCGCAACGTCGTGCAACTGCGCACCGTTTACGGTCAGCCATACAGCCTCCACCGCTACCGGCCACGCGTCGAAGGCCTGTACGCTCGCATTGAACGCTGGGTCAATGTCGAGGATTCGCGCGACCATTTCTGGCGTTCCATTTCCAGGGACAACATCACCACCTGGTACGGCATGACGCCGGAAAGCCGTATTGCCGACCCAGCTGACCCCAGCCGCATTTTCAGTTGGCTGATCTGCCAGACCTCAGACGAAAAGGGCAACGTCGTCGTCTACCGCTACAAGCCGGAAGACTCCGCTGGCGTCGACTTGTCAATGGCGCACGAGCGGAACCGTAGCGATAGCACGCGCACGGCACAGCGCTATATAAAGCAGGTCTGTTACGGCAACCGCAAGCCGTATTTTCCCGATCTGACTGCTGCGCAACCCGTTGCACAACCTGCGGACTGGTGCTTCCAACTGGTTTTCGACTACGGCGAGCACGACCTGCTTGTTCCGCTTCCACTGGATACCGCGCAACCGTGGGCCTGCCGACTCGACCCCTTCTCCACCTATCGACCTGGTTTTGAAGTTCGAACCTATCGGCTCTGCCGGCGCATTATGATGTTCCATCAGTTTCCGGACCAACCCGAGGTCGGCGCTGATTGCCTAGTCCGATTGACCGACCTGCAGCATGCAACGCTGCCGCCGACCGATCCGGCGCAGCCCTTCTATTCGTACCTGCTGTCGGCCACCCAAACTGGCTACGTACGCCAAGGAAGCGGCTACCTGTCCCGTTCGCTCCCGTCGCTGGAGTTCGAGTACACGCAAGCTGAGATTGATGAAAGCGTGCACGACGTAGACTCCGAAAGCCTGCGCAACCTTCCCGAAGGACTCGCGGGACCGTCTTACCGGTGGGTCGATCTGGATGGTGAGGGCGTTTCTGGCATCCTGAGCGAGCAAGGCGGGAGCTGGTACTACAAGCCGAACCTGAGCCCGGCCAATCAGCAGATGGTGTCGGGCCAGGCGCTCACGCTGCCTCGATTCGCACTCATGCAGCGGGTTGCGCGCCAGCCTTCTCCGGCGTCTTTGGCCAGCGGCAGTGCACAGCTGATCGACTTGTCAGGCGACGGTAAGCTCGACATCGTGAGCTTCGAAGGCCCGACACCCGGCTACTTTGAACGCACCGACGAGCAGGACTGGGAACCGTTCCGGACCTTCCGCTCGCTACCGGTGCTGGACTGGCGCAACCCGAATCTCAAGTTTGTCGATCTCACGGGCGACGGATTCCCGGATCTGCTGATCGGTGAAGACACGGCCTTCTGGTGGTCGCCGTCGCTGTCGGTCGGAGGCTTCGGCCCGGCGCAGCGCGTACCGCAATCCCTGGATCAGGAAAAGGGCCCGCAACTGGTGTTCGCCGATGGCACCGAGTCGATCTTCCTTGCGGACATGTCGGGCGACGGCCTGACCGACCTGGTGCGCATCCGCGTCGGCGAAGTCTGCTACTGGCCCAACCTCGGCTACGGCCGCTTCGGTGCCAAGGTCACGATGGACGGATCGCCCTGGCTGGATCGTCCGGACCAGTTCGACGCGCGTCGCATCCGCCTGGCCGACATCGACGGCTCGGGCACTGCGGACATCATCATATTTCGCCGCCGACGCCATCCGCCTGTACTTCAATCAATCCGGCAACGCCTGGGGCAGCGCGCGCAGCTTGGCGCATTTCCCCGCTGTCGAGAGCGTCTCTTCGGCCAGCGCGATCGACCTACTCGGCAACGGCACCGCCTGCCTGGTCTGGTCCTCACCGTTGCCGGGCAATGCCCAGCGCCCCATGCGCTACATCGACCTGATGGGTGGTCAGAAGCCGCATTTGCTGGTGCTGTCGCGCAACAACCTCGGCGCCGAAACCCTGGTCCAGTACGCGCCTTCCACCAAGTTCTATGTGCAGGACAAGCTCGCCGGCGCGCCCTGGCTCACCCGGCTGCCGTTCCCCGTGCACGTGATCGAGCGCGTCGAGAGCTACGACTACATCAGTCGTAACCGCTTCGTCACGCGCTACACCTATCACCACGGCTACTACGACGGCGTCGAGCGCGAGTTCCGCGGCTTCGGCCGCGTGGATCAATGGGACACCGAGGAAATCGGCGTTCTGTCAGCCGCAAGCGCATTCCCGCATCCGGCCAACCAGGACCCAACGTCAACTTCGCCGCCCGTGTGCACCAAAACCTGGTTCCATACCGGCGCCTACTTCGGTGAGGCTGCCGTTTCCAGGCACTTCGAAGGCGAGTACTACGCCGAGGGCGATTCCAGCGATGCCGTCGCTGGCCTGTCACCCTCCCAACTCGAGGCCATGTTGCTGGACGACACTGTCGTTCCCACCTCGATCCACCTTATAGATGGCAGTCGCCTGCCATTCAACCTGTCCACTGAGGAGGCGCGCGAGGCCTGTCGAGCCTTGCGTGGCTCGATCCTGCGCCGGGAAGTTTACGCGCTTGATGGCACCGACGCGTCCGACCGACCGTACAGCGCGTCGGAACGCAACTACACGATCGAGATGCTGCAGCCGCAGGGGCCGAACCGATACGGCGTGTTTGTCGCCCATGACCGCGAACGCATCGATTTCCACTATGAGCGCACCCTGTACAAAGTGTTGGGCAACGTCCTCGTTGACCCGGAAACGCCGCCTGCTGGCGCGAAGAGCGCGGCCGACCCGCGCGTTACTCACGCCATCACGCTGCAGGTTGACTCCTATGGCAACGTGCTGCGCTCAGCCAGCATCGCTTATGGGCGCCGCTATCTTGACCCGGCGCTGAAGCCGGAAGACCAGGCGCGCCAGTCCGCGCTGCTGGCTACCTGCGCCGACAGAAGTTACACCCAGCCGATCGACACCGACGACATCCATCGCACGCCGCTGCCGGCCGAGTCGAGCGGCTACGAGCTGATCCATCTGCAACCCGATGCGCACCAGAGCGGCCTGACCAACCTGTTCCGCTTCGACGAGCTGCAAATGAAAATCGCGAGTGGCTCCGACGGCGCGCATGACATCGCCTTCGAGAACCTCGATCCGACCGGGCTGGTGGCGGGGCAGCCGTATCGCCGCCTGATCGAACGCTCCCGCAGCTATTACCGGCCCGACGACCTGGGCCTGGTCGCCGGAAACCCCAAGAAACTTCTGCCGCTGGGAACCGTCGAGTCGTTGGCCCTGGCTGGCGTCGGCTACAAGCTCGCCTTGAGCCCGGGTTTGCTCACCCAGGTCTATCAGCGCGGCAGCACACCGCTGCTGCCCACGCCGGCCGCCGTGCTGGGTTCCACCGCAGCCGACGGCGCCGGCTATGTCGACCTCGATGGCGACGGAAACTGGTGGGTGCCTTCGGGCCGTTCGTACTACCTGCCCGCGCCGGCCGGCGCCGCGCAGGAGAAGGCCGACGCCCTGCGGCACTTCTTCATGCCGCGCCGGTTCGAGGATGCCTTCGGGAATGCGGCCACGGCCGACTACGACACGCCCAATGACCTGCTCGTCGTGCAGGTCACCGATGCGGTCGGCAACAGCAGCAGCGCGGTTAACGACTACCGCGTCCTCGCGCCGGCTCTGCTCACCGATCCCAACGGCAACCGCGCGGCGGTAAGTTTCGACGCCCTGGGCCTGGTGGCCGGCACGGCGGTCATGGGCAAGACCACGCAGAACCTAGGCGACTCGCTCGCCGGCTTCGTCCCCGACCTCGATCAGAGCAAGATCGACGCCTACTATGCTGCCGCCGACCCACATACGCTGGCCGCCGCGCTGCTGGGCAACGCGACGACGCGGATCGTCTACGACGTGAACCGCTTCTACACATCGCGCATCGCCACGCCCGACGATCCCTCGCAGTGGGCCCCGGTATTCGCCGCCACGCTGGCGCGTGAAACCCATGTCAGTGATCTCATCGACGAGCAGACCAGCAAGATCCAGATCGGCTTCGGCTATTCCGACGGCTTCGGCCGCGAGACCCAGAAGAAGGTCCAGGCCGAGCCCGGGCCGGTCGTCGATGGGGGTCCGGTCATCAATCCTCGCTGGGTGGGCAACGGCTGGACCATTTTCAACAACAAGGGCAAGCCGGTGCGGCAATACGAACCGTTCTTCAGCCAACTCCACACCCAAGGCCACCAGTTCGAGTACGGCGTCATCGTGGGCGTCAGCCCCATCCTGTGCTACGACCCGGTGGAGCGCATCGTTGCGACCATTCATCCGAACCACACGTACGACAAAGTCGTCTTTGATCCGTGGCACCAGCATCCTGGGACGTGAACGACACCGTGTTGCAAACCGATCCGACTGCCGATCCGGATTTAGGCGAATTCTTCCAGCTCTTGCACGCCGCCGACTACTCGCCAACTTGGTATTCCCAGCGCGTTGGGGGAGGGATGGGTGCCCTGGAGCAAGCCGCCGCCGCCAAAGCAGTGGCGCACGCGAACACCCCATCGACCGCATGGTTCGACACGTTGGGGCGACCCTTCCTGACCGTCCTCGACAACGCCGGTGGCACCATGTTCCCTGCACGCGTCCAACTCGACATCCAGGGCAACCAGCGCGCGGTGCGCGATGCAATCAATCAGGCCGGTGATGCGCAGGGCCGGGTGGTCATGAGCTACGACCACGACATGCTCAAGCGGCCCATGCACCAGGCCAGCATGGAGGCGGGCGAGCGCTGGACCTTGAACGACGTTGCGGGCAAGGCCATACGCGTCTGGGACAGTCGCGGCCACAACTTCCGCTCCGAATACGATGTGTTGCGCCGGCCGACCGGTGCATTCGTGCTGGGTACGGACAGCGTCAACTCCGACCCGCGCACTCTCGCCGCCGAAGTCCTCACCGAAAGCGTCGCCTACGGCGAAGCCCAGCCCGCGGCTCTGAATCTGCGCACGCGTGTATACCAGCATGCCGACGCGGCCGGCATAGTGACGAATACGGGGACGAATCCCGTCACTAGCCAGCCCGAAGGCTTCGACTTTAAAGGCAACCTGCTACGCAGCCGCCGCGCCTTCTTCGCCGACTACAAGGCGCTGCCCGACCTGACGGCGCCGCCTCCCACGCCCGATGTGTTCACCGGCAGCACGCAGTACGACGCGCTCAACCGGCCGACCGCATCGACGGCGCCGGATGGCAGCGTCTTGCGTCCGACCTACAACGAAGCGAATCTGCTCGAAACCGCGGCCGTCAACCTGCGCAGCTCCGCCACCCCGACGTCGTTTGTCACCAACATCGACTACGACGCCAAGGGCCGGCGTCTCTTGGTCCAATTCGGCAACGGCGCGGCGACCGCATACTCCTACGATCCGCTGACCTTCCGGCTGACGAACCTGACGACCACCCGATCTGGCTTTCCGTCCAACGAGCGAACGGTGCAAGCGCTGGCCTACGTCTACGACCCGGTCGGCAACATCACGCATATCCAGGACGACGCGGATCTCCAGAACGTCGTCTTCTTTCGCAATCAGCGCGTCCAGCCCAGCAACGACTACACCTATGACGCGATCTACCGCTTGACACAGGCGACCGGTCGCGAGCAGCTGGGCTTGGGGGGCAATGGGAGTCCGCTTCCACCGACGGCCAGCTCGTACAACGACGTACCGCGCATCGGCTTGTTGAGCCCAAGCGACGGCATGGCAATGGGGACGTACACGGAGCAATATCAGTACGACCCTGTGGGCAATTTCCTGCAGTTCACCCACCGCGGCAGCCAGCCCAGCAATCCTGGATGGACACGCACCTACAGCTATGCCGAGGCCAGCCTGCTCGAACCGGGCAAGTTCAGCAACCGGCTGACCAGCACCGCCATCAGCGGCAGTCAGTCGCTAAACGAGCCCTATTGCCACGACCGGCACGGCAACATGACCCGCATGCCGCAGTTGCAAGCCATGCAATGGAGCTTCATGGACGAATTGCTGATTTCCCAGCGCCAAGCGGTGAACGCCAGCGATGACGATGGCGTCCTGCATCAGGGCGAGCGCACGTATTACGTGTACGACGCGAGCGGCCAGCGCGTGCGCAAAGTGACCGAACGCCAAGCCGCGGGCGGACAAACGCCCACGCGCATTAAGGAGTTCTTTTACGTCGGCGGATTCGAAAGCTATCGCGAGTACGACGGCACGGGAACCGGCGTGACCCTGGAGCGGGAGACATTGCATGTGATGGACGATAGGCAACGCCTCGCGCTGGTGGAGACGCGCACCCAAGGAAATGATGGCTCACTGGCTCTATTGATTCGCTATCAGTTCAGCAATCATCTGGCGTCAGCTTCATTGGAGTTAGATGACGCGGGACATGTTATTTCTTATGAGGAGTATTGCCCTTATGGCAACACGTCGTATGAGGCGGGGCGGAGCGTGGTCGAGGTGAGTTTGAAGAGGTATCGATATACCGGGAAGGAGCGGGACAAAGAGAGCGGGCTGAGCTATCAGGGCGCGCGGTATTACGCGCCGTGGTTGGCCAGATGGGTGAGCTGCGATCCTGCGGGGCTGCTTGATCGTCTCGACCTCTACGTGTTCTGTCGAGACAGCCCGACGAACTGGACTGATGGCAGCGGTCACGCTCCCGAGAAAGGAAAGGCGGTAGAGGCTGCTCTCAGAAGCGAGAGAAGCACGCTGGACAAGCTTGGCAAGGAGCAGGCACGTCTGCTCACTCAAAAAGGCGAGCAAGAAGTAAACGTGTCCTCCAGGACCACCGACATAGATCTCGCTCAGCATGACTTGGAGTCCGCCCAGACGGGGCAACTCAACAGAGGCGAGCACAAGGCCTTGGAACAGGGCAGCGGCACGAGAACGCAGATCAAGGCGCTGGAACGTGCGAACAACAAGCTGGCAGAGGCGAAAGCCGCTCTCAAGAAGACGAACGAGACCTTGAAGGGACTAGACAAACAAATCAAGACGAGCGAAAGCGTCATCAAAAAGTTAGCCAGCAAGGCACGCAAGTTAGGCGCTGACGCCAGCGCGGCCCCGGACGATCCCGAAGTCACCAGCGAACACCTCGCCGAGGTCGACGAGGACGTACTTTCGGGAAAGATCTCTGACCTTGAAGGTGGCTCGGCGCCAATCCGGGGAGTCAAGCCCACGATCAATGGTTCGGCGCCCGGGTCGTCTGAAACAGTTAGTGGCGGTGAGGGCCCCATGGGTCTTCGCGTCTATGGCGCGGCAGCGGGCGCTGCGCTCGGTGTGGCGTATTCATTGCTCACCAAAGGGCATGTCGACCCAAAAGACGTTGCAACTGCCGCTGCAATTGGCGCGTTCCCCATCCTGGGCGTCGCGACAGCGAAAGATGACGGCGGAGTTGTCATCCCGATCGTGCTTTATTTTGGTGGCGCAGCAGCAGCAGAGACGTTGGCCCCGGCGCTCACGCCTCTGGCGGCCGCGGCGACCCCCGCGGTCGTCGTCTACAGCACGACCACCCTCATGGGCGGGCAGACCACGTTCGGGCTGCACGGCGGGTGGGGTGGTCTGTTGCGTGGACCGCACCTTCGCGGCCAGTAAGGCCCCGACCTCACAACTTATCCAGCTGGCCTCAGTCAGCCGCGCGGATCTTTCTATGACCGTCGCTGCCGCGCATGGGGCACCCGATCTGCAGTTCGCAAGCTGTTTCAGGCAACAAAGCCAACTCAATGCAGGACGGGGGCGATATGGACATCGAACTCAAACAGGGCGCCAGCGGCGCCGAAGTCGAACGGCTGCACCGTGTCCTACGCGCAGCCGGACTCAAGATCGACTTGATAGAAAGGCGCAAGAAAACCTTTGGTCCGTCGACTCTGGTCGCGCTGAAGGAACTTCAGGCCCAGCATGGTCTGGACCAGACACGGCAGGATCGACAAGAAGACACTTGCCCTGCTGCAGGGCCTCGAGAGCAAGCTTGCGGGCAAACATCCTACGGGCACCCCGCCACCGGCCCCAATGCCGACCAACACCGGCAACAACCAAGGCAGCGTCCACGGCAATTTCGTCGATAAAGATGGCGCTCCTATAGTCGGCGCCGCCATATCCCTGTTCGCGCAACGCGTGCGCGACCGGGCACAGCTCACATCGACCACAACGGATGGCTCGGGTGCGTTCGTGCTGACCTATCAGCGCATAGCCCCGTCAATCTGGTCGTGCAGGCTGTTGCCCCCAAGTGCAAGGTTGCCGCCGAGTCGGCGGGGCTCTTCGGGGCCGGTGCCGATGTTGAAATCGATCTGACAACCGCGCTGAGCGGCATCGTGCCTACGCCGTCGGCCTACACGGACTGAGCGGTGAGGTCGCAAAACAGTTGCTGAAGACACCACTTCAGGGTCTCAAGCAAGACTTTAAGGACAGCCTGGAGGTGACTTTCGTCGCAAACGCCATGGGTGCGCCCTTCGACGACGTGGCGCATTTGTACCTTGCACGCCGCATGGCGGCGCCGAATAAGCTGAACGAGCTCGCGCTCTACGGCATTTTCAGCCAAGGCATTCCGGCGCCGCTCGACGCAGCACTCGCGGACCTGCCCGAAGCGGGTATCGATGACGCCTTCATCGCATGAGGAGACGGTCGCCGCCTTTGTCGCGTAGCTTCAAAGCGGAAGTTGGACGGGCGGGTCACGCCAATGACGTCGATGTGGTAATCGGCACCACTTTAGACGTTGCCTTGACCCCATCCACCTGATGGTTTGCGTCGATGAACTGATTGAGCGAAATCGCTTGCTACGCGACCTCGAAACAGGCAGAATTGAAGCACCCGCGCGCCGGAAACGACGTTTTCGGATTTTATCTGTACCGGCCGCCTCGCTGGACACCCGATTCGGGTAGTGAGGTGTGTAATGACGCAGCAACGTCACGAGCCGAGAGGATCGGACGATCAGGGCGACAGCGCGCGCGCTAGCCAATCTAGCTACCACAAGAGGTCGGCGCTCTTCACGGCATTGGCGAGAAACGCGCCGCCAATCCCGTTACCGGCAACAGTTCTATGTTGGTGTCTATTCAGGCTTCACTGGGCTGATCGGGCTTCGACCCGCAGCTCTCGCTCAGCTACGGCTCGGGCGCCGAAGATCTGGTTGCCCACGCTCCTGCCTGTAAATGGCGTCTGGATCCGTGACGTCGTGCCACCATGAGCCCTCATGGCGAATTGTCACTGATTGCCCTTCTTCGTCTGGTGCATCTGCGGGTCGTGCTCGCTTTGGGCGTTCTTCGTCGAACTCGACGTCGCGATGATCGTGGCGTCCACAGTCGTGCCTCTGGACAGCCACAGCCCGCGCTTCATCAGCACCCGGCCGACCTCTTCGAAGATCTTCTCACCCAGCTTAAGCTCCTCCAACAGATGGCGAAACCGCATCATTGGCGTCTCGTCGGGCTGGGGTTTTCGTTCCAGATCGATCCTCACGAACGAGCGCATCGCCAGCGAGTCATACAGCGCCTCTTCCACCGCCGGGTCCGACAGGTCGAACCACAGTTGCAGGCAATGAATCCACAGCATCCGTTCCAGACCCGCGGGCGGGCGCCCGCCCGCGCTCGTGACCTTCGGGTAGAACGGCTCCATCACCGCACACTGCACCTTCAGCGGAACCACCGAGTGCATCTCGGCTGGGAACTTCTCGCGGCGCCTCGGCTTGCGATACCGATCGAAGGCGTTGGTCGCCTAGTTCAGTTGCTTCTTCAACCTTTAACCTCGCAGGACTCGTCTGCTCGCAAGTGTATCGGTCACTGCGTGTTGCGGAGGAGGTTTTGCGGACATTCCTTAAGTAAGTGCCATTCCCTCCAAGACGAGAGGAGCTTGCTATGCACCGTTTGGCGCAATACGTCGACCAGCTTGTCAATGTTACGAGCAAACCATTGTTTGGCGATACCGGCGGCCGCGAGTGCAGGCTGATCTCGGTCGAAGACATTGGCCTGTGGCTACAGAGCGCGGAGTTGACGGGCGCGATGCGTGCCGACGTCAAGGGCAACGATAACCTTCTCGATGTGCCGGTGTTCGTGCCCTACGCACAGGTGCTCTGCGTCACACCGGTGACGGTGCGGATCGCGGCGTGGCAGGCACCGCATATACGCGAGTCGATCCTCGCATCGCGTGAGGCTCGCTCGGCTTCCAAACGCAGCGGCACGACAACGCCGGATCGCGCGAAACCGCGTTCCAAAAAAGCGCGCTGAACGCACGCCGCAGCACGCCCTCGGCCGCATACCTCTCGCTGCGAACGCGACAGACTCAGGAGCACTCAGATGGCTGACTTCATCGTAATCAGGCTAGTCCCGCCGACACCTGTCGACCCCGTCACGTTCGCGGCTTATTTGGATAAGCTGACACTCAAGATCTACGACGTTTCGTACGCGCATCCCGATGCCGGCACGCTTGGCGATCCGACGCCGCCGCTCGGCCAAGCGGTGTTCAACGCGCCTACGCAGCACCTCAGCGTGCCGTTCCCGGGGGGCATCTATTTGACCTACCCGGCCGGCACCACGATTGCGCAAAGCTACGCGCTGCAAATCGCGTTCGGGAAGGTGATCGCGGTCGATCCGGTGTCGGTCGCGACGGCGGTCATCGCGCTGCCCGCGGGGCTCACCGAGTACGTCACGCCCGATCTGCGCATCGTGCTCGAACGCACAGGGTCAGCACCGGTCTACGACGGCAGCGTGTACTACGACGTTCAGTTGCTTAGCGCCGGTGCGGTACCCGACCCGATGCTCGACTACGCGGGCTTGGCGCCGAGCTGCTACTTCACGTTGCCGGCCACCACCGATCCGAACGTCGCGCAGCTGAAGTTCCCGAGCGACGGCACCGCGCCAAGCTTCGATGCGCTGAGCGCCGCGATCGACAAGGTGGTCGCCAAAGACCCCGGCATCGCGAACCTGGTAGCGCTGGTCACGGCCAACGGCCCGCTCAGCGCGACCCAGGCGAGCAACATCGCCTACGAAATCATCTGGGGCGCGCAGCCGCCATTGCCCGCGCCGCCTGAGCTTATCGATCAGATGTACACGAACCCGCCGAACAGCG
>Ga0307374_10008110_pt1 | contig 15779 bp, 12 predicted proteins | sample OX3MG_FD_202532 | JGI IMG/M metagenome (GOLD analysis project Ga0307374, IMG submission 202532) | Soil microbial communities from Risofladan, Vaasa, Finland - OX-3 | ecosystem: Environmental > Terrestrial > Soil > Coastal area > Acid sulfate soil | place: Finland: Risofladan, Vaasa | collected... | reverse complement strand
AGGAGGCCAAGCTGCGGCTGGTGGCCAAGACGGCTCGCGCGGTCTGGGGCAGCTGAGGGCGCGGAGCGAGCGGCCTGCTCGCAGGGGTGATTGCGCCGCGCCGAACCGCCGCGTCGCGGGACGAAGCCGGCAGAGGCCGGCTGGGCGCGGGAACGCCCGGCCTGCTCCCGGTCGCGCGCCTCTCTCCGCGTGAGGATCGGATTCCGTCATGCGCGTGCTCTTCACGACCCAGCCCGGGACGGGCCACTGGCGTCCGCTGGCGCCGCTGGCGGCGGAGTTGCTCGCGGCCGGCCACGAGGCCGCTTTCGCCGCCAGCCCGGGCTTCTGCGCCGACATCGGCCGGTTCGGCTTCCGCTGCTTCCCGCTGGGCGTCGACGACTACCGCGCGGAGTTCGCGCGGCAGCAGGCGGGGCTGGCGCCGCCCGTCCCGCCCTCCTCGGTGTCGGTGATGGCCGACGTCTTCCTGCCGCGCTCGGCGCGCAACCTGCCGGAACTGCTCGCCGCCTGCCGCGCCTGGCGCCCGGACGTCGTCGTGCGCGAGCCGACCGAGTACGCCGGAGCCCTGGCGGCGGAGCTGCTCGAGGTGCCCTGCGCGGTGCTGCAGATCTCCGCCTACCGGCCGCACCTGAACCGCGCGCTCGCGGCACCCATGGCGCGGCTGCGCGGCGAGCTGGGGCTGCCGCCCGACCCGGCGCTCGCGATGCTCACCGGCGCGCTCCTGCTGCTCCCCTTCCCGCCAAGCCTGCTCGAGCCCGGCGTCGGGATGCCCCCGACGGCGCGCTTCGTCCGGCACGTCCCCTTCGACCTCGAGCGGCCGGGCGAGACGGCGCTGCCGGACTGGCTGGACGTGCTCACCTTCAGGAAACCCGTCGTCTACGTGAGCCTCGGAACGTCCTACAACTACACGCCCGGCGTCTTCGAGGCCGTGCTGGCGGGCCTCGGCGGCGAGCCGGTTACCCTGATCGTGACTACCGGTGGCCGCGATCCGGCGGCATTCGGCCCGCGGCCGAGCCACGTCCACCTCCTGCGCTACCTGCCGCAGAGCCTGGTCTTCCCGCGCTGCGATCTGGTGGTCACCCACGGCGGCTCGGGGACGGTTCGCACCGTCCTCGCCCACGGTCTGCCGCTGGTCGTCGTCCCGATCGCGGCCGACCAGCCGGACAATGCCCGGCGCTGCGCCGCGCTCGGCGTGGCGCGCACGGTGGCGCCGGACGAGCGCACGCCCGGGGCGGTGCGGTCGGCAGTGCGCGACGTGCTGGCCGATCCGTCCTACCGCGACAACGCCCGGCGGCTGCGGGCCGAGTTCGCGGCGCTGCCCGGGCTGGAAAGCGCCGTCGCCCTGCTCGACGCGCTGGCGGCTGGGAAGGCGCTTCCGGGCTGATTCGCTCCCCGACATGCCGGCCCGATGTGCAGAACCCGGGCTCGCGCACCCCCGGCACCGTCTGTGCATTGGAGCGTGCCGGACAACCTGATTGATCGAACCTCTGCTCGTTGGTTCCTCCGGAATCCACTGCACCCCTCAGCTTTCCTCGCCGGTATCCTCAGCGCCGCGGTACGCGCAGCCGGGGCGCTACGCCTATCCCTCCGGACGGCGCGCCTGGCTCTGCTGGGACGAAGTTGACATCCCACCGCTCGGAGTGCCACAACTCTGTCACTCGCCGCTCGCGAGACTGCCCATTGGAGGCGTCGATGAGGACGGACCGTATGATGGTCGTGGCACGCACGGCCGGGCGCGGGATTCGCGGCCGGTGGCGTGGCACCGCCGTCTTCCTCGGCATCGCCTTCGCCCTGAGCGCGGTCTTCTGGGGCCTGATGGTCCGCGCGGGCACCGCGACCGCCAACGCCAACTGGCTGCTCGGCCTGATGTGGAGCCCGGCGATCGCGGCGCTGGCGGTCAACGTCGGGCGTTACCGCTCGCTGCGGGGCCTTGGCTGGGGGTTGGGCCGGCCGCGCTTTCTGCTGCTCGGCTACGCGATCCCCGTCGCCTACGGCCTGGTCGCCTACGGGCTCGTCTGGCTGGTCGGGCTGGGCCACATCTCCGTCCCCACCCTCTCCGACCACCTCGCGGCGACCTTCGCGGGGTTCCCGGCCGGGCGCTCGCCGCTGCTCGCCGTGCTGTTCGCCGCGACGGTCGGCGTGCTCATCTCCATGCTGAGCGCCGCCGGGGAGGAGATCGGCTGGCGCGGCTTCCTCGTGCCGGAGCTGGCGCGGCGCACGACCTTCACCCGCACGGCCGCCGTCAGCGGCGCCGTCTGGGCGCTCTGGCACCTCCCGCTGCTGCTTTTCGCCGGCTACCGCAGCGACGCCCCGCTCTGGTCTGCTCTGCCGTGCTTCGTGGTCCTGACGCTGAGCCTCAGCGTTGTGCTGGCCTGGCTGCGACTCCGCTCCGGCAGCGTCTGGCCGGCGGTGCTGCTGCACGCCAGTCACAACCTGTTCATCCTGCACGTCTTCTCGCCGCTGACCGTTGACAGCGGCGTCACCCGCTACCTCGTTGGCGAGGATGGGCTGGCCCTGGCCCTGGTCGGGATCGCGCTGGCAGCCGTGGTGCTGTGGCGCCGCCGCACCCCGGAGACCACACCCACGGCCGCGCACCCGGGTCCCGAGCCGGTCCCGTCGGGCGCCCATCGGGTGTGAGCGCGCCCCGGCGGGTGCGTCGCGGTGCTCCCGCGCCGAGAGTACTGAATGGACAGGAGGTTCGTGACCAGAGTACTACGGTCATCGATAGGGCGTCGTCTATTCTCGGGACAGTTATGCTTCTCTCCGTGTTCGTGGGCGGGCCGTGCTACCTGGGGGAAGGTTCCGTCACCGATGACCGCCTTCAGCCTCGTCCCCGGGATGTCACCGTCCTCCTCAGCGGCAGCAGCACGCTCCGCTCCGCTGCAAGTGCTGCTCGTCGACGAAGACGAGGACGACGCCCGGGCCACCCGGAACCTGCTGGACGAGATCGATCCCCACGGTTACCACCTCACCTGGATCGCGGGCTTTGCCCAGGCGCTGCGCGCGATGGAAGGCGAGCACCACGACATCTGGCTCGTCGCCTATCGCCTGGGCCAGCGTACCGGCCTCGACCTCGTCCGCGCGGCGGCTGAGAGGAGCCCCGGACTTCAGACTCCGTGGATCCTGTTGACGGCTCACGGCAGCCACGAGGTCGACCTCCAGGCGATGGCCATGGGGGCGGCGGACTACCTGGACAAGCGCCAGCTCACCGCGCCGCTGCTGGAGCGCGCCATTCGCTACGCGCGCAACCGCGTCGAGGCCGCGCGGGCGCTCGAGCAGAGCGACGACCGCCTCCAGGCGCTCGTCCGGCACGCCTCCGACGTGCTCATCGTGATGGATCCCGACACGCGGGTGACCTACCTGAGTGAGTCGGCCGAGCAGGTGCTGGGCTATCCGCCGCAGGATGTGATTGGCAGGCTCGGGCTCGACTGGATCCATCCCGACGAGCGGGACGAGGCGCGGCGGGCCCTGGCCGAGGTGCTCGACCAGCCGGAGCGGACGGTTACGCTCGCCCTGCGCTGCCGTCACCGCGACGGGTCATGGCCGGTGATGGAGTTCACCGCTACCAACCATCTGGAGACCCCCAGCATCCGCGGCATCGTGACCGCCGGCCGGGACATCACCGCGCGCACTCGCGCCGAGCATCGTCTGCGTGAGGCCGAGGAGCGCTACCGCACGCTGGTCGAGCGCCTCCCGGTGGTGACCTACATCGTCGAACCGGGAGATCCCGGCCAGACGCGCTACGTCAGCCCGCAGCTGGGCGACCTGCTCGGGCGCGATCCGCGAGAGGCGCTCGAGGATCCGGGCGCCTTCCGTAGCTGGCTCCACCCGGACGACCGGGAGCCCGTGGTCGCGGCGCAGCAGGTCACCCGGACGACCGGCCGCCCGCTCTCGGTGGAGCACCGGCTGATTGCCGCCGACGGGCGCATCGTGTGGGTCAGCAACGAGGCGACCCTCGTGTACGGGTCGGATGGCCAGCCGCGCTACTGGCAGGGGATTCTCCGCGACATCACGGAGCGCAAGCGCGCGCAGCTGGCGCTGGCGGAGAGCGAGCAGCGTTACCGCTCGCTCTTCGAGCACAACCCGGACGCCGTCTACTCGTTCGATCTCAACGGCGTCTTCCAGTCGGCCAATCCGGCCTGTGAGGCGGTCACCGGCTGGACGCCGCAGCAGCTCATCGGGCAGTCGTTCCTGCCGCTCGTCCCGCCGGACAAGAGGGCCACGGGCCGCGAGCGCCTCGCGCGGGCTGTCCAGGGCGAGCCACAGGACTACGAAACGACCATCATCCATCGCGACGGCCACCGGGTCGCCCTCCACGTGACCACTATCCCGATCGTGGTCGACGGGACGGTCGTCGGCGTCTACGGTGTCGCACAGGACGTGACGGCGCAGAGGCAGATCGAGGCCGACCTGCGCGCGGCAGAGGGGCGCTACCGCGCGCTGGTCGAGCAGTCGCCGCTGGTCACCTACACGATCGCCGCGGACAGCGGCCTGAGCTACACCAGCCCGCAGATCGAGGCGCTGATCGGCTACCCGCCGCCCGGGGGTGCCGGCGCGGTGACCTTCTGGCGTGAGCGCCTCCATCCCCTCGACCGGGAGCGCGTACTGGCGGAGCGTGCCCGCTCGCGCGAGCGGGCGGAGCCTTTCCGGGTCGAGTACCGCCTGGTGCACCGCGACGGCTCCACGGTCTGGGTACGCGACCACTGCGTGCTGGTGCGCGACGCCGCGGGCCGGCCGAGCCACTGGCAGGGGGTCGCCATCGACATCACCGAGCAGAAGCGGGCCGAGGAGCAGCGGCACTTCCAGGCTCAACTGCTGCAGACGGTGGGCCAGGCGATCATCGCCACGGACCAGGACGGCGTCATCACCTACTGGAATCGCGTCGCCGAGCAGATGTACGGCTGGCCGGCCGACGAGGTGCTTGGCCGCAACGTCCTCGACGTGACGCCGTCCCTGGCGACCCGTGAGCAGGCAAACGAGATCATGCGGCGCCTGCTGGCAGGTGAGCCCTGGACCGGTGAGTTCACCGTCCGGCGGCGCGACGGCACCACGTTCGAGGCCATCGTCACCGACGCTCCGGTCCACGACGACGCGGGGATGCTGATCGGCGTCGTCGGCATCTCGACCGACATCAGCGAGCGCAAGGCCCTCGAGGAGCAGCTGGCCCACCAGGCGTTCCACGACCCGCTGACCGGCCTGCCCAACCGGGCGCTGCTGGTCGACCGGCTGGCGCACGCGCTGGAGCGGCTGGCTCGCCACCCGGCGTCGCTGGCCCTGCTGTTCCTCGATCTCGACAACTTCAAGGTGATCAACGACAGCCTGGGCCACGAGGTCGGAGACGCGCTGCTGGTGGCCGTCGCCGACCGGCTCGGCGGCTGCGTGCGGGCCGGTGACACCGCCGCGCGGTTCGGCGGCGACGAGTTTGCCGTTCTGCTCGAGGATCTGCCCGGACTGGAGCCGGCCGAGGCGGCGGCCGAGCGCATCCTGGCGGTGCTGGAGCCCGACTTCCAGCTCGGCGGACATACCTTCCACATCAGCAGCAGCATCGGCATCGCCTACACCGACGACCCGACGGCTCGGGTGGAAGATCTGCTGCGCAACGCCGACGCGGCCATGTACGACGCGAAGGCGGCGGGCAAGTCGCGCTACGAAGTGTTCGACCCGGCCATGCGCGAGCGTGCCGTCACGCGCCTGGAGGTCGAGCGGGATCTGCGGCACGCGCTGGCGGCCGACGAGCTCCGGGTGTACTACCAGCCGGTCATCCGCCTGGCGACGGGTGAGATCCGCCAGGTCGAGGCGCTGCTGCGCTGGGAGCGTCCGGGGTGGGGGCTGGTCGAGCCGGCCGGGTTCGTGTCGCTGGCCGAGGAGACCGGCCTGATCCTGTCGATCGGCCAGTGGGTGCTCGAGCAGGCGTGCCGGACGCTGGCGGACTGGCGCCGGCAGTCGACCGCGGCGGCGCTGGTCGGAGTCACGGTCAACGTGTCGCCCCGGCAGTTCCGCAGCCCCGGCTTCGTCGAGCGGGTGGCCGCCATCCTCCGCGACACCGGCTTGGCCCCGAGATCGCTCACGCTGGAGATCACCGAGAACCTGTTCATGCACGACCTCGAGCGGACGCTACGGATGCTCCACGAGTTCCGGAGCCTCGGCGTCGGCGTCGCCATCGACGACTTCGGCGTCGGCTACTCGTCGCTCTCCTACCTCAAGCGCTTCGCTCTCGACGCGCTCAAGATCGACCGGTCCTTCGTGACCGGGCTGCCCGAGGACGTGCAGGACCAGGCGCTCGTCCGCGGGATCATCGCCACGGCACGCGCGCTCCACATGGAGGTGACGGCCGAGGGCATCGAGACTCCCGAGCAGCTGGCCACGCTGCGGGAGTTCGAGTGTGAGCTGGGGCAGGGATACCTGTTCGGGCTGCCCGGACCCGCGGCCGAGATGGGCAAGTTGCTGGCGCGGGGTGAGCGGTTCCCGGTGGTACCGGGTGACTCCGGAGGCGCGTCGCTCGAGTCCTGAGCGTCCCGCCGGCGCGTTCAGCCGGCGAGACCGCCGGCGCCCTCGATGCCCAGGTGGTCGAGCGCCCGCGTGGCCGCATCGCTGCCGCTCTGAATGCAGTCCGGGATGCCGACGCCGCGGTAGGCCGATCCGAGCAGGTACAGCCCCGGCAGCTGCGCCACGTGCCGGTCGATGGTCGCGACGCGCTCCAGATGGCCCAGCGTGTACTGGGGTAACGCGCGGGGCCAGCGGTAGACGCGCGCCAGGAACGGTTCCGCCGTCAGGCCCAGGATCTCCCGCAGCTCCCGTCGCACCAGGGCGACCAGGTCGTCGTCGGCGAGATCCACCGCGGCCTCCCGTCCGGCGCGGCCGACGAAGCCGCGCACCAGCGCCACCCCCTGCGGCGCGCGACCCGGGAACTTGCTCGTCACCCAGGTCACGGCGGTGAGCTCGCGGTCCTCGACGCGTGGGATGACGAAGCCGCGTCCCGCGCCCAGGCCCGCGATGTCGGTGCTCCGGTAGGCGGCGGTGATCGTGGCCGTGGAGGTGTAGGGGATCTGCCGCAGCGTCGCCGCCAGCGGCGCCGACAGTTCCTGGAGCAGGTCGGCGCTGGCCCAGGCCGGCGTCGCCAGCAGCAGGGCGTCGGCCTCCAGCACGTCGCCGTTGGCCAGGCGGAGCGTCCAGCCGCCGCTTCCCCGCCACGCGACCGCCGTCGCGGCGACGCCGCTGCGGACCTCGACACGGTCGAGCGCGCCCGCCAGCGTCTCGGTGAGCTCGCCGAGCCCGCCGGCCAGCGACAGAAAGGCGGAGCGAGGCGGCGCGGATCCGGAGGGCGGCTTCGGCGCGGCACGGCGCTGGGCCAGCATGCCGCGGATCAGGCTGCCGTGCGTCCGCTCGCTCTCGCGCAGGCGGGGGAAGGTCGCCAGCAGGCTGAGCTGCTCGGCGTCCCCGGCGTAGATGCCGGAGAGGAGCGGCTGGGCCATCCGCTCGTAGGCCTCGCCGCCGAAGCGGCGCCGGACGAAGGCGGCGACCGACTCGTCGCCCTCGTCGCGGCGCGCCGGGACGACGACCTCCAGCCCCTTGCGCAGCTTTGCCCGAGTCGAGAGGAGGCCACTGCGGAGCAGCGGCCGGACCCGGGTCGGCACCAGCCCGCTGATCCCCTCGGGCAGCGGCTCGAGGCGCCCGTCCCGCAGGATGTAGGTCCCGCCGCCCGAATCGGTCGTGCCGACCAGCTCGCCGCCCAGGCCGAGCTCCTCGCACAGCCGCGTCGCCGCCGGCTTGGCCGACAGGAACGAGTCGGGACCGGCCTCGATCACCAGCCCGTCCGGGCGCTCGGTCAGGATCTTGCCGCCGAGGCGCGGGCCGGCCTCGACCAGTGTAACGGCGAGCGCGGGCGCGCTCCGGCTGAGCCGGTAGGCTGCGGCCAGCCCGGCGATCCCGCCCCCCACCACCACGACGCGTCGCTGCCGCGACATCGTTCCCGTCCTACCTGCCTGCGTGCCTACTCGCTCGCGGTCGCGACCAGCGCCCGGCCAAGGCGGTCCCGGACGGCGTCGGCGACGGCCCGGCAAAGAAGGGGAGCGTCGTTGAGCGAGGCGGTGCGCTCCAGCCGCATCCCGAGACGCGCCGCCAGCTCGCGCGCCTCGACGTCGACGTCGAAGAGGATCTCGACGTGGTCGCACACGAAGCCGATCGGCACGACCAGCACGTTGCGCGTTCCCCCGGCGGCCAGCTCCTCCAGCGTCGCCTCCAGTGGCGGCCCCAGCCACGGCTCCCGCGTCGCCCCGGCACTCTGAAAGGCGAAGCGCCAGCCGAAGGGCCGCACGCGGTCGACCACCGCCTCGACGGAGGTGCGCAGCTCGTCGGGGTAGGGATCGTGCCACTCGAGGATGCGCTCGGGCAGGCTGTGCGCGGTGAAGATGACCGTGACTCCCGCCCGTTCCCCCTCCGGGAAGCGCGCCAGCGCGTCCTCGACCCGCCCCGCGACCGCCGCGACGAACGCGGGCTGATCCTTCCAGCTCTCGACGGCCAGCACCGGCAGGTTCGCGCCCTGGGCGTTCAGGGCCTCGTCAACCCGCTGCAGGTAGGCGCCGACGCTCATGCGCGAGTAGTGTGGCGCCATGACGACGGTGACGAGCTGCTCGGCGCCGTCGGCGAGGAGCTGAGCGATGACCTCCCGGATGTAGGGGTGCCAGTGGCGCATCCCCACGTAGGTCCGGAACTCGACCCCGACCAGACGGGCCGCGTCGTCGTTCAGCTCGCGCTCGACCCCGGCCGCCTGCGCCCGGGTCAGCTCCAGGATCGGTGAGCGGCCGCCGATGGCACGGTAGCGCTCCGTCATCTCCTCCAGCAGCCCCTCCGACAGCGGACGCCCGCCGCGGACGTCGAGCAGGTAGGCGGGCAGGTCGTCCAGCGAATCGGGGCCGCCATAGGCCATCAGCAGGACGGCGACGCGCGTCGGCCGGCCCGGGTCGCCGGCCAGCGGCTCGGCGCCCGGCTCCATCTGATCGGGGTGCCCCGATCCGCTCATGAGCGCGACTCGCGTACCCGCGCCAGGGCGTCGTCCTCCGCCGCGTAGTCGAGCGCGGCCGGATCGACGTTTGCCGCAGGGTAGGCCCGCTCCCAGGCGACGGTCCGCGCGATCGCCTCGTCGCGCGGCACCGGCTCGGCATAGCCCAGCTCCTGCCGGATCCGGCCCGTGTCCGCGACCAGGTCCTGGCCGGTGTTGGCGTTGCCGATCGATCCGCCGCGCAGCGCCGGGGCGTCGACGGTGACGACCGCGCCGTCCCAGCCGGCCGCTCGGCCGATGGCCTGGACCCAGTCCGCCTCGCGCAGCGCCTCCGCCTCACCGACGTTGTAGGTGCGGCCGGCGGCCCGGTCGTCCGTCGTCGCCAGGGCGATCGCGGCGCCCACGTTCTCCACGTAGCCGCGGGCCGTGCGCCAGGCGGCCACCTGCCGGTCGAGTGGGATCGCCCGCCGGCCGTCGTCCATGCGCCGGACGTAGGCCTGCAGCCGGTGCTGATAGTCCCCGGGCCCGTAGACCATCGGCAGGCGCAGCACGGTTCCCGGCAGCCGCGACTCGCCCAGCACGACCCGCTCGACCAGGATCTTGTCGTAGTCGTCGCGCCAGCGCTGTGGGTCGTCGGCCGCCCGCCGCGGCTCGCTGCGGTAGGGGTAGAGGCGCGAGCGGACCGGAGAATCCTCGGTCAGCGGCACCGGCTCGACCGGCCCGGGCTCGGTATTGATCAGCACACCGAAGGCCCGGTACACGTCCATGCTGCTGATGGCTACCAGCCGGCGGGCGACGCCGGTGAAGGTCGCGACGACCGTCCGCGCGTCCGCCTCGGTCATGGCGAACATGTCCAGCACGATGTCCGGCGTCTGATCGCCGAGCTCCGCCGCCAGACGCGGCAGCTCCGCGCGCTCGCCGTGCAGATGCCGCACGGATTCCGGCAGCTCGGTCTCGGTCTGCCCGCGGTGGAAGAGGGTGACCTCGTGCCCCGTCTCGACCAGCCGCCGCACCACCCACGGCCCCATGAAACGCGTCCCGCCGATGATCAGAACCCGCATCGATCCCTCCCTGGCTGGGTCGGCGCGATACCTCGCGCCCTTACCCGGCGAGTTGGAGCCCCAGCGCTACGTGTGACGCACCGTCAGCTCGTGCACGAGCTCGACCACCCGGCGCACGCTATCGACCGGCGTCTCCGGCAGGATGCCGTGGCCGAGGTTGAAGACGTGCCCCGGCCTCCCCGCCGCCTCGGCCAGTACGGCGCGCACCTGGCGCTCGATCTCCTCCGCCGGAGCGAACAGGACGAGCGGGTCGAGGTTGCCCTGTACGGCGTGCTCCGGGCCGACCCGCTCCCAGGCGTCGTCCAGCCCGATGCGCCAGTCCACTCCGACCACGTCCGCCCCCGCCTCGGCCAGCAGCGGCAGGATGCCGGCAGTGCCGGTGCCGAAGAGGATGACCGGCACGCCCAGCGGCGCCAGCGCGGCCACGATGCGCCGTACCCACGGCAACACGTGCTCCCGGTAGTCGCGCGGCGAGAGGGCGCCGGCCCAGCTGTCGAAGAGCTGCACCGCCTGGGCGCCCGCCCGTACCTGGGCGGCCAGGTAGCCGGCGGTCATGGCGGCGAGCTTCTCCATCAGCGCGGCCCAGGCCGCGGGGTCCCCATACATCAGCTCCTTGGTGCGCCGGTAGTGGCGCGAGCTGCCGCCCTCGACCAGGTAGCTCGCCACCGTGAAGGGCGCGCCGGCGAAGCCGATCAGCGGCACGCCCCGACCGTCGAGCGCGCGACGCACCAGCGCGATCGCCTCGAGCACCTGCCGCAGCGCCTCCTCGGCCGGGCGCACGACCAGGCGCTCGACGTCGGCCGCGGTGCGCACCGGGTTGTGGATCACCGGTCCCTCGCCGGCCGCGAACTCGAGGTCGACCCCCATCGGCACGAGCGGGAGCAGGATGTCGGCGAAGATGATGGCCGCGTCGACGCCCAGTCGCTCGATCGGCTGCAGCGTCACCTCGGCGGCCAGCTCCGGCCGGGCGCAGATGTCGAGCAGCCCGTGGCGGGCGCGAATGGCGCGGTACTCGGGGAGGTAGCGGCCCGCCTGGCGCATGAACCAGACGGGCGTGCGATCGACCGGCTCACACCGGCAGGCACGCAGAAAGCGGGGCGTCTCGTCCGGCAACCCGTCCTCCGTCTAGTGGGTAGGTCGCGGGGACCGCGCATGGCGCGCCGGCCAGAGCGCCGGCTGCGACGGATTCTATCACCGTGCCCATGGCGGATCCGCGGACGGCATGGGCGCGCTATACTGCACCGGATCCGCATCGACATGGGGCGCGGGACGCTGAGGGAGGTCAGTATGAGCGATCGCCCGGCCTTCGAGCCGAAGTTCTACGAGCTCGCGGAGTTGGCGGAGTTCTCACCGCTGCCCGGCATCAGTTGCACGGCCATCACCGGCGGCACGATGATGGGCAACTGGGTGCGGCTGGCGCCCAACACCGAGATGCCCGCCCACCAGCATCCGCACGAGCAGTTCGGCGTCATGCTCGAAGGGGCCATGGAGCTGACCATCGGTGACGAGACGCGAATGCTGCGGCCCGGCGCCGCCTATACCATCCCGGGCGGCGTCGTCCATCGGGCGACGACCCACGGCGACGGCTGCCTGGTGCTCGACATCTTCAACCCACCCCGCGAGGACTACGCGCGAGCCATGGAGGAGGCCAGCCGGCGCTAGGGGGCATCGCGCTGACGGGAGCCGCGTTGACAGGCTCCGGGCACAGTGATATGCTCATATGGCGATAGGAACGGTTCCAGCGGGCGATGCACGAACCGGATCGGTAGATGGGTGAACTGATCCTGAGCCGGCCTGCGCTCAAGCTGGAATTCGCGGTGTCGGTGCCGCTCGACCTCACATCGGCGATCTCGCTGGTGTATCGGGCGACGGACCCGCGGCGGTTTGACCCGTGGCTGGTTGAGGCACGACAATCACTGGATTCCCAGGTCCAGCACGACCTGGACACGGTTCTGGGGTTCTCCGGGCGGCTGCTCTACTTCGTTGAAGAGCTGCTGATGTCGTTCAATCCGTTCGAGCCAACCCAGCTCGAGGCGGACTTCACGGCGTACATCGGACACCTGCGGAGCCTGCCGGCCTGGGCCTACCAGAGTATGATGGCACAGTCATTGCTCAGGGTATATCGCGACCGAGGAGTGACTGAGGCGCCCCCAGAGTCCCGGGATCCGGCGGCGTGGCGGGCGTTCATCGAGCCGGGAATCACCCGAGCGGACCTCAATGAGGTCGCCGACCTGGCTCTGGCACCTGAACAACTGAAGGCGCGTACGGTCTCGATGCTCGAGCGCTTCTGGCACGACTCCTACGGCGAGGAATTCGCCCGGGCGCTGCCGGAGATGCGCCGGGCGCTCCGGCAGGCGCGCTCCACCACCTACCCGAGCGTGGCGATGGCCTTCGAGGAACTCAGCGGCCATCGGCTGCCCGAGGAGGTGCAGTTCGCCCTGCCACACGTGGAGCGGGTCACCTTCTGCCCGTCGTACCACCTGGGCAACTTCGCCCAGTTCATTCTCTACCCGCCGGAGTTGATCCTCTACTTCAACTGCCAGCGCACGAGCGCCGCCACCCAGCCGGTGCAGGACTCCGGCGTCTCGGCCGACCTCTTGCCGGGACTCCGTTCCCTGGCCGACGGCACGCGGCTGCGCATCGTCGAGATGCTGCAGCACCAGGAGCTGTACGCGCAGGAGATCGTTGGACGGCTCGGCATCAGTCAGTCCGCGGTGTCGCGACACCTGGCCATGATGGAGGCCGCGGACATCGTCAAAGTTCGGCCGTGCAACGGGATGAAGTACTACGCGATCAACGCGCGACGGCTGCGGCAGCTGGCCGCGGACCTCGAGCGAATCGCCGACGATCACCCCGCCCAGACGGGTGATCGGCATTAACAAGCTGTCTCCCGGCGCGCCACGGCGCGCCATTCGGAGGGTCAACCGCGTCATTGGCCGGTTGTTCGGGTCGCTGGGCAGCGCGCTCGCGCGTATGCCAGGCTCGACACAACCCCCTATTTTCCTCTGAAGAGCGGCCCTTCGGGGCTCGCTTCCCCAGACCCCCTCGAAGAGGGCTTGATCGATCGGCCACGATCGAGCCGGACTGACCTCTCTCACGGTTGACCTGACTGGCGATAAGGGGCGTGCTTGCCGCGAGGCGAGCACGCCCCTTGTCATTTAGAGCCATGTGCAGTGGCTTTGACCGCCTAGGCTCGCCGCGTCGCGTGTAGGGGCGCGATTCATCGCGCCCAGGTCGTCGTCGGGCAGACAGTCGTGCTGAATAACGCTGTAACGCCAGGGGATCGCGCGGAGCACCGATCACGCGGCCGCGCCGGCCGCTCCGGTCAGCTCGCCGCGCAGCACCGTGACCGCCTGCCCCTGCAGCGTGACCCGCTCACCCGCCATGCCGACGCGGACCACGCCGCCGCGCGCCGAGACCTGGTGGCCGGTCATCTCCGTCCTGCCCAGCCGCTCGGCCCAGTAGGGCGCGAGCGCGCAGTGGGCCGAGCCGGTCACGGGGTCCTCGTCGATGCCGAGATTCGGCGCGAAGAAGCGCGACACGAAGTCCACCCCCGGTGTGCCGGCGCGGGCGGTGACGATGACGCCGTGGTTGGGCCTCGAGGCCATGCGAGCGAAGTCCGGCGCCAGATCGCGCACCGCTGCCTCGGACGCGAGCTCGATCAGGTAGCGGCCGTTGCGGTCGGCGCCGACCCAGACGGCCGGGGCGCCAAGTGAGTCGAGGATCTCCGCCGGCGCGTCGCCCGCAACGGCCGGCTCCAGCGGGAAGTCGAGCTCAATCCAGTCGCCCCGACGCTCCGCCGTCAGCAGTCCGCTCAACGTGGCGAAGCGGGCCTGCGCGCTGGGGGCCAGGTGGCCCTCCGACCAGAGGACGTGCGCGCTCGCCAGCGTGGCGTGGCCGCAGAGCGCGACCTCGACGCTCGGCGTGAACCAGCGCAGCCGGAAGACGCCCTCCTCACGGTGGAGGAAGGCTGTCTCGGAGAGGTTCATCTCCCGCGCCACGCTCTGCATCCAGCCCGCGTCGGCCGGGCCCGGCAGCACGCAGACCGCGGCCGGGTTGCCCCGAAACGGCCGGTCGGTGAAGGCATCGACCTGGATCAACGGCTGTCCCATGCGCGCTACCTCTCCATCTCAGTGCGTCGGATCATCCGCCCGGGCCCCGCTCCGGCGTCCGGGTCGCTCGCGCGACACACGCGCGGTGTCGCGTTCACCCCCCAGGCGCGCCGCCGGGAGAACCACCACTGCCCGGCTCAACGCGGCCGGAAGCCACGAGGCACCCGGGCCGTGTCCGCGGGCGGCCGGAAGGCGACCATCCTCACCCGAGCGGCGAACGCCCCTCGCGCGTCCTCCGAGCCGTCGAGCCTGACTCCGAGCTGGCCGGCGAAGATCCGTGCATAGCGCGGGTAGCGACGCTCGTAGTCGACGATCTCGCCGTACACCTCGTCCGGCGTGAGCATGCGCTGCGCCGGGACGTAGCGCTCTCCACCGGTTTGCACCTCGACGGCCGGGTGCGCCCTGAGGTTGCGGTACCAGTCGGAACGCTCGCCCCAGCCCGAGACGACGACGCTCTCCTCTGTGAAGGGGTCGTAGCGCACGACCTCGAGCACGGTCCGGTGCAGCCGACCCGTGCGGCGGCCACGGTGCGTCAGCAGCAGCGCGCGGTGCCCGGCCAGCCAGCCCAGATTGAGCCGGAAGAGCACGATCGGCAGGCGAAAGGCGAGGCGCAGCAGCCCGCGCGGGCGCTCCTGCAGCATGCGGCGGGAGGCCAGCCGGGTCGCGAGCCGTCGCCAGGCGAACAGGCCCAGGCCGACGGTCAGCAGACCAAAGAGCAGGCTGCGCCGGTGCCGCACTGGCCACCTCCCTCGCGCGGGGCCGCGCCTACCGCCCCGCCTGACCCGCCGCGCTGGGCAACACGTCCTCGCAGGGTACGTTGCTGTAGCCGGAGCGGAACGCCGCCACGGTGCCGGCGGCGGGATCGAAGCGGTGGCGCGGTACGCAGCCGGCGTCGTTGCCGAGCAGGTGGATCGAGATCGAGGCTTCCGGCGAGGTCGTCTCGACGCTGTGGACGTCGCCAGCCGGCGGCAGCAGCGTGTAGAACTCGCCCGCCTCGAGCGTGCGCTCCTCGAGCAGCTCGAGCTCGGCGATACCGGCCGCGACGTCCTCGACGATCGGCGCGTAGACCTTCTCGCGCTGCCGGCCCCGGTACAGGCCCACCAGACCCCAGGCGAGGTGGTCGTGGACCGGGGTGGTCGAGCCGGCCGGCACCACCAGCGAGAAGAGGGTCAGCGCGTGGTCGGCCGCGCGGTACAGCAGGTACTGGCCGATGCCGCCACCCATGCCGCTGGCCGCGTAGGGCTGGGCGAAGGCGTCCGGCAGCCAGCCCTCGGCCGCGAGCAGCCGGCCGAAGGCGGGGCGGAGCGCCTCGACCAGCAGGCTGGGGTCGGGCTCGGCGGCGCGCGCGGCGAGCACCTCGGCGATGAAGTCGCGGACGACCGGCGAGTCCACATAGTACTCGTCGGCAGGCGTCCGGTCGGGCATTGCGTGCTCCCTCACTCGGTAGACCGCCGTGCCGCGGTGGATTCTCGTTGTCTCGCAGGGTACGCACTGTCGCGCGCGTTGGCAATTGCCTGCCGTCGACGCCGCGGCCCTCAGCTTCACGTCGGCGGGCAGCAAGCCGGGCGGGAGCGCGCTGGTGAGCGTGCGGACGAAGCCATCAGTGGAGCG
>Ga0307374_10008109_pt1 | contig 15784 bp, 9 predicted proteins | sample OX3MG_FD_202532 | JGI IMG/M metagenome (GOLD analysis project Ga0307374, IMG submission 202532) | Soil microbial communities from Risofladan, Vaasa, Finland - OX-3 | ecosystem: Environmental > Terrestrial > Soil > Coastal area > Acid sulfate soil | place: Finland: Risofladan, Vaasa | collected... | reverse complement strand
CCTTCTGCTCATGCGCGAGTGGGCCAAGTCCGGGACCATCCGCCTTCGCAACTTCTGGGCCCGTCGAGCCCGCCGTTTGCTCCCCGCCCTGTTCGTCCTGCTGGCCGGGATCGCCGTCTACGCCTGGCTCCTGGCTCCGGATGGGACGCAGGGATCGCTCCGGGTCGACGGACTGACCACGCTCCTCTACGTTGCCAACTGGCACCAGATCTTCTCGGGACAGAGCTATTTCGCCCAGGTGGCCACGACCTCGCCGTTGCTGCACACCTGGACACTCGCCATCGAAGAGCAGTTCTACCTGGTGTGGCCCCTGGTGGTGCTGGCCGTGCTCAAGTGGCGCAAGTCGCCTCGCCTGCTGCTCGGCATCACCATCTTCGGCATCGCGGCATCGGCGATCGAGATGGCGCTGCTGTTCCACCCGGGCCTCGACCCCAGCCGGCTCTACTACGGCACCGACACCCGGGCACAGGACATTCTGGTGGGGGCGGCGGTGGCCCTGCTCATCGGCGGCCGGCGCCAAGGCGTGGGTCTCGGCGATTTCGCCAGAGGTGGCGCGGGAGACGCCGGCACCATCGAGGCCGACTCGGCGGCAGATGGCATCGACAGCCAGGAAGGCCAGGGTGTCGATGCCCGGCGTACCCGTCGCCGGACCATCGGGTACTCGCTGGCCATTGTCGTCGCGGCTGCCGTCTTCGGGTTCGAGTGGTCCCGCATCACCGACAGTTCGTCCTTGCCCTATCGCGGCGGGTTCCTGCTCGCCGACCTCATGGTGGGCGTGGTCATCGTGGGTGTGGTCCGGGCACCGACCGGGCTACCGGCCCGTCTGCTCGCCATCCGGCCCCTCACCTATGTGGGACGGATTTCCTACGGCTTGTACTTGTGGCACTGGCCCGTCATTCTGGTCCTCGACAATGCCCGCACCGGACTGGAGGGCTGGAGCCTTTTTCTGCTGCGGGCGGCGGTCAGTTTCATCATCGCGGTTCTGTCATGGCACTTCGTCGAGGTCCCGATCCGGCAGCGGAAGTTCACAACGTGGCGAACCCGCGCCTGGTTACCGGTCAGCGTGGTGGGGATCGTCGGGGTCCTGGTGGTGGCCACGGCCGGCGGCATCGGAGCCGGTGGGGCGGCGGCGGGAGCCGCGGCCACCCAGGCCGAATGGGGTGCGGTGCATGTCACCACCTTCACCGGGCCGGCCAGCAACACCCGGGTGCTGTTCGTCGGGGACTCCCTGTCGCTGACCGTGGCTATCGGCATCGCACCGGAGGCCGCTCAGTACGGGATCACCATCGGGGGGCGGACCCATGTCGGCTGCGGCATCGCGGTCGCCCTCCCGCTGAACGACCACGGGACGATCGGTGACCCGTTCCCCAACTGCCCGACCTGGCCGTCGTGGTGGGCCCAGGACGTCAACCAGCTTCATCCCCAAGTGGTGGCCTTGGTCATGGGCTGGTGGGAGACCATGGACCGCATGTACCAGGGTCGCTGGCAGCACCTCGGCGACCCTGCCTTCGACGCCTACGAGACCGCCCAACTCGAAAAGGCGGTGTCGATCCTCGCCTCGACCGGTTCACGGGTGGCGTTGATGACCGCGCCGTACTTCGATAGCGGTGAGCAACCGAACGGGCTGCCCTGGGACGAGGATTCACCGGCTCGGGTCAACCGGCTCAACAGCATCATCGAATCGGTGGCCGCGCGTCACAGAGGCTCGGTGTGGGTGGTGCCCCTGAACCAGTATCTCGACCCGAACGGCCACTTCACCTGGACGATCGACGGCAAGGTGGTTCGCCAGCCGGATGGGATCCACACCACCGTCGACGGGGGCGCCTACCTGGCGCCCAAGGTACTTCCCGCGTTGGCCGCCATCGCTAGCGCACCCCGTTGAACGACGTTCCTCCCACTCGACCGGTTGGCGGACGGGGGGATCCCGCCAGTGCTGCGGTCATCCCCTCCGAGGCGGCCGGGGTGTCCACTCCCCAGGGGTCCGACCCGACGGTGGACCCCGACGCCCGGCCGCGGTACCAGTTCCGGCTGGGCAACCGACCTCCGCTGACCGGCCTCCGGTTTCTGGTGCTGCTCGGTGTCCTCATCTACCACTCGAATTTCCGGGCATTGCCGGGTGCCTGGTCGGGCCTCCAGGTCTTCTTCGTGCTGAGCGGCTTTCTGATCACCGCCATGCTGGCGAGCGAAGGTCGGAAGAACGGTCGCATCAGCCTGAGCAACTTCTACACCCGGCGGGCGGCCCGGCTGGTGCCCCCGTTGCTGCTGACCGTGGCCCTGCTGGCCGTCTACGCCGCGTTCGTCTACGTCGCCGACGCCTCGCAGCGCATATGGGGTGACTCCTTGGCGGCGATGTTCTACTACGCCGACTACCGCCAGGCGTTCGGTCACGCCCCCTTCTTCGGCTACCTGGCCCAGACCTGGTCGCTGTCGGTGGAGGAGCAGTTCTACGTCATCTGGTCGGTGCTGATGGTGGTGGCGGTGGCCGCCCACCGGAGGCGGCTGGCGTACGCATTCGCCATCGCCGGAATCGCCCTCTCCATTGCCGACCGCCTCTGGATCGTCTTTCGGGCGCCCCACTTCGATGCGGTGGCTTTCACGCGGGCGTATTACGCATTCGACAGCCGCGCCGACGCCCTCTTCATCGGGTGCCTGCTCGGACTGCTGGCCGTCGACGGGTACCTGCACGGTTGGAAACCTTGGGCGACCCGTCTGCTGTCGGTGTCCGCTGGTGGGTCCGCCGCGCTTCTGGTGTGGATCCTGGTGGGTACCCACCTGTTCACCGAGAGTGTCGCCGCCTGGTGGCTCCCGGTCAGCGCGGTGGCCGCTGCGGTGGTCATCGCCTATTTCGTGGTCAGTCCCGCGGGCATCGGCTCCCGTTTCGCCGGGATCGGGTTCTTCGTATTCATGGGCAACCTGTCCTACACCGTCTACCTGGTGCATTTCCCGGTGTACCTGGCCATCAGTCCCGACGGCACCCATTGGTCGTACTGGCCGACGGAAACCGCCCGCCTGGCGGTCACCTTTGCCATTGCCATTGCCAGTTGGTACGGCATCGAAAAGCCCCTGGCCCGCTGGCGCCGCCGCCTCGCCGCCGGCTGAGATCCGTCACCGTATTTCCGTGCCCGACTCCTCACCGGCGGGGGTACGACGCTACAATCCGCCGGTGGGAGATCCTGTGAAGACGGATCCCGCAGCCACGCCGGTGAGCGGGGGACCTGAACCGTCAGTCAGCCGCATCCCCGCCCTCGACGGCGTGCGTGCGCTGGCCATCGGGCTGGTCCTGCTCTTCCACGGTGGCTTCGGCTGGGCCGGTGGGGGCTTCTTCGGGGTGGACGTCTTCTTCGTGCTGTCCGGATTTCTCATCACCGGGCTACTGGTCGGCGAGTTTCGCCAGAACTCGCACATCGGTCTCAGACGATTCTGGGGGCACCGGATCCGGCGCCTGATTCCGGCGCTGTTGGTGATGCTGGCCGGGGTGGCGTGCTACGCGGAGTTCTTCGCCCCTCCCGACACCCTCGCCCAATTGCGCAGTGACGCGGTTGCCACCTTGCTGTACGGGAACAACTGGCATCTGGTCACCGGCACCCAAGGCTATTTCGCCGCCCTCAACACCCCTCGACCGCTGCTGCATACCTGGTCGCTGTCCATCGAGGAGCAGTTCTACCTGGTGTGGCCGCTGGTGGTGCTGGCCATCATGAAGTGGACCCGGTCCCTCCGGGTACTCCTGACGGTCACCATCGTCGGTGCGGTGGCCAGCGCGGTGGAGATGGCCTACCTGTACCACGGTGGGTCGGGCATCAACCGGGTCTACTACGGGACCGACACCCGGGCCCAGGCCCTGCTGATCGGGGCGGCCCTGGCCATCGTGTTGGCCCGACCGTTGGCGAGTGGGCCCGGCGGTGCGAGCGGGCGGGCCCGGACGCTGACCCTGGTCCGGGCGGCCAGTGTGTCGCCGGCGGCCAGATGGGCGTTGATCGCCCTCGGGGGGGTCGGCCTGGCGGCAATCGTGGCGATGACCGTCACCGTCGACAGCGGAACCGGCTGGCTGTACCAAGGTGGGTTCGGCCTGGTCGCCCTGGCCGCGGTGGCGGTGCTGGCCTCGGTGGCGCTGGTGCCCGACAGCCCCTGGGCACGCGGTCTCTCCGTCCGTCCGGTCCGCTACCTGGGTGCCATCTCCTATGGGCTCTATCTCTGGCATTGGCCGGTATTCGTGGTGCTGGACAATGCCCGGACCGGTCTGGTCGGCTGGCCGCTGTTCGCGGTTCGGGTTGCGGTGTCGGTGGCGGTGGCCGCGCTGTCGTTCCATCTGGTCGAGATGCCGATTCGCCGGGGCATCCTTCGGGGGTGGACGGCATGGGCGGTCACCCCGGCGGCGGTGGGTGGGGCGGCCGCCTTACTGGTGGCCTCGACAGCCGGCGCCGCGCCGGCGCTCAGCGCCCAATCCGTCAGTAGCAAGCTGAACCCGGCGGCGCCCGCCCTCGCCCACGACCCCGGCACCGGAGCCAATACCCCGGTGGTGGCCGCCGGCACCGCCGGACCGTACCGTGCCCTGCTGGTCGGGGACTCCGAAGCCAGCTTCCTCGGTTTCGGGCTGGGTCCGGCTTCGGGAACCTACAACGTGTCCTACGCCGGGGACGGGGTGCTCGGATGTGGATTGTTGGTGGGTGAGACGACCCTCCACAGCACGGTGGACCCGGGGATTCTCGGCACCCGGGGCGGCCAGATCGAGGTGCCCTGCGCCACCCAGCCGGCCCGATGGGCGGCGGACGTGAAGGCGTTCCACCCCGACGTGGTCCTGCTGGCCGATGGTGAGTACGACGTGCGCAACCGCTTGCTCAACGGCCGGTGGACCCATATCGGCGAACCGGACTTCGACGCCGCCGAACTCCAGGCCATGCGGAATGCCATCGATGTCCTCCGGTCGACCGGGGCGACTGTCGTCTTGCTCACCGCGGTGTACTACCACCAGCCTGAACAGGCCGACGGGTCAACCTGGCCCGAGGACGATCCCCAGCGGGTGGACCGCTACAACGCCTTGCTCCGCCGGGCGGCCGCCGAGGCGGGGAGCGGCGTGGTGGTGGAGGATCTGAACGCCCATCTCGATCCGGGTGGCCACTACGTGCAGTACATCAACGGTGTCAACGTGCGCTATGCCGACGGCATCCATGTGGATGCGGCCGGGGCGAAATTCGTCGCTCCCTGGCTCCTCACCGAGGTCGCCCGCATCGCCGCCGACAACCGGGCGGGGACACCCGGTCGGTGAACGGTGCGACCTCTCGTCCGAGGTCGAGCTCCGGCATCCTGACCTGACCCGGCCATCGCCGGTGACCTCAGGGATGGGTGACGGTGACGGCGATGTTGCCGACCCGGCCCACGTAGCCGGGTGACCGGGTGGCCGATGCTGACCACGGCGAGAGCTCGACGCGGGAGGCCTCGTGCCCGGTGGCCAGGAATCTGGTTCCGAACTGGGCCTTCCATGCGGTGTTGACCTTCGGGTCGTACCCCTGTTCGTCGAGTTGGTTGACCAGGCCGATGAACTGCTCGACCCCCAGGAGCAGTGGCTGCACGCCGTTGTCGCCGACGAACACCGATGGGCGGTGACTCAGGGAAGGAGTCACCAGGGAGTCGAGCCTGGCCACCGTCGGATCCGAGACGGTGCTCAGGGCGGGGAGCGAGATCACCCGCACGGCCAACACCACCCCCACTAGGACGGCAACGCCGCCGAGGGCGAGACGCGCCGTCGAAGACGTTGTCACGGGCCGGGTCAGGTTGAGCGGACTCGGCCACCGCCAGCGCACCAGGCCCAGCCCGATCAGGGCGGCGATCGGCATGGCGATCTCCCACACCACCAGATAGCCGAAGACCAACCCGATGACATGGGTGACGGCCAGGACAGTGGCGCCACAGCCGATGAGGCTCAGTGCACCGAGGCCGGTGGCGAATCGGCGGCGTTGGCGGATGCCGATGGCCGTGACCGCCGCTCCGATGAGCACCACCGCGATCCACACCACAACGGTGATGGTCGAGTGGCTGGGCGGGACACCCAGGAGCGAGCTCATGACCTCGGAGGGACCCTCGACCAGGATCCCGTTGACAGCCGCCACCGACCAGAGGGCGACGTGGACCGACTGTCCGGGTTGGCCACTGGTGAAGAATCGGTAGATCAGCGTGAAGTTCCCCGGATGGTTGGTGAATTGCTGGATGATCGGCGGTATCCACATCGCGGCGAACACGGCCACCCCGGCGACCGCCCACCACCACGGCAGGCGGCGGTGATCGGAGGGAAGGGACCGCTTCCGGTCGACGAACAGGGTGACCAGCCAGCCGACCGCGGCGACGGCGAACACCGCGGCCACCACCGGAAGGGTGGAGATGTCGGTCTGAACGATGAAGGATCCGATCAACAGTGCGCCCAACAAGGACAGCGTCGAGCGGTCGAGCGCCGCCGCGCAGAGGATGGTGAACAGCACCAGGGGCAGGATCACGACCATCGGATTCCACGGACTGACCAGGGCGCCGAGCCCACCTTCGGAGTAGGTCATGCTGCCCGGCCCGGTGATGGCCAGTAACCCGGCCAGGACCCCGACCCAGACCGCCGCCCACAACGCCCGTGCCGGGGTGGTTCGCCGGCGCACCACCCCCACGCAGGCCAGCGCGGCCAGGGCGTTCAACAGGGTGGCCCCGAAGAATTCGGCTCGGGCTCCCGAGCCGAGGACCCGGTACGACAGCGAGAGCAGGTAGAAGTAGCTGGGTCCCGGGTGGTTCCAGTTGTTGTGATCGAAGACCCCGAGGTCCTGCCGCCAGTGGAGGGCCTCCCGGGTATGGAGGTCGATCAGGGCAAGGTCGTCGGGCAGGTAGATGCGCTGGCCCGACGCCGCCAGGAACCGGGTGAGGATGATGGCGAACGGAATGGCCAGGACGGCGAAGGCCAGCACCGTCATCCACGCCGGGCCTCCAGGGGTGGAGGGGCCCTCTGGGTCGAAGGATGGACCCGGAATCCGGTCGCCCGGTGCCTGGAGGTGGGGGCGAATGGTCGCCGGGTCCGGGTGCATGTCCCGCCGATTGTACGAGCCGGGAGGAATTCAAGCCGCCAGCCGCACGGGGGGCGAGTGGATCAGGCGGTGTTGCTGGGCACCGGACCCTTGATCGACGAGGATCCCGAGCCATACACGGCCTGCCAGTTGCCCTGTGACGGTTGGGCGGCGTTGGCCGGTCCCATCCCGATGACCGCGTAGAGGTTCTCCATCACCCGGAGCAACGGCGCGGTCACTCCCGGGATGGCATCGGGAACCACGTTGGGCGGGATCAGGGTGCTGTTGACCAGCGCACCGATCCAGGTGGCGTTCCCGGTGGAGAAGACGCCACCGCCATTGGGCACCGTGTACCAGGTGACGTCGGAGTAGTTGCCGCCCCGGTTTTGGACGATCGAGTGGGCCAGCACATCGAGAGTGGTAGGGCTGGAGGGACCCGGCACGTAGCGGTCGAACTCCCCTTGGACCACCTTGGGCAGGCTCTGGTTCTGGGTGAACCCGGTCCCGGCGAACACCCAGGCATTCGGGTCGGTCACCACCATCGGGGCATCGGCGGAGACATCCTGGTAGGTACTCCCGATCAGCTCGCTCTCGGGCTTGGACACCGGTGCCTCCGGCCAGTTGACGGTGACCCGGGTGTTGTCCACCCCGGTGAGAGGATCCTCGGCCGCCGACTTGTAGCAGACCTGTTGCCGGTTGGGCCCGAGGTCGGACGGCTGAAACCGGATCTGCCGGTAGCAGGCGTTGGCCCCGAGAAACGCCATGTTCACCCCGGTGGCAACCGACTGGATCCCACCCGTACGCATCTCCAGGGACCAGTACTCGTCATGGCCCAGGCTGATCAGTGCCCGGTGATTGTTCAACAGCTCGGGCCGTGCGTGGAAGTCGATGTCGGTCCAGTAGGTGACGTCGAGGCCCATCTGCTCGGCCTGGTAGATGACCGGGAATTCGTTGCCGACGAAGTCGGCCGCACCCGACGCCCAATCGTGGTCGTAGGGGCGGTCGAAGGTGACGATGCGGGCCCGGTGGTCGAAGTCGCCCCCGGCGGGATTGTGGGTGAAGGAGAGGGCTCCCCCCTGGTTGCCGTAGTAGAGGCTGTAGCCGCCCCACCGGTTGTAGGCCTGCCAGGTGGTCACGCTCGACTGGATCACGATGGCGGCCCTGGAGGTGTCGTCCCTGACGCACAGGGGAACGTACTGCTGTTCGTTGTCCGGCCCGACCAGCTTCAACAGGTAGGCGCCGGGCGGCCAGGCCGCCGTCACCGGAACGCTGATGGAGGGCTTCCAGTTGCACTGGATGGTATTGGTCGGCGCGACCACCGTGGGTTGGGCCTGTCGGACTCCGGCGGCTTCATCGGATTGCCACACCAGCCGGGCGCCGATGCCTTGGTAGTAACCCATCCGGTACGCCTCGACGTGAAAGTGAGGCGCCTTGGTGCTCACGAACAGAGTGACGGTGTCGCCGATGGCCGCGCTGCACTGGTTGGAGTATCCCTCGATGTCACCGGCCTGTTGGAGGGTGTTGACCCACCAGGCGTGACCGGTCTTGGCGTTCTCGGCGACGATGGCCGGATTCACCGGGACGGTGACCCCGTCGGCGAGCTTGGTGTTGGTGACCTTGGCGGTGGAGGCGGCCGGCTTCTTGGCCTTGGCGGGTGTTGTGGTGGGGGCGGCGGTTGGCTGGTCCGTTCCGCCGGTGGCCTCGGCGACAGCCAGTGCCACCGCGCCGGCGGCAACGACCCCCCCGGTGGCCGCCAACCCGATGAATCGGCGACGGGGCACCCGGGCTCTCGATGCCATGATGGCTTCGTAGAAAGGGTTTCCCGGGGAAGGTGGGGGTCGGCCCCGGGTGCCGCCCCGGGGCGGCACGCCACCACGCTCAGGTGATGCCTCGGGATCCACCGCCCTACTGTACCGGGCCTCCAGCCAATAATTTGCTCGGTATCCTCAGGGCCACGCGGCTTCGGCCGGAGTGCGAAAGGATGAACACCTATGCGGTTCAGACACCATTTCCCTGGTCATGGCGGGTCACCGCCGGCCGCGGCAGGGTGGGAACGGGTGACCGGGTGATCGGGTGACGGATGATCACCCCCGCGACGAACTGGAACTTCGAGGGCTCTCGACCTCCTACGCGGCGGCTGTCGACTTCCGGGACGGGGTCCGCTTCGCCGCGTTGTTCGTCGAGGGTGGGGAGCTGGTGGTTCCGGACTATCCAACCGACTTCCGACCGGTGATCACCCGGTCCGGGCACGAGCAGTTGGAGCTGATCCCCCGGGCGCTCGAGCACTACCGGTGCACCTTCCACCAGATGTCGAATCACGAGTACTCCATCGACGGAGACGCCGCCAACGGCACCGTGCGCTGCGTCGCCCATCACCTGACCGCCTCCGACCCGACCACCCCGTCCGGTTCGTCTGAGCCGTCATCGGTTGGCTCGGATTTCATCTGGTACATCCGCTACAGCGACGACTATCGGCGTGTCGACAACCGGTGGAAGTTCGCCCGCCGGTCGGTCCACCTCCAATGGGTGGAAGAGCGACCGGTCCTCAGGATGGCGCCGGTCCGGCACTGACCGACCGCCGGAGCCGGCAGCGGCGACCGAGTCAGCGGGCCGGGACGGGCCGGGGCGGAGGAGGTCCGACATAACGGGCCGCCGGCCTGATCAGCCGGTTGTCCTGCGCCTGCTCCATCACCTGGGTGGCCCAGCCGATCGTCCGGCTGGAGGCAAAGGTCGGGGTGAACATGTCGCGGGGGATCCCGCAGGTGTGCATCACCACTCCAGCAAAGAATTCCACGTTGGTATACAGCTGCCGCCCGGGCTTCAGCTCGGTGAGGACATCCACCGTGGTCCGCTCGACCTGTTCGGCGAAGTCGACCAGCGGGCCTCCCAACGTTTTGGCCACCGCCCGCAGAAACACCGAACGGGGGTCGTCGGTTTTGTAGACCCGGTGGCCGAAGCCCATGATGCGGTCGCCGTGCCCGATGGCCTCCCGCACCCAGGCCTCGGCCCGATCGGGGGTGGCGATGTCGTCGAGCATGTCGAGGGCCCGGCTGGGCGCACCTCCGTGGAGCGGCCCCGACAACGCCCCGATGGCCCCGGTGATGGCAGCGGCCAGGTCGGCTCCGGTGGAGGTGATGACCCGGGCCGTGAAGGTCGAGGCGTTGAAGCCGTGGTCGATGGTGAGGATCAGATACTGCTCGATGGCCCGGGTGTGCTCGTCAGGCGCTTCCTCACCGAGCATCATCCACAGGTAGTTGGCGGCGTAGGACAGGTCGTCTCGGGGTGGCACCGGCTGGAGACCATTCCGGAGTCGATGGGTGGCGGTCAACAGCGTGGGTACCACCGAGCAGAGGTGGAGTGCCTGGCGTCGCAGTTCGTCCCCGTCGATGTCGAGCGTCGGCCGCCATCCCAATTCGGCACCCAACAGCGACACGCTGGTGCGCAACACATCCAACGGCCCCCCACTCGAGGCGAGTGCCGGCAACTCGGACGCCAGCGCGTCGGGCAAAGGGCGCAACTGGGCCACGTCGGCGGCGAACTCGTCGGCGCGCGTTCGATCGGGGAGCTCACCGTTGAAGAGCAGCTGCCAGACGTCCTCGAGCGAGCGACGGCTCGCCAGCTCCACGGCCGAGTACTGCCGGTAGTGGTAGAAGCCTTCGAGGCCGCGGACGTCGCCCACCGAGGTTTCGGCCACCACCACCCCTTCGAGCCCCTTGGGCACGTCGGTTCCGGACTCGTTGGCCGGGCGGATCTGAGCCACCTCCAACAAATCCCGGATGGAGACGACGCCGACCAGGATCCCGCCGTCGACCACCGGCAAGTGCCGGTAGTGATGATGGGTCAGGCTGGTCCATGCCGCACCAGCCTCCTCGTCGGGCGCCAGAACGTCCGGATTGGCGGTCATCCACAGGTGTACCGGCTCCATCAACGGATCGGCGTGACCGGCCGCGGCCCGCAACAGGTCGCGTTCGGTGACGATGCCGGTCACCTTGGCGCCATCGGTGACGACGACCGAGCCGATGTCATGGTCGTGCATGGTTCCGGCCGCGTCGGCCAGCGACGTGTCGGGGTCGCAGGTGATGGGTGGGGCTGACATCAGATCTCGCACGGACGTGGCCATGAGGGCGCTCCTGGCTGGGTTGGGCACCGGGGGTCGGCGCGGGGTTCGGTCGTTTCTGTCTGTTGCCACCCCAGTGTGTACCGGTTTTGTCCCCGTGTAAATGTTGATCAAGTCAATATCAATCGGTAAAGTGACCTCGTGGACCGGATGCTCGAAAGCGAGGAGGCCGCCCGGCGACTCGGCGTCAAGACCGCCACGCTCTACGCCTATGTGAGTCGGGGCCTGCTCGCCTCCCATCCGGCGCCCCACAGCCGGCGGAGCCTCTTTGACGTGGACGACATCGAGCGGCTGGCGGTTCGGGCCCGCAGCGCGAAGACGGTCGAGACCCGGTTGGCCACGGTGACCACCTCCATCACCCAACTCCGAGAGGACGGACCCGCGTACCGGGGGGTGCCGGCCGTCGAATTGGCCGCCTCGGCCTCCTTCGAGGAGGTGGCCGAGTGGTTGTGGAACCCCGACCCCCATGACGGTTCGTCGAGGTCGGGGACCGGGCTGCCGCGCCCGCCCTCGGAGGCAACGGGCCCACCGTGGGAACCTCTGGCGTTCGGCGACCACCCGGAGATGGGATCGATGGACATGATGCGCTGGTCGGTGGTGATGGCCGGGGCGGGCAACCCGTTGCGGGCCGACCTGCGACCGTCCAGCGTCACCCGCACGGCTCGCCGGGTGGCCGCATCGATGGTGGAGCTGCTCCCGGCGTCACCCGGTACGCCGGTTCCCCTCGAGCTCGTCCCCCTGGATTTGCCCGGCGGCTTCGACCGCCCCGATTCGATGGCGGAGCGACTGGCGGCCAAACTCAGCCCGACCCCCACCGCGGCACTGGTCAGGTGCGTCAACGCCGCTTTGGTGCTGATGGCCGACCACGAGTTGGCCACCTCAACCCTGGCGGTCCGGCTGGCCGCCTCTACCCACGCCGACCTGTGCGATGCCCTCTTGGCCGGACTGGGGACCATCGCCGGACCGCTTCATGGCGGGGCCAGCCAGCTGGCCTACGGACTTCTGGTCGACGCCGAACGCCACGGTGTCGAACAGGCCCTGGACGACACCCTGCGATGGCAACGGGTGCTGCCGGGCTTCGGCCACCCCGTCTACAGGAGCGGAGACCCTCGATTCGAGGTGCTGCTGACCCTCTTCAACCAGATGGCCACCACCCAACAGATCGAGTTGGTCCGGGCCATCATCGATCTGGCCGCGACCCATGGACTGCCGGCCGCCAATGTCGACCTGGCCCTGGCTGCCATCTCCTGGTCGGCGGGAATGCCCCGCGACGCCGGACGCACCGTCTTCACGGTGGCCCGGGTGGCCGGCTGGACCGCCCACTACCTCGAGGAACTCGGGGAGCGCCCGCTTCGCTTCCGGGCTCGGGCGGTCTACGCGTCGCCCGGCCGGGGATCGGTGGACGTCGAGCGATAACCAAGGCCATCGGCCGGGATCCAGGCCATGGCGGCTCCAGGTGGGGCCCCCTACGATGCGGTCATGTCACTTCCCGCCCCGAACCCCGACCGCACCTGCCTCGTCACCGGAGCCTCCTCGGGAATCGGCGCCGAGATCGTCAAGCTGCTGGCGGCCAAGGGCCTCGGCGTGACCCTGGTGGCTCGCCGGGAAGCCAAGCTCAAAGCATTGGCCCAGGAGTTGGCGTCGAAGCACGGGGTGCGGGCCGAAGTAATTGTCGCCGACCTGACCGACGAGTCGTCGCGCGCCAATATCGTCTCTGAGCTGGAGTCCCGGGAGCTGGCGGTCAACGTGCTGGTCAACAGTGCCGGGCTCTCCACCATGGGCGCCGTGTACAAGGGAGAGGTGGCCGCCGAGCTGGCCATGATCCGGACCGACGTCGAGGCGGTGGTCCACCTCTGCACCGCCTTCCTCCCCGGGATGGTCGAACGCCGGAGCGGGTCGATCCTCAATGTGGCATCCACTGCGGCCTTTCAGCCGCTGCCCGGCCAAGCCGGCTACGGGGCCAGCAAGGCCTTCGTCCTGTCCTACGGCCATGCCATCCGGGCCGAGCTGCGCGGAACCGGGGTCACGGTGACGACGTTGTGTCCTGGCCCGGTCGAAACCGGTTTCGGCGAAGCTGCCGGGCTCACCGACGAAGAGGCCGCCGGGGCCCTGCCCAAGATCATGTGGGTACCGTCGGAACAGGTGGCCGCCGCCGCGGTGGCGGGCATGGATGCCGATCGTGCCGTGGTGATCCCGGGGATCGTCAACCGGATGGCCGCGGCCGGTGGATGGTTGACACCGCGTCGGTTGATCATGCCCTTGTTGGCCCGGCAGCACCCGGCCCTGAAGCGCTGAAGTACTGAAGCGCTGATCGGCCACCGACTCGGCCACCGATGAACAACCGGGCAAGATCGTGGTGGGGATGGGGGTGGGAGGATCAGGCCCTCACTGCCCACCAAACCCAGGGACTGGCCGAACTGGTCAGCTCCTGGTTCGAGTCTGACGGTGTCGAGATCCGCCCGCCGCCCGAGCTCGACGACGTGTCGCTGCGAGCACCACGGGTGGCTCCGCCCTCGCCACTGCAGATGATCTGCCGAACGGATCTGGAAGACCGCGCCGCCCACACCCACGGCAAAGCCTTCCGCGATGTCGCCCGCAATCTGCTCGGTCAACTCGACGAGCCACCCGACGTAGTCGCCCATCCCACCACCGAGGCCGAGGTGGAGGCGGTGCTCGACTGGTGCTGTACCGAGGGGCTGGCCGCCATCCCTTACGGTGGCGGCTCGTCGGTGTCTGGGGGTGTCGAGGCCCGGGTCGGTGACGGCTATCCCGGAGTGGTGTCGATCGATTTGACCGCTATTGACCGCGTCCTCGAAGTCGACCGCACCAGCCGGGCGGCGCGCATCCAGGGCGGCGCCCTCGGGCCGGTGTTGGAGGACCAGCTTCGACCCCACGGTCTCACCCTGCGGCACTTCCCGCAGTCCTTCGAGTTCTCCACCCTGGGCGGCTGGTTGGCAACCCGAGCCGGTGGCCACTTCGCCACCGTCTATACCCACATCGATGACCTGGTGGAGTCGATCCGGGCGATCACCCCCGCCGGGCTGTTCGAGTCCCGACGCCTCCCGGGGTCGGGTGCCGGCCCGTCGCCCGACCGGATGTTGCTCGGCTCCGAAGGGACCTTGGGGATCATCACCGAAGCGTGGATGCGACTCCAGGATCGACCGCGCTGGCGGGGTGCGGCCTCGGTGCATTTCTCCACCCACCAGGAGGGGGTGGAGGCGACCCGCGCCATCGCCCAAGCTGCCCTGTTCCCGACCAACTGTCGCCTGCTGGACTCCGGAGAGGCACTGCTGTCGGCCGGCACTCAGGTGGGCGGCGGCCTGCTGGTGCTCAGCTTCGAGTCCGCCGATCATCCGGTTGAGGCGTGGCTCGAGCGAGCCCTGGAGCTGTGCCGGGATCACGGCGGCACCCTGCCGGAGGGTGCCCGCTACTCCGACGACGGTGCCACACTTCCCGACGGTGAGCCGGCCGGGCCGGCGAGCCGGGAGGGTGCGTCCGGTACCTGGCGCAACACCTTTCTTCGAGCTCCCTATACCCGCGACGCGTTGGTCAGGATGGGAGTGATCGTGGAAACCTTCGAGACCGCCTGCACCTGGGACCGTTTCACCGAGTTTCACGCCTCGGTGACCCACGCCGCCAACCAGGTGATGCAACGGGTGTGCGGGGGCGGCATGCTCACCTGCCGGTTCACCCACGTCTATCCAGACGGCCCCGCTCCGTATTACAGCGTCTTCGCCCCCGGCCGGTGGGGATCGCAGGTGTCGCAATGGGACGAGATAAAAGCAGCCGTCTCCGAGGCGGTTCAGGTTGCCGGCGGGACCATCACCCACCACCACTCTGTAGGTCGCGACCACCGCCCCTGGTACGACCGCCAGCGCCCGGATCCGTTTGCCGACGCGTTCCGGGCAGCCAAGGCGTCGCTTGATCCTGCCGGCGTGCTGAATCCCGGAGTGCTGCTCGATCCCCCGAACTGAGCCGCGGCGGATCGCCCCCGGGTTATTTCGTGGACCCGGCCGCCCCGACCGGTTCGACCGGTTCGACCAATACGCAGCGAGTGCCCCGGTAGATGGTGGGCATGCACTTGTTGCAGTGGATGCAGAGCGACTCGCTGGCCGTCCCCTTGTGGAACTTGTTGACGAGGTCCGGCTCGCGCAACAGGGCTCTGGCCATGGCGACAAAGTCGAATCCGTCGTCCACGGCTCGTTGGATGGTGTCGAGTCGGTTGATGCCACCGAGGAGGATGAGGGGCATGTCCAAGGCGTCGCGGAATTGCCGGGCATAGGGCAGGAAGAACGCCTCTTCAAATGGATAGGACGGCATGAACCGCTTCCCCAGTACTCGGAAGCCCAACCGGATGGCTGGAGGCAATGTGGCACCGAATTCCTTGAGCGGCGCTTCACCCCGGAACAGGTACATGGGGTTGGCCAGAGAGCTGCCACCGGTGAGCTCAAGTGCGTCGAGCGCGCCATCGGATTGGAGCATGCGACCGACCTCGACACTTTCGTCCAGCCAGAATCCTCCGGGAACCCCGTCGGCCATGTTCAGTTTGGCGGTGACCGCTATGCGGTCGCCGACGGCTTCCCGAACCACTTGGGCCACTCGGCGGGGGAATCGAGCCCGGTTCTCGAGGCTCCCT
>Ga0307374_10008106_pt1 | contig 15796 bp, 15 predicted proteins | sample OX3MG_FD_202532 | JGI IMG/M metagenome (GOLD analysis project Ga0307374, IMG submission 202532) | Soil microbial communities from Risofladan, Vaasa, Finland - OX-3 | ecosystem: Environmental > Terrestrial > Soil > Coastal area > Acid sulfate soil | place: Finland: Risofladan, Vaasa | collected... | reverse complement strand
GTGATCCCACCGCCGTATTTCCCGCTGGACGCGGACGCGATCTGGCGTCATCTCGATGCGGCGGCCGGCGCGTGCGCGCCCACGCCCTTCTACGTATACGAGTTCGCAGCGCGGAGCGGCTACGCCGTTCCCATCGAGGTCATCGAGCGCCTGCGTTCGACCGCGCCGAACCTTGCCGGCATGAAGGTCTCGGACTCGACGTTCGACGCCGTGCGGCCGTATCTCATCGACGGCCTCGACGTTTTCATCGGCGCCGAGGGGTTGATCGCACAAGGGCTCGAGCTGGGCGCGGCAGGATCGGTGTCGGGGTTGGCCTCAGCGCTTCCCGAGGTGACCATCAACGCCGTGACGGCGGGCACGCAGGAAGCGAGCGAGCTGGCGGCGCGCATCAGGACGTCGCTGGAGGTCGCGCCGTTCCATGCCGCGATGAAATGCATCCTGCAACACCGCGGCGTCGCGATCGACGATGCAGTGCGAGCGCCGTTGCTGGCTGTCGACGAGGCCCAGCGTCAGGCATTGCATCGCCTCATCGATGACCCGAGCGGCGAAATCGCATCCATGCTCGAGGAGGCCACGGCGGCGCACTGACCCGCGTCCGAGGCATCAGAGCACCGCGGTCTCGGCTGCTCCTCCCGGCTCATCGAATCGCTGCAGGCGCAACGGATGCAGGTCGAACGTCGTGCAGCGGCCGTCGGTGATCAGCTCCGTGACCGCCTGGCCCGCAGCGATTGAGTGCATGATCCCGTGGCCGCCGAAACCGGCACACTGGATGAAGCGAGGCGCCTGCGGCGGGGCATCGACGACGGCGTGGTGGTCGGGTGTCTCCGGGTAGAGTCCGGCCCAGCACTTGCGCGCGTTGATGTGCGCGTTCTCGAGGAACGAGAAGCGGTTGCCGATGCGCGCGGCGATCGCGTCGAGGAACTCGGGGTCGAAGCTCGTGTCGAGAGTCGGTGGATCGGTGGGATCGGAGAAGCCGATGAGGAATCCCGCGCCCTCTCTGCGGGTGAGCACCCCTGTGTCGCTGTCGACCAGCATCGGCGTGACCTCGGGCATGCCGGCGATGGCCTCCGTGACCGCAAGGTTGCGCCGGCGCGGTGTCACCGGGAGCTCGACGCCGGCGGTTGCGGCGAGCGGCGCCGCATACGGGCCTGCGGCGTTGACGGCATATTCAGCGCTGATATCGCCGCTGCTGGTGCGCGCGACGACTCCGGTTGCGGACGTCGTGACGTCAAGAACCTCTGTATCGGAAAGGAGCGACGCGCCGAGGTGCCGAGCCTCATCCCAGAGTGCACTCGTCACTCCGTGCGGATCGATCAGACCGTCGGTGGCGCAGAACGTCGCGGCGCGCAGGCCGTCCTGATTCACGAAGGGGACCATCGCCACAACGTCAGACGGCGACAGCCAGTCGACATCGACACCATGCGCCAGCTGCAGCGCTCGAGCCCGCCGGAGCGCAGTCTCACCGGCTTGGGTCCCGGTCATGAAGAGGTAGCCGTTGGCGCGAAAGCCGACATGTCCTCCGCTCAGGTCGTGCAACTCTCGCAACTTCTCGATCGTGAAACGCGAGAACTCGATGTTGATGGCAGTCGTGAACTGCGCGCGCACCCCGCCGTTGGCCCGGCTCGTCGATCCCATCCCTGGCGATGCGTTGCGATCCACCACGAGCACGTCGGCGACACCCGCCCTCGACAGCTGAAGCGCCACGGCGAGCCCGGCCGCACCCGCTCCGATGATCACCACCGACGCGGTGCGGTGCGCAGACATCTCGGCGGTCACGCGCGTCCTCGGCCGCCGCTCAGCGGTGCCCCGCGCTGCGCACCATCGCGGTCGGCATGCCGCGCAGCGAGGCGTCGAGCAGTTCCACGGGATGCAGCACGGGAAGCGGGCGTCCGCTGCGCCGCAGCGCCGCCTGGATCTGGAGCAGGCAGCCGCCGTTGCCGGCCGTCAGGAAGTCCGCATGAGCGGCGTCGACACTTGCGGCCTTGCGATCCCCGAGGTCATCAGCGGCCTGCGGCGCAACGAGGTTGTAGATGCCTGCACTGCCGCAGCACACATCGGATTCGGCGATCTCGACGAGATCGAGTCCCGGGATCCTTCGCAGCACCGCTCGCGGCTGCGAGCGCACGCCCTGCGCATGCGCGAGGTGACAGGCATCGTGGTACGCGACGCGCGCGGGCAGGGGATGCAGCCGTGCCGGCAACTGCACCTCGAGGTCCGCGAGGACTTCCATGACGTCACGGACCTTGGCGGAAAATCTGCTCGCCCGCTGCGCCCACAGTGGGTCATCGGCAAGCAGAACCCCGTACTCCTTCATCGCCGAGCCGCACCCCGCGCTGTTGACGACGACATGGTCCACGCGCATGCGTTCCATCTGCGTGATGAGCGCACGGGCGCGAGCCAGCGCCGGTGCCTCGCGTCCAGCGTGGATCTCGAGCGCGCCGCAGCAACTCTGCAGCGGCGGCGTGAGCACATCGCAGCCGTATGCCGCAAGCACGCGTGCTGTCGCTCGATTGACGTGCGAGAAGAAGGCGTCCTGCACGCACCCGGTGAGCATCGCAACGCGTTGCACGGACGCTCCTTCGGCCGCGAGACGGCGCGGCGTGCGTGCCCGGAGATCAGCGAGGCGGAGGTCGGGTGCCATGCCGTCGAGGCGACGCAGCATGCGCGGCACGACGCGCTGCACCGGTTTCGAGCGCAGGACGCGCCGCAGGCCGAGCGCCTGCGTCACGGCGACCGCGGTCGCGACGCTGCGCATCCGTCGCGGATACGGCAGCAGTGCGAAGAGTGCGGCGCGTCCCGCGCGCGATCGCCAGTCCCGCGTGAACCGGCGCTCGACCTGCGGACGTACCTGCTCGATGAGCCGGTTGTACTGCACGCCGGACGGACATGCGTCGACGCATGCCATGCATCCGAGGCACGCATCCCAGTGGCGGACGACCTCCCGGTCCAGACCGATCTCGCCGCGCTCGGCGAGGTCCATCAGGACGATGCGGCCCCGAGGGGAGTCCATCTCCTCGCCCCATAGCAGATAGGTCGGGCACGCGGGCAGGCAGAAGCCGCAGTGGACGCAGTCGCTGATGAGCGCGGCGTCAGGGCGATGATGGTCGTCGAACGCAACGGTGGCGGCGCCGTCCCGAGGGTGACCGGATGTCCCTCGAGGTCCCACGCGGGCAGCCATCTCAGATGCCACCGAGCTGACGTCCCGGGCTCAGCGTTCCTGCGGGGTCGAGCCGGTGCTTGACCGAGCGCATGAGATCGAGCGCGACGCCGTCGTCCACACCGACATTGGCGCCATCGCCGCGGCGCATCGCCAGCCGCCCGCCGCTCTTGCGCACGGCCGCTGCAACATCACTCGTCGAGTCGGGAGCGCAGCAAACTTCGCCGATACCGAGCAGCGGACGGAGCACGAGCGCCTCGCACGTCCCGCCGGAGAGTGCGGTGAGCAGGGACGCGGAGCGCGACGGCAACACGGCGATTCCGGCGACGCTGCCCGAGCCCTGCCACGGAGTCGTGGCGAGCGCCGCGGCCGTGGACTCCGCCTCCTGTTGATCGAGCACGCGTCCACCGGCTGCTTGCGTCACGCGCTCGGCCTGGACGGCTGCGCCCTCCGGCGAGCTGTCGAAGCGCACGACGACGATACCGTCGGGCCAGTGCAGGTCGACGACGCTCGGCGTCACCTGCAGCCGGCCGACCGCCGCCGCGAACGCGCAGAGCTCGTCGACCGATCGCGACTCCAGCACAACGGTCGCGGACGCCGCCGGCAGCGGGTGGAGTCGAAACGCGAGCTCGGTGACGACGGCGAGCGTACCGAGCGAGCCGGTGAGCAGCTTCGCGATATCGAACCCGGCGACGTTCTTCACGACCTTGCCGCCGCTGCGTCCGATGGTTCCGTCGGAGAGCACGAAACTCGCACCGATCACGAGGTCACGCGGGGTCCCGAACCGAGTGCGGAGCGCGCCGCTCGCGGCCGTCGCCAGGACTCCGCCGAGCGTTGCCGCGGCGCCGTGCGGGGGATCGAGCATCAGGCGCTGGCGGAACCCCTCCGTGGACGCGAGTCGAGACTGCAGGCCCGCAAGCGTGGTGCCTGCGCGCGCAACACACACCAGGTCGGCAGGCTCGTGGTCGACGATGCCCTCGATCCGCGAGGTCGAGAGCACGAGGTCGCAGCGTGACGGCGGTGCACCCCAGTCGAGCTTGGTGCCACCACCACGCGGGACCACCGCGAGGTTGCGCGACGTTGCGGCGGCAAGCACCGCCGAAACCTCGGCCTCGGTTGCCGGCGAGACAACGGCGCTCGGCGAAACACCGTGGATCGCATCACCGGCGGCCGCCTCTCGCACATGCTCCGCTCCGACGATGTCGTTGAAGACGCTCAGATCGACGGCGGTGGCAACCATCACAAGCGCTCCGCGAGACCGGCTTGTTCCAGGGGGTGGGGCCGGTACATGCCGGGCACCTCACCGCACAGCCGCGGAGTCGGGAGTGCCTTGCCCGGATTGCAGAGGTCGCGTGCATCGAAGGCATCACGAACCCGGCCCATGACATCGATCGAGCTCGGGCTGAACATCTTCGGCATGTAGCACGCCTTGTCCGCCCCGACACCGTGTTCGCCGGTGATCGAACCACCCGCCGTGATGCACGCCTCGAGGATCTTGCCCGCGACCTCAAGCGCGCGCTCGCCTGCGCCGGATTGCGCGTCGTCAAAGAGCACCAGCGGATGCAGGTTGCCGTCACCGGCGTGAAAGACGTTGGCGACGCGCAGATCGTACGACGCCGACAGTCCGTCGATCTGCTCGAGCACGTCGCGCAGACGGGTGCGCGGGATGACGCCGTCCTGGACGTAGTAGCTCGGACTGATCCTGCCCATCGACGCGAAGGCGGCCTTGCGCGCCTTCCAGATCAACGCGCGTTCGGTGTCACCGGCCGCGACGCGGATCTCGGTCGCGCCGCTTGCCGTGCACGTGTCGATCACCGCACGAAGTGACGAATCCACCTCGACTGCCGGCCCGTCGAGCTCGACGATGAGCGCCGCGCCACAGTCCGGATACCCGGCGTGCACCGTCTGCTCGCACGCCATGATCGCGAGGCGATCCATCATCTCGATGGCGGCGGGTGTGACGCCCGCGCCGATGATTCGCGACACCGCCTCCCCGGCGTCGCCCATGCTGTCGAACGCGGCGAGCATCGTCTGCGTCGACTCGGGCACGCGCACGATGCGCAGCACCACCTCGGTCACGATGCCGAGCGTTCCCTCACTGCCGATGACGACACCGAGGAGGTCGTAGCCGGCAGCGTCTCGGACGGCGCCTCCGAGTTGCGCGATGCGTCCGTCGGCGGTGACGAACGTCGCGCCGAGCACATGGTGCGTCGTGAAGCCGTATTTCAGGCAATGTGCCCCACCCGAGTTCTCCGCGACGTTGCCGCCGATCGTGCACACCTGCTGCGAGGATGGATCCGGCGCGTAGAAATATCCGAGTGGCCGCGTGGCCTTGCTGACGTCGAGATTGGTCACGCCGGGTTGCACCGTCACCTGGTGGTTGTCGAGGTCGATGTCGAGAATCGCGCGCATTCGAGTGAGGCAGACCACGACTCCGTCAGCCGACGGGAGCGCCCCGCCGGAGAGTCCGGTTCCCGCGCCGCGCGCAACGAACGGGATGTTCGCGTCGACGCAGGTCCGCACGACCTCCGCAACCGCTGCGGTGGAGAGCGGCAGCACCACCGCAGCGGGCGTGACCCGGTGTCCCGTCAGTCCGTCGCAGGCATATGTCCGCAGGGCTGCCGGTGCGGTGATGAGCCCGTCATCACCGACTGCGGCGCGCAATCGGTCGAGAACTGCGGCATCAAGCATCGCCGGTCATCCCGGCTCACCTGCCAAGTGTCGCGGCGGCAACGTCGATCGTGCGCGTCGCCTCGGCCTCGGCAGCCGTTCCCATGTGCCCGATGCGGATACCGCGTCCAGCCCATGGGCCGAGGCATGCCGATACGATGACGCCGCGTCCGGCCATCCCAGCACGGAACGGTGCGTCGTCGACGCCGTCCGGGAGTGCGAAGACGCTGAGCGTCGGCGCGAGAGACGCGGCATCGGTCAGCGGCTCGAAACCCAGCTCGCCCATGCCGTCACGAACCATCGCTGCGACGCGGCGATGGCGTTCGAACCGGGCCGGTAGTCCCTCATCGAAGATGCCGTCGAGCGAGACCTCGAGCGCGCGGATCAGTGACACCGCATGTGTCGAGAAGTATCGCTTCGGGTCGTCGACCGACACATCCCAGCGGCGCAGGTCAGCGTAGTACGCGCGGATGCCGCCGAGGGACTCGCGGCGCCGTCGCGCGCGCTCGGAGACTGCGAGGATGGCAAGGCCGGGTGGTACGCCGAGCGCTTTCTGAGCTCCCGTGAGCACCACGTCAACATCCCAATCGTCCATCGTCTCCTCGACGCCGCCGGTGGCGCAGACGCCGTCCACCACGATGATCGCGTCGGGCGCCACGTCGCGCGCCGTCGCCGCGAGCACGGCACAGTCGGCGAGCACACCGGTGCTCGTCTCGACATGCGTCATGCACACGACGGCGGGCGGGTCGCCGCCGGCGATCACCTCGCGCAATGTGGCGGGGTCGGCATGCTCGCCCCACTCGACGTGGAGCACGTCGACTCGCAGACCGAGCGTCTCTGCGATCTGCGTGAACCGGTCACTGAAGAATCCGTGACTCACCACGACGATTCGATCCCCCGGAGACGAGTGGTTCACCAGCGCCACTTCCATCGCCAGCGTCCCAGCTCCCGCGAAGCAGTGCACGCGCGCCGTCGTCGACCCCGCCAGCGTTCGAATTCCCTCCTGAACGCGGAGCATGGTCGCCGCGTTCTCAGGCCCCATGTGGCTGCGCACGGGCTCCGCGAGCGCCGCCAGCACGTCCGGCGCAACCGGCGTCGGTCCCGGGATCATGAGCAGCGGAGGAGTGGCCATGCGCCGATGCATGCTCCCACACCGACACCTCGGGGGTTGTGGCTTCCGCGAGCCAGGCGGAGCTCTACGCGTTTGTGGGGACGGGCACAGCGAAGACGCGTCGCCGGGCGCTTTCGCGAGCCGCATCGATGATGGCGAGGCCGGCGATCGCGTCGGTGGCTGTCACCGGCGGCGGCGTGCCGTCGCGAAGTGCGTTCCGCACGCCCGCGTAGAACTCGCTCCATCGACCGGAGATGCTCGGCACCGGTTCGCCGTCGTCGCCGTGAAAGAGGCGTCCCCACCGATCGGGCGGCGGATCGGCGAATCCCGGCTGGTCGGGCCGCCGGCCCGCGCGCAGCGCGTCCTCCTGGCCGTCGAGGTGGGTGATCACGTACGCCCCGCGATCGCCGAGGACTCGCAGGCGCGGTCCCGGCGCCGCGGCGAGCGCGCCGGCCCAGAGGTGGGAGAGCACGCCTGAATCGTGGTGGAGCGCGAGGAACACGTCGTCGTCGGAGCCCCCACGGCGAGCGAGGATCTCGGCGTAGACCTCACTCACGGGCCCGAAGAGCGCCAGCGCCTGGTCGATCAGGTGGGCGCCGAGATCCAGGAGGAGCCCGCCGCCCATCTCGGGTGCGCGGCTGTCACGCCAGCCCGACCCCGGTGTCGGGCGCCAGCGCTCGAATCTCGACTCGTAGCGGAGCACCGTGCCGAGGCGCCCCTCCGCCAGCAGGCTGCTGAGCGTCAGGTGATCGGAGTCCCAGCGACGGTTGAGGAATGGAACGAGGAGCACCTCGCGCGCCGCGGCGTGCTCGGTGAGCGACTGCGCCCCCGCAGCCGAGGTCGCCATCGGCTTCTCGACGACCACGGGGATGCCGGCGTCGATCGCCGCGGCTGCCACGTCAGCGTGTGATCCCGATGCCGTGGCGATCACCGCGAGATCGAATCGATCTGCCGTATCCCAGACAGCCTGGGCTTGGGCGACGACGAGCGCGTCAGGGAAGTCGCGCCGTGCCTCGGCCTGACGCTCGGGATTCGCGGTCACGATCGCACCGACGCGCATTCCCGGGATTGCCGCAATGAGCGGGCCGTGGAACACCCTGCCGGCGAGCCCGTAGCCGACGATCGCGACGTTCACATCGTCGATGGGTGAGTCCTCGCTCGCGCCTTAGATCGAATCCCGGCGGAAGGCCGCGATAACGATGGGGGCATCCTCGCGGACCGCGACGTCCGTTCCATCAGTGAAGAAGATCTTGGTACTGCCGGCGGAGACCTGGCGGACCTGGGTCACCTCGTCCACGTTGATGTAGGTCGAGGCGTCCCCATCGTTGAGGTGGAGGACTACCCATTTCGCCATGGGTCGAGTCTAGTCGGGCCGCTCCATGAAGTATGTGACGGTGTTGAACGAGATCCGACAACGCGGCACCTGCTGCCGGTCGTCGTCATGACCGGCCTGCTCGACAGCGCAGAGGTCCTCAACCGCGCCGACGATCTGCGCTGCGAGTACCTCGGCAAGCCGTTCGCTCCGGAGGCGTTGCTCGCCAAGCTCGAGTCGGCCCGTCGTTTGGTCGGACATGAGTTCGCCGAGGCCATGGAATGTTCGTCGAGCGACGCACCGGAGCCGGTCATCGCCGGCTGACCCGACCGTCACTCCGCTTGGGTGAGAATGGCCGGATGGCCCACGCGGTCCGTTTTGGATACAAGCTGTCAGCCGAGCAATTCGGACCGAGCGCGTTGCTCGAGTTCACCATCGCCGCCGAGCAGGCAGGCTTTGACACGGCGGCGATCAGCGACCACTTTCAGCCATGGCGCCACACGGGCGGCCATGCGCCGTTCTCCCTTGCGTGGCTGGGTGCCGCCGGGCAGGCGACCAGCCGCATTCAGCTCGGCACGAGCGTCCTGACACCGACCTTTCGCTATCACCCGGCGGTGGTGGCGCAGGCCCTCGGCACGCTCGGCTGCCTCTTTCCCGGGCGCATCTGGCTCGGTGTCGGCACCGGCGAGTCCTTGAACGAGGCGCCGCTCGGCGTCGAGTGGCCCGATCAGAAAGTGCGTTTCGCCAGGCTCAAGGAAGCGGTGACGCTGATCCAGACGCTCTGGACCGATGAGCGCGTGACCTTCGACGGCGCGTTCTATCGAACCCGCAACGCGACCATCTATGACCGGCCGGAGACGCCGGTCCCGATCTACATCGCCGCGTCCGGCCCGGCGGCCGCGCGGCTCGCCGGACGAGTCGCCGACGGGTTCATGTGCACCAGCGGCAAAGGGATGGAGCTGTATGCGGACACGCTGTTGCCGGCGGTGACCGAGGGCAGCCGCGCCGCCGGTCGTGATCCCGCCGACCTCGACCTGGCGATTGAGATGAAGGTGTCATTCGACACTGACGCGCAGCGCGCGCTGGAGGACACGCTGCATTGGGCGGCGCTCGCGCTCTCCGCGGATGAGAAGACCGGCGTCGAGGACCCGATCGAGATGGAGCGCCTCGCCGACGAGCTCAGTGCCGAGCGAGCCGCAAGCCGGTGGATCGTGTCGACCGACCCGGACGAGCACGTGAAACGCATCCGGCCGTATCTCGATCTGGGATTCACCCACCTCATCTTTCATGCGCCGGGGCCGGACCAGCGACGCTTCCTCGAGCTGTACGCTCGCCACATCCTCCCGCGCCTTCGCCGCCTGACGAGTTGACTGCCGCCTAGCCCGACTGGGTTGGCCCGCTGCGATCGACGGTGATGCGGAGGAGCACGCGCTGCTCGCGCACCATCGCCTCGCGATACTCCTGCCAGTCCGGGTGCTCGCCGGACACCCTGCGGTAGTAGTCGACGAGTGGCTCGAGCGCCTCGGGCAGGGTGAGGATCTCGACGTTCCCCTCGACGCTGTACCAGGCGCCGAAGAACCGGTCGCTGATGGCGCACACGCTGGCGCGTGGATTGCGGCGCAGGTTGTGCGTCTTCATCGCGGTTTCGCGCGTACTGATCACCACGCGCGACTCGCCGTCAACGGCGACCGCCACTGGGGACATCTGCACCCGACCGTCCTGTCGATACGTCGCAAGCACACCTCGATGTTGCTTCCCGATGAATTCGAGCGCGCGCTCATGAGCCATCGGTCGACTCTATGCGCTGCAAGAGGGCTGCCGCCACACGCCGTTCGCCGGCGGCATCCGCCATCACCGTGTCGGCGACAAGCACACGCATGCCGAGCGCCCGGATCGGTTCCCGCAGGTCGGCGTCGACGCTGTCGATGACGATGCCCGCCGCGATCCCGGCGTAGCGTCGCGCCACGCCGAACGCATTCGCCTCCTCGCCGAGCTGCCCGAGCATCTCGACCGTCGGGCCTTTCAGCGAGCGGCCGCCGACAATCGGCGAGATCACGGTGACCCGCTCGCGGTCGAGGGAGTCGCCGAGCACCGCGAGGATCGGGTCGACGCTCACGATCGGGTTGGACGGACCGACGATCACGGCATCGGCGTCGGCGATTGCGGTCAGTGCTTCGGGCGCCGGCCGCGCGACCTCGGCCCCCGCGAAACGGATGCCGAGCAGAGGCGGCCGGGAATGCTCACGGACGAACCACTCCTGCAGGCTCAACTCGCCGGTCGCCGTACGCATCCGCGTGCGTACCGGGTCGTCGCTCATCGGGAGCACCGCGACGCCGATCCCCAGGTTGTGGGCGATCTGCGCCACCGCCTCCGTGAGACGAAGGCCGCCGCGCATCAGCGTTGCTCGGAGGAGATGCATGCCGATGTCGCGGTCGCCGAGCTGGAACCACGTGTCCTCACCGAGGGTGCGGAGCATGTCGAGTGCCGCAAATGTGTCGTTGCGCACCCCGAAGCCGCTGACGGCGTTGAACACTCCAGCAAGCCGGTACAGGATTGCGTCGATGTCAGGGCTCACAAGGAGCCCCCAGAACTCGTCGTCATCAGCGGTGTTGACAACGATGGACAGGTCCGTCGCCGGGAGGACGGCGGCCATTCCCGTGGCCAGCTTCGCGCCTCCGGTCCCGCCGGAAAGCAGCGTGACCTTCAACGGAAGAGGTCCAGCTCCGGCGGGCGCACCAGCTCGTGCCCATTTCCGGACGTGCACTCGAACACATCGAGGCCGTGCACGATCACCACTGGGACACGCCGCGTCTTTCCCATGAGCAACTCGGCGGCGGCCGCGATCTCGTCGGCCACGGCGACAACCGTTGCCTGCAGCGGCATGCCGAAGTCGTCCGGGAGGCCGCGGTAGTCGATGAGCGCCGGCAGGCCGGCGACGCCGAGCGCCACGTTGACCAGTCCCATCCTCCATGCCCGCCCGAACGTGTCGCTCACCACCACGCCGACATGCGCTCGGGCGAGCGCGCTGATCCGTTCCTGCAGGTTCCGCGCGCTCGCATCGCAGTCGAGCGGAAGGAGACAGACCTCGTCGTCACCATCGACGTTGGACTTGTCAACGCCCGCGTTCGCGCACACGAACCCCTGGTGCGTCTCGACGATGAGCACGCGGTCGGCGCGCACGACGCGCGTGCTCTCTCCCAGGATCACCTCGACGAGACGTGCGTCGGCCTCAAGGCTCCGAGCCAGCTCGAGCGCGCGCTCAGAGGGCGCGACATCGCCGAGGTTGCGCAGCCTGCCCTCGGCTTTCGACACCACCTTCTGCGCGATGACGACAACATCTCCGCTGTCGAGCGGGGAGGCTGCGGCCACGATGAGCGCGGCGAGGTCGTCGCCAGGCCGTATCTCGGGCAGTCCCTCGACGCCGCACAGCTCCAGGCTCACGCGGTTGGCTCGAGGACGCGCCAGGCAGACACGTCACTCGGTTCGTCGAGATCGAGTGCAAGGCTCGGGTCGTTGTGGATCACGAAGGTGCGTCCGCGCCGCTGTGCCTCGGCCGCAAAGTGCGGCAGCGATGCCGCGCCGAAGTGGAGCTCAAAGTCGTCGGGAGGCCGGAGGTACAGCGCGTTGGTGCCCTGCCTTCCCACAGCCGGTGCGGCGACCACCAGCGGTCCGTCCGCGTCAGTGTCAGCGAGCAGGCGTCGCAGCCCGGCGGCGTCCACCAGGGGCAGATCGGAGCTCAACAGCAAAGCCGCTTCCGCTCCGCGTCGCACAACGTCGTCCAGACCCCGACGCGCTGCGGGATTCTGACCACCGGGAGATGGTTCAACGATGACTTCCGCGCCCCGGCTGCGGGCCAGGCGCGCTGCTTCCTCCGAGCCACAGACCGCGAGCGTCTGGGACACGACCAGCGCCGCATCCAGCGCCCGCGTGGCGGTCATCTCGGCGAGCGCCCGGCGCTCCTCGGGCAGCATCGCCGGCGAGAGCCTGCTCTTGGCGGTGGTGAAGTCCTTGATGAGGACGACGATCCAGAGTGTTGGCACCACTAAACGCGACCTTCGTGCGCGAGCACGGGCTCGACGTGCTGCGGCGCCGCGACGACGTTGTCGTGCTTCAACACGTTGAGGGTCGTGACGGCGCCGACGAGCAGGACCGCGCCGACGATCTCTATGCCGTAGAACGGGAAGCCGAGACCGACCGGCGCCGGCAGTGAGAACACGAGAAACAGCGTGCACGGGTAGCCCAGCTCCGCGATCGACGCCATCGACGCCGGGGTATTCGACAGGGCGCGGTAATAGAGGAGCATCGCGAGCAGACCGGGGATCAACGCGATGCCGATGAAGCTCGGAATCTGGTGCACGGAGAACTGGCCGATTGCCCCGAAGCCGCCGTTGATGATCATCAGCACGAACAACACCGGGAGCGCGAGCGTGAAGCGCATCGCGGCGGTGGTCACGAATGACACGTTGGAGAGGCTGTAGCGCCCGAAGACAGTCCCTGACGCCCACAGGAGCACGGCGCCGAGGATGAGGGCTGCGGCGACCAACTGGCCGTGCTGCACCGAGGAAAACGGTGCGAGCGGATTCTGCGGGAAGACGATGAGATAGACACCGACAACCGCACCGGCCGCGAGCGGCCAGAAGTAGGGCTTGCGCCGCTCTTTGAGGACGATGCGGGCAAGCGCGATGCCGAACACCGGCTGGAGCAGATACAGCAGGTAGACCTCGTTCTCGACATTGAAATCCGGAGCCGCATGCGCAGGGAACGCAAAGCTCAACGCCTGCGTGAAGAGCACGGTCGCGAACGCCTGCGCACCGAGCGCGATGATGGCCATGGCGATCCACTGGCGCAGCGAGAGGTCGCGCAGCTCACGACGAACGCGGCCGATCACCGGCAGGAAGCAGAACGCGATGAGCAGCGATTCGCCAAAGACGATCTGACTCGCGGAGAGCTCGCGCGTGAGCGCAGGCCGGAAGTACGCGTCCGTCGCCCACAGCGCCGCGGCGACGGCCACCGCCAGGGCGCCCATGCGGCCGATCAACTCGCCCACCCTTGTCCCCACGGTCAGATCCCGCCGATCGAAACGGGCGAGGGGCAGCACGGATCTGTGAAGCGCACCGGTAAATTACACTCGAACGCCATTCCCACGGCGCGCGCGCCCACTGGCACACTCCGGAGATCTGATGGACCTCGACGCACTGGTCGCGATCGATGTTCACGTGCACGCCGAGGTGTCCGCATCGGGCCATCCGTCCTTACCGGTACCGCTCGCGGCGGGCGCTGCCGCGTACTTCGGCGCCGACCACCGCATGCCGACGGTGCCGGAGATCGCCGCCCACTATCGCGAGCGACGCATCGCCGCCGTCGTCTTCACCGTCGATGCCGAGGCCGCCACCGGACATCCGCCCATAGCGAATGAGGAGATCGCGATCGCGTGCGCCGAGCACGCGGATGTGCTCATCCCGTTTGCGAGCATCGACCCAGCGAAGGGCGGGTCGGGCGCGCGCGAGGCCAGACGGCTTGCGGAGCACCTCGGCGTTCGGGGATTGAAATTCCATCCCAGCCTCCAGGGGTTCTATCCAAATGACCGCGTCGCGTTTCCGCTCTATGAGGTGCTCCAGGAGCTGGGACTTCCGGCGATCTTCCACACGGGGCAAACAGGGATCGGTGCGCGCGTCCGTGGTGGGGGCGGCCTCCGCCTCAAGTACTCGAATCCGATGTGCATCGACGATGTCGCAGTCGACTTCCCGGATCTGCGCATCGTCATGGCGCACCCCGCCTTCCCCTGGCAGGACGAGGCACTGGCAGTGGCAACGCACAAACCCAACGTCTACATCGACCTCTCGGGCTGGTCACCGAAATACTTCCCCCCGCAGCTGATCCGCTATGCGAACACCCTGCTCAAGGACAAGGTGCTGTTCGGTTCCGACTACCCGCTCATCACGCCCGATCGCTGGCTTGCGGACTTCGAGGCCCTCGACATCAAACCCGATGTCCGTCCACGGATCCTCAAGCAGAACGCGATAGCCCTGCTCGGACTCGCGTGATGGTGTTGTCGCGCGCAACGGGCGTGGGATCCTGGCCTGGGCGCGCGTCGCGTAAGGCCGCGGGCCGTCCGGCGATGATCTTCGGCGATGCCGAAACAACGTACGGTGAGCTCTCGTCGCGGGTGACGCTCCTCGCGCACGTCCTGCGTGCTGCGGGCGTCCACGACGGCACGCGGGTCGCCTATCTCGGCGCGAACCATCCGGCGTTCCTCGAGAGCCTCTTCGCCACGGCCACCCTCGGTGCGATCTTCGTGCCGCTCAATGCCCGTCTCTCCGCGCCCGAGGTCGACTTCATGCTCAGCGACTCGGGAGCTTCCGTGCTCATCTTCGGGGCGGCGTGCGCGGGCGTCGTCGACTCGCTCGACGCCGCGCCACGCCCCTCGCTCATCGCAGTCGATGGTGCACGTCCGGGTGCGCTTGACTACGAGCGTGCCATCGCGGACGCGCATGAAGAGCCGATCCATGCTGATATCGACCTCGACGCGCCGTGCATGATCATGTACACGTCGGGCACGACCGGCCGGCCGAAGGGTGCGGTCCTGTCGCACAACAACATCATCTGGAACTGCCTCAACGTGCTCGTCGACGTCGACCTGCGCAGTGATGAGGTCACGCTGGTCACCGCGCCGATGTTCCATACCGCCGCACTCAACATGACCTGCCTGCCCACACTGCTCAAAGGGGGGAGGCTCATCATCGAGTCGAAGTTCGACGCAGAGGCCGTGATCGATGCGATCGAGCAACGCCGTGTGACGCTGCTGTTCGGCGTCCCCACGATGTTCGCCGCGCTCACAGAGTTGCCGCGTTGGTCGAAAGCCGACCTGTCGTCGCTTCGTCTCCTGCTCTGCGGCGGCGCGCCGGTACCGACATCGCTCATCACGACGTACCAGCAGCGAGGACTCGCGTTTGTGCAGGGCTACGGCATGACGGAGACCGCGCCCGGCGCCCTCATGGTCGATCCGGCCCTTGGTCGCAACGTCGTCGGCGCCGCCGGCGTCGCGCACTTCTTCACGGACGTGCGGATCGTGCATGACGATCTCGCCGAGGTTGAGCCCGGTGCACCTGGTGAGGTTGTCATCGCCGGGCCGAACGTCATGCAGAGCTACTGGGGGCGAGCCGATGCAACCGAGCAGGCATTTCTCGGCGGTGACTGGTTTCGCTCGGGCGACGTCGCGATCGCCGACCGGAATGGCGTCATCACCATCGTCGACAGGCTCAAGGATGTCTACATCTCCGGAGGCGAGAATGTCTATCCCGCGGAGGTGGAGAAGGCGCTCTGCGACCACCCCATGGTCTCCGAAGCTGCGGTGATCGGTGTCGGAGACGACACCTGGGGTGAGGTCGGCAGAGCGTTCGTCGTGTTGACGCCTGGCGACGCCGTCGACGCCGCGCGACTGACCGCGCATCTGCGAGGGCGGCTCGCCGGCTACAAGATCCCGCGGTCGTTCGTTTTCGTCGACGCCTTGCCGCACACAGGTTCCGGTAAGGTGCTGAAGTCCCAT
>Ga0307374_10008104_pt1 | contig 15798 bp, 9 predicted proteins | sample OX3MG_FD_202532 | JGI IMG/M metagenome (GOLD analysis project Ga0307374, IMG submission 202532) | Soil microbial communities from Risofladan, Vaasa, Finland - OX-3 | ecosystem: Environmental > Terrestrial > Soil > Coastal area > Acid sulfate soil | place: Finland: Risofladan, Vaasa | collected... | reverse complement strand
TGCTGTAGCAGAATTCGCAAGAATTCAAGCGTAACTCGCGTCCACGGCCAGACTTCTTGCGAAGCCAGCTACGGGACCATGAATAATCCGGGCTAGCCGCTCCATCAGCCCCGTGACCTCCCGCTCCAAATGCGGCATCGCCACGTCAGGGCCGGCACAATCGACGTCGTGGACATGCCAGAACTCGACCCGATCCAGGATCGTCGGAAAGCGGCTACGGATCAGCGGTCGATGCTCGTCTTCCTTGACGGCGACGACGTGGACCGCGGCGTCGAAATCGTCGTAGGTCACATCCAGCGGCAAGCGCTGGTACGCTTCGACGGAAATGCCGTGTTTCGCCAGCCGCTCGATGGTGTACCGGGAAATTGGACCGGCGTTGAACGGATTCAGGGCCAGGCCCCTTGATGATGCTCGCCACGGCATTCCACGCCGCCGGGCATGATGGTTGAAGAAAATCTCGGCGAACCGGCTGCGGTAGTAATTGCCCGTGCAGAGAAAAAGGATGCTCTTCAAGATTCGTCCTCCATGACGTGTCCGTGGTTGTGCGGATCTTACCAAGACGGGCGTCTGGGCCAACCCGAGTTCTTGCGCAATGCTTGAAAAACCAGTTGGCTTGTCGTTGGCCAGCAGTGGTGGACTCCTGCGGCAGCCGGAAGACTCTGCTTTGGCCTTGCCTAGGCCGGTTGCCGCGACCAAAATCGTTGCTGCATAAGACCCAAGTCCCAAAATCCAAGATCCCATGGCCAATCCGCCACCGCCCCCACCACCTGACGTGGGACTCGAAGCTTTTCACCGGCAGCCGGTCGAAGCCGGACTGTCGCTGGACGACCTGAACGCGGCCTTTGCAGGGATGCTCTCGGCGGGTCACGACCCTTATGCGAGTCCGGCGCCCCCCGTCGAATGGTCCGATACCGGAGGACCGCCTGCGGCCATCGCAGCCGAGGCTGCGGGGCCGGTCGAGGTGGCGGCCGACGTCGCGTGCGAGGTCACGCCTCGCAGCATTCTCGAAGCGATGCTCTTCGTCGGTAGCTCGGACAACCAGCCGTTGGCCGTCGAACGGATGGCCGGGCTGATGCGCGGCGTTCGGCCGGCCGAGATCGAGGAGCTGGTCCGTGAACTGAACGTGCAATACGCGGCGTCGGGCTGTCCTTATGAAATCCGCGGCGAGGGGGCGGGGTATCGGATGGCGCTTCGCGAGGAGTACACTCGTGTTCGCGACAAGTTTTACGGCCGGGTCCGGCAAGCCCGGCTCTCGCCGGCGGCCGTCGAGGTGCTTTCGATCATCGCCTACAACGGCCCGCAAACCGGCGACGACGTCGCCCGCTTGCGCGGCACTCCCAGCGGGGCGATCCTCTCGCAATTGGTGCGGCGGCAATTGCTGGCTCTCGAGCGTCCCGAGGCGTCGCCGCGCCGCGCGCGTTATCGCACGACCCAGCGGTTCCTTGACCTGTTTGGCCTCGCGAGTCTCGACGACCTGCCCCACAGCCAGGAATTGGACCGCAAGTGATTTGACAACCGGCCGGCGTTCGATTAGGCTCACCGGTTGGATATTGGACTTGTGTGATTTGTTCCGGTGCCTGTGGTTCCGGCGCAATCACGCGAATCGCCCGCCAGAGCGCACACGGATAAAACCACACGTGGCGCGCTCGCCGGAACCGCCAACGACTGGCGACCCACCCCGGCACGAAAAATGATTGCAGGTTTGGCGCTCACTCGCATGCGGGTGTCGGCTGCTTGGCAATCAGCTTTGCCCCAAACGAATCGCTCACCAGACCCATTGAACATTCAGGGAGAAGAAGCATGGCTACCCGTACAACGGACCGACGTGGATTCTTGACCGTGGGGGCGTTGGCGGGCGTCGGCCTCACGCTGGCCGACTACTTCCAAGCGCGCCAAGCCCAAGCCGAACAGAAGCACTACGACTTCATCGAGGCCAAGGCCAAGAGCGTAATCCATATCTTCCTGCCAGGCGGAGCGGCCCACCAGGAAACCTTCGACCCGAAGCCCTATGCACCCATCGAGTACCGCGGTGAACTGAAGCCGATCCCCACGAAGATCCCGGGCGCCTTCTTCTCGGAGTTATTGCCGAAAGTGGCCGACGTGGCCGACAAGATCACCGTCGTCCGCTCGATGTCGCACGGCGAGGCGGCCCATGAGCGCGGCACCCACAACATGTTCACGGGCTATCGCCCCAGTCCGGCGTTGATTTTTCCGAGCATGGGTAGCGTGGTGAGTCACGAGTACGGTCCGCGGAACAACCTTCCGCCGTACGTTTGCATCCCGAACATGCCGAACGAGTTTGCCGGGACGGGCTACCTGAGCTCGTCGTTCGCCCCGTTCAGCCTGGGCAGCGATCCCGCCGCGGGAGGATTCAAGGTGCTCGACCTGAACATGGCGGGGGGGGTGGATGACGCGCGTTTTGCCCGCCGCCGCTCGGCCTTGGAGGCCGTCAATGACTACTTCGCCAAGATGGAAAAGTCCGACGCCTTGAAAGCGATGGACACGTTCTACGACCGGGCCTACAACCTGATCAGCTCTCAGGCCGCGCGGGAGGCGTTCAACATCGACGCCGAGTCGCCGGGCGTGCGCGACGAATACGGCCGTAACGAGGCCGGCCAGCGGATGCTGATGGCGCGCCGGCTGGTGGCGGCGGGGGTGCGGTTCGTGTCGCTGACCTATGGCGGCTGGGACATGCACAACCAGATCTCGGCCAGCATGCGGGGCCAGTTGCCCACCTTCGACCAGGCATTTTCGGCCTTGATCAACGATCTGGACCGCAATGGTCTGTTGAACGAGACGTTGGTCATGGTCTCTTCGGAATTTGGCCGCACGCCCAAGATCAACCAGAACGCCGGCCGCGACCATTGGCCCAAGGTGTTCAGCGTGGTGTTGGCGGGCGGCGGCATCAAGCGCGGGTCGATCTTCGGATCGTCGAACTCGACGGCCAGCGAGCCGGAGGAGGAGGAAATCGGACCGGCCGACCTGGCGACCACGATCTACAACCAACTGGGCATCGTCGCCGACAAAGAGTTGATGGCGCCGGGCGACCGGCCCATTGAGATCGTCGACGGCGGAAAGGTGCGCAAGGGCTTGTTGGCGTAAGCGGGGGCCCATGTGATCCTCGTTCCCACGCTCTGCATGGGAGCGGGCCGTTGCGTGGACGCTCCGTGTCCCAGAGGCCGCGGAGCGGCCGAATACATGTTCCCACGCGGAGCGTGGGAACAAGGGGATCGAGGGGACCGACAGTTTCACCAGATAGCGATGGTGGGCCGGCGCTTGCTCCGCAAGCTGGTCCCACCCTACGTGAGGAATCGTATGCTTGATCATCGCCGCTACGCCCTGCTCGCCGTCAGTTTGGTGTTCGCCCTGGCGCCGGCCGCGCGGGCCGCCAGCCCGAGCCTGGGGTCGATCGCGCCCTACGGAGCGCAGCGCGGCACCGAAATCGAGGTCAGCTTCAACGGCGGCAACCTGGGCGACGCCCAGGAGATCATGTTTTATTATCCGGGCATCCAAGCCACGAGCTTGCAAGCGGTCAATGAGAACACCGTCAAGACGAAACTGGCGATCGCGCCCGATTGCCGGCTGGGTATCCATGCCGTGCGGGTCCGCACGGCGACTGGCATGACGAACCTGCGGACGTTCAGCGTCGGCGCCATGCCGGAAGTCGCCGAAGTCGAGCCGAACAGCGAGTTCGTCACGCCGCAGAAGATCAACCTCGATGTCACGGTCAACGGCTTCGTCAACAACGAGGACGTCGATTACTACCTGATCGAGGCGAAGCAAGGCGAGCGGATCACGGCGGAAATCGAAGGCATCCGGTTGGGTAATTTCTTCTTCGATCCGTACGTGGCCATTTTCGACGCCAAGCGTTTCGAGTTGGCCAGTTGCGACGACGCAGCCCTGGTCTGGCAGGACGCGGTGGCCTCCATCGTGGCGCCGACCGACGGGGCGTACGTCGTGCAAGTGCGAGAAAGCTCGTACGGCGGCAACGGCGCTTGCATTTACCGCCTTCACATCGGCCGGTTTCCTCGGCCCACTTCGGCCATTCCAGCCGGCGGACGGCCCGGCGAAACCATCAACCTGGTTTGGCTCGGCGACGTGCTCGGCCCGAAAGTCGAGCCGTTCACCGTACCCACCACCCCGGGCGAGCCATTCGGTATCTTCGCACGCGACGACAAGGGGATTGCTCCCTCGCCAAACGTATTTCTCGTCAGCGATCTTGCCAACGTGATGGAGGTCGAACCCAACGAGGTGGCGGCCAACGCCACGCCCTTCGAGGCGCCCATCGCGCTGAACGGCGTGATCGGCCAGGACGGCGACGTCGATTGCTTCAAGTTCCCCGCCAAGGCGGGCCAGCAATTTGACGTCCGAGTGCAAGGCCGCGGTATCCGTTCGCCGCTCGACCCGGTGCTCTCGATTTACAAGGGGGACGGTGCGGGGATCGGCGGTAACGACGACAGCGGCGGACCCGACAGTTATCTGCGTTTCGCCGCGCCGGCCGACGACACCTACACGATCAACGTTCGCGATCACCTGGGCAAGGGTCGGCCCGACTTCGCCTACCGCATCGAGGTCAAGCCGGTCAGGCCGGCGCTAGTGATGGGATTGCCCGAAAGGCAGCAGTACGTCGATGTGACCGTCGAGGTGCCGCAGGGAAACCGCACGGCGTTCCTGGTGAGCGCCAGCCGCCGCGATTTCGGCGGCGATTTGACGGTTGAGCTTAAGGGCCTGCCGGTCGGAACGGGGTTCGAAACGGTGGCCATGCCGGCCAATCAGACGACGGTGCCGGTGCTTTTGACCGCGGCGCCCGGTACGCCCTTGGCGGGCTCGCTCACCGACGTGGTCGGCCGCCAGGTTACAGCGGCGGGGGCCGATCCGAAGGTGATTGCCGATCCGAACGGGTCGATCGAAGGGCACTTGGAACAGACGACCGGCCTGGTGCGAGGCCAAAACAACATCCTGGTGTGGGGCCACACGACGCACCGTATGGCAACTGCGGTCACGGCCGAGGCGCCGTTTCGGATCGAAGTGGTCGAGCCGAAGGTGCCACTGGTGCGCGACGGCTCGATGGGGCTGAAGGTCGTCGCCACGCGAAAGGAAGGCTTCACCGCGCCGATCGCCGTCCGCATGCTCTACAACCCGCCGGGCGTCGGCTCATCGGGCGACATCTCGATTGCCGAGGGCCAAACCGAAGCTGTGATTCCGCTCACGGCCAACGGCGGCGCCGAGGTGAAAGCTTGGAAGATTGCCGTGATGGGCGAAGCGACCGTGGGCAACGGGCGCGTGCTCGTTTCGTCGCAACTGGCGAACCTGGAGGTCGCCGAGCCCTTTGTCGCCTTCGCCTTCAACGCGGCCGCGGTGGAACTGGCGAAAGAGACCGAGCTGGTGATCAAAGTCACGCACAACAGGCCGTTCGAGGGTGAGGCCGTGGTCGAACTGCTCGGTGTGCCTTTCGAAGTCACGTCCGCGCCGTTGAAGCTCACGAAGGAAACGGGTGAGCTGGTGTTCAAGGTCAAGACCACCGACAAATCGCCGGCCGGCCGGCACAAGACGCTGCTCTGCAGGGCGACGATCATGGCCAACGGAGAGCCGGTCGTACACGGTTTGGGGACCGGCGAGTTGCGGATCGACGTGCCTTTGCCGCCCAAGGCCAACGAGCCGCCACCGACGGCCGCGCCCGCGCCGGCCGCGGCCCCCGAAAAGCCGCCGGAAAAACGATTGACTCGCTTGGAGCAATTGCGGCTCGACCGTGAGAAGGCACTCAAGGGCGAAGGGAAGAAGGAGTAGGGAAATAGGGGACAGGTTACAGGGGACAGGTTATAGGGGAAAGTCGAGCGGGGGCGTAAGCCTCCCGGTGATTCCGATTGACGGGGACGCGGAGCGTCCGGGGAGACATTCCCACGCGGAGCGTGGGAACGAGAAACTGGGGCAGGCGAGCGGGGGCGTAAGCCTCCCGGTGATTCCGATCGACGAGGACGCGGAGCGTCCGGGGAGACGTTCCGCTGCGAGTTCTAGTACCAAGCAAAAGGAAACACAACGTGACGACCTACGGATGGAAAAGACGAGCTTTAGCGCCGTTGCTGCTTTCCTTCATCCTTCATCCTTCATCCTTCATCCTTTCCTCCGCGGCGGCTGAGGCGACGATCGCCAAGATCGAGGTCTTCCCGCCCGATGTAAACCTCAACACCAGTCGCGACCGGCAAAAGTTCGTGGTCGTCGCCACGCGCGCCGACGGCGTCACGCTGGATGTGACGGGCCAGGCCCAAGTGACGCTGGCCAACTCGGCGCTGGCCAAACTCGACTCGGCCACGCTCTTTCCAATGGCCGACGGCGAAACCACGCTCAACGTGGCCTTCGCCGGCTTTACGGTGCAGGCGCCCCTGGTGGTCAAGGACGCGGCGGCCGACCGGCCGATCAGTTTCAAGCTCGACGTGATGCCCGTCTTCATGCGGGCCGGTTGCAATACCGGCAGTTGCCATGGTGCCGCCCGCGGCAAGGACGGCTTCCGCTTGTCGCTCTTCGGTTTCGACCCCAACGGCGACCACTATCGGCTGACGCACGAACTGGGCTATCGCCGGATCAATCTTGCCCTGCCGGCAGAAAGCCTGACGATGGAGAAGTGCGACGGGACCGTGCCGCACACCGGCGGAAAGCGCTTCGACCGCGACAGCGAATACTACCAAGCGCTTTTGCGTTGGCTGGAAGCCGGCGCGCCCTTGGACGCCGGCGAAACTCCCAAGGTGCTCGCCGTCGAGCTGTACCCCAAGCAAATCGTGCTCGAAGGCGCTGGGGCCACGCAGCAAATGGTCGCGCGGGCCAAGTACGCGGACGGCAGCGACCGCGACGTGACCGATCTGGCTGTGTTCCTGACGAACAACGACAACTCGGCGGGGATCACGCCCGACGGACTCGTGACCGCCGCCAACCGCGGCGAGGCTTACGTGATGGCCCGCTTCGAGACGCACACCGTGGCCAGCCAAGCGTTGGTGTTGCCCAAGGACGTGCAGTACACGCCGACACAGGAGGCGCCGGTCAACTACGTCGACGAACTTGTGGGGTTGAAGCTCAAGAAGCTGCGCATCCTGCCCAGCGACCTTTGTACGGACGAGGTCTTCCTCCGCCGCGTGACGATCGACATCACCGGCGTGCTGCCGACCGAGGAAGAGTACCAGCAGTTCATCACCGACGAAGACCCGGCCAAGCGGGCGGCGCTCATCGACCGGCTCTTGAACCGCAAGGAATTCTCGGAAATCTGGGCCATGAAATGGGCGGAGTTACTTCAAATCCGCACCACGAACCAGGTGAGCTACAAATCGGCGTTCCTTTACTCGAACTGGCTCAGCGCCCAGATTCAGAACAACGTCCCGTTGAACAAGACCGTCCAGGAACTGCTGGGGGCGACCGGCGGCACGTTCAAGAACCCACCCACGAACTATTACCAGATCGAAACCGACACCCTGAAGACGGCCGAGAACGTGGCCCAGGTGTTCATGGGAATTCGCACGCAGTGCGCCCAGTGCCACAACCATCCGTTCGACCGTTGGACGATGGACGACTACTACAGCTTCGCCGCCTTTTTCGCGCAAATCGGCCGCAAGCCCAGCGAGGACTATCGCGAGATCATCGTCTTCAACTCGGGCGGCGGCGAGGTGGGGCACCTGGTGGGAGGACGCGCGATGAAGCCGAAGTTCCTGGGCGGAGTCGAACCGGAGGTGGCGGGCAAGGACCGCCGCATGGTGCTGGCCCAGTGGCTGGCCTCGCCCGAAAACCCGTACTTCGCCACGAGCGTCGCCAACCGCGTTTGGGACCATTTCTTCGGCGTCGGCATCGTGCAGCCGGTCGACGACGTGCGGATCAGCAATCCGCCCAGCAACCCGGAACTGTACGGCAGCCTGGGTAAGAAATTCACCGAGTACAATTACGACTTTAAGCAACTCGTCCGCGACATCTGCAACTCGAAAACCTACCAGCGTTCCACGCGGCGCAACGCCAGCAACGACTCGGACGAACTCAACTTCGCCCATTCCCGCATCCGCCGCATCCGCGCCGAGAACATGCTCGACTGCATCAGCCAGGTGACGGAAACCAAGGACAAATTTCAGGGGTTGCCGCTGGGGTCGCGGGCGGTGCAGATCGCCGACGGCGGCACGAGCACGTATTTCCTCACCACGTTCGGTCGTGCGACCCGTAACACGGTTTGCTCTTGCGAAGTCAAGACCGAGCCGACCTTGTCGCAATCGCTGCACCTGCTCAATGGCGATACGGTCGAAGGTAAGATCAAAGGCGGCGGGTTGATTCAGCGAGCTTTGGCCGCCGGCAAGAACCCGGACCAGGTGATCCAGTCGATCTACATCCGTTGCCTCTGCCGGCAACCTTCGGCCGAGGAAATGACCAGGCTCAAAGCGGCCATCGCCGGCGAGGCCGACCCCGCCCGGGCACTGGAAGACGTTTTCTGGGCCGTCATGAACTCGCGCGAGTTCATGTTTAATCACTAGAGAGTCATTGGTCATTTGTCATTGGTCATTGGTTAGACGCGGTCCATGAGCTGTGCAACGAGTTTTCTTAACAAATGACCAATGACAAATGACCAATGACCGCCCAATCACCACCACTCGACCTTCTCCAATGCACCACCTCACCTTAATCGCCCTCGTGGTAATCGTTGGTTCGGTGCCCGCCCGCGCCGATGACGCCAGGCCCGCCGATCCGGCGGCCGCCAAGGTCACCTACGCCGACCACGTGCAGCCGATCTTTCGCGAGCACTGCTTCACTTGCCATAGCCAGGACACCGTCAAGAGCGACCTGGCGCTCGACAACTTTGGCGCGGCGATGCGCGGCGGAGCGAGCGGTGAGGTGATTGAGGCGGGCGACCCTGAAAGCTCGCGGCTCTGGAAACTGGTTTCGCACCAGGAAACGCCCGAAATGCCGCCGCAACAGCCCAAATTGCCCGAGGCGAAGCTGGCCATCATCAAACAATGGATTCTTGGGGGCGCGCTGGAAACATCGGGTTCCGTCGCCAAGGTCAAGAAAAAGCCGACGATCGACCTGGCTGCCAGCGCCGGTTCCGGCAAACCGGCCGGGCCGGTGGCGATGCCCGAGGGGTTGTCGCGCCAGGCACAGGTGTATACCCCTCGCGGTTCGGCCGTGACCGCGATCACGTCGAGTCCCTGGGCTCCCGTTGTGGCCATCGCCGGGCAGAAGCAGATCGTGCTCTACAACTCCGACACGGCCTCGCTCGTGGGTGTGCTGCCTTTCCCCGAGGGGATGGCGCAAACGCTCAAATTCAGCCGTTCAGGAGCGTTGCTCATGGCCGGCGGAGGTCGGGCGGGAAAGCAAGGGCTCGTGGCCGTTTACGACGTCAAGACCGGCGCCCGTGTGTTCACAGTCGGCGACGATCTCGATACCGTGCTGGCCGCCGACATCAACAACAACCACACGCTCATCGCACTGGGCGGTCCGCGACGGGTGGTCCGCGTCTATTCGGCCGTCGACGGACAGTTGCTCTATGAGCTGAAGAAGCACACCGAATGGGTCACCGCGATCGAGTTCAGTCCCGACGGCGTGCTGCTGGCCACCGGCGACCGCAACGGCGGGCTGTTCGTATGGGAGTCCGAGACCGGTCGCGAGTACCAAAACCTGGCCGGCCACACCGCGGCGATCAGCGACGTGAGCTGGCGGCTCGACTCGAACCTGCTGGCAAGCTCGAGCGAGGACACCACGATCAAGCTCTGGGAAATGGAGAACGGCGCCCAAATCAAGAACTGGGGCGCGCACGGCGGCGGCGCCCTGTCGGTCGATTTCACGCACGACGGCCGTCTCGTATCGGCCGGGCGCGACAACCTGGCGAAGGCCTGGGACCAGAACGGTCAGCAAATACGGGCCTTCGACGCCTTCGCCGATCTGGCAATGGAAGCCACGTTCACGCACGATGGGGCCCGGGTGGTGGCGGGCGATTGGACGGGCGAAATTCGGATGTGGGACACCGCCGATGGCAAGCTTGTGGCCAAGTTGCCTATGAATCCGCCGACATTGGAGATGGTCGCTACCGCGAGCGCGCAACAGGCCGCCGCCGCCGAGGCGGCTGCACGACAAGCCTTGCAGCAGCTCGCCGCCGCGCAGCAAGTTGCCACCGAGCGGACGACGGCGTTGGAAGCCGCCAACGCGAAGCTGACGGCGGTCCAGGCCGAGGCGCCCAAGACCGAAGCAGAGCGGATAGCCGCCGAGAAGCTGTTGGCCGAGAAAACGGCCGCGGCCAAGACGGCCACCGACGTGGCGACCGCCGACAAGACGGCCTCGGACCAGACCGCTACCGAACAGGCGGCCGCTGCGAAAATCGTCGTCGACACGGCCGCTGCGAAGAAAGCTGCCGACGACGCCTTCGCCGCGCAGGCGACCGACGAGAACAAGAAGAAGGTGGAAGCCTCCGCCACGGAGCTGGCGGCGGCCGAAAAGGTCGCGGCCGACAAGACGGCCGCGGCCAAAACGGCGGCCGAAAAGGCCGCTACTTCGCTTACTTCTGCGCAGCAGGCCGAGAAAGCCAAGGTCGCCGCCGAAAAGAACTTGGCTGCCAAGACCGCGTTGGCCAAGACGGCCGCTGACAACTTGCCCGTCGCTAAGACCGACGCGGAGAAGAAGGCCGCCGAAAAGGCGGAGGCCGACAAGCTATTGGGCGAAACGACCGCGTCGGCGAAGGCCGCCGCTGACGCGTCGGCGGCCGCCAACGCCGTCGCCCAGCAGGCCAGTGCCGAAAAGGCCGCCTTCGACCAGGCGCAAGCGGCGCAAACGGTGCAGGCCAACGCCGGCAACTAAGCCGCGCACCGGCTGCAATATGCAGCGTCATTCTCGCGAATTGAGCTGGTGGCGGCTTGGGATTTCTTCGCCAGGGGCTTGCCCCCTGGAGTTTCACATTGGTCACTAGATCGAAAGCGGCCGCATTCCCGTCGTCCGTGTCGCTTCGCAGGCGGCTTGCGAGGCGACAAGGATGAAAGCAGGTAGAATAGCGGGCCTGCGAATGTAGAAACGCGCGTGAAACTCCAGGGGACAAGCCTCTAGGCTCAATAAGATGTGCAATATAACGTGGGCGGGGCCGCGGGCTATTCGCGGGGACGAACCGCTCCGGTCAGGCCACTGTAATCGGCGCGGTCCTCGGGGTGCCAAAGGGGCAAACCCTCGCGGATGCGGCGCGCCAGCACGTCGAGCTTCTCCGGCGAACCTGCCGGGGCCTCGGTAGGAATGAACTGTTCGGTCTCGACCGGCGCAAAGTCCTCGTCGTGACCGAATTCCAGAATAGCTTCGAATACGTTCCGCATGATCTTCAAACCCTCCATACCTCAAACAAGCAACAATATCACCCTGGCGGCACTCCACCGGATCGAAGCCATTGGGCAGGCACGGCCCACGGCGATTCTCGACGCGATTCCTGCGTCAAACCAGCCCAAAAGTGACTTCCTTACCCCAACGACTTCAACGAACCCGGCAAACGACGCCAAGGCGAAACTGGCAGGCGCCACGAAACAACGGAGGTGGCCCAGCCAACGACTCCGCTATAGGCGGGATGGCACCTGCGACTCACAAGAATGTTATTCTCTCCATTCTGAAACAAAAGTCAAGCATTTTGACGACCCTAACGTGATTTTAACGAATCGCGGCAAACATCAACGAGGTCCGATGTGAATTGGCTCCAACGCCCGCTGCGGCTTCCGCCCCAGGCCCGTGGCTTTCACTTGATCACGCGCCAGGTGCTCGAGGCATTGCCCGAACTTTCCGAATTCAAGGTCGGACTATTGCACATCTTCATCCAGCACACGTCGGCCTCGTTGACCATCAATGAAAACGCCGATCCCGAAGTGCCGGCGGACCTCGAGCGCTCGTTCGACGCGTTGGCGCCGGAGGACTTTCCGTACCGGCACACCTGCGAGGGTCCCGACGACATGCCGGCCCACGTGAAGGCGGCGATGTTGGGGAGCTCCGTCAGCGTGCCGGTCGCCGACGGCAAGCTGGCGCTGGGCACCTGGCAAGGCATTTATCTCTGCGAACACCGCGACCGCGCCGGCCCGCGCCGACTGGTGCTGACAATTTATGGCGATTGCGTAGGTTAGGCTTTCCAGCCTGACGAACAGACAAGGCGCCCCGAATTCTGCAGATCGTCATCAAAGAGGGTAGCGGAATTCGTGAGAATTCCGAGGGTGAGGGGCGATGCTACGCCGGTATCGCTGCGATCTCTTCGAGTACCGTTACGATGACGGGCCGTTGGGCTGGGTCGTGGCTGATGCAACGGGCTATCAAGTTGCGCCAGGTGGAGAACGGGACATGGTCCACGTCGGTCTGCCCAGTGAGTAGGAACACCAGAATCTTGCCGAGCGAATAGACGTCGGCGCTGGGGCGCGCTTCGACACCCTGGAATTGCTCCGGGGCCGCGTAGCCCAGCGTTCCGTACTGCTGGAACGTCTTTTGCGTCATCATTCGCGACAGGTTCTTGGAAATGCCGAAGTCCGCGAGTTTCCACTGGTCGCCGAGGCAAAGCACATTTTCCGGTTTAAGATCGCGGTGGACGATATCGTGTTCATGAAGTTCACTCAACGCACCCGCCACGCTGAGGGCGATGCGCTTGGCCTCGTCGACAACGAGGCCGCGGCCGTTGCCTCGCGCTTCCACGTGCGCTTGCAAATCGCCGCCATCGGCGAACTCCGTGACGAGAGCGACGTATTCGTCGTCCCGGATGAAATCGAGCACCTGGAGCACGTGCGCCGTGTTCATCCGCATCAATTTGTCGTAGATGCGCATTTCGCGTTCGAGCGAGTCATTGTCCGCGGAGTTCCTGCGAACGCGCTTCAAGAACACGCGCTGGCCGGTTTCGCGGTTCCGGGCCACGTACGCTTCGGCCATTCCGCCGGCGTCCAGACTGCGCAATAGATCGTATTTGTGGAACACAAGGGGCGATTGGGCGCTCTCGGCATGCGCACTCGTGGCCTGCCGCCGTGCGGACCGGTTGCCGTTGCCGGGCGTGACGGTTTCGCCAGTCTCCGGGCAGGGCGCTCGGAACTCCTGGCCGGTAGCTTTATCGATGTAAGTGAGCTCGGTGCGCGCAAATTCCGAAGGATTGATGCGGCGCAATTGCTCCTTGACCCGCCGCCGCATCTCCAACGCGAACGTCAGGTATTCGGCAAGCTCGTCCTTGGTGACGTCGCCGTCCGGGTGAATGAGCTTGATCAGCCCCGACACCGTGCGCATGACCGCCTTGCGGTCGCGGTGGCCGAGTTGTTTGCCGAAGGAGAAGTACCGTTCGTAGGCGTCGGTATGGTTCACCGGGCGGAGCTCGTTGTGGAAAATCTCCGCGATGTAATCGGCGATGAACCCCAGGTGGCTCGTGAATAAGTTCGGGGTCAGCTTGGCCATCTCCCAGCCGGGCAGATAGGCGTGCCAGCGGTCGTGGAAGGCGTCGTCGTCGCGGATGGTCTCGGGCAGCGGTTCGAACAGGTGGCTCGTTTCCACGAGCGTCTCGACGTCGCCGTGTGTGTTGCCGTTGAAAATAATGCACGCCTCGGCGGAAATGGTGCCCTTGTCGTCGCCGCGGGAAAACGAGCCTTGCTCCATGTAACCCTTGTACATGTCCTTGTCGTTGGCACTCTTGAAGTTGGGGCCGGCGACCTCGTCGAACGCGACAAGATCGTATTTCACCACAAGCCCCGGCTTGTCCTTGCGGTTCTTCCAGCCAAACAGGTCGGTCACGCTCCCCTGGCCGCCGGATAGGAGAATGGCGTAGGGCGAGATTTCGCGAAAGACGAACGACTTGCCGGTTTCCTTGGGTCCAAGCTCGATCAGGTTGTAATTGCGCTCGACCATCGGCACGAGCCGGAGCAGGTAGAGGAGCTTGCGGCGCCAGGTGAACTCGGCCTGCGTGGGTTCGTAACCAATCGTGCGCAAAAGGACGCCCACCCATTCTTCCCGAGTGAACTGGCGGCGAGCCTTGATGTATTCATCCAGGTTGGCGCTGGCGATCTGGATCGGCTGCATCCGCTTGAGTACGAAGGGCCGGGTGACTCCACCGTGAACGATGGTCTCGTCAAAGGCCAGCTCGAGATTGGCCCAAACGCCTCCCGTCAACGTCCGTTCGTACTGGTAGACGGTACGCTCGTCGATGTGGACCTTGTCCAGCCCCGAAGTCGCGAATTTGGCCCAATACTTGCCCCCTTGGTCCTTCTCGTCGAACGTGACGCTGACCATGTCGATCATTTTGATCGACCGGTACCGCTGCAGGCGGGCCTTGATGAGCTCGCTTTGGTCCGACCGGACGATCCGCTCCTTGATCATCTCCTTGACGCTGGCAACTCCCGATTCGATCTGGCTCTCGTCGGTCGTCGAGCAATACTTGCCGAGCAAGTATTCCAGCACGTAGACCGGAATGCTGAAGCCGACTTTGAGGCGCTGGACCAGGTCTTTCCGGACCACCCGCCCCGGAAAGGCGTCGATCAGCTTGCCGTCAAGTGCGTCAACCCACGCTGGATGTTTGATTTCGAGTGTCATTACTTGATAGTGTACACGCTCAAACGCCAAAACACGCGTCTACGGCGCTGCCGAACAGGCCAACGAAAGCATTACCAGTCGCTGATCTCGATTTTGAGTGTCACGTCCTCTCGCACGAGAATCTCCTCGTCATCAGCGTCGAGAACTTCGACAACCAACGGCGCTCCATACGCCAAGAGCGGTTTTGGCTCGACGATCGCCAATTGCACGGTGACCGGCGCGCCTTCCGGCTCGATGGTCACCGGTTCGCCGTGCCGGAAAAAGAGCTTGCCGGTCGCGGGGTCTTTCAGCTTGACCAGCACGCGCCGGGCCAGCAGGTTCACGTCGGCATTGAAAAGCTGACCGGTCGCCGCGGCCTGCACATGAACGCGGGGGGCCTCGCTGGTGATGTGTCCGACCGGCTTCAGCACCACGTGTACTTTGCGGGCCTTTGTGGGCCAGGTCGCGACGACCACGGGAACGATCATCTCCTGCAAGGTCGCGCCTCCGTGGAAAAAGCCCAGCGCGCCATAGGTGCGAAAGGCGCCGGTGCTACGGGGGACCACCACCTCCAGATCGGATTGCGGAACGCGCAGGTGAACCGCGCTGGCGTGCGACAGGTCGTGTCCGACCATCGCCCGGCGGTGCTTCCAAAGCACGTTGCCCGTGGGCGCGTCGTCCACGATGTCGTCCGCGTCGGGCTGCCAGTGAAAGAAACCGTGGTCGGAGACGACGATCACCCGGCTGTAGCCGGCGTCACGCAGCTTGCGAATCGCCTGCGCGTAACGGCGCAGGTGGTCGTCGGCCCCGGTGATCTTCAACTGCCCGTCGTGGCTGTCGAGCTCGTCGCCATGGACGGCGATCAGGCGCCGGCCCCGGCCCGATTTCTTGAGGCCCTCGCCGTCGAGCACCTCCTCGATTTCGAGCCAGTCCTTCACGTCGAGGTTTTGCTTGAGCCATTTGCGACGTTGTTCCGCCCATTTCAGGTCGCCGTCGAACCCGTCGATCGTGACGCGGAACGACTTGCCGTCGTCGGCCAGCTCGACATGCAGACGGTCGCGCTTGACCGGCAGGGCGAACGACATTCCCAGCGGCGTGATGCTGGGGACGGGGGCCACTGCGGTAATGACGGTCGCTCGCTGGGCCGGTTCCCCTTGATTCAGCATTTGTGCCAGCCGCCAACCCAGGTCGAGCCGGCAGGCGTCGAGAAAAACCAGCGCCGTCGGCGCGTGGTCACGCCCGAGCTCTTCCAGGGCGATCTCGCCGGCGGTGGGCAGCTCGTACACGTTTCCCTTG